>Ga0065165_1003458_pt1 | contig 11067 bp, 12 predicted proteins | sample AraplaMF_Cvi_mMF_FD_63813 | JGI IMG/M metagenome (GOLD analysis project Ga0065165, IMG submission 63813) | Arabidopsis root microbial communities from the University of North Carolina, USA - plate scrape MF_Cvi_mMF (version 2) (version 3) | ecosystem: Host-associated > Plants > Roots >... | reverse complement strand
CATGCTCGCCGGTGTCGATGCCCTTGCCGGCAGCCTCGATGCCGAGCATCGCGACGTCCTCGTCGTCGAGAAAGGGATGGAAAAGCCCGATCGCGTTCGATCCGCCCCCGACCGCGGCCACCAGCAGGTCGGGGAGGCGCCCCTCGGCCTCGAGGATCTGCGCACGGCTCTCGACGCCGATCACCGACTGGAAGTCGCGTACCAGCTCGGGATAGGGGTGCGGCCCCGCGGCGGTGCCGATGATGTAGAAGGTGTCGTGGACGTTCGCGACCCAGTCGCGCAGCGCCTCGTTCATCGCGTCCTTGAGCGTTTGCGCGCCGCTCGTGACCGGGCGCACCTCGGCGCCGAGCAGCTTCATGCGGAACACGTTGGGTTGCTGCCGCTCGACGTCCTTCGCGCCCATGAAGATGGTGCAGGGGAGGCCGAAGCGCGCCGCGACGGTCGCGGTCGCCACGCCATGCTGGCCGGCGCCGGTCTCGGCGATGATCCGCGTCTTGCCCATGCGGATCGCGAGCAGGATCTGGCCGATGCAATTGTTGATCTTGTGCGCGCCGGTGTGGTTGAGCTCCTCGCGCTTGAAATAGATCTTGGCGCCCATTCCCGGAGCCGCGTCCTTGCGCAGCTCGGCAGTGAGCCGCTCGGCGAAATAGAGCGGGCTCGGGCGGCCGACATAATGCTTCATCAGCGCATCGAACTCGGTCTGGAAGGCGGGATCCGCCTTGGCCGCGCGATATTCGCGCTCGAGATCGAGGATCAGCGGCATCAGGGTTTCGGCGACATAGCGGCCGCCGAACTGGCCGAAATGCCCGCGTTCGTCGGGAAGGTTGCGCAGGGAATTGGGCAGCGCCGTGGTGTTGGTCATGTCTCTGTCTTTCGATGCGGGGGCAGGGTTCGCTTCGACCGTGGTCGTCAAGCGATTAGCGCCATCGCGCGGCGGGGATGACAGAGTCGTTCCGGGTCAACATTGCGACACCGCTTTAAGGAATGCGGCGATCTTGGCAACATCCTTGACGCCGGGCGCGGATTCGACGCCGGAGGAGACATCGACCATGCGCGCGCCGGTGATCTGGATCGCCGCCGCGACATTGTCGGGGGTGAGGCCGCCGGCGAGCCCCCATTCGCTTGCATGGCGATGGCCGCGCAGCATCTCCCAGTCGAAGCGCAGCCCCATTCCGCCGGGGATCAGCGCGTCGTCGGGGGTCTTGGCGTCATAGAGGATGCGGTTGACCGGGATGCTGGCATAGCGCCCGGCCTCGGTGATGTCGGACGCCCGGCGCACCGAGATGGCGGGCCAGACGATATGGCCCTTCGAGTCCAGCTCGGCGACGCGCAGGAAGTCGGTCTTGTGCAGCTGGAGCGTTCTGATCCCGGTCGCCTCGCGCACCGTTTCGATCAGCGCGTCGTCGGGATCGACGAACACGCCGACCTTCTCGACATGCGCGGGGACGCGCGCCGCCAGCGCCTGCGCGCGGTCGAGCGTGAGGTGACGGGGGCTGGGCGGGCAGAATACGAAGCCGACATGGCTGGCGCCGCCCGCCAGAGCGGCGTCGAGCGCTTCGGGCGTCGTGATCCCGCAGATTTTGGCAAGGACGCGCATGCGGCGGCCCTAGGCGTATTCGGGGGCGACGTCACGAGGGGCGGGGGCTAAGAAAATCTATGGCCGAACGCATTCTCGTCATCGGATCGCCGGGCAGCGGCAAATCGACCTTCGCCAAAGCTTTGGCCGACAAGACCGGGTTGCCGGTGTTCCATCTCGACCAGCATTACTGGCATGCTGTCTGGGTCGAGAGCGAGAAGGACGAATGGGCAGCACGGGTGCGCACGATGGTCGAGCAGCCGCGCTGGATCATCGACGGCAATTATTCGGCCTCGCTCGACGCCCGGCTGGCCCGTGCCGACCAGGTGATTTTGCTCGATCTGTCGCCGCTGCGCTGCACGTGGCGGATCATCACGCGCGTGCTCGGCAGCCACGGCAAGGTTCGCGCCGACATGGCCGAAGGCTGCGCCGAGCGCTTCGACCTCGACTTTCTCTGGTATGTCCTCAGCTTCCGCCTGCGCGCGCTGCCGCGGGTGCTCGACAAATTGGAGGACTATAAGGGCGAATTCGTGTGGCTCGGCACGCCGCGCGAGATCCGCGATTTCCTGTCAGGCGAGCGGTTTGACGAGGACGGTCATGAATAAAGGCGGATCGAGCTTTATCGGAAAATCCCGCGTCTCGCCGGTCTCGGCATAGCCGCGGCGCTCGTAGAATTCGATCAGCTTGCGGCGACTGTCGATCACCGTCATCTCGATCCGCGCGGTGCGGAAGACGTCGCGCGCATGCGCCTCGGCCGCGGCGATGATCTGCTTGCCGACCCCGCCCGCCTGCAGCGCGGGATCGACGCAGAGGAGGCCGAGATAGGCGGTGTCCGCGTCGCGCTTCGAGACATGGACGCAGCCGATCGGGGTGTCGCCTTCACGCGCGAGCAGTAGCACGTCGTCGGGGCTGTCGACGATCAGGGCGAGGTCTTCGATGCTGGTCCGCTCGCCCTCGATCAGGTCCGCCTCGTGCGTCCAGCCGCCCCGCGCCGTCTCGCCGCGATAGGCGCGCTCGATCACCGGGCGGATGGCGGGAAGGTCGTCACGGGTGGCGGGGCGGATGGTGAGGGGCACGTCTATTCCTTCGTCATCCCGGCGAAAGCCGGGATCTCCCATTGTAGAGCGAACGGTTTGTGACTCGAGATCCCGGCTTTCGCCGGGATGACGGTTGATCAGAGCGTCGCCTCGATCGCGCGCGCAGCCTGATCGGGGTCCTGCGCCTGCGTGATCGGACGACCCACCACGAGGATCGAGGCCCCCGCGTCAAGCGCCGCGCGCGGGGTGACGACCCGCTTCTGATCGCCGGCATTACCGTTGGCCGGGCGCACGCCGGGGACCACGAAAAAGCCCTGCGGCCACAATTTGTGCGCGGCGCCCACTTCCTCGCCAGAGCAGACGATACCGTCGACGCCGGCCGAACGCGCCAGTTCGGCGAGACGCATCACCTGCTCGTGCGGATCGGGCGACAGGCCGATCGAGGAGAGGTCGGTGGTGTCGAGGCTGGTGAGCATCGTCACCGCCACCACCTTGGTGCCGGTCGGCGCGGCGGCCTTGGCGTCCTCGAGCATCGCGCGGCCGCCGGCGGCGTGGACGGTGATGATCGCAGGCTCGAGCGGGCGCAGCGCCTGGACGGCCTTGGCGACGGTGTTGGGGATATCGTGGAACTTCAGGTCGAGGAAGATCGGCAGCCCGATCTCTGCCATGTCGTGCACGCCGTGGCGGCCATTGGCCATGAAGAATTCAAGGCCCAGCTTGATCCCGCCGACATGCGCGCGGACCCGTGTGGCGACAGCCTTCGCCTTGTCGAGATCGGGCGTGTCGAGCGCGACATAGATGGGCGAGCTCACAGCAGCGCTCCTTCCGGTGCGGCAGGCTTATCGGGCGCGGGAAGCTCGGGTGTCGGGGGAGGCGCCGCTACGGCGCGCAGATCGGCGACTGCGCGTTCGAGCCCGGCGATACGCGCGCGGGTGCGCCAGCGCAGTGCATGATAAGCGAGAAGCATCGGCAGCAGGCCGGCGAGGAAAACGAGGATCATCAGGAAGGGCAGGCTGAAATCGGCGACGAGATCACCCCAGAGGTGCAGCTCCACGCGCTCGCTGCCGTTGTAGATCACGAATGCTGTCACGAGACCGCCGAGCAGCAGCCAGAACAGCACTTTAAGAAACCGCATTCCGCTCCCTTTCGCGACCTCAATCCCCCCAGCTTAGGCGGAGGATGGGTTTTTTGCCAGCCTTCAGCCGATCTCCGCGCGCAGTTCCGCGAACAGGCCGGGGACCGCCTTCAGGCGCGGTTCCTCCTCGTCGAGGATGGCGAGGAAAGCCTGTCGCTTGACCGCGGCGATGCGTTCCGTCGGGAAGGTCGTGCCTTGGGGCAGGGTCGAGAGGATGATGTCGACCAGCCGGTCCGCGCCGTGGAGGCGGCCCCAGAGATAGTCGTTCTCGCGATAGGCGCGGCTGAAGAAGGCGCCGAAGCTGTTGAACTGGATGCCCTTGAGCGTTGCGCGTGCGCCGCCCTTGCGGATCGTCGCGGCGTCCTCAGGCGCGATGCGGTCGACGCGGATCGGATCGAACTCGTCCATCCCTTCGCCCTGGAGCAGGGGTAACGTGGCGATGTCGAAGAAGGGGAAGCCGAGATGCGCGAGCAGGATCGGCCGCCGCAGATCGCGCGACAGCTGGCTGAAGCCGTTGGACAGGAGCGCGTCGGTCTGTGCGTCGAGCCCTTCCAGATCCATCCTCGCGCCGAGCCGGTCGAGCAACGGCCCCGCATCACTGTTGGGCCCGAGCGCGCGGATGTCGTCGCGCAGCTCGATGAAGGAATCGCTGCGCTGGCATTCGAGATAGGCGGCGAGCGAGGCGTAGATCGCATCGCGCATCGGCTTGAGCTCGGCCTGTTCGTGCTCGGCATCGAGCTCGGTCAGCCGCCGCGCGAGCAACCGCAGTCGGCGGATGCGGAAGGCGAGGTCGTGTTCGCGCAAGAAAGCGAGCGTTTGTGGGCTGGCGCCATTGGCGACGGTGGCGCCGAATTCGTCGAGGCCACGCGCCTGCACTGCGCGCGCCAGGGCGTCGCGGATGACGTCGAGCCGTTCGGGGCCGGGCTGGTCGCCGATATTGTAGAGCAGCCGCGCCTTGCGATCGAGGATGCCGTCGACCTTGAGCAGCGCATAGGCGGTGTGGCCATAGCCGGCACGCGCGGCGGCAGCGACCTGCGCCCGCCGCCGCCAGGCGGAGAGACGTTTGGGTGTCGGATAGTCGAGGAACAGCGTGTAGCCGAAAAGGGCCTCGACCTGCGTCTCCACTTCGGTGCGGATCTTGGCGACGATGGCGAGCATCCGCTCGATCCGATCCGAGCGGCGGGCGATCTCCTCGAGATTGTCGCGGATCGGCTGCTCGCGCGGCAGCTCGGAGAGCGCACCGAGGATCGTCTGGAAGAAACCGGGCTTCTCTCGCGCGCCGCTCATCAGCTCGAAGCGGATGTCGGGCGTTGGATCGATGAACACGAAGCGCCGGTCGACCTGGCGGCGGGCGGGACGCTCGCGCAGCGCGTCGATCGCCGGACGAAAGGGCGCGTTGGCGAGCACCGAACCATCGATCAGCACCGCTTTCTCCGCGGCATGATCGGCCCATTGGCGCGGCAATACATGTTCGAGGAATTCGTCGCGGCCGGGCCAGGCGAGTTCGCGCTCGGCCACCACTTCATCGAGCTCGGCGACTGTCGCGGGCGGGAAGGCGCCCGGGAAGCTGGAGGTGGCGCGTGCGGCGAAGGCGAGTTCGGCGGGATGCGCGAAGGTCTGATCCGGCAGGCCGTGGTCGGTGAAGGAGAAGACGAGGCGATGCTCGGTCTCCTCCACCTGCGGCGGCGAGTTGAGCCGCAGCCGCTCGGCATGGCCACGGAAATCGGTGACGGTGACGAACAGATCGAGCGGCTGGCCGGCGGGCAGCAAGCGCTTGCCGGCCGGAGCCTTAGCCATCGCGTCGAGTGCGTCGAGCATCATGTTGAGCAGGCGGCTGCCGCCGAAGGGAGGCTCGAACCAGCGCGAGCGCACGAACTTCTCGAGCTTGCGCTGCACCTCCTCGCGCGCGCCGGCCTCGACGGTCTCCTCGATCGTCTTGTCGCGGCCCATGGCGAGCCATGCGATCGGCACCGCCCAGAATTTGGCGAGCCGGTGCGACGGCCCCTGATGCGGATCGAGCAAGGCCTCGATATCGGCGATATCGAGCCACATGTCGGTGAGCGGATCGAGCGACTGGCCGGTGGCGATCGCCTGCGCCAGGAAGACCGAGTTGATCCCGCCGGCGCTTGCGCCCGAGACGATGTCAACCAGCACGCGCAGCTCGAGCCCGGTTTCGGCCTCGATCTCGTCGATCAGCGCGCGATAGACCGCCTGGGTGCCGTTCCCCGGCTCGCCGCCGTCCCGATATTCGCAGCTGGCGCGGGCGAGGTGCCAGATCTCCTTGGTGATGCCGTGCATGTAGACGGCCAGGCTGATCCCGCCATAGCAGATCAGCGCGAGCCGCAGCTCCTTCTCGCGTGTCGCCATTCAGGCAGCCACCAGTTCGGCCCAGACGGGCAGATGGTCCGAGGCGGTGCGCGACGCGTGGCTGTCATGCACGCCGCAACTGGTGACGCGCAGGTCGGGCGAGACCATGATCCGGTCGAGCCGCGCGACCGGGCGGCGGGCATGAAAGCTCGGGCCGGTGCTGGCGATGGCGAAGTCGCGCGAGAAGTCGCGCAGGCAGCCGGCGTGGCGGCTCCATTCGTTGAGATCGCCCATCAGGATCGTAGGCGGCTGGCTGGTGCTTGTAGCGAGATGGATGAGGATCGCATGCGCCTGGCGCCGGCGGCGCAGCCCCGACAGATCGAGATGCATGCCGACGATCCGCACCACCGAGCCGTTGACGCGGACATCGGCCATCACTGCGCCGCGCGGCTCGATCGCGGGGAGGTGGATCACCTCGCAATCGAGCACCTGCGCCTCCTTACGCACGAGCAGGGCATTGCCGTGCCAGCCCATGGATTGGGCGCGCATCCCGAAGGGGATCGCCTTCCACGGGCTGTGTTCCTCGAGCAGATGCTGCGAGATCACTGCGGCACGCTGGCCGAGGCGGCGGTCGGCCTCTTGCAGCGCGATCACGTCGGCATCGATCTCGTTCAGCACCTGCAGTGTACGCTCGGGGCGCCGCCGGCGATCGGTGCCGATCGACTTGCGCATATTGTAACTGGCGACCTTGATCATCCTGGCCCTTATCGCGGCGGGGACGCCGTGGGGGAAGGGGGCTAACGCCCTCCGGCTTCCAGAAGCCGCGAAGGCGCCGCGAGTTCCCAGCTGCGCGCGATACGGTCGCCGACATGGTCCCAGTCGGTGTCGGGCTGGCCGATCGCGAGACCGACCCATTCGCGGCGAAAATAGGCGACTTTCGAATAGAGCTCGGGTGCGGCCTCGATCAGCGAGGCCGCACGTTCCGCATCGGCGGTCTTGAGCGCGACGATGGTGCGGCCATCGCCATGATGGTCGTTGCGGAATTGGGCGAACATCTTGCCGGCGACGAAGAAGGTCGCTTGGCCGTGCGACATGCGCTCCTCGGTCTCGGGAAGATCGAGGGCGAGCGCGCGAACGCGGGTCAGGGCGTCGTCTGGGGCGGGGCTGAGCGGCACAGGAACTCCGCGAGCGTTTTCGGGTAGAGGCGATGTTCCTCCTTCAGGACGCGCTCGGCAAGGCTTTCCGGCGTGTCGTCGGGGAAGATCGGTACCTCGGCCTGGCCCAGCACCTCGCCCCCGTCGAGCTCCTCGGTGACGATATGGACCGAAGCGCCGCCATGGCTGTCGCCCGCTTCGATCGCCCGGGCATGGGTGTCGAGGCCCTTATATTTGGGCAGTAGCGACGGGTGGATGTTGATCACCTTGCCGTGCCACCGGGCGACGAAATCGTCCGAGAGCAGGCGCATATAGCCGGCCAGCGCGATCGCCTCGACGCCGGCGTCGCGCAGCGCCTTGTCGATGATCGCCTCATATTCGGCCTTGGGCATGCCCTTGGGCGATTGGGCGAAGGTGGTGACGCCATTGTCGCGCGCCCAGGCGAGGCCGGGCGCCTCCGGTTTGTCCGAGGCGACCAGCGCTACTTCATAGGCCGAGTCGGGTGCGCGTGACGCTTCGACCAGCGACATCATGTTCGACCCGCGTCCCGAGATGAGAATCCCGACGCGGCGCCTAGCCATTATGCGTGGCGCTCCACGCCTCGCGTGCGCTCCAGGTCTCGGTCGAGCCGAATACCGTGCAACCGCGCTCGCCCTCGACGACCTCGCCGATGCGGAACACGGTCTCGCCCGCAGCTTCCAGCGTCGCGGTAACGGCGTCGGCGTCGGCGGCCGCGACCAGCACGGCCATGCCGATCCCGCAGTTGAAGGTGCGCGCCATTTCCTCGGGCTCGATATTGCCCTGCGCCTGGAGGAAGGCCATCAGCCGCGGTTGCGGCCAGGCGTCGGCATTCACCTTGGCATGCAGGGTCTTCGGCAGCACGCGCGGGATATTCTCGAGCAGCCCGCCGCCGGTGATGTGGGCGAGGCCATGGATATTCCCGTCGCGCAGCAGCGGGAGCAGGCTCTTCACATAAATCTTCGTCGGCGCCATCAGCGCGTCGATCAGGATCTGCTCCTGATCGAACAGGGCGGGGCGGTCGAGCTTCCAGCCCTTGTCCGCGGCGAGGCGGCGGACGAGCGAATAGCCGTTCGAATGCACGCCCGACGAGGCAAGGCCGAGGATCACGTCGCCCGCGGCCACCTGGGTGCCGTCGAGCAGCCGGTCACGTTCGACCGCGCCGACGCAGAAGCCGGCGAGGTCGTAATCGCCATCGGAATACATGCCCGGCATCTCGGCGGTCTCGCCGCCGATCAGCGCGCAGCCGGCCTGGCGGCAGCCTTCGGCGATCCCGGCGATCACCGCCTCGGCGACACCCGGCTCGAGTTTCCCGGTGGCGTAGTAATCGAGGAAGAAGAGCGGTTCGGCGCCCTGCACGATCAGGTCGTTGGCGCACATCGCGACGAGATCCACGCCGACGCCGTCATGCTTGCCCGAATCGATCGCCAGCTTGAGCTTGGTGCCGACCCCGTCATTGGCCGCAACGAGCAGGGGATCGCTGAACCCGGCCGCCTTGAGGTCGAAGATGCCGCCGAAGCCGCCGAGATCGGCATCGGCGCCCGGGCGGCGGGTGGAACGGGCGAGCGGGGCGATCGCGCGGACCAGCGCATTGCCGGCCGCGATCGAGACGCCCGCCTGGGCATAGGTGTAGGGGCCATCGCCCTTGGGATCGGTCATGCAAGGCCCCCTAGCGCCAAGTTGCGGGATACGAAACTCCCTGTGCGACTTCCGGCATATTGGCGGCAGGCGTGGTGCCTGCTGCGACCTGCCGAAACAATCGCGCTTGGATTTCCCGATCCGCTTCGCCAAAAGGGCGGCGAATGACCCTTCGACCGCTGTCCCGCATGTTGAAGCTTGGCCTGATGCTCGCGATTGTGAGCCCGGGCGCGCTGCTGCTCGCCCAGGGCGATACTCCGCAGGGTGATGCCGGCGTCACCCGCGGACTCGCCGGAATCGACAGCGGATCGAGCTTCGAGGTCTCGGGCGTCGAGGTCGACGTCTCAGGCAAGACCGCCGATGCCGCGCGCCAGGGCGGCTGGCGGCTCGCACAGCGCAAGGGCTGGGAGAAACTCTCCACCCGGCTCGGCGGCAAGGCGACGACGCTCTCCGATTCGGCGCTCGATTCGATCGTCACCGGCATCGTCGTCGAGAATGAGGAGATCGGCCCCAACCGCTATGTCGCGCGGCTGGGTGTGCTGTTCGACCGCGGTCGCGCCGGGGCGATTCTCGGCGTCGCGACCCAGATCCAGCGCTCGCCGCCGATGCTCGTCGTGCCTTTGATGTGGTCGGGTGGGTCGGGCCGCGTGTTCGAACGCGAATCGCCCTGGCAAAAGGCGTGGGCGCGCTTCCGCAGCGGCGAGAGCCGCATCGACTATGTGCGGCCCACCGGCACCGGTCCCGATTCACTGCTGCTCAATTCGGGTCAGGCCGACCGCCGCGGGCGCAACTGGTGGCGCACGATCCTCGACCAATATGGCGCCAGCGATGTGCTCGTCCCCGAAGTGCAGTTGCGCCGCGAATGGCCGGGCGGGCCGATCATCGGCACCTTCACCGCCAGCCATGGTCCCGACGGCATCCGCATCACCCAGTTCGCGCTACGCGTGAACAGCGGCGACGCGCTCGACGCGTTGCTCGATGCCGGCGTAAAACGCATCGACCAAGCCTATCAAGACGCGCTCGCGGCGGGCCGGCTCAATACCGATCACCTGCTCGGCATCCGTCCTCCTTCGGCGACGCCGGTTGTGGCGCCGGTCGAGACCGAGGCCATGCCGACTCCGGTGCCGACTGCGGATACCGGAACGGTCATCCAGGTGCAGGTCGACACACCTAGCGCCGCGTCGGTCACCGCTTCCGAAGCGACTCTACGCGGTATTCCGGGCGTACGCTCCGCGGCGACCTCGAGCCTTGCGCTCGGCGGAGTCTCGGTGGTGCGCGTGAGCTATGACGGGCCGATCGGCAGCCTGCGCGCGGCGCTCGAAGGGCGTGGCTGGCAGGTCCAGGAAGGACCGGGCGTGCTGCGCATCCGCCGCGCCGGCCCGCCGGCCGGATCGCCGCCGCCGTCCAACGCCACCCAGGGCGAATGAGCCAGCTCCGCCTGCCTCTGGGCCTCCCCGCCGGAGGGCGCGAGGCCGGCTTCATCGTGAGCGATTCGAACGCACAGGTCGTCCACCAGCTCGAACATTGGGGTGCGTGGCCGGTGATGGCGGCTCTGCTCGTCGGCCCGCCCCAATCGGGACGCAGCCTGCTCGCGCACATCTTCGCGGAAAAGGCTGGCGGCACGGTGATCGACGATGCCGAGAGCGCCGACGAGACCGCGATCTTCCACGCCTGGAACGCGGCGCAGCGCGAACGCCACCCGTTGCTGATCGTCGCACACGAGCCGCCGCCGTTGTGGGAAATCACGCTGCCCGACCTGCGCTCGCGCCTCGCCGCGACGCCGGTGTTGCGCATCGAGGCGCCCGACGATGCACTGATCGAGTTGCTCGCCGCACGCGAGCTCGACGCCCGCGAACTGCTCTACAAGCCCGATCTTGTCGCATGGCTCGCCCGGCGCATGGAGCGTAGCCACGCCGCTTTGTTTCGCGTCCTCGACGAACTCGAGGCCGATGCCGTACGCCGCGACAGCCGGCGCTTGTCGATTCCCGCCGCACGCGCCACATTGGCGGAGGCCGGACTGCTCGTCGAACCGCCCGTCGACCCGTTGAGCGAGAGATCATGACCCGACCGCAGGTGACCCGTCTCGAAGACGACGATCCCTTCGCCGCCGGCGTGGGGCATACGCGTTTCTTCAATCGCGAGCTTTCTTGGCTGGCCTTCAACCGCCGGGTTATGGAGGAGGCGTGCAATCCCGCGCATCCC
>Ga0065165_1003456_pt1 | contig 11078 bp, 7 predicted proteins | sample AraplaMF_Cvi_mMF_FD_63813 | JGI IMG/M metagenome (GOLD analysis project Ga0065165, IMG submission 63813) | Arabidopsis root microbial communities from the University of North Carolina, USA - plate scrape MF_Cvi_mMF (version 2) (version 3) | ecosystem: Host-associated > Plants > Roots > Endosphere... | reverse complement strand
AGAGCGGCCGTAGGCCAGATAGGTACATGGGCCGCGTAAGCGGCCTTTCCTTTCCGAACGCGGAGGACCTGTCTGAGCAGCGAGGGTGGGCACCGAAGGCTCGGGCCTCACCGTCCGAGCCGGACGCGGCAGCGCGTCACGAAGCGGCTGGATAGGCCACCACGCCGTCGGTGACCACGGCACCGTCGGTCAGGCGGGCCTCTTCCATGTGCCCCACGTCGAACAGATGCAGGACCTGGCGGCCGGCGGCCAGTGCGTAGTCGGCGATGATGCGACGGTGACACCGCCACCAGAGCACTTCGGAGCACATCATGGCGCAGCGCTGCCGCGCGCTCAGGCCGAGCAGGTGCGCAAGCGACGACTGGAACCGCTCCGACATGGCGTGGTCGGCGTAGTTGTGGAAGCTGGACACTCGCCAGAACGCGTTGACGTCCGGGGGGATGTCCTTCGACTTGCGCCGACGGCCGCCGAGGTCGGGAAGGTATTCGTAGCGCATGCCGGACTCCGCCAACGCCTCGGGCAGGTCCTCGATGTCGAACTGCGGATTCGTGCGCGACCTGGGGAAGGTGCGTACGTCCGCCACGCATTCGATGCGGGCGTCACGCAGGACGGCAAGGAAGTCTTCGATGCGGCGGTTGGAGTGGCCGATCGAGTAAAGCGGCATGATAGCCATGGTCGGGCACCTCGGTGTGTCCCGGTGAAGCTGCCATCGACGCGACCAAGGTTTGGTGAAGCCCGAGGGAAGCTCCCGCATTCGCAGGAGCTGGCGATGCGCCATGGCCGACGGCCGGACTTAACCGTTCTGAGTGAGCGTGCCGTGCCCCTTGGGGGTCTTGATCGATGTACACGTGCCGCCCGGGACGTTCATCCATGCGTTTTTCTGATAATCGGCTTTTGCCGTGCCCGCACAGATCGTGCCGGGCCCAGCCGAGCAATCGTTCTGGCCGGCCTTCGCGACACCCCAGCACTTCTCCACCGAGGCCTTCACCTCGGGCTGCTGCGGTTGATCCTCGGCGTGGGCGACGCCGGCCGCGGTGGCCAGTGCGAGCGCGAGAGCGGCGACGTGACGGTTATTCATGGATCCCCTGCTGTTTGGCGCCGGCCGGACGCCGGCATCTGCAGTTCGCTGCGAAGACCGCCCCGGTTACACGCGCTGGCCGCCCTGACTACCGGCACATGTGCCCACGTCCCCGGGATTCCTATGGTCAGGTGTTTGCTCCGTCACCCAGGACCGTCCCGATCATGCGACATACCCTTCCGCTGGGCATCTGCCTCGCGCTGAGCGCCGCTGCGTGCTCGCCTTCCGCTCCGCCGGCCCCGCCGCCGCTGACGGATTTCACCATCAACTCAGGCGCCCCCCTCACGCCCGAACAGCAGTCCGTCAGCTTCGAGCACGCGGACCTGCACTTCCGCGTGGACCCGCAAGCCCGGCGCCTCGAAGGCGATGCCACCCTTACTTTCCGGCTGAAGGCTCCGCTGAGGCGCGTGGTGCTCGACCTCGACCGGAACCTGCCGATCGACGCGGTGGAAGTCGACGGTCAGCGGCTTGCTGCGACGGCGTACCGGAATATCGACGGGCGCCTCGAAGTCGATCTCCCCCACCCGCTGGCGGCAGGGGCCACGACGGCCGTGCGGGTGATCTACCACGGCCGGCCGCATACGGCAGTCAAGCCGCCCTGGGATGGTGGCATGGTGTGGTCGACGACGCCGGACGGCCAGCCGTGGATCGGCACGGCGGTGGAGGGTGAAGGCTGCGACCTCTTCTGGCCATGCATCGACCATCCCACCGGCCGGCCGAAGCTCGTGGACGAACACGTGACCGTGCCGGCACCGTTGGTGGCCGTGGGCAATGGCGTTGCCGTGGGCATGGACGAAAAGGACGGCATGCGCACCTATCACTGGCGTGCGCATGAAGTGAGCACCTACGGCATCTCCCTGAACATCGGGCCCTATCGCGAGCTGTCGGGCACGTACAAGAGCCGCTTCGGCGACACCTACCCCATGCATTACTGGTATGTGGACGACGACGCCAAGGCACGCACGCTCTTCGCCGAGTTTCCGCGCATGCTCGACTTCCTGGAAGGAACCATCGGTCCCTATCCGTTCCGCTCGGAAAAGATGGGCGTGGTGGAAACGCCGTACAAGGGCATGGAGCACCAGACGGTGAACGCGTACGGCAACGAGTACGCCAAGACGCCGTTCGGGTATGACGACCTCCTGCAACACGAGCTGTCGCACGAGTGGTTCGGCAACCAGGTGACCAATGCCAACTGGGACGACATGTGGATCCACGAGTCGTTCGCAACCTACATGCAGCCGCTGTACGCCGAATCCATCGGCGGCAAGCAGGCGTACTTCGCGTCGCTCATGAGCCTGCGCACCATCGTCGCCAACCATCATCCGATCGTTTCCGGCACACCGCGGCGGGAAGAAGACGTCTACAACGACGAGCGCGGCGGTCCTGGCCAGGACATCTACAACAAGGGTGCGCTGATGCTGCACACCCTGCGCAATCTCATCGGTGACGACGCTTTCTATCGTTCCGTACGCCTTATGGTCTACGGCACCGAGAATCCGGTCCCTGGCAACTTCTCGCCGCGTTATGGCACGACGAAGGAATTCATCGACATCGTCGACAAGGTCACCGGCAAGGACATGCACTGGTTCTTCGACGTTTATCTCTACCAGGCCGCACTCCCCGACCTGCAGGTGAAGCAGGACGGCAAGGTACTGCACCTTGCCTGGTCGGTGCCCGGTCACGGCTCCTTCCCGCTCCCGGTCGAGGTGAAGGTCGGCGATCGCGTCGTCACCCTGCCCATGACCGACGGCCGCGGCGAGGTCGCGCTTCCGGAAGAAAACGCCCTGTATGTCGTGGACCCGGAGTCGAAACTCCTCCGCCGGGATGAAGCGATGGAGACGTATCGCGACTACATGAAACAGCAACGCAAGGCGAAGAAGAAGGGCTCCTGAGCCGCGACAGGCGCGGGGTGGCGGCCAGCGGCGCCGCTACCTCGCGTCGAAAGCGGCCTTGATCTTGGCGATGTCGATCTTCCGCATCGACATCATCGCCTGCATGGCGCGGGCCGCCGCGGCGCTGTCGGGGCTGTTGAACATCGGGATCATCTGCCTCGGCACGATCTGCCACGACAGGCCGAACTTGTCCTTCAGCCATCCGCACATGCCTTCGCTCCCCCCAGCACTCAATTTCGCCCAGAACTCGTCGACTTCGTCCTGGGTCTCGCAGTCGACCATCAGGGAAACGGCTTCGGTAAAAGGGAACTGCGGGCCCGCGTTGAGCGCCAGCAGGGGCTGGCCCTCGATCTCGAAGCGCATCGTGAGCACCTTGCCCTTCTGCGAGGGCACCGCGTCGCCGTAATGCGAGACCTCCAGGATGCGCCCGCTCCTGAAGATGGTCAGATAGTAGTTCACCGCCTCTTCGGCGTTGAAATCGAACCAAAGGCAGGGCGTGATCTTGGCGATCCCGGCTGGCGCGGTCATGGTGGCATCCCCGTCGTCTGCTTCACAGGTCGCGGCACAGTAGACCAGAACCGGGCGCCCGCGGAAGTGACTATGCCCCGAATAGCCCGAACTGGTCGCTGGTGAGGTTGGCGAAACTCTCGTTCAATGGCGTGAGGATCGCATCGGCCACCGGTTGCAGCTGGTTCGACAGATAGTGTTCGTAGTCGATGCGCGAGTTGCGCACCTCGAGGGGTTCCGGTCCGTTCATCGTCATCACGTAGCTGATCCAGCCGCCCTCCTGGTAACGGAGCGGACGATCGTGCCGTGCGTTGAATTCGTCCGCCACGCGTGCAGCGCGCACCTGCGGTGGCGTATTGCGCTGGTAGTCCCCCAGCTTGCCGCGAAGGCGCTTCCGATAGACGAGAAGGTGGTCGAGCTCGCCGGCCAGCACGCGTCGGGCATAGTCCTTGACGAAGTCGGCGTACGGCTGCTCTTTGAATACGAGGAGGTACAGCGACTGCTGGAACTGCTGGGCCAGCGGCGTCCAGTCCGTACGGACGGTTTCCAGACCGCGGTACACCACCTCCTCGCTGCCGTCGTCGCCTCTCACCAGGCCGGCGTAGCGTTTCTTGCTGCCCTCTTCGCTGCCGCGGATGGTCGGCATGAAGAAGCGGCTGTAATGGGTGTCGTACTCGATTTCGAGGGCGCTCTCCAGCCCCAGGGTGGCGCCGAGGTGCTCGCGCCACCACCGGTTCACCTTCGCGACCAACGCTTCCGCGATCGCTTCGGCTTCCGCTTCGCTGCGGCGCTGCTTCAGCCAGATGAAGATGGAATCGGTGTCGCCATAGATCGCCTCGTAACCCTCCGCCTCGACCAGATCACGCGTGCGCAGCATGATCTCGTGGCCACGCAAGGTCACCGCCGATACCAGCCGCGGATCGAAGAAGCGACAGTCGCGGGCGCCGAGGACGCCGCAGAACGAATTCATCAGCAGCTTCAGCGCCTGTGACAGCGGCTGGTTTCCCTGGCGCTTGGCGTCGTCGCGCCGTTCCCACAACTGGGTGACGATCGCCGGCAGGCAATGCCTGCGGCGGGAAAAGCGGACGCCGTCGAAACCCGGCACCGAAGCCTCCGGCGATGGGTCGAGTTCCCCTTCCACCATGCCCACCGGGTCCACCAGGTAAGTGCGGATGATCGAGGGGTACAGGCTCTTGTAATCGAGCACGAGTACGGAGTCGTAGATGCCCGGGCGGGAATTCATCACGAAGCCGCCGGGAAACGGCGCATCGGGCACATCGCCGACGTTCGGCGCCACATAGCCCGCGCGGTGCATGCGTGGAAGGTACTGGTGACTGAAGGCGGCAATCGACCCGCCGAAATGGTCGACGGCCAGGCCGGTGACATGGGCGCGTTCCAGAAGGAACTCGAAGAGGTTCGCCTTCGCGAAGATCCGCGTGACGAGCTCGCAGTCTTTCAAGTTGTAGCGGGCGAGCGCGACCTTGTCGTCCCGGAAGCGCCGCTCGATCTCGGCCATGCGGTGGTACGGGTCGTCGATCGCCTTGCCCTCACCGAGCATCGTCTGAGCAACGTGCTCCAGGCTGAAGGACGACGAGCTCCATTGCGCGGCGCGCAGCGCCTCGATGCCGTCGATCACGAGCCGCCCTGGCGTCGGCGCGAACAGATATCCCTCGCGGGTGCCGTGGGCACGCCATTCGATCGGTTGCGCGCCCCGCCCGAGCAGCAGCGGCACGCCATGGGCATCCGCATGCTTCTGCAACAGGTTCAGGTCGAACTGCACGAGGTTCCAGCCGATGATGGCGTCGGGGTCGTGGTCCCGGAACCAGTCGTTCAGGCGATGCACGATCGCCGCAGGATCGGCAAGGTATTCCAGGTCGAAATCGCCAGGAACCTCGGCGCCGGAGGGCGCGGTACCCAGCATGAAGACCTGCCGTCGGCCGCAGCCCTCGAGGGCCACGGAGAAAAGCTCGCCGTGGGCGCTGGTCTCGATGTCCAGCGATACTGGCCGCAGCGCAGGCCGGTAATGGGCATCCGGCGTGAGCTTCGGATCGAGGATGCAGGCACCCTCCACCGCGCCGCCCTCGACCTGCACCGCGGCCGTGATGAAGCGCTCCATCATGAAGCGGTCGTGTGGCCGGATATCCGCCTCGTACAGGGCGATGCCGCGGTCCCTCAGGCGCCGCTCCAGCGTCACCATCTGCTTGTGGCTGCGCGTGTACACACCCAGCACGGGCTCATGGGCGAACGTCTTCAGCGGAAGCGGCCGCAGTTCTGCGTTGGCACCGCCGCGGGCGGCCCTTTCGATGTCCTGTCGCCGGGACGCGGGCGCGAAGGCCACCGACAGCTGTGCCGAAATGACGACCTGTCTGGGTCCCTCTTCGGTCGCAAGCCAGAACTCGAGGTCGGTACCGTGCCCGGTGTCCCGCCAACGACGGGTGAGGATGAAGCCCGGCAGCTTGGGGGGACTCGTCATTACATAGTTGGGCGCGTGCCCTCGCCAGCGACAGCGCCCCATCATACCCGGCACGGTGCCGCGCCGCGGCGGCGCCGTCGCCGGTTCTTGCCATTAGCATCGTCATCGCACCTTTGCCTTAATACGGACACAATGACGACGTTTAGTTGACGCGCGTCGCAAAAATGACGTTCGTCGCTTTGAGCGGTCCGGAGCGCCATCTATTCTCGGGTTGTAAGTCGGTCCTCCACTTCCCTCCACCGGTGGGGACCGGCACGGCGAAGGACATCGTGCTCGACCACGAACGGCGTCGGCATGGGCGGGACAGTCAGTCGCCCTCCGAGATGCGTCCGCCTCATGACCCTGAAATCGCGCGCCCACCCGGCGCGACGAAGCGTTCGGCCTACCAGGACCGGCGCGATGAGCCCTGCGCAGAATTCAATGAAGATCAGCCACTTGCACAACACATCTTCCCGACCGGTTCAGACTATTGGCGATATAAACGTTTAGACGTCCATTCAGATTCGGGAAAGACGAGACCGCATGACGACCAAGATTGATCCGGTTCATGACGAAGACACTATCGATCTGAACGCGTTGTTCGGTACGTTGCTCGACCACAAGTGGGTCATCGCCGCCATCACCGGCACATTCTTTGTGGCCGGCGTGCTGTACACGATGCTTGCCACGCCCATCTACCAGGCGACCGCCGTCGTTCAGGTCGAACAGAAGACCCCGAGCCTGCCCGGGCTGAGCGACCTCACCCAGTCGCTGGGCACCACCGCGTCGCAGGCCACCACGGAGATAGCCCTCATCACCTCGCGCCTGGTCGTGGGCACGGCGGTGAACGACCTGCACCTGGACGTTCAGGTACAGCCGCAGCGCCTGCCCCTCCTGGGCGACTACCTGTCGCGGGGCCACAAGCCGGGCGACCTCGGCGGGCCTCGCTTCGGGCTCAGCCGCTACGGCTGGGGCGGCGAAGTGGTGGACATCTTCAAGCTCGATGTACCCGACTCGCTGATGGGGAAGAAGCTCGAGCTGAGGGCCGGAGACGGCGGCACCTACGGACTGTACGACGACGACGGCAAGCGCGTGTTGGAAGGTTCGGTAGGCCAGTTGGTGCACACGGGCGGCGTGACGATGCAGCTCAGGCGGCTCGCGGCCAATCCCGGCACCCGCTTCGACGTGGTGGTGCAGCCGACGCTGACCACCATCGGCAAGCTGCAGGGCGACATCGTGGCTTTGGAACAGGGCAACGACTCCGGCATCATCGGGCTCACCTACAACAACGCCGACCCGGACCTGGCGCAACAAGTGCTCTCGCACGTCACCTCGGCCTATGTGCGGCAGAACGTGGAGCGCAATTCCGCCGAGGCCGCCAGCCAGCTCCAGTTCGTGAAAGACCAGCTGCCCAAGGTGCGCCAGGAACTGGACCGGGCCCAGGCGGCGATGAACGAGTTCCAGACCAAGGCCCACTCGATCGACCTGAGCATGCAGACCAAAGGCCTGCTCGACCAGATCGTCGCGGTCGAGAACAACATCCAGCAGCTACACCTGCAGGAGGCGGACATCGATCGGCGTTTCACCCACGATCACCCGGCCTACAAGGCCCTCCAACAGCAGATGGGTCAATTGCAGGCGCAGAAGGACAAGATGCAGAAGGAAGTGGGAGATCTTCCCGACACGCAGCAACAACTGCTCAAGCTCAACCGCGACGTGCAGGTGAGCAGCAACACCTATACGAGCCTCCTGAACCAGGCCCAGCAGCTCGACATCGCACGCGCGGGTACCGTGGGCAATGTTCGCGTGGTGGACACCGCGGCGGTGGACAAGACCCAGCCGGTACAGCCGCGCAAGGCACTGGTGGTGCTCGTGGCGACCTTCCTGGGCGGCTTCCTGGCGCTGGCCTTCGTGTTCCTCCGCCAGGTGCTGAATCGCGGCATCGAAGACCCGGCCGCCATCGAGGATCTCGGCCTGCCAGTGTATGCGTCGGTTCCCCTGGGTAGCGGACCCGGAGTCCGGGCACCGAAGAACCGGCACGGCAAGCCGCCGCGCGGCCCCCTTCTCGCCATCGCGTCGCCATCCGACCTTGCCGTGGAGGCGATCCGCAGCCTGCGTACCAGCCTGCATTTCGCCCGGCTGGAAGCAAAGAACAACGTGCTCATGATCACCGGCTCAAGCCCCTTCGCCGGCAAGACCTTCGTCTCTGCGAACCTTGCCGCCGTCATTGCCCAGGCAGGGCAGCGCGTGCTGCTGGTGGACGGCGACATGCGCCGTGGCACCTTGCATCAGGTACTGGGCATCAAGCCCTCGCTGGGCTTGTCCGACCTCCTCGTCGGCGGTGCCGAACTGGCCGATGTGGTGCAGCCCGGCCCGCTTCCCAATGTCTCGTTCGTCAGCCGCGGCCGGGTACCGCCCAATCCGTCGGAATTGCTGATGCACGAGAACTTCACCCGCTTCATCGCGAGCGTGGTGCCTTCCTACGACCTGGTGATCATCGATACGCCGCCCATCCTCGCCGTGACCGACGCGGCGGTGATCGGCCACCACGCGGGAACCAGCCTCCTCGTGGCGCGTTTCGGCCTGAACAAGGCGCGGGAGCTGGCCCTCGCGAAACAACGTTTCGAACAGAACGGCGTGGAACTGAAGGGCGCCATCTTCAACGCCGTCGAGCGCCGTGCCTCCGGTTATTCCACCTACGCCTACTACAAGTACAAGGCCGATCCGGCCTGATCCTCCATGAGTACCCGGCCCCGCATGAAGCGAAGACCATGACGCGCATCCTGATCGTCGGAAACCATACCTGCGGGAACCGGGGGGACGCCGCCATTCTGCGCGGCCTGCTCGAATGCCTGGAAGACGCCCTGCCCGGCTGCCGCATCGACGTCACCAGCCGGTTCCCGGTCAGCTCGGAATACCTGTTGGGCCGCCCGCTCCTGCCGGATGCCTTGAACCGGTATTACCTGGATGCCGCAAGGAAACCGCTCGGCGGGCTGCGCGCGAAGGTGCTGCGCCGGCTGGTGCCACGGCTGCTGCATGCGCGCCTGCGGAGCCGCTGGTGGGCGCGGTGGATGCCGTTGCCGCATGTCCATCGGGAGTTCATCGCCACGCTGGCGGGCTACGACGTGGTGATCCAGGTGGGCGGATCGTTCTTCGTCGATCTCTACGGCGCCACCCAATACGACCAGGCCAGCTGCGCCCTGCTGGCCGGACGGCCCGTCTACATGCTGGGCCACAGCGTCGGGCCCTTCCAGCACACGTTCTTCCGCAAGGTATCGCGCGACGTGATGGCGCGGGTGGAAGCGCTTGCCCTGCGCGAGGAAGTCAGCGCGCGCTACATGCAGGAAGCCGGCATTCCGCAGGAAAAGCTGCGCTGGACGTCGGACACTGCATGGCTGGTGCATCCCGGCGCCCCGGTGGAGGCGGACACCGCACGACCCACGGTCGCCGTGACCTTCCGTGAACTCGCGCCCTTCGACAAGCGTCTCGGCGTCACCCAGGGGCAATACGAGACCGCCTTCGCTGAACTGCTCGATGCCGTGATCGACGCCGGCTTCCACGTCCGCGCCTTCTCCACATGCACGGCCATCGACGGCTACCCCAAGGACGACCGGATGATCGCACTGAAGGTGCGTGCGCGCCTGCGCCGCCCGCAAGCCTGCGATGTGGTCATGGACGAACTGAACGACGTGCAGCTCGGCGAACGCCTCGGCGCATGCGTGCTCACCATCGGCACGCGACTGCACAGCGCGATCATTTCGATGAATTTCGGCACCCCTTCCGTGGCGCTGAATTACGAGCACAAGTCCGAGGGCATCATGAAACGCCTCGGCATCGACGAACTGGCGGTGCCGGTGCACGCGCTGCTGGACGGCACGCTTCGCGACAAGGTGCTTTCCCTTCTCGCCGACGACGGGCTCCGCGCGCGCGTTGCCGCTGCCGTGGCCCGCGAGAAGGCGTTCGCGCGCGAATCGCTGCTTGCCACGCTCGCCATAGGGTCCTGACCATGACGGTGCTTTTCGTGCTCCCCGAGTTCCCGAAGTATTCGGAGACCTTCGTCATCGATCAGATCGTCGGCCTCCTCGATCGCGGCTTCGACGTCCGCATCCTCGCCGTCACCCGAGGCCCCGACCCGGCCCCTGGCGACACCGTGGCCACACGCGGCCTGATGGATCGCGCCACGTTCATCTTTCCGCACAGGCCCGCCGGCAACGCCGGCTGGCAGGTGGCCCTGCGCCGCGCACGGGACGTGTTGCCCGGGCTGCCGCGTGCGCGCGTGCGCCGCGCGCTTTCGGTACGGCGCTACGGCCATGCGGCGAAAAGCCTGGCGCTTGCGGGTGCCGCGAGGCGGCTGCGCGAACCGCTCAAGGCCAACGCCATCATCGCCCACTTCGGTCCCACCGGCGTGCTCGCGACGCATCTGCGCACGCTCGGCCTGCTCGACGGCCCGCTTTACACCGTGTTCCATGGTTACGACCTGTCGCAGCACCACGTGTTGGAACGACACCTCGGCGACTACCAGCGCCTGTTCGTCACCGGCGAACACATGTTGCCCATCAGTGCATTGTGGAGCCGGAAGCTCATGGCGATGGGCTGCGCGCCGGAGAAGATCCATGTGCACCGCATGGGCGTGGACCTGGACAGCTTCCGCTTCGCGCCGCCGGAAAGCCGGGCTCCCGCGCAGACGCGTCCCCTCCGGGTACTGTCCGTGGCCCGCCTGGTGGAAAAGAAGGGCATCGCTTACCTGTGCGACGCCGTGGCCCAGCTGGCATGGCGCCAGGTACCCGTGGAACTGGAGGTGATCGGGGACGGGCCGCTACAGGCCGACCTCGAACGCTTCGTTGCGGCAAAGTCGCTCGAGGGTCGCATCCACATCCGCGGGCGCCGCGACAAGGCATATGTGCAGGCAGCCCTCGCCCGCGCCGACGTCTTCGCGTTGCCCAGCGTCACCGCGGTCGACGGCGACCAGGAAGGCATTCCGGTCTCGCTGATGGAAGCGATGGCCAGCGGCGTGCCTTGCCTCTCCACCATGCACAGCGGCATTCCCGAACTGATCCAGGACGGCCGCTCCGGCTGGCTGGTGCCGGAACGCGACGTGGATGCGCTGGCGGACCGGCTGGCGAGCATCCAGCGTGGCGATTACGACCTC
>Ga0065165_1003454_pt1 | contig 11092 bp, 8 predicted proteins | sample AraplaMF_Cvi_mMF_FD_63813 | JGI IMG/M metagenome (GOLD analysis project Ga0065165, IMG submission 63813) | Arabidopsis root microbial communities from the University of North Carolina, USA - plate scrape MF_Cvi_mMF (version 2) (version 3) | ecosystem: Host-associated > Plants > Roots > Endosphere... | reverse complement strand
CCAAAGAGTCCCACACCATGAGCAACCTGCTGGAAAGAAGCTTTAACACCCTGGAGCAACTCGCCGCCCACCCCGAGGGCATGACCGTCTCCACCATCGCGACCACCTTGAACATGCCCCTGAGCGCCACACACCGCCTGCTGGCCGAGCTGTGCCGCTGCGGTTATGCGCGCCAGGTGCGCGAGCAGGGTGAGTACGTGCTCACCATGAAGCTGGTCTCACTGGGCCTGGGTTTCTTGAGCGCCTCCGGCGTCGTCGACGTGGCCCAGCCCCTGCTGGACCACCTGGCCGAAGAATCCGGCGAACTGGTGCGCCTGGCCGTCGTCGACGGCGACGAGCTCACCTTTGTCGCCAAAGCCCAGGGCGCCCGCCGCGGCCTGCGCTACGACCCCGACATGGGCTTGTCGGTGCGCTTGTCGTGCAGCGCAGCCGGCCACGCCTGGCTATCCACCATGAGCGATGAAGAAGCCTTAAGCCTGGTCGCCAAACAAGGCTTCGGCCAACCCAAAGACTTCGGCCCCAAGGCCCCCACCACCGTCAAGGCGCTGCTCACGTACATACAGACCGCACGCAAACGCGGCTTCAGCATGATCAACGAAGTGTTCGCCCCCTCCATGACGGCCATGGCCGCGCCGGTGCTCTCACCCACGGGCGCCATCGGCGTGGTCACGATTGCGGGGCCGCTGGTGCGGTTGACGGAGGCGCGGATGGAGGAGTTGTCGGAAGCGCTGCTGGCGACGGCGGATGAGATACGGGCGGCTAGTGGGGCTTCTGGGATGTTTAAGAAGAGGGCGTAGGGGTTTTCGCTAGTTTCGGCGACATCCTTCCATGTCTGGGTGAAGCCGGTGATCGCACTAACCGAGCCAATCAGCGGATGCAGTTGAGATCGCGCGAGCGGCAAGATGATCACAGTACGGCCCTTCGAGGTCGTATTTTTTGAACCCATCTCCTCGGTAAAAAGTAACTTGCCAGGAAGTGCATGATTACTTACATTCGCAGTACAGGAGGGGTGATGGCAGATAAAAATTTTGTCGTAGACGCAAATGCCTTGCTCACGCTTGGGCGTAACAGCATCAAAGACCATACGACGGCAGTTGTTGAATTAATAAAAAACGCCTATGACGCTGACGCAGACTCCGTCGATCTAGAAATCAAAGGTCGTTCAGCAAGAACCGGATCCATTCGGATCGCCGACAACGGGCACGGAATGTCGGATAGTGACGTCGGACGCAATTGGTTGCGGATTGGATTTTCAGAAAAAGTTACGAACAAGACGTCCGCTCAGTTCCAGCGACGAAAGACTGGCGAAAAGGGGATCGGACGTCTTTCGGCTGATCGACTTGGAAGTATGCTGGAGCTCAGGACTAAGAAGCGCAATCAAGATGCTACCGGTCTTATTGTTGACTGGAGCAAGTTTGAGAGACCAGGGCTTGAAGTTGGTGAGATCAAACTTCCTCTAATTGACGATCCGAAGCCAACCGTACCTAAGCGGCGAACTGGGGGCCTTCCAGGCACAGGTACCGAGCTTGTTATCCGTCAGTTGCGTCAAAGGTGGAATAGAGACGATATCTCCAAGCTTCACTCCGAGTTGTCCCTACTCCTGCCACCCTACCCAGAGCTTTCCAAAAATTTTGCGCTCAAATTTACCAATGACATTGATTCCGAGTTCAATGGATTGATTCGATACGGAAAACGTGCGCAGGGTGAAATCGAATTCAGCGCTACTCTTGATGCGGAGGGTACTCTTGCATATCGGCTGAAATACTACGATCCTAGTGATCGCACGAAACGTCGTGTGGAAAGCCGAGAGATAGGGTGGGACGAACTAGCACCTGATCCAGACAAAGCAGCACAAAACAGTACGACTAGCGAAAAAAGCTACTTAGGTTCCATAGAAATACGCCTGTCGTACTTCGTTCGGCGTGCTGAGCTTTTGACTGAGACTGGATTGAAGCTCGGCGAACTACGTGCGTATCTTGATCGAAATGCTGGGGTCAAAATTTACCGGGACATGGTACGGGTCAAACCATATGGGGATCCGTCAAGTCCGGACGCGGATTGGCTGTCGCTAGGCGACCGAAAACTTTCAGATCCAGCTGGAGCACGGCGGAAAACATTCAAGCTCGCGCCGTCGCAATTGGTTGGTGCCGTTTTTGCCGGGCGCGACGCAAGTCCCGAACTTATCGACAGTTCGTCTCGTGAAGGACTGATTGAAAATGACGCTTTCCGTCAACTGAAAGTTGTGCTCATGAGGTGTATCAACCTCATCGAAGCCAAGTATCACGAAACATCCAAGGACAAGCCGAGGACCGGCAGCAAAGCGTCTAAGGCGAAGGCGGCAATGAAGAGCTTGACCGGGAGTCTGTCGAATCTCACCGTCGAGCTCGCAGGTCTGCAGGAAAAGGTATCGGAAGATCTTGGGCCAGATTTTGTTGCGGTTGCCGAGCAAATCCAAGAGTTCCTCGAGCAAGCTGAATCGACGAAAAAGGATATTGAAGAAGTCGCAGATCAGAACACGGTCTTTCGTGGGCTTGCTACCGTTGGTATCGCCTCAGCTATTTTCGGGCACGAAACTTCAGTGGCGGTTTCCCAGGCCGGTATGAAGGTAGGGATTGCGAAGAAGATATTGGAAAACGAACGCCCCGATATTGAGAGGGCCGTAGAACGACTGGGTCAAGCGCAGGAATACATGGATCGGGTGTCCAGCTGGGGTAAGTTCGCACTCGGGCGGGTAAACAAGGACAAGCGCCAACGTCGGAAGATTTCGGTCACTCACTTAGTTACTGCGGTCCTCAACGAAATGGAAGGACCCATGGAAAAAAGTGATGTCATCCTAAAGCGATTGGTTGCGGCCCAGGTAGAGGCCAAGACATTCCCAATGGACGTGGAGGTAGTTTTAATTAACTTCCTGACTAACGCCTACCATGAGGTGAAGCGGCATGCGCGCGATAGAAGTATTCGGGTGCGGTTGGTAGACAAGAAAAGTGGCAGGCGCGACGGATTCGAATTAAGCGTCGCTGATAACGGTGGTGGTATTCCTCCCGAATATTTAGACCAGATATGGGAGCCACTTTTCTCGACAAAATTGGATGAGCGGGGTCGAGCGAACGGGACAGGCCTCGGTCTTGCAATTGTGAAATCCACGGTGGAAGAACTCGCTGGCGAGGTTTCGGTCAAGTCGGACGGTCCGTTGGGTGGAGCAATCTTCACTGCTTGGTTCCCTAGGGAGCAGTAATGCTAAGAATACTGATAGTGGATGACAGAGAAGATCCGCGGACGACTCTGCGCGAATGGATCGAGGCCAATTTGCCGAAGGGGGCACAAATCGAGATTGACGACACCTTCCCGCTTGAAGATATCAGGGCCTACGCTTCCTATATTCGTGAACATGACATCGCCGCACTCCTGCTCGATGAACGTCTCCATGAGCAAGGCAATCCCAAGACTGGTGTTCGCGTTACTTATTACGGGCACGATGTGGTTGGTCATCTGCGCGCAGCCTTGCCTGATTTTCCTGTTTATGTCGTAACCACTTACTCCGGTGATGCCGATCTAAAAAGCAAAGAGGGGGAATTTGAGGATGTTGTGGATCGCGATGACTTCATGAAATCGCCTCAGATGTATACATCCCGAATCCAAAGAGCTGCGATGCGTTTTCGCGAAGCCATGCAAGAGCACCTGAACAGCCTGAGTGAATTGACCCTCAAGGCAGCTCAAGGAAATCTTACCGAACAAGATCACAGGAAACTTGTGAGCACGCGGGAAGTGCTTGGATTGCCATTCTCTGCAGATTCGACCCTAGTGGTCTCTGACCTGATCGCGGGGGCTCGTGATCTAGCTGCTAAATCCGAGGAGTTAATTCAGCGTATTAAGAACGGAAGTGGTAAGAAGTGAAATGGCGGATCATTGACAAGAAGAGTGTCGTAGCCCCGGCAAAAGGCAGCTACTCGGACTGGAAGCCTCAGCTTGCGAAAGAGGCGGCGGAGCAGTGTGTGTACTGCTGTATTCACGAAAGTAAATTTGGAGGAATGCGCAACTTTCACGTAGAACATCTGCGCCCCCAATCGATCTTCCCAGACCTAACCAATACGTACGAAAACTTGTTCTACGCATGCGGCGTTTGCAACATATATAAGAGCAATGACTGGCCGGGCGATCACAGCCCAGGTGATTTCAGTAAGCCCGCCTATCCCGATCCATCAGCGATTGACTACGGAACTTTTCTTTCGGTTGATTCGAGCACGGGCTTCGCTATAAGCGATACCCTGACCGGTAAATACCTGATCGAGCGGCTGCATCTGAATAGACCCCACGTCGTTGGCCTTCGCATGCTCGCAAGCGTCATGTCTCGCGTGCACGAAATTTATGACGAAATGGAGATGCTTCATGGCGCGGGAGAAATCCCACTGGGGGAGAAAGATGCAGTACTTTCAGCTCTATTCGAACTGCGTGCTCTGATGAAAAACCTGGGTGAGGTAAAACCTTACGGCGCCGAACAACTCAAGGCAGCGTCATAGCTTCGTTTGTAATGTTCGTTTCTGGATTCAACTCTACGCGTTGCTCTGTGATTACCGCAACTTCAGTTGGGTCGGGCAATGGTAATTGGTTCAGTTCATATGCCGACACGTTTGTCGATCCAGACATGCAGCGAAAAAAACGATCTACAGTGTACGAGGCGAGCAGTTCAACTAGATCTTCCGGGCTGATTAGTGGGGCTTCGGATATTTGCTCTAGGACCACGACATGATTCTCTGCTACAAAGCCACCATGCTCTAAAACAAACTCGGGGCTGACGACTGCTCCTACCAACCGCTTTGGTTGATCGTTTGAAGTCACGCGCTGCAAAACGACTCCGGGCTTCTTTATTATGGCGTTGTGTTCGCGCGTACCCAGATCAACCCAGTTTGGTTCTATATGCGCTTTGGCTTTGTTGCCATGCTTTAGGCGACCATCGGTTCCAATGTCGCTGGACCAAATTAAGGGAACTGCATTTGGATGTTTAGCCTTCTTGAGTTCATGTTCAAAGAAGCTAGGCCGTTTATCTCTGTTCCAAACAAATGCGCCAATCCGCACGAGATATCCGTAGGTGGCTAAGCGAAATGGGAATTGCTGTGCGCGAGCGAGAAGATCTACATCAGATTCCGTGCGAGGAATGGGCCAAGCACCACCTTTATCGGATAGAGAACAGTCCCCAACCCCACGGTAACTCCCATCGCGTGCCACTACTGAAACCAGTGTTCGCCGTTGCAAGTCTTGACAACGCTGCAGAATGGTTAGTGCCGTCTCTTGTTCCACATCGATGAAAATTCCTTTGCGATCAGAAACCATCCCGATACGAAGGATTGAGGTTTCGCGCGCTAGATATTGTCGGAGGCGGGAAAAGTACCGGCCAGTTAGGAAGCTGGTTGGTGTGACCAAGGCAGCATGGCCATTAGGCCGAAGAAGTTTGACACACAGTGCGATGAAGAGGCCGTACAAGTTTGGCTGCGACTGAACAACAGTTTCGAACTCGCTTCCTGCTGCCGAGACTTCACTGGCGGTCATTTTTCTGTACGGTGGGTTGGAAACTACCACGTCGTAGCGACCCATCTGCCCCCTCAATTCCATCAGCGAATCTGCTTGGGATATCCTAAATGCTGGGTCTATCCCCGTTGAAGCAATCTCGCTGCGAAGCACGATTCTCATGAAATGCCTAGAGAGGCCGCAAAGTCTTTCATCGATATCAGTGCCATGCACAGCTTGAACTACGTGTTCGATAATTTCTCTGTCGGTCCGTTCAAGGGTTTTCAATTCATTGCGAATCCTCTCGGCGATTGGGGCCAAAAAAGCGGCGCCACCGCAGGCTGGATCGATGAACGTACTGGTTGAAAAGATTACTCCCGCTTCCGCCAAGTCATCAAGCAATCGCTTTGTTAATGACGGCGGCGTGAAGAAGACTGCATATTTTTGCCGGTGTAAGTCACCGGACCAAAGAGCATAAACGGAACTTAGCCAGTAAGAAGCCTCTAGGAAACTAAGCGAACTCAGCCATTCGATGAATGCCGTGACGGCTGGCCTTCTGGCATATACGGAACTGTGCTGGAATCCGTCACAAGATACCTCAGGAAAATTGGAGTTCGTCCATTCGACAATCAATGTTTCAAGCAGGCGCTGGCAGGCATCCTTGCGCCCCGTAACCATCTGGGTCAGTGGACGAAGTTTCCGAAAAAAGGTTTGCTTCTGGGCAGCTTGCACTTTTCTTAATTTTCATTGTGACGAGCTAAAAAAAGTGCCCGATTCTGTCTGCCAAACTCATTTTTACTTGGACCCTAGCCCCACGAAGTATGTCCATTGGAGTTCGATGTCTGTGTAGACACGGTCATTGCATGGCAAGTGGCTCAACTTTACAGGAGATTTAATCTGGAAAAGGAGACTGTTTGTGGCCTATTCCTACGACGAACGGATGTTCGTGAAAGTTCATCAACTCTTTGCCTCGCTTCCCGCCCCCACAAACGGCACAGCCCCCTCCACCGTCTCCCAAATAAACCGCCCCGAGGGACTGTTCTGCTCCTCGACGATGTGCGCCACCAGCCCGGCCGCGCGTGAAATGACGGCAAAGCCGCGCATCACGGCGGTCGGTACGCCAATTTCCCCGAGCAGCGCCGCGACGGCGCCGGTGGCATTGATGGTGATGGGCCGGCCGGCCACTTCATCGACGGCGGCTGAGAGTTGTTCGAGTGCGCGTATTTTTTTGCCGGCCAGTTCGGGTTCGGCGCGGGCCAAATCTAGCAGCTTGTAGGCGCGGGGGTCTACCGGTTTGTGCAAATGGTGGCCGAAGCCGGGGATGGGGCTTTTTTGATCTTTGTAATGCTGGGCAATGGCCAGTGCTTCGGCTTCGGGGTCGGCTGCCGCGGATATGCGGTCCAGCAGGCCTGAGCAGTTTTCCATGGTGCCGACGAAGGAACTGCCCACGGCCAGCAGGCCGGCGGCGACTGCGCCTTGCAGGTTTTCGGGGGCGCTCATGTAGACCAGGCGGGTTGAGATGGCACTGGGTGTGAGGCCGTGTTCCATCAACACAATGAGTACCGCGTCGGTGATGCGCAGGTCCACGCCGCGGGGTGTGCGGTTCAGGATTTGCATGAGCATCACTTCAGTAAAGGTTTTTTTGCCCATCAGGTCTTGCACCAGGTCGGCATTGCGGTAATGCAGGCTGGTGAGGGTGTGGGTGCACAGGCTGGTGACGGGTTTGGCCTGGGGTTTGGTGCTGCTCATGGGAAGAAGTCTTTCATCATCAAGAAGAAGTGGCGGCAGCATCGGCGGCGGCCAGGGCTTGCGCACGTACCGCGCTTTTAAGCACCTTGCCGACCGGCGAGCGCGGCAGGCTGTCGTGGAAGTGGATGATCTTGGGTGTCTGCACCGGGCCCAGGCGTTCGCGCACAAAGGCGATCAGCTCGGCCTGGGTGGCCTGCCAGCCGGGGCGTAATTGCACCGCGGCCTGCACGGCTTCGCCCCATTTGTCGTCGGGTATGCCAAAGACGGCGCATTCATGCACGGCCGGGTGCTGGCCCAGCGCGTTCTCCACGTCGACGGGGTAAACATTAAAGCCGCCGGTGATGACCAGGTCCTTGAGCCTGTCCTTGAGGTAGAGGTAGCCGCGCTCGTCGATCAGGCCGCGGTCGCCGGTGTGCAGCCAGCCCTCGACAATCGTTTCGGCCGTCATGCCGGGCAGGCGCCAGTAGCCCGACATCAGCAAGTCGCCGCGCGCCACGACTTCGCCGACCTCGCCCGGCGGCAGCAGCTGGCCACCCGCCATGATGGCGACGTCGCTAAACCAGGTGGCGCGGCCCACGGCGGCCCAGTTGCGTTCGTCCTCAAAATCCTCGGGTCGCATCACCGTCAAAATTTGCGGCGCTTCGGTCTGGCCGTAGGTGGTGCCCAGCACCGGGCCGAAGAAGTTGCGCACTTCGCGGATTTTTTCGGGCGGCATGGGGGCGCCGCCGTAGATCAGGCGGCGCAGTTTCGGGAAGTCGGCGCGCGAGGCGCCGGGCAAGGCCATCAGCATGTAGACCAGCGTGGGCGGCATAAAGCTCACCGTGCCGCCCTTGTGCTGGAAGGCCGCGCGCACGGCCTCGGCGCCCGCGCCGGCCAGCAGCACATGGCAGCCGCCCTGGGCCAGTATGGGCAGCAAATAAGTCGATGTGCCGTGGGTGATGGGCGCGGCCACCACATAACGTTCGTTCTCGTCAAAGCCCCAGGCATGGATCTGGTTGCTGATGTTGGCCATCCACGCGCGGTAGGTCTGCATCACGCCTTTGGGCAGGCCCGTGGTGCCGCCTGTGAACTTGATGGCCTGCGTCGCCTCGGGCGGCAGTGTGAAGCTGGGCCGTGCCGCGCCCGCGTGCCGCGCGCTCAGGGCCGCCATGCTGGGTGCGCCGTCATTGCCGGCCACGCCGCAGTAAATACGCCGGCCGGGCGCGCCTGCCAGCAGGGGCACGCATTCGGCGTCCAGGATCAGGATGCTGGGCTCGGTCGCATCAATGATGCGGCGGATTTCAGGGGCTGTGCTTTTGGGATTGAGCGGCACCCAGGTCTTGCCGCAGGCCAGCACGGCCAGCAGCGCGGCAATGTGTTCGCTGCTGTTGCCGGCGCAGATCGCGACGCGGCTTTGCGATTCGGGGTCTATCTCCATCAGCGCGGCGGCAAAGGCGGACACCCAGGCAGCCAGCGCGTCGTAGCGCAGCGTGCCTTCGAGCGCGTCGATGGCGGTGCGCTCGGGCCAGCGCTGGGCGGCGCGCCAGAAAAAATCAATCGGGTTCATGCGGCGGTTCTCTCTTTTCCTTGGTTTTTATTCAGCGCGCGCGCCGGACTGTTTCACCACCTCGCGCCAGCGTTTGGCTTCAGACAGCGTCCAGCTGCGCATCTGCGCGGGCGTGCCGGGCTCGGGCGTGGCCGCGAGGTTCAGCAGGCGCTGGCGCACCTCGGGCAGGGTCAGCAGCTTGACGAGCTCGCTGTTCACGCGCTGCACCACGGCCTGCGGCGTGCCGGCCGGCCCGGCGATGCCGAACCAGGACTGCACGTCAAAACCCGGAAAGCCAGACTCGGCCACGGTAGGCACATCGGGCAACAGCGGCGAGCGCTGTGCACTCGTGATGGCGACCGCATGCAGCTTGCCGCCGCGCACATGCGGCAGGACCGAGGGCGCGTTGTCAAACATGGACTGCACCTGGCCGCCCAGCAGGTCGGTCACGGCGGGCGCGCTGCCGCGGTAGGGCACATGCAACATGGGCGCCTTGGCCGCGATCTTGAAAATCTCGCCCGAGAGGTGAATCGACGAGCCGCTGCCCGACGAGGCAAAGGTGATGCCGTTGGGTGAAGTTTTGGCGAAGGCCACATAGTCGGCCAGGGTCTTGACGGGCAGCTGCGGGTTGACCACCAGGATGTTGGGCACCTTGGCGATCAGGCCCATGGGCTCGAAGTCCTTGAGCGGGTCGTAGCCCAGCTTGTCGTAAAGCGAGGCATTGATGGTGTTGGCGATGGTGTAGACATACAGCGTGTAGCCGTCGGCCGGCGCGCGCGCGACGATCTCGGCGCCCACATTGCTGTTGGCGCCCGCGCGGTTGTCCACCAGCACCGGCTGGCCCAGCTGCTTGCCCAGCTCGACCGCGACAATGCGCGCGATCACATCGGTCGCGCCGCCGGCCGCATAACCGACGACCAGCTTGATGGGTTTGGTCGGCCAGGCTGCCGCGGGCTGGGCATGAGCGGGCAGGGTAGTGGTAGCGAGGGCGGTGAACAGCGCGGCCAGGGCCGCCCGGCGCGATGGGGTCTTGAACAAACTCATATAGAAGTGTCTCCTGTTGTCTCTGTTGTCGGTATGCGGTGCGTGTGCCGGGCCTGGTAGCGGTAGCGGCGACAGGGGGAAATTCTTGACCAGGGCCAGCCGGGCAACAAATTCAAACGTCCGGCCAGCGGACGTTTTATAGTCCCATGCCATGGCGCCCCGTTCTTCTTCTTCAAAACCTTCCACGCCTGTTGCCGAACCGACGGAACCCGCCGACGACGGCGGCAGCCGCACCCTGCGGCGCGGCCTGCAGCTGCTGGACGCCGTGCTGCAAAGCGGCCGCGAAGGTTTGCGTGTGGTCGACCTGTGCCGCACCGCCGGCCTGGAACGCGCCACGGTGTATCGCCTGCTGGCCACGCTGCTGGAGTCCGGTTATGTCGCGCCGCGCGGCCGCTTCAGGTATGTGGCCGGGCCGCGCCTGGCGCAATTGCAAACGCCGCCGCCGTCACCCTCGGACTTCGCAGCCCGTTTGCAACCGGTGCTGGCCCGCGTGAGCAAAGCCTGTGGCGACGCAGCCTTTGCCATCGTGCGCGAAGGCCCGGCCTCGCACTGCATCGCACGCCAGGTGGGGACGCACCCGGTGCAGATGCTGGTGATACAGGTCGGCACGCGCCAGCCCCTGGGGGTGGGGGCAGCGGGCCTGGCTTTGCTGGCCGCGCTGCCCGAGGAAGATGCGGCGGCTGTCATTGCCGCCAACGCGCCCAGCCTGGCGCGTTATGGCGGTATGACGCCGGAGCGGATGGAGATTCTTGTCCGTGCCACGCGGGAAAGGGGGTGGGCTGTGATTGGTAATCACGCCACCGAGGGGGTGTTGGCCGTTGGCATGGCCGTGGCTGGTAGGGATGGGTTGCCTGCTGCTGCTATCAGTGTGGCTTCTACTATGGAGAGGATGCCTCGGGCGAGGCAGCAGTTGATTGTTCGATGGATGAAGGAGGCGTTGTCGGGCTTGCTACCCGAGGGCTTATAGGCCGGGTCTTGCTCCGGCTGGGCGCGCTGTTCCTCTTCATCCTCCTCTTTCCTCTTCTTGGTTCTGCTGGCCGGGGGTTGCCCGGCGGCAAGTAACTTTCTTTTGCTTCGCCAAAAGAAAGTCACCAAAGAAAAGGCGACCCGCAGTCTGGGTCCCCTCCGCTTCGCTGCGGGGCAACCTGCGCTGCTCGACTACGGAGGGGGTCTGGCTAAACTCGCTACGCTGCGCTTCGCTCAAACAACGCCAGCCCTTATCCCTCCTCCGTCTGCGCTGCTCGGCCCAGCCAGGACGGGGCAATCGGGAAC
>Ga0065165_1003453_pt1 | contig 11093 bp, 6 predicted proteins | sample AraplaMF_Cvi_mMF_FD_63813 | JGI IMG/M metagenome (GOLD analysis project Ga0065165, IMG submission 63813) | Arabidopsis root microbial communities from the University of North Carolina, USA - plate scrape MF_Cvi_mMF (version 2) (version 3) | ecosystem: Host-associated > Plants > Roots > Endosphere... | reverse complement strand
GGTTTGATCGTAGCCTGCTTCGGGCTCGTGATGTGGCGGGCGAATCCGCTGACGGTGGCACTCGCGCTGCTCGTGCTGGGCGGGCGCCAGCTAGGCCTTGGCATCCTGATGCACGAGACTGCGCACCGCTCGCTGTTCAAGACCGCTGCGCTGAACGAGTGGATAGGTCAGTGGCTGTGCGCCGCGCCAATGTTCGTCGAGCTGAAGGTCTACCGGCAGTACCATTTCACCCACCATCAGAAGGCCGGCACGGCCGGCGATCCGGACCTGCCGAATTATGAGAACTATCCGGTCAGCCGCGCCTCGCTGCGCCGCAAGCTGCTGCGCGATGTGACGGGCCGCTCGGGCCTGCGTGCCTTTGCCGCGCTGATGGTACTGTATGCGAGCGCGGACCAGCGCAGCGGCTACAGCTACCGCGCCGGCGAAGAGAAGCGCGCGCTGAGCGCGCGTACGCTGCTGCGCAACAGCTGGCGCTGCGCGGTCGCCAACGGCCTGATGCTGGCGATCTGCGCCGTCGCGGGCCATGCATGGGCTTTTCTGCTGTGGCCCGCCGCCTGGCTCAGCACTTACATGCTGTACAGCCGCATCCGCAACGCCGCCGAGCATGGCGCGCTGGCGGGCACGCGCGAGCCCGACATCTGGCGCAACACGCGCACCGTGCTGGCCTCCTGGTGGGAGCGGCTGACGGTGGCGCCGAACTACGTCAACTACCATTTCGAACACCACCTGATGCCCGCAGTGCCGGCATGGCAGCTGCCGCGCTTTCACCGCTGGCTGCGCGAGCAGGGCGCCTATGAAGCCGGCGCGCCGCTCGAACACAGCTACGCCGGCGTGCTCCGGCGAATGACGAAATGAGTCGGCTCAGCGCGCCTTCGCGTACGGCGACTTCCCACCCTCTGCAATAAAGGTATCGATCCGCGCCTCCAGCACCGGCAGCGGCACCGACCCGAGCTGCAGCACGGTGTCGTGGAAAGCGCGGATATCGAATTTCGAGCCCAGCGCCGCCTCGGCCTTCCTGCGCGCCTTCATGATCGCCATCTCGCCTAGGTAATAGGACAGCGCCTGGCCTGGCCAGGAGATATAGCGGTCGACCTCGGTCTCGATCTCGTGGTCAGATAAGGCCGTGTTGTCGTGCATGTAGGCTTGCGCCTGCTCGCGGGTCCAGCCCTTGGCGTGGATGCCGGTGTCGACCACCAGGCGTGCGGCGCGCCAGGCCTGGTAGCTCAGCATGCCGAACACTTCGTAGGGCGTCTCGTAGATGCCCATTTCGGTGCCCAGGCGTTCTGAGTACAGCGCCCAGCCTTCGCCGTAGGCCGAAATATAGGCCTTGCGGAAGGGCGGCACGCCTTGCTGTTCCAGCGCCACCGGCATCTGGAAGGCGTGGCCCGGTGCCGATTCGTGCAAGGTCAGCGCCGGCAGGCTGTAGAGGGCGCGCGAGGGCAGGTTATAAGTGTTCACCAGGTAGACGCCAGGGCCGCCGCGCGCCGAGGTGTAGTAGGGCGCCTGGTCGGGCGGCACCGGAACGATGGCGAAGCGGCGGCGCGGCAGGTAGCCGAAGTACTGCTCGGCCTTGCCGTCGAATTTCTTGGCGATCCAGGCCGCGCGCATCAGGAGCTCGTCCGGCGTCCTGGCATAGAACTGCGGATCCTTGCGCAGGAAGGCCAGGAAGGCCGGCAAGTCGCCCTGGAAGCCTGCCTGGCCCATCGTCTGCAGCATCTCGGCCCGGATCTTCGCCATCTCGGCCAGGCCGATGGCGTGGATCTCGTCGGCCGTCATCGAGATGGTCGTGTACTCGACGATCTTCGACTGGTAGTAGGCCTTGCCGTCCGGGAGGCTTTCGGCCGCCAGCGCCACGCGCGCCTTCGGGAAGTACTCGCTGCGCACATAGGCCAGCACCTCGGCGTGGGCCGGCTGCACCGCGTCGCGGATCGCCGCCGCGCCTTGCTCGCGCAGGCGGGCCTGTTCGGCTGCCGGGATCGCCGCCGGCATCTCCTTGAAGGGCGTGTAGAAGATAGTGTCCCGCGGCGTCTTGGCCTCGGCCACCGTTGCCAGCGGCGCGTCGCGCCCGGCCAGGGTCACGCGTGGCGGCGTGAAGCCGCGCGCCAGGCCGGCGCGCATGTTGAGCAGCTGCTCGCGGAAGTAGCGCGGCATGTCGCGCAGCAGGGCGATGTAGTCGCTGTATTCCTGCGCCGACTTGAAGGGGCGCCGTGCGGCATAGGTGATGTCCGTCCAAAAAGAGCTGTCGGCATTCACAGGCGCCTCGTATTCATGGAAGCGCTGGGCTTCATACAAGGCCTTGATCTGGGCGCGGTAGACGTCGAAGTTGATGCGCTCGCCCTTCGACAGCGCGGCGGCGTCGATGCCGTCGAGGCGCTTCAGCACGTCTTCCCAGTAGCGGCGGCGCGTCTCCTGGGTGGCGGCGTCGACCCGCGGCAGTTCGGCGCGCCGGCGCGACGGCAGGGCGTCGTCGTCGGCCAGGTCCTGGGCGATGCGCCACTTCCACTCCTGCTGGTAGATGGCCTGGAAGCGGGCGTCGGCGGACGTTGCGGCAACAGCAGGGGGCACGAAGGCGCACAAGGACAGGCAAAGCGCCAGGCTGGCGCCACGATAGCGGGATTTCATCTGCAACTCCTTTTCTTGTTCAGCGCTGGACCTTGCCCCAGGCCTCGCCTGCGCGCCAGGCCGGCATCGACGGCGCATTCGCCACCGCATAACCCAGGTTCAGCGTGAACTGGGCCTGCTGCACCATGCCGCTTAGGTCCCAGGCCGGGTCGTACTGGTCGCTCACCTGGTGGTAGTCCTTGGTGAAGGCGCGCATGCGGCCGCTGGCTGCCTGCGCGTCGTGGGCGAAGGCGAAGCTGCCGTCGCCGGAGAACACGGCCGAACCGACGTTGAAGGCCGGGACGCCGGCTTTGGCGAACATGAAGTGGTCGGCGCGGAAGTAGGCGCCGCCGAGGTCCGGCACGTTCGGCGCCAGCGCCAGTCCCATCGCCCGCGCCACCTTGCGGCTGGTGTCGAGCAGCGTGCTGCGCTCGGCGCCGGGCACGCCGATGTCGCGGGTGGGTCCAACGAAATTCATGCTGTCGAGATTCAAATCGGCGGCGGTCTTCGCCAGCGGCCACAGGGGCGCGCGGGTGTAGGCCAGGGAGCCAAGCAAGCCTTGCTCCTCGGCGCAGGGCCACAGGAAGATCTGGGTGCGGCGCGCCGGATGCGCGACCGCGGCCTGGGCCATCGCCAGCAGGGCCGCGGTGCCGGAGCCGTTGTCGATGGCGCCGTTCCAGATGTGATCCGGCTTTCCGTTCTGCTCGTCCACGCCCAGGTGGTCCCAGTGGGCGGAATAGATCACGGCTTCGTCGCGCAGTTTCGGGTCCGTGCCCGGCACGATGCCGGCGACGTTGTATTCGGCCACCTGGCGCACCGCGCTCTTCACCTGCGCGTGCACGCTGGCGTTCAGCGGCACCGGGCGGAAGCCTTTGACTTCGGCGCGGGCGCGCAGCGCATCGAGGTCCTGGCCGGCGGCGGCGAACAGGCTGCGCGCGGCATCTTCGCTGATCCAGCCCTGCAGCGCGTTGCCGGCGCCGGCCAGGTGGAACTGCTCGTGCGTGAAGCTGTTGACCGGCACGCTCCACGGATAGGATGCCGAGGCCGTGGTGTGGATCAGCAGGACGCCGGCCGCGCCCTGGCGCAGCGCTTCCTCGAATTTGTAGGTCCAGCGGCCGTACCAGGTAAGGGACTTGCCGCCGAAGCGCTGCGGTTCGGCGGCGGTGGGCTGCGGGTCGTTGACCATCGCCACCAGCAGCTTGCCTTTCACGTCCGTGTCCTGGAAGTCGTTCCAGCCTTCTTCCGGTGCATCGATACCGTAGCCGACGAACACGAGCGGCGCATCCACCACCGTATCGTTGCGGCCGCTGGCGTTGGCGAACACGACGTCGCGCCCGAAAACGGCATCGACGGGCTTGCCACCGGCCTCGAAACGCAGGGTGCTGCCGGGCTGGGTCTTCTGCCCGACCAGTTCCACCTTCTGGCGGTAGCTGCCGCCCGCGGCCGGTTTCAGGCCAATGGCGGCGGCCTGGGTTTCCAGGTAGCGCACCGTGAGCTCGCCGCCGCGCTGGCCGGTGCCGCGGCCTTCGAGCAGGTCGTCCGCCAGGAAGGACAGATGGGCGCGCAGCAGCGCCTCCTGCACGGGCGGAGGCAGCCCGGGCGCGGCGCGCTGGCCGCGAGCGGCGGTGGGCAGGCTCGACAGGGCGGCAAGCAGCATGCAGCCGAGCAGGGCGTTACGGCGGAAATGGCGGTGTGGCATGGGATGGCGCTGGTCGTAGTGGCAGAAGGCAATGATCTTAGCAGCCCGGCGCAGCTTGCGGGAAAGGGAAATATTGTCACGAGATTACTACGCCAAGAGACACAATCCCGCTATAATTCGCCGACATGCCTTGGCCGCTTCGGCGGTGCCGCACCAAGATAAATCCAGTTGACCTGCATGGAAAGAGACGATAAAGAGCGGCAACATACCAGCGCTGATGGCAAGGCCCCGCCCCAGGCAGGCCCGGCCGTCAATAGGCTGCGCCCGTGGCGCCGCATCAGCGGTCAGTTGACGACCCTGATCGGCGAAAGCGGGTTTTGCGCGCTGTTCGGCCGTGCCCTGCGTACGCTTGCGGTCCGTTACGATTGGCTGAGCGTGGACGCCACGCGCAAGTCGATCGACGGACTGCTGAGTGCATTGGAGCATGACCTGGCCGGCGTTGAGCCCGCGGTTGCCGACATCGCAGCCGCGGAGTTGCTGAATACGTTCACAAAACAGTTGTCGTCGCTGATCGGCGAGGCGCTGACGGCCCGGCTCCTCGAGCAGGCCACCGCCGCGGAGCAGATTGGCCCGGAAGATGTACAGGAGCACAAGTAAATGACCGACAAAGTACGCCTGGGATTGCTGGCTACCGGGGTTCCGGGCCTCGATGTCCTCCTCGGCGGCGGCCTGACCGAATATTCCTTCACTCTCATCGCGGGCGCGCCGGGCAGCGGCAAGACCACGCTGGCGCACCAGATCATGTTCGCGCTGGCCGGTCCCGAACGGCGCGCGCTGTTCTTCACCGTGCTGGGCGAACCGCCGCTGAAGATGCTGCGCTATCAGCAGCAGTTCTCCTTCTTCGACATGGGCCTGGTCGGCCCCTGCATCCGCTACGTGAACCTGGCCGACGACCTGCGCGCCGGGCACTTCCAGGGGGTGCTCGAGCGCATCATGCGCGAGGTCGAGGATTTCGGGCCGGGACTGGTGTTCGTCGATTCCTTCCGTTCGGTCATGCAGGCGGCGCGCAGCGGCAACGAAGGCCTGTCCGACCTGCAAGCCTTTATCCAGGAACTGGGTTCGCGGATGGCGACCTGGCAGGCGACCACCTTCCTGATCGGCGAATATTCCCAGGCCGATGTCGAGGCCAATCCGATCATCACGGTGGCCGACGGCATGGTCACCCTGTACCAGGCGGCGGACGACAACTCGGCGCTGCGCAAGCTGCGCGTGAACAAGATGCGCGGCCAGGGCCACATGACGGGCGCACACACGATGCGCATCGCGGACGATGGCATCCGCGTGTATCCGCGCCTGCTGCCGCCCCTGCCGCCGGATCTCGTCAGCGGCGCGCCGGTGGACCGCAATCCGCGCCGGATCCCGACCGGGGTCTCTGGCCTGGACGAGCTGCTGCACGGCGGCCTGCCGCAGGGCCATACCATGCTGGTCTCGGGGCCCACCGGGGCCGGCAAGACCATCCTCGGCACGCGCTTCCTGCAGGCCGGCGCGGAGATCGGCGAGAAAGGCGTGGCGGTGTTCTTCGAGAAGGGCGTGGCGCGGCTGCGCAACGCCGAACTGGCGGCCCTGGTCGCGCGCGGCGACGTGACGGTGATCGAGAGCCGCTCGCTGTCGCTCAGTGTCGAGGAACTGATGGACGAGATGTGCACCGCCATCGAGAAGACCGGGGCCAGCCGGGTGGTGATCGATTCGCTGTCCGAGATCGGGCTCTATCTGGCCCCCGAGGTGCGCGCGGACCTGCGCACCGCCGTGTTCCGTACCCTGGCGGCGCTCAGCCAGCGCGGCGTGAGCGCGGTCGTGACCGTCGGCATGGAAGACGACTACACCCGCCTGAGCTTCAGCCCGGACGAGCTGTGTTTCCTCACCGATGCCGTGCTGTCGATGCGTTTCGTCGAGTACGATGGGGAATTGCGCAAGTTTATGACCGTCGTAAAGGTGCGCGGTTGCGACCACAGTACCGACGTGCGCGAATACACGATCACGGCGGACGGCATCGAGGTCGACGGCAAGTCGCCTTTCCTGAACGGGGTGATGGTCGGGCGACCGACGCAAAAGCGCTGAGGCGACATGGACCTGGACGAGGACGCAATGGGAACGCAGGATAACGACAACACGGCCTCGCAACAGCGTGCCAGCACCCATGAGCTGCCACGTCCGGCGCTGCCGGAAGAGTTCCTGCTGCGCCGTATCCGCAGCCTCGAAGACGAGGTCGAGATGCTGCGCGAAGCCAACGAGCACCTGGTGGTGGCGGCGGTCCAGGCCCAGCACCTCCAGGAGGACGCCGAGGACGCCAACCGGCGCCAGAACGAGTTCCTGGCGATGCTGGCGCACGAGCTGCGCAATCCGCTGTCGCCGATCGGCATGGCGGCCTCGCTGCTGGAGCGCACGCCGGATGCTTCCCCGCAGCTGCACAAGCTGTCGCGCGTGATCGGGCGCCAGGTCGAGCACATGGCCAAGCTGCTCGACGACCTGCTCGACGCCGCCCGCATCAGCAGCGGCAAGATCACCCTCAAGACCCAGCCGCTGGTGCTGGCCGACGTGCTGCAGCAAGCGGTCGAAACCATGCAGCCCTGCGTGCAGGAGCGCCGCCAGAGCCTGCAGGCCGAGCTGCCGCCGGAGTCGCTGGTGGTCGAGGGCGACCAGGTGCGCCTGACGCAGGTCTTCACCAACCTGCTGGCCAACGCATCCAAGTACACCGGCGACGGCGGCATGCTGCGCCTGTCCGCGCATGCCGACAATGGCCACGTCTCGGTCTCGGTCGAAGACAACGGCGCCGGCATCGCCCCCGAGATCATTCCCTTCATCTTCGACCTGTTCACCCAGGGCCCGCGTTCGCTGGCACGCTCGGAAGGCGGGCTGGGGGTCGGTTTGAACGTGGTGCGCAACCTGGTTGGCATGCATGCCGGCACGGTGACGGCGGAGAGCGGCGGCGCGGGCAAAGGCAGCCGCTTCACGGTGCGCCTGCCTTTGTCCTCGCAGCGGGCCGGCGGTGCCGGTACGGCGCAGGTCGCGACCACGGGCGGGCGCAAGCGCGTGCTGGTGGTGGAGGACAATCCCGACACCTGCGCCACGCTGGCGGCCTGCCTGCGCGAGGAAGGGCATGAAGTGGTGACCGCGCTGGACGGCCGCAGCGGCCTGGCGGCGGCGCTGGAGCGGCCCTACGACGTGATCGTGTGCGATATCGGCCTGCCGGGACTGGATGGCCTGGGCCTGATCCGCGCCGTGCGCGGGGCGATGAACCACGGCTCGGGCGCCGCGCGGCCGCTGGCGGTCGCCATGACCGGCTACGGCCAGCCGGAAGACCAGGCGCGCGGCCTCGAAGCCGGCTTTGACCACTACCTCGTCAAACCGGTCGGACTCGACGCGCTGTTGCCGCTGATCGGCCAGGCGGCCTAGCGTCCCAGCAGGCGCGCCAGCCGCGCCACCGCTTCCTCGATGCGTTCGTACTCCGTGGCGTAAGAAAAGCGCACATGGCGGCCAGGGGCCGCAAAGCCGAAATCGTCGCCCGGCACGATCGCCACATGCGCGTCTTCCAGCACCGCCTTGCCGAAGGCCGAGCTGTCGTTCGCATGGCGGTGCGGCAGGTTCGCAATGTCCGCGTACACGTAGAAGGCGCCGTCCGGCATCACCGGCACGGTGAATCCGATCTCGCGCAGGGCCGGCACCAGGAAGTCGCGGCGGCGCTGGAATTCCAGGCGGCGCGCTTCGAAAATTTCCAGGGCATCGTCGCGGAAGCAGGCCAGGGCCGCATGCTGGGCGATGGTCGGCGCGCAGATGAACAGGTTCTGGGCCAGCTTTTCGAACACCGGGACCAGCGCCTCCGGCACCACCAGCCAGCCGAGGCGCCAGCCGGTCATGCTGAAGTACTTCGAGAAGCTGTTGACGGTGATGACATTGTCGTCGAGCGCCAGCGCGGACACCGGCTTGTCGCCGTAGGACAGGCCCTGGTAGATCTCGTCGACGATGGCGAAGCCGCCGCGTGCGCGCACGGCGCCCAGCAGCTCGCGTGCCTGCGGCACCGTCATCGAGGTGCCGGTCGGGTTCGAGGGCGAGGCCACCAGCACGCCGCGGGTCCTGTCGTTCCAGTGCTCGGCCACATGGGCGGCGGTCAGCTGGTAGCGTTCCGCGGCGCTCGAATACAGGAGCACCGGCTTGCCGCCGAAGGCGCTGACGAAATGGCGGTTGCAGGGGTAGCAGGGGTCCGGCATCAGGACTTCGTCGCCCTCGGCCACCAGGGCGGCGCAGGCCAGCAGCAGGCCGGCCGAGGCGCCGGCGGTGACGACGATGCGGCGCGGATCGACGTCCAGCCCGTAGAAACGCCGGTAATGGCCGGAGATCGCTTCGCGGAGTTGCGGCAGGCCGAGCGATTCGGTGTACTGGGTGGCGCCGCCGCGGATCGCTTCCATCGCGGCCTGGGCCACCATCTCGGGGGCGGTGAAGTCCGGCTCGCCGACGCTCATGCTGATGACGTCGATGCCGGCGCGGCGCATGGCGGCGGCCTGCTTCACCATCTCCATGACGCGGAAGGGTTCGATCAGGTCGACGCGGGACGCGACCTGCATCGCGCGGGTAATTGGGGTGTTCTGTGGTTCTGGCATCCCGCTACTTTAGCCTAAAATGCGCTCAGGCGGCGGCAGCCTGCTCGCGCTGCAGGAAGGCCACGCAGTCCGCCGCCGGCAGCGGCTTGCTGATGTAATAACCCTGGATCTCGTCGCAGTCGTACTGTTCCAGTTCGCGCAGCTGTGCGATGTTCTCGACGCCTTCCGCCACCACTTTCAGGCTCAGGCTGTGCGCCAGCCGGATCACGGCCTTGGTGATGGCGGCATCGTCCGGGTCGTCGGGCAGGTCGCGCACGAAGGTCCGATCGATCTTCAGCGCGTCCAGCGGGAAGCGCTTCAGGTAAGCCAGGCTCGAGTAGCCGGTGCCGAAGTCGTCCACCGACAGACGGATGCCGAGCGCCTTGATGCGGCTGAGGATGTCCACCGCGGCTTCGGGGTCGGCCATCAGCATCGACTCGGTCAGTTCGAATTCCAGCAGCGCCGGATCGACGCCGGCGGCACGGACCACGCGCTCGATGGCATCGGCCAGGCCGGCCTGCTGCAGCTGGCGCGCCGACAGGTTGATCGCCACCGGCGGCGCCCGGAGCCCGGCCGCTTCCCAGCTGCGCAGCTGGCGGCAGACCTCTTCGATCACCCATTCGCCCACCGGGATGATCAGGCCGGTATCTTCGAGGATGGACACGAATTCGAGCGGCGGCACCAGGCCGCGCTCCGGGTGCTGCCAGCGCAGCAGGGCTTCGAAGCCGCTCACGCCGCCGCTGGCCAGGTCGAGCTTGGGCTGGTAGTGCAGCAGGAACTCGCCGCGCTCCAGCGCCAGGCGCAGCTGCGATTCGAGCTGCAGGCGCTGGGCCGCGTTCTCGTGCAGGGCGGCCGAATAGAACTGGTAGTTGTTGCGGCCGTTGTTCTTGGCGCCGTACATCGCCGTATCCGCGCTTTTCAGCAGCTGTTCGGCATTGCTGCCGTCCTGCGGGTAGCTGGCGATGCCGATGCTGGCCGTGACGAACAGCTGCTGGCCCTGCAGGTGGAAGGGCTGGGCCAGCGCCTCGATGATGCGGTCCGCCACCTGGGCGGCATCGGCCGAGGTGTCGTGGTGGGCCTCGAGCTGGGGCAGGACCACCGCGAATTCGTCGCCGCCCAGGCGCGCCACGACGTCGCCGCGGCGGGCGCAGGCTTCGAGGCGGGCGGCAGCCTGTACCAGCAGCTGGTCGCCGACGCCGTGGCCGAGCATGTCGTTGACGTTCTTGAAGCGGTCGAGGTCGATGAACATCACCGCCGCGCGCCGGCCGAGACGGGCGGCCTGGGCGATCGCCTCCTCGAGGCAGGCGCCGAGGCGGCGCCGGTTCGGCAGGTTGGTCAGCGCATCGTACTGGGCCAGGTAGGTCAGGCGGCTGCGGGCTTCGTGGCGTTCCAGCGCGGACGACAGGATGTTGGCGATCCCGCGCAGGAACACGGCGTCGTCGTCCTCGAAGCGGCGCTCGGCATCGGTGTACACGCCGAGCACGGCGGACAGGCCCGATCCGGACACCACGCCGGCATCCAGGCCGCTGCGCAGGCCGTGCATGGCCGCCAGCGGCGCGAGCCAGGGACGCAAGCCGGGCGGCGCGGACTCGTCCAGCACCTCGCCGGCGCAGCCCAGCTGCAGGCCGGTGGCCTGGGACAGCCGGCCGGCGCCGGCGCGCAGCACCAGCTGTCTGCCAAGCGTGGTCGTGAAAGGCGCGGTTTCGAACAGCGCCGCGCAGGGCGTGCCGAGGCCCTGGGCGGCAGCCTGCACGGCGTCGCCGAACAGCTCGTCGAGATCGTTCGAGGCCAGCGCCTTGCGGCCGAGGTCCGCGATCAGGGTCTGGCGCTTGGCGTTTTCGACGATCGCGCGCTCGAATTCCTTGCGCGCCGTGATGTCGATGTCGATGCACAGGTAGCGCTCGATGCCGCCGCCGTCATCGAAGATCGGGACGATGGTGCGGAACCACTGCAGGCGCTTGCTGCGGCCCGCCACCACGACCTCGCCGTTCCAGACCTCGCTTGAGGGGCTCCAGGGCGCCGTGCCGCCCGCCGGGCGGCCGAACTCGGCCAGCTCGCGGCCGAGCGCTTCCGCGCGCGCATAGCCGCTGCTGCGTTCGAACAGTTCATTGACGCCGACGATGCGGCCGTCCAGCCCGACCTCCAGCACGATGGCGGCCTGGTCGACCGCGCTCTTGTGCTGCATGAGGGAGTTCATCAGCGAATCGATGCGCTGGCCG
>Ga0065165_1003452_pt1 | contig 11096 bp, 14 predicted proteins | sample AraplaMF_Cvi_mMF_FD_63813 | JGI IMG/M metagenome (GOLD analysis project Ga0065165, IMG submission 63813) | Arabidopsis root microbial communities from the University of North Carolina, USA - plate scrape MF_Cvi_mMF (version 2) (version 3) | ecosystem: Host-associated > Plants > Roots >... | reverse complement strand
GATCCTGGCGTTGTACTCTAGCGGCAGGAGCCAGGCGAAGAAGTTAATCCCAAGTTTGAATATTCGAGGAAACCATTCCCGTACTACCCATTCTGAGATGGCGCTCCAATCGCCCTGTACAGCGGAGCTATCGTTGAGGATCTTTGTAGCGCCCCGGTCTTTTATTGCTGTTATTATGTTATATCCGGCATCTTTTATTGTGCTGGGTGTAATGTTACCCCGCCATGTCAGGTATACGGTTTCCAGGCGGGTACTGTGTTCGATGGTTAGATTGGGAGAATTGTAAAGCTTCTTCATTGCTTATCGTTATTTATCGGGTTAACTGCCACTATGGCTATTGCTGCTATTATGTTTGAATCGATAACTTATTATAAGCAGGAGTGGTTACGGGCCACTAAAGGAGCAATGGATACATGACTTTTTTGTTCTAACCGGTCATGTATTTATTAGACATGAGAGTATATGCTTATCCGGATGTTCTGATGTGTTATATGTATAGGCATAGTATATCGCTATGCTGCCGGGCAAGGCTATAGACAATAGGTATACATCGCGGTATACGCCGCTATGCTATTGGGATTACTTATTCTGATAGAGGTTTCGTCCCTTTTTTGGTCCAGGTACTTTTATGAGAACGTTATCGCGAACGAGTTTTAGTAATACGCCTGACGTATCATCGCTCGGAAGCTCTACATTGTAATTAGTTTTGCAAGCGTTAACGACAGCCGCTACAGATTGAGGTGTGGCGAAGAAATTATCGTTCACCAGTTTCTTTATTGTTTCAGTGGTGTTTGTTCGTTGTTGGCGATTTTCCCGTACGGAAAAGTCTGTGTTATATTCCAGGTTATATTCAAAGTCAAAAAGCTCAGCGGGATGTTTGCCCAGTGCTAGTGCGAGGGCTAAAATTGTATGCAGATTTGGCGATATGTCTCCGAGTTCTATTTTGGAGATGTTGGTTTGATCGACCTTAGAGCGTTCGGCAAGGTCTACCAGTCCCCAGTTTCTGTCTTTCCGGAGTTTCCTTAAATGTTGACCAAAAGCAACCTGATATTCTAAATCAACTTTTATCACGCCCGGAAATTGTTTCGATTTGATGATTAATCATTATGTTTATTAACTGAACCAATAATTATTATATTTGATTCAAAATCGTTTACCCCGGTCTTCCAGGAGGAGAGTAATGGATTACGCCGTACCGTTCCATACTCTTAAAAGGCCATTTCAGGGGTAATTGGAACAATTGCTTGAAACTTTAAGTCTCCTCGTTTTTTGGAAACACTATCGTATTTAACAACCCCGGAGCAGGATCGAACCCTCATGGAACGGCTGAGGGCAGGCGACAGTACAGCGTTTAAACTCTTGCATGATCGTTATGCTCAGGCGTTGTATGCATTTATTTTTTCGAAGATCAGCGATGAAGCCGGGACACAGGATATTCTTCAGGAGATATTTCTGTGGCTTTGGAACAATAGAGCACACGTTGTAATCGAAAAATCGATCCAGGGCTACCTCTTCGGTATGGCGAAGTTCAAATGTATCAATTATGGTCGTTGGGTTAATATTCGTGAGGGTCATACAGCGCACTTATTCTATATGTTTGGGAATGACGTGGACAATAGCCTACAGGACTACCTGGATGTTGACCATGTGATTCATGTTATTGAATCTGTTTTAGCCACCTCTGGGCTACGCGCTCAATACGCGTTTCGTTTGAGCCGCTTCGAGATGCTTTCGATAGAGGAAATTGCCGAACGGATGAACATTTCACGACGGACGGTTGAAAACTACATCAGCACTATATTAACAATTTTAAGACCGCTATTAATTAACGTAAAAGATGGCATACGTAAGGATAAAGATGTACCGAAGAAACGCAAGCGGAAGACGTCCATCCGACCGAAGTGACCGTGTGTATTATTCACGGAAGTGTACAATTTCGAAACGGATCAATATCAGGCTTAAGAATTCCAGTAAGACGATCGGGCAAAATTTGTGGGTGTTACGGAGACGTAGTAGACGTTCGCTTCGGGAAGTTGCATCAAACCTTAATATGGTTCCTGCCGATTTGAAGACTATAGAGCGCGGTCTTGATCATTCTCTGCCTGCTGTATCGATTTTTACGTTGGCCAGTCACTATGGGGTAAAGCCCAAGACTCTGTTTATGCGGTCGTACTTCCGCATTAACCGTAGGTAAATCGAATATCGGTTCTGCGGTCACCATATCAGGAAGGCCTGCGTTTTTAGATTACGCTCCGGGATCAATGGGTGAGTGTTTCATGAAGTTGACTGTTTAGTATGATGTTTGTTTTTGTTTGGCGTTGTTCTGGGGTGTGGGAATAGTGTGTTGGCGTTATTGATGTTGGTGGTATTGTTATTAACGAAGATTATGAAGCCTTGTTGCGGGTATAAGGCCGGAGTAGGTAAACTCTTTAAAATCTTCGCGTTCGATATCGATGTTGAATTCTTTGGGTGTTCCGAGCTATAGATTACGTATCGCACAATAGAACCTAACGTTGTTGAGGCATAACGCGCGATATCTAATCGACTATATGCTGTTGTTTGGAAATCAAAGCATCGGTATATCTCGAAGACGGAACTGTTCTGGAGTATGTATTGCCTGCTGTACCGTGACCGTGGAGCTCAACCCTACTGTGTATAATGGCTTTATGGTCAGTATGGTGTTTTGTAATCAGCGGATGTTGAACGGGGCTGGACCAGAGGAGTGAATTGACCACAGTTGTCATTTTGCAACGTGTGGTCAATTCAGTGATGGCGGGCGAATGATTTTATTTTGTTCCCAGGCGATACATGAGTACCGCGGCGCGTTTGGTTTGTTTGGGAAGTGTGCGCGGGTCGGCGGTTTCGTTTACGGTGTGGCCGCCGTCGCTGGCTACTTTGATTCCGTCGAGGGCCATGTCTACGTATCCCGATGTAAACGAGATGTCTGCGGCGCCGGCGTCGCGGGGGTTAACGGCATGTACAGGGCCGAAGCCGAGGTCTATGCTTACCTGGCTGAACTCTTCGAGTAGTTTGTAGTTTCCGGGCGTTGGTGCGAGTGCGGGGTAACCGTCGCCGAAAGTGAGCGATGCCTGTGTTTGGGGCAGGTGTTTGGCGGTTATTGCCTGCATGGTTTCCTGCGCTTTTTTGAGTTGCTCGGGCGTCAGAGCGCGAATGTCACCACTTACGATGGCATCCTGGGCAACGACGTTTGTTTTTCCGAAGGCGGTACCGGTATGTTTGTCGGGATCGTATTTAACGTCTGTTCCGCCGAGTATGGTTCCGGGGTTGAATGTGAGGTTGGGTTCTTTCGCAAGTGTTTCGTAGACTTCGGTGAGTATACGGCATGCTTCGTATATGGCACCGGCGCCGATCTTTTCGGTGAATACCTGCGACGAGTGCGCGGGCGTGCCTTTTACGTGGAGCTGCCAGTTTGTAGAGCTTCTGCGGGCGATGGTGGCCGTTTCGAAGCGGCCGTCTCCATCTTCGAAGCCAAGGGCTATGTCGGCTATTTTGGCGGCTTCAATGAGGTCTTGTCGTGCGAGCGCTTTGGGTTCGCCGGAGGCTTCTTCGTCTCCGCCGAGGTATACGATAATGTTGAGGTCTTTCAGTACACCGGCGTCTTTAAGGGCCTGCAGGGCCTGTACCATGATTACGTTTCCGCCTTTCATGTCGGCTACACCGGGGCCGCTTACGGTGGTCTCATCGATTTGTTTGAATTCCTGGAAGGGGCTTGATGGTTCGAACACGGTGTCGAGGTGACCGATTAGCAAGATGGTTTTATTGCCGGGTTTACCTTTGTTGGTGGCGATGAGGTGCCCCGCGCGGTGAAACGAAGCGCCGTCTACCCATCGGGTTGCAAGGCCAAGCGCATCGAGTTTGGCGCGGAATACGGCACCGACCTGTTTTACGCCTTCGAAGTTCATGGTGCCGCTGTTGATGTTTACCACGTCTCTCCAGAGTTTCATGGCTTCGTCCTGGCGTTTGTCTACGCTGGCTACGAGCTTTTTCTCTACGGAGGAGAGTTGCGCGCGTACCACCGTGGCCAATAGCAACAGGGCGAAGGGTAGGAGAGGGATGATAACTTTCATGCGGCTGTAATTTGCAGTAATATACAGGGGGGAGGGGCATTTTGCAATGTTGACCGGTCATCTGTAAAAAACAACGCCCTGACCTGCGGGTGCAGACCAGGGCTGTGGGATTGGCTATCGGTTCGGTTTTCGGCTTAGGTACTACTCGTGTCGTATTACTTCGGCGCTGAGCACGTTGGTATTGCCGGCTGGCGGCGTCTTGTAGCCGCGTACCAGTATGGTGTAATACCAGCCTTCGGTAAGTGTAACGTTGGGCAGGTTGAGCGCAGGCGTGGTTCCTTCGATAGATGTTGTCTGGAAGTTGTACGTCTTTGCGTCGATTTCAGTGAACGGCGTGGCGTTTTTAAAGGCCTTGCTATCGGTGATGTTACCTTCGGCATCCTTTACCTTTAAGGCCAGTGGCGAAGCATCGGGCGAAAGGTTTACAAAGCGGATCATGGCTTTACCCGGGGCGGGTGCCGCAGCCGATGTATCGGTTAGCATGAGCACTTCGGGATGCTCGAAATTGTTCACTACGAATAGTGAATAGGTTCTATTGTTTAACAGTGTTACCACGGTATCGAGCACAACGTTGTTTGCCCCGGAGGGACCAAATGTCAGGGTACGTTTGCCGGTAAAGAACCGCAGGTAGCCGGTATTACCTGCATACGTCAGCGGTTGGTTGTTTACGGTACGGCTATCGGCCGTTATGGTAAGACCGGGCGCGTTTGGCGATGCGTTGTATAACGCTACGTACGATACCGGTATATCCTGAACGTTGTTCGAAGCGTCGTCGTCTAAACAACTGGTTAAAAGTAAAGGCATTGTGGCAAGACCCACCATGCCCATTCGAAACATTTTTCGGATGTTCATTGTGTTGGTTGTTTTAAAAAGAAAATTGAAAAATGAGCGTTATGCGAATGCCCGAAGGAGCTCTGCGTAGTGTTTCCAATACGGTGTGTAAGCATTCGCTAAAGACGCTTTGGTAAAGGTTTTTCCAAATCTACTCGATCCTCCGCCTGCTGAGGGGTTTATACAACATTAGACACATAACGGAGTACAAAGGTTCGAATGGTTGCGGCCGTCTGGCTTTTCTATTTTCCGTTGGGCAGGTGTTTTGTGCTACTCGTCGGCTACGCGAAATGCGTGGAGGGTTTGGTTGGAGCGGGAATCCCGGCACGGGTTGTCGTTCCTGCCGGGATCCGTTTTACGGGTGTAGTTTTCGTTGCCTTCGGTTACGGGTGATGTTACTCTCCCGTCGAGAAACTTCCTCATCTGTCCATCCCACTTCAATCTTGTGAAGACTTCTCTGATAATGCCGTTACGGTTTGTACTGATCAGTTTGCCGAGTTGTTTGATCGTCATTGGGATAACGTATGTTATGATCTATGCGCGTATCCGGAAGGACGTCGTTACAGAAGAAAATATCATCTCACCACATCTACCCGGGATTTATGTGAAGGATTTTAAACGGTTATTATTTTTCTTTTTTGGCTGTAATCTTACGGGATATATATTTTATCGTTCTTACCTGAATGGGTAGTTTCGGGAATTTTTTCCCCAGCGTATATTCGCAACTATGTGTTTAACGACTCCTATATCCCAGAGGCTTGCCTTGCTGCTGCTGCTGACCATTTGTTTTGTATCCTGTTCGCGCGAAAAGACGCAACGGGAGCTGTACGAGGACGCGACCACGGGTGTGCGTTTCCGGACGTATAAGGCGGCTTCCGACGCTGCTGTAGGGCACACGCTGCGAATGTATAATCAGGAGCGGGGCGATTCGCTGCCAGAGCTTGATCCGGCCTTTGGGCACGTGCTGCTCGGTATTAACTGGACGGTCTCCGCCAAACCTACGCTGGCTTTTGCCGAGGCTGATCTGGCCGAAGAGCAAGGCGATTCTACTGTACAGTACCTGGCGGCGGCGTTGCGCTCTATTGCCATGTATGAACAGGGGTGGGACAGTTTGGCGCACGAGGAGTCGCAACGGCAACATACTATGCTCAAGCCCGGAACGTATCCATCGTATGAGATGGCGATATTTTATATGATCCTGGGCGTGGCCAAGGCATACGATCAGGACTTCGCGCAGTCTAAGTTTTTCTGGGCAGGTTTTGCGAACGAGACTGACATTCACTGGCCCTATAAACTTACCGATGCTATAGACGATTTAAAGCAAGGCCGGGTGCAGACCGGATTGGGCAAGCTAAAGGCGCTATCGCAAGAGCCGGGTATACCCCCTGCGTTACAAAAGGGACTGGCGGACCAAATTGCCATAATCGAATCTAAAACGGGTGATGTTAACTCGCGGCTATTCTGGCCACGGCTTATATCGGGCGTGGTGCTGGAGCAGCTCAAAACATCGTCTAACGAGCAGGTTGCCGCGGTGGCAAAGCGCGTAGACGGCCTCCGTGAAAAGCTGCTTTGATGTTGTAAGAAGCCGAATCCATGGTACCGGATTCGGCTTTTTTATGATTATCCTTTTACATCGGCCATCGTAGCCCCGAAGTTAATGTGCAACACGTGGCCGTTAGGCGTTACCAGTGCCGGGACGGACGCTACGCCGACGCGTTCGGCTTCGTCGATGCGGTTTCGATTCTCACCAAGGTGTACGATCTCTACATTCGGTTCGCCGATAAGCCCTATAATGTCGTGTTCGGCGCTAACACATACCGGGCATCCGGCATGATAGAAAAATGACTTTTTCATGTTGTGTTTGTTTTGTTAGTGTATTGCGTAAGTCTTTTGTTGTTATAGTGGAACGCCCGCGGTGCATGCCAGGCATTCGTTGGCGAATGCGTCGTACTCGTCGTAGGCCGCGCCAGGTTTTCCGAAGAAGGTTATGATGCGGTCTATGCGGACCTTCGCGCCGGAGTGCAGTGTTACGAACATTCCTTTGCCGGGTAGATCCTGAAGTGTTATAGCCCTGCCGGATACCTCGTCTACGGTTTGGGCGGAAGACCAGAAGAAGATTTTTCCCGACGTCTGTTTTTCAATATGTTCCTGTATTACTTCCCGATAGTCGTATGCTACCGGCGTATAGGCGGCATCTTTTTTCATGATGGTTGTATAACGTGTTTACGAAAGACTTTGTTTATTGAGGTTCGTGCTCCGGGCAGTCGAGTCGTAGGTCTGTTGCCAGTAGTGTTTGGTTGATTAGCGTGCAGTAGTGTCCGGTTGCGCCAGCGCGGAAGAAGCGGCATGTTTTGCACATTCGCTGCCGCGAAATGATTCCGTTGTTTGCCAGTTGATGAATGATTTCCAGTAGCGCGTGCAGCAGGCCGGTAGTTTGGTTTTGCTCCAGTGACTGTACCGGGGTTTTGATTATGTTGGCAAAGGCGCTGCTCGATTCTGCAACCGCTATCCCATGCGGTGATAGCGATAGTGTGAAGCTTCTGTTATCGGCACCACGGTAGGTGCGTATTATCAGGTTCTTGCGCTCCAGTATCTTTACAGAGTCGCTCACGGTGGCCTTGGTAAGGTTGAATTCCTGCGCCAGGTTAGTTATGGTTGTTCGTTTAGCGGGTTGGTATAGAACGAAAATCAGTATTTGAATCTGGATTGGGCTGAGCCCGTTTTTCTTGCTCTCTTCCCATAGCAATACCCTGAAGGCCTCCGCTATCTTTTCGAACGAAGCTACGATACGGTCGGCCGTATTGTTGTTTTGGGTGGACGGATCAAATACCGATGGTTCCATAGCGTATGCGTTATCCTTTGCAGATGGTGATTTCAGGCTCTGGTACTTTATGGTTCGTCTGCCCGTTGCCCGGGCTCCGGGTGCATGAGGCAAGAAGAATGGCGAGCACGAAGCTTATGATGATTGTTTTCATGTGCTGTGTTTTAGTTGTTGGTTGCTGATGAAGTGCTTCATGTCTGTCATATTGCGGTGTCCGAACCAGCTGCCTAAGATTTTATAGTTGTCATCGAATACCAGGAACGTTGGCGTGCCCTGGAGCAGGTTTGCGGCAAAGGTGTATCCGGCTTTATGCAGCGTCATAAAATGATCGTGTAGTATTTTGGAGAACTGTTCCCGTTTTTCTTCGGGTACGTTGTATACCTCCTGCTGATCTTTTGATACAGCGGCTATCATTTCGGTGCTTGTCAAGGCAGCGCTGTCGATGATTTTATCGAACAACACGGTGAAGTGATCCGGCACGTCGTATCGCGTCTGGTTATAGTACCGGGCCAGTGTCTTTTGTGTTTCGCCTGCTATGTGGCCTTGCTCTACGAGGAGCCTGGTGTTTTCTTCTGTGTTTATATCGAAGTCTTCGAAGGCGGTAGACATGATGAAGAAGGATGCTTCGTCCTTAAATTCAGTGTAGAGCTCTGTGAGCGCCGGAATGCCGTATATTAAACATCCGGGGCAGTTTACCTGCATGACGAGCATGATGTTCAGCTGCGACAGCGTGAACTCGCCCCGGATGATGCTGGAATAGTCAAGTTTTAGTTTCACGATTTTGCCGTTGTTTTAACATCCCTGCATTTCGAGAATATAGTATCCGTTGTGTTTGATGTCCTTTTCCATATAACTCTGCAAATGTTCGATATGGCAAAACTGACATTCTTTGGAGCTGATTTCCTGTCCTTCCTGATTCTTACGGGATAGGTATTTGCGGCCGAACTCATAGACCAGGGTTTCGTCTGTTCCAGTAGGAACGATAATGTCGAAGTGCATCACGTTGCCGTCTTTCTTTGTAACGTAGGTGTCGAAAACTGAGACTTTCATATAATCGTTATTTATAGTGTTGTTAGGGACCTTCTGCGGCCTGACGATTTGCAACGATCAGGCCACAGTAAGGGATTGTATTTATTATTGTACTTTATAGGGTAGTGAGAGATTTTTCGAGAGCACGCTGTACACGTTGTACACGCCCAGCATGGGCATGCTCATACCTCCGGTATGACCGGCAGCGGGTGCGCTCACTTCCATGTAGCAGGCCACAGCGTCGAACTTGAATGCGGTCTGGTTGTTTACGCGATAGGTCGGTACGGCAACGCGTATGGTGTTTCCTTCGGTCACTACGGCAAAGCCGGGAGAGTCCATATACATAGGCATATTGGGTGCCGTGGTGGGCAGCTTGACCGACTTGTCGTTCTTGTCGAATTCTTTAACAGACAGGCCACCTTTTACGCGGTCGTCTTTTGTTAGTACAACCCAGTGCGGGTGCCATACGATGCCGTCGTTGTCGAAGATACCGTCGGCATTTTCGTCCCAGAGTGGGCTGTCGTCAAAGTCCGGGTGTGCTGTTAATGCCAGGGCTACGATACCATCGGTTTTGCCAAAGCCAACGTCTTCGGCTTTTAACGTTGTGGGGAAAACATAGCCAAGCACGGGTGCGCCGTCGAGTTTGCCGGCAGCTTTAGGAACAGTTTTGCCGGCGGTGCCTTCTACTGTTATTTCAAATTCAAGCTGTGCGAATTTCTTATTGTGTTTTACGGTGGCGGATTTGATTTTGAAGTCGGGGCTGTTGTCGTAGACCTTGCATTTGTCGCAGGCCAGGGCTGATGTCACGAGCGTTGTTGCCAACACGAAAACGACGATGATGTGTTTCATGGTTAGAATTTGTTTAAAAGTGATGCACAAAGTTGTGTGTTAGGAATCCTAACTATCTGATCCAGTTTATCGATAAACGCGGTGGATCTGGACCAGCGATTGAAAATGGGCTGGCTGGACACATTCAGGCGAGCGCATACCGGTGGGCTGCGTTGGCAGACCGGTTACTTATGCTAACGTTGTTTCAGAGGGAGCCTGGAAGAGGGGTGCCTAAAGGAATTTGCTGATCGCTTTTATTCCGGTTTCTATCTGGCTGTCGCTTAACGAGGCGTAGCCCAGGCGAAGGCCGTTGACGGGTTTGTCGAAGCTGAAGTCTTTCGGTGAAATGATCTGCACGCCTTTTTGCAGAAGCGCCTGTTGCATTTTAATGAGGTCTACGCTTTTTCGGGGAACAACCCAGAACGCAAGTCCTCCTTCGGGTTGGGAGAAGTCTACGGTGTCTGCAAGATGCTGCTCTACTGTTTTCCCGAAGAAGTCACGTTTATTTTTATATACCAATGTTGCCTTACGAAGATGGCGTTTGATGTGGCCGTCGTTGATGAGCTGGAGGATGGCCTGAGCCATGATGTTGTCTCCCTGCACGTCGATGATCTTTCGGAGCTGGCCTACTTTTTCGAGAAAGGTTTGCGAGGATGCCAGGTAGCCTATGCGCAGCGCCGGTGATACGATCTTGCTCATGGTTCCGATATAGATGTAGTTCTCTATGGTTTCCAGACTGCTCACGGGCAGGACTGGACGCTGACCATAGTGGAACTCGTTATCATAGTCGTCTTCAATGATGGTAAACCCGTGTTGGTTAGAGAGTGCTACGAGTTCGAGGCGGCGCTGCAGGCTTAACGTTACTGTGGTGGGATATTGATGGTGTGGGGTTATGTAGATGCCTTTAATTCGTTTGCGTGATTTGAGGTATGCTTTAAGATCGTCGATGATCAATCCTTCAGCGTCTACACTTACGGGGAGTAGTTTTGCTCCGGCGTTTTCGAACGTTTGCCAGGCCGGTTTGTAGCCGGGGTTTTCAACAACCATGTAGTCGCCTTTTTCAATGAGGCAATGGGCAGAGAGGTACATGGCCATCTGGCTGCCCCGGGTTATGAATACTTCGTCGGGCGACAGTTTCATGCCGCGTTTGAAGTTGAGCATTTGCACGATGGCTTTCCGGAACTCTACATCGCCGGCGCCTGAGCTATAGCCCATGAGTTGCCAACGGCCTTTTTGATTGAAGATCTGGCGATATGCGCCGGCCAGTTCGTTGATGGGGGCTATGCGGCTGTCGGGCAGTCCGTCGTCGAATGTAATGTCTGGTTTCTTTGCGGCTGCTTTTTCAGCGGGCCTTGGTGTATTGCGTTTCACTTCTTTGAACGCGGCGAGGTGATCGGCCACAAAGATACCTTTGCGTTCTTTTGCGATTAGCCAGCCTTCTGCCTGCAGTACATCCAACGCTTCTATAATGGTGTTGCGGTTAAGATTCAGTTTGGTTG
>Ga0065165_1003449_pt1 | contig 11100 bp, 9 predicted proteins | sample AraplaMF_Cvi_mMF_FD_63813 | JGI IMG/M metagenome (GOLD analysis project Ga0065165, IMG submission 63813) | Arabidopsis root microbial communities from the University of North Carolina, USA - plate scrape MF_Cvi_mMF (version 2) (version 3) | ecosystem: Host-associated > Plants > Roots > Endosphere... | reverse complement strand
CTGGGACAAGTCGTTCACCGAGCGTGCGCCGAAGCTCGGCGGCCTGATCGAGTTCTACCGCTCGCCCGCGCGCGTGCAGTGGACCCCGACCGGCAACAACGTGCCCGACTATCCGAAGCTGGCGCAGCTGTGGTGGCAGAACATCGGCGATGCGTCGTCCGGTGCGAAGACGCCGCAAGCCGCGATGGACTCGCTCGCCGCGGCTCAGGACTCCGTGATGGAGCGCCTGGAGAAGTCGGGCGTGCAGGGCGCCTGCGGTCCGAAGCTGCACAAGAAGGAGACGGCCGAGTACTGGTACGCCAAGGCCCAGAAGGACGGCACCATCGCTCCGCAGCGCAAGCTCGCCAACGAGAAGCCGAAGGGCGAGACGGTCGACTACGACACCCTGATCAAGTCGTGGCCGGCAACCCCGCCCAAGCGCGCGGAAGCCAAGTAAGCGGCGCGCACAGCATCACCAGACACGAAAGGCCGGGAGCGATCCCGGCCTTTTCCATGTACTGCTTCCGATCTCCCGACGATCGCGACGTCCGGCGCAACAAGGCTCGCCGCGATCAGCCGACCGAGAAATGAAGACGACCGATGTCGGTCCGATAATAGGCAATGTAATATTCGACAGGTTCCTCATGCGTCGCGAATCCGATGGATTCGATCGCGATGAGGGGCGTTTCCTGATCGACGTCCAGCAGCTGGGCCTGCTCCGAATTGGCGTTGACGGCGGCGAGCCAGCGCTCGGCGCGGCGCATCTTCAGGCCGAACTTGCGAAACAGCGTCTCGTAGAGTGATCGGTTTTCGAGCGGGATGCGCTCGAGGCCGGGAGCCAGGGCCGCGACGACCTTGGTATGCACGAGAATTCTCGGCACTCCGTCAACGCTCAATACCCGGTCAAGCCCAATCACCGCGCGGTCGCCGGTGAGCCGCAGCAGATGTGCAGCGCGCTCGTCGGCTTCCTCGAGCTCCTGGCGCAGGATCCGCCGTGAAACCGCACGGTTTCGCTCGCGCCACTCACCGCTGAACCCGATGCTGGAGCCCAGAAAGTCCTGATCCTCGCGACGGCTGGCGACAAAGGCACCCTTTCCCTGCAGCTTGTAAATCACGCGTTCGAAGACGAGCTGGTTGAGCGCCTCCCGTACCACCGTGCGGGAGACGTCGAAACGCGCGCAAAGCTCCGCCTCCGACGGAAGGCGCGCATGCTCCACGAGCGGCGTGTTGGCGATCATGTTGAGCAATGCGGTCTTGACCTGGGACCAGAGCGGGGCGGATGAGCTGCGATCCGCGGCCTCGGAGGGCTGTTCACCGGCATACGCCTGACGGGTCGCATCATCTACCAAGTTCAACTCCTCTTCACGACATGACGACTTGCCAATATCTGCCGCATACGTTCGATCTCCTGGCTGACGCGCTCCGCCGTCCAGCCAAGCGTATCTCCGACCGTCGATGCGACCTCCTCGATCGCGGCCGGACTGGCGTCACCGAGCAGGGCGATCGACGTCCGCCGCAGCATGATGTCGTCGAGGCGCGTCACCCTCTCCTCAGAGGTCAGGAACACGATTTCCTGCACGGAATAGTCGCCTACCTTTTCTAGCATGGTTTCTCCCGATCCGGTCAGCCGATCAAGGTAGAACGTCGCGCGGCTCCCGTAGCGATCGAACAGCTGCGTCACCCGTGCCGGAGACACCCCGGACCGCGAGCTGGCCTCGGCGATCACCCGCGAACGCGCGGCGGCATCCAGCGGCCAATGGCGTCCCCCGCCGATCTGTACCTTTCCCGTGCTGGCGCGCCGCGATTTTCCGATGCGTGCAAGGACGACATCGACGATCTGTTCCGCGCAGGCACGATAGGTCGTCCATTTGCCGCCCACCAGGGACAGGACCGGAAACGGCCGCTTCGGATCGGGCTCGAACGTCCGCAATTCGTGGTCACGGCTGATCGCGCCGGCAACGGCACCTTCCGCGAGCGGCAACGGCCGCACGCCCGCGTAGGAGAATACGATGTGATCGTTGCTGAGCGACAGATCCGGCATGATCTCCTTCGTGGCTGCGTAAAGATAGTCGACCTCGGCCTGCGTGCAGACGGGACTATCCGGCTCGTCGGTCGGCATGTCCGTGGTTCCGAGAAGCACGTGCCGGCTATCCAGCGAATACACCAGACAGATGCGGTGATCTTGCGTCTCGAAGTACAGCATGATGTCATCAAGCTGCGCGGCAAGCTCCGGGTGACGCAGCACGAGATGCGAGCCCTTCGTTCCTCCGACGAGCCGCTTCTCGATGCCGAGATGCGAGTCGACGCGATCGAGCCAGGCCCCGGTACAATTCACGACCATCCGCGGGCGAACTTCATACTCGTCGCCGCCAATGGTGTCACGCAATCGGACGATCCCATTCGATGATCCCGTCACTTCCACATAGGGCAGCGCCAGCGTGTCGGGGCAGGTCGCTTCGGCGTCGGCAACCAGTTCAAGCCCAAGTCGCTCGGGCATGGTGACCTTCGCATCATAATACTCGGCCACAGCCCTCACGTCCCGGCTGAGTCCGGGGAGTGTTTCTTGCCGCTCGCCGGATCGGACGAAGCGATGGCGCGGCATGGTTTGCAGCGTCATACCGAGAATGTCGTACAGGATGAGACCAAGCTTGACGACGAGCGCGCCTTTCGGTCCGGGATCGCGCTTCAGTTGCAGCAAGCGGCCGACGGCGTCGAACATGCCGGCCATCAACCCTCGCAAGGGCACCCAGACGCGGATAGGCTTCACCACATGCGGCGCGTTCAGCAGCAGTCGGTTCCTTTCCACCAGGGATTCGCGCACCAGCGAAAGTTCGCCCGTTTCGAGGTAGCGCAGGCCGCCGTGGATCAGTCGCGACGGCGCAGCGCTGGTGCCGGAGCAGAAGTCGGCGCGCTCTGCAAGAACGGCCGGAATACCCTGATGAGCGAGGTCGTGGAGCACCCCGATCCCGTTGATTCCGCCACCGACGATCAGGACTTCGAGGCCCCCGATAGTTTTCAACCGCCGCAGTCCGGCCTCGCGCCCCAACATTCTTCCAACCCTCCCGTAGGTGTTTTGCTACACCGTAAAACCTCAACTTATTATTACAAGTAGAAAAATCGCCGGACCTGTTCTCCACCATCTTCCGTTCAAATCGGCGGTACGGGGCATTTTTGCCGCCGAACTGAGAGTACAAGTTCGTCCGGCTGTATGCTTGACACGGAACCACGCTCTCAATCACCCTACATATAATTACAAGATGAACCGCCTAATGGCGGATGGAGGGGAAATGCGCGAGAGGATCGTCGGCATTGATGCCGGTGGCACCATGACCAAGGCCGCCCTGTTCGACGCGGGCGGACGGGAGCTTGCCTGCGTGCGGCAACCGAACCGAATGTTGTTTCCAAAGCCTGGACACACCGAACGAGATCCCGAGAGCATGTGGGAAGCGGCCGCAAAGGCCGTGCAGAGCCTGCTCGAGACGACGGGAACGTCGTCGTCGGATGTCGCCGCAGTCTCCGTCACCGGCTACGGGAGTGGCATCTACCTCGTCGATCGCGAGGGACAAACGGTGCGACCCGGCATCGTTTCCACCGATGGCCGCGCGGCGGCGATCGTGGACGGCTGGCGCCGCGACGGTCGCGTGGATCGCAACGAGGCGCGAATCCAGCAACGCATTTGGCCTGGCCAGGCCATCACGCTGATGGCCTGGTTGCAGCAGCACGAGCCGGACATCGTCGGCAGAACGGCGTCCGTCCTGATGTGCAAGGACTTCCTTCGCTTGCGCCTGTGTGGAGATCGTTCGACCGATCCAACGGATGGCGGCATCGCTGGCTTCCTCGATGTCAATACCTCGGATTACGCTGAGCCAATGCTCGACGATCTCGGTTTGGAGCGTTGGCGGCCGAAATTGCCGCCCATCCGCCCGTCCGTGGAGATAGCCGGCACCATCACGAGCGAGGCCGCGGCCGCTACCGGGTTGAAGCAGGGAACGGCCGTCGTGCGCGGCGTGGTGGACGTCGCCGGCTCTGCGCTCGCTTCGGGCGTAACCAGGCCCAACCAGCTCAGCATGGTCGCCGGCACCTTCAGTATCAATTCGACGCTGCACGCGTCGCCGCGGATGAGCGTGATCCCCTTTCTGCAGGTGCCTTACCCGCTGGAAAACTGGCTGCTTGCGACCGAAGGATCGGCGACTTCAGCCTCGAACTTCGAGTGGTTCTGCCGGAACGTGCTGGATGGCGAAGCAGCGCGCGCGGTTGCAAAAGGAATATCGATCTACGAGGTCTGTAACGATCTCGTTGCCGAGGCCCTCAAGCGCGACAACGACATCCTGTTCCTGCCCTATCTGTTCGGCAGCCCTGAAGGCGCCCCGGCGGGCTTCCTGGGCATGCAGGCTGCAAACACGCTCGGCGACCTGGTCCGCGCCATCTTCGAGGGTGTCGCATTCGCGCACCGAACCGACATCGAACGCCTTCTGTCAGGCTCGGATGCGGCACGTCCCGAATCCATCCGGTTGGCCGGGGGCGCATCGCGCAGTCAGGTCTGGGGACAGCTCTTTGCCGATACGCTGGGTCTTCCGGTCGAAGTTACCGACGGATCCGAACTCGGCGCACGCGGCGCCGCGATCTCAGCCGCTGTCGCCGTTGGCCTTCACGGCAGTATGCAAGAGGCGGTTGCCAAAATGGTCCGCGTCGTCGCGCGCTACGAACCCGACGACGGCAGGCACGCGTTCTACGACCGGAAGTTCATGCGCTTCCGCGACACGACGAGCGCGCTCGGCGCGCTTTGGGCTGGCCGCTGAAGGCGGCGCAATACGACAGGAAGGAATGATCTATGGCTCATATCGGTGATCTGCTTGCGGAGATGCTGCAGCAGTTGGAGGTGGAATTCGTGTTCGGCATGCCCGGGGGGCAGACCGCGGCCCTGCACGACGGGATCGCGCGGCGCTCACCCGCAATTCGTCACATCCTCGTGCGCGACGAGCGTAGCGCCGGTTATGCCGCGGACGCTTATGCGCGTCTGACCGGCAAGCCTGGCGTCTGTGACGTTACGGTCGGACCGGGGGCCACCAAGCTGCCCGACGGCCTCGTCGAGGCGCTCAATGCTTCCATCCCGATGGTTGCCATTGTCGGTGAACTGCCGCTGGCATGGACGTCGCTTCGCGCCAAGGGCGTCGCGTCGCAAGGCTTCGACCAGGTTGCGTTCTTTCAGCCGATCACCAAGGCGACATACATGGTGCCGAGCGTCGCGGCCTTGCCGGATCTGGTTCGCTCGGCCTTCCGTATTGCGACTGCGCCCCGGCCCGGTCCAGTCGTCCTCATCATCCCGCACGATGTGATGGACGCCGAGTGGGACGAAACCGCAATCAAGCCGACGATCGACGACCGCTGCATCAGGGCTCCCTCGATCCGCTATTGTCCCAGCGCCAGTGACATCACTCACGCAGCCCGGTTGATTGAAAGCGCCAAACGTCCGGCGATCATTGCGGGTGGCGGTGTGCACGGATCGGACGCAGCGGAGCTTCTCACGCGCATCGCGGACCGGTTCGAACCCCTGGTCGTGACCAGTCTTTCGGGAAAGGGCACGGTTCCGGAGACCCGCCGCTACGCCGCCGGCGTGCTCAACCCTCTCGGATCCGCCGCTGCGATCGACCTGATCAAGGAGGCCGATCTCGTCATCTGGTGCGGCTCGAAGGCCAGCCAGAACACGGCGATGAACTGGACGCTGCCGCTCCCAGGACAGGCCACGATCACAATCGATTCAGATCCGCTCGAGCATGGCCGCACGTTCCGGCCGACCGTTCCGCTGTGTGGCGATGTCCGCCTGACGCTCGAAGCACTCGACGCCCAGCTCTCTGCAAAGCCGAAAGACGAATGGCTGACCCGCATCGCAGAGGTGAAGGCACGTTATGAGGTTGCGCTCGCCGAGGAGGCCGCGTCGGCATCGGTGCCGATCCAGCCGGCTCGCGTGATGAGGGCGCTTGCGCAGCGGCTCGGTCCCGACGACGTCGTGATTTCCGACGCAAGCTGGTCTGCGGGATGGATTGGTGTGCACATCCCCGCGGTGAAGGCAGGCCGGCATTTCCTCTACGCCCGCGGCCAGGGCGGCCTTGGCTACTCGATCCCCGCGGCGATCGGCGCTGCCGCGCTTCTCGGCAAGAGCGACGCCCATGTCGTTACCGTAGCCGGAGATGGAGGTCATTCCTTCGCCATCGGCGAACTCGCGACGCAGGCTCAGAACCGCATGAAGATCATCAACGTCGTGCTCAACAACGGCATCCTCGGCTGGTTGCAGATGTGGGAGGAGTTCTATTTCTCCAACCTGCGCCAATCCGTCGATCTGTCGTTCGACGGCGGCCCCAATTATGCCGCGGCGGCCGAAGCTCTCGGCCTCAAGGGCATTCGGGTGAAGACTCCGGACCAAATCGACGAGGCTCTGGATCAGGCCTTCGCCCATGACGGGCCAGTCGTGCTGGAAGTGCTCATCGATCCCCGGGCCACGCCGATCCACAGCTTCCGCCGACGCATTGGCCGCCCAGGCAAGGCGCTGCCGAGGCCCGGCACGGTCTATGAACTGCGCGAGTGGAAGAAGTCGCCGGACGGCGTGTCCAGCTGATCTTCAGCGGGCTGCAAGGGGGAAGCACGGATGCCCATTGAACTTCAGAATGTGAGCTTTCGGGTCGGCGAGACGGACTATCTTCAGGATGTCTCGCTGACCCTCGCCGAGGGAGGCGTCAACGTCCTCCTCGGTCCGACCCTTTCGGGAAAGACGTCGTTGATGCGCCTGATGGCCGGCCTGGACCGGCCGACTGGCGGACGCATCATCGTCAACGGGGAGGATGTGACCGGCCTTTCGGTGCGCAAGCGCAACGTGGCCATGGTTTACCAGCAATTCATCAACTATCCGGCTTTCTCCGTCTACGACAACATAGCCGCCCCCTTGCGGACGAGGGGCCTCAAGAAGAGCGAAGTCGATCGCAAGGTGACGGAAGCCGCGAAGCTGCTGAAGCTCGAGGCCGTTCTGGAGAAGACGCCGCTGCAATTGTCCGGTGGGCAGCAGCAGCGCACGGCGATAGCGCGCGCTATCGTCAAGGATGCCGATCTCGTGCTGCTCGACGAGCCGCTGGCCAATCTCGACTACAAGCTGCGCGAAGAACTGCGCGTCGAATTGCCGAGGATCTTCGACAGAACCGGATCGATCTTCGTTTATGCGACCACCGAGCCCAGCGAAGCTCTGCTGCTCGGCGGTCGTACCGCCGCCATGCACGAAGGCCGGATCGCGCAATTTGCCGAGACGACCGAGGTCTATCGCCGACCGCGCAACCGTGTCACGGCACAGACCCTGTCGGATCCGCCCATGAATTTCGCCGGTATGACCGTGGCTGGCGATGGGCTTGTCGCCCTGCAACTCGCCAAGGACGATCCGGCCGCCGCGCTCACCTTCGACGCGCCGCCCGCGATCGCTGCGCTTCCGGTCGGCAGCTATACGATAGGGTTCCGTGCCCATCATGTGACGCTGTCGCGCCAGGCCGCGGCTGCCGTCGAACTGACCGGGGACGTCGCGGTTGCGGAGTTGTCGGGATCCGACAGCTTCCTGCACGTCGACACCGAAGAGGGCCAGCGCTGGATCGCGCTTCTCGCCGGCGTGCACGAATACCCCCCGGGCGAGCACATCAAGTTCTATCTCGATCCCGCCCGGTTCTATGTCTTCAACGCCGGGGACGACCTCGTCGTAGCCCCATCCGCTGTTCCCTCCAGCGCCCGCCGGAATTGATCATGGCCCAAATCAAGCTCGAGAACCTCGCTCACAGTTACTTCGTCAATCCGCAGCATCCCTGGCAATGGGCGCTGAAGCCGATGAACATGACGTGGAAGCAGGGCGGCGCCTACGCATTGCTGGGTCCCTCCGGGTGCGGAAAGACAACCCTCCTCAACGTGATCTCGGGCCTTGTGACGCCGTCCCATGGCAAGATCCTGTTCGACGGGCGCGACGTCTCGCGCGTTCCGACCGAAGCCCGGAACATCGCGCAGGTCTTCCAGTTCCCCGTGGTCTACGACACCATGACGGTCGCCGAAAACCTGGCCTTTCCGTTGCAGAACTCGGGCGTGTCGAAGGACATGGTGGATTTTCGCGTCCGCGAGGTCGCCCACATGCTCGGCCTCGAGCCGATCATAGGGCGTCGCGCCCGCGGGCTCACCGCCGATCTCAAGCAGAAGGTCTCACTCGGCCGGGGACTCGTTCGTTCAGACGTCGGCGCAGTTCTCTTCGACGAGCCGCTGACGGTCATCGATCCGCATCTCAAGTGGCAGTTGCGAGCACAGATCAGACGCGTCCATGCCGAAACGGATGTGACGATGATCTACGTCACGCATGATCAGACCGAAGCCCTCACCTTCGCAGACCACGTCGTGGTGATGTATCAGGGTGAAGTGGTCCAGGTCGGTACGCCACAGGAGCTGTTCGACAAACCGGCTCATACGTTCGTGGGGTATTTCATCGGTTCTCCCGGCATGAACGTGCTCCCCGCCGAAGTCGACGGCAATCGCGCCAGGGTTGGCTCTCATGTCCTTGAGCTCTCCGCCGGCGTGAACGGCACGGCGGGGACCGGCAGATACGAAATCGGCATCCGGCCCGAACACTTGAAGGTTGCTCGCGACGGTAAGGGCTGGCCGGCCGCGGTGCGCCGGGTCGACGACATCGGACGGATAAAGATCGTCCATTGCGATCTGGAGGGTATGAGCGTCTCGGCCATCGCGGGCGAGGACGACGAAATCCCGTCCGACCACGTCGTTCTGGTCCCCGAAAGCAACCGCATTCATCTCTATTGCAACAGCTGCCGAGTGGAGTGAACGATGCAGAAGCCGGTCGACAACCGCGCCTGGTTCCTCGTGGCGCCCGTATTTCTTCTCGTCGCCTTCAACGCGCTGTTGCCGCTGATGACGGTGGTGAACTACTCGGTGCAGGATACCTTCGGCAACAACCAGTTCTTCTGGAACGGCGTGCAATGGTACGCCGAACTTCTCAATCCGGACAGCGAGTTCGGCGGGCGCTTCTATGCTGCGCTTGGCCGCAGCTTTGCCTACTCGGGGGTCATCCTCGCGCTGGAGGTGCCGATCGGCCTGATGGTGGCACTTTCGATGCCGAAACGGGGGGCCAAGCTCGCGGCCTGCCTGGTCCTGATGGCCCTGCCGCTGCTGCTGCCGTGGAACGTCGTCGGCATCATCTGGCAGCTCTATGCGCGCGACAATATCGGCCTGTTCGGATGGACCGTGAACGCGATCGGCATTCCCTTCAACTACACCAACAATGCCGTGGCCTCATGGATCGTGGTCGTGCTCATGGACGTCTGGCACTGGACCAGCCTTATCGCGCTGCTCTGCTATGCCGGTCTGAAGTCGATCCCGGACGCCTATTACCAGGCCGCCAGGATCGACGGCGCCTCGCGCTGGCTCGTTTTCCGTCGCATCGAACTTCCGAAGCTGCAGCGCGTGCTGACGATCGGCATCCTGCTGCGCTTCATGGACAGTTTCATGATCTACACCGAGCCGTTCGTCGTCACCGGCGGCGGTCCCGGCAACTACACCACGTTCCTCTCGATCGATCTGGTCAAGATCGCACTCGGTCAGTTCGACCTGGGGAAGGCCGGAGCGATGTCGATCGTCTACACGCTGATCACGCTCAGCCTCTGCTGGCTGTTCTACACCGCCATCACCACGCGCGACAGTCGGGAGATTGCCGGATGATTCTTCGCCGTTTCACCATTCTATTCTACCTCGCATTCCTCATCTTGCCTCTGTATTGGCTGCTGAATCTCTCGTTCAAGACGACGTTCGAGATCACGACGACAATGACCTTGTTCCCAGTGGCTCCGACGCTGCGGAACTATGTCTACATCTTTACCAATCCGCAGTGGTTCGGCGGGCTTCTGTTCTCCATCGGCTACGTCGTTCTCAACACCATCATCTCCATCACGGTAGCCTTGCCGGCGGCCTACGCGTTCTCGCGCTACCGCTTCCTCGGCGACAAGCATCTGTTCTTCTGGCTGCTGTCGAACCGCATGGCGCCGGCGGCAATTTTCGCCTTGCCCTACTTCAATCTGTATTCGGCGGTTGGCCTGTTCGATTCGATCTGGGCGGTCGCACTCGCACACTGCATCTTCAACGTGCCACTTGCCGTATGGATCCTGGAAGGGTTCATGTCCGGGGTGCCGCGCGAGATCGACGAGACCGCCTTCCTCGATGGATACTCGCTACCGTCCTTCTTCGTGCGGGTTTATGTGCCGCTGATCGCGAGCGGCATCGGCGTCGCCGCCTTCTTCTGCTTCATGTTCTCCTGGGTCGAGCTCTTGCTCGCGCGTACGCTGACAAACAACAGGGCAATACCCGCGATCATGACCCAAGCGATCTCGGCGACCGGAATCGATTGGGGATTGTTGGCGGCAGCCGGCGTGCTCACCAGCATTCCGGGTGCGCTCGTGATCTGGTTCGTTCGTAATCACATCGCGCGCGGTTTCGCGCTCGGTCGGGTCTAGGGAGGCATCAATGGAATCCATCGCATGGATGGCCTGGACGCTGCCGACGGCGATCTTCTTCGCCGCGCTCGCCGGTACGCTGGCCGTGATGACTTACCTCGCCGCGGTCTATCCCGAAGCCGAACGCGTCGGTGTGCTCAGGATTCCGACCACCCGCGGCGACCGCCTGTTCATCTCGCTGATCGCGGCCGCTGTCATCCACCTGTTGTGGATCGCGTTCTTCGGTACCGACGCGATCGCGACGCTGCCGATCGGCGAGGAGGGCTTCGAGATTTCGAAGCTGTGGCTCGCATCAGGAATTTCGCTGGTCACGGCCGCGCTCATTTTCCGCACGGTCTGAAACTCGCGAAGGAACGGCCAGATCCGGGATCAACCCGGGCCTGTTAAAATTTGTCGCTACAACGGAGGAAACAACATGCGACGGTCTAAAAGGAAGGGTCCGCTGACCCAGGTCAGCTTGCTGAGCGTATCAAGCGCCGCCGCCATCATCGCGGTGTCGTTCGCGGTCTCGGCGCCGGTCCGCGCCGCCGACGACGCCGCGATCCAGAAGTGGATCGCGGAATTCCAGCCCTCGACGCTGTCGAAGGACGAC
>Ga0065165_1003448_pt1 | contig 11109 bp, 9 predicted proteins | sample AraplaMF_Cvi_mMF_FD_63813 | JGI IMG/M metagenome (GOLD analysis project Ga0065165, IMG submission 63813) | Arabidopsis root microbial communities from the University of North Carolina, USA - plate scrape MF_Cvi_mMF (version 2) (version 3) | ecosystem: Host-associated > Plants > Roots > Endosphere... | reverse complement strand
TGACTGACGCCGTTCGACACGGCCTTGATATCGGCATGTTCAGCGTGCCACCGGGACGTGCTAGAGGCGGCTGACCGGTATGATTGAAGGAGAACCACGCTGGAACAGGAGATCGACCCACCGCCGGCCGACGCGCCGACGAAGCGCATGCTGTCCTGGGCGCGCAATTCCGCAATCTACCGTCTGGAGCGGCGCATGCACACGGAGAAGCAGCTCCACGATGCCATCGCACGCAAGGCTCGGGAAAAATTCGAGGAGATTTCGCCCGAGCACATACAGGCGCTCGCCGATTACGCCGTACGCTTCGCCCATGAAAACGGCGCCCTCGACGATACCGCCTTTGCCGAGATGACCACGCGCAGCGGCATGCGCGGCGGTCGCTCACGGCGCGCCATCGCACAGAAACTGTCGCAGAAGGGTATTGCTGCGGAAACCGTGGCGACGGCCGTGGCAGCAACCGATGACCTCTATGCAGCCGTCGTTCTGGCACGCAAGCGCGCCTTCGGCCCCTTCCGCAAGGTCGATCTGGACGAGAGACGCAAGGTGAAGGAAATGTCGGCCTTTGCGCGCTGCGGCTTTGCCTTCGAGATCGGCCGACAGGTGTTTGCCATGTCACGCGAAGATGCCGAGGAGGTCCTGGCGTCCGGCGGACCGGTCTGACGCATCAGCGCCTCGGGCGGGCCGGATCGTCGAGCGCGGGATCGTAGAACAGCGACAGAGTAAGACTGCGCGCGATTCGCTCGGCAGTGGTCATGAACCAGTCCTTGGCCGCAGTGCTCGGCGCGATGTCGTCGAGTGTCGTCCCGAAAAGGGCTAGCCATTGCTCAAAGAGTTCGGCAGCCATGCCCGGGATCCCGGCATGCGCTTGGACAGGCTTGCCTCCATAGGCACCGCTGCGGAAGGCAAGGGAACTCCAGAAACTCGTCATCTTGGCCATGTGAGCCGGCCAGCGGCCCTCCAGGCGCGCATTGAAGACCGGTCCCAGTTGCGGATGGTCGGCGATGCGCCCGTAGAACGTCTCCACGAGATGGGCGATGAAGGCTTCGTCGACGCCGATCGCCGCCATCTGCGCTTGTGCGCGCGCCCGAAGCGCCGCGAGATGCGCTGCACGGTCCTGCATGTCGTTGTCCATGGGCGCGCCATACCGCAGCTCGTCTGCGTCCGGGCGAACCCGGCGGCGCAAACCGCTGCACATCAATTATCGTGTCTTTAAAGAGGTTTGGTGGGTGATGTAGGGCTCGAACCTACGACCCGCTGATTAAGAGTCAGCTGCTCTACCAACTGAGCTAATCACCCGAAGACCGGCGGCTGAGGTAGTCTTTGTCGCCGGTGAGGGGCCGTATAAAGGGGAAGTTCTGGCTTGTCTAGCGGCCCCGGAAATTTTCTTTGGTTAACCTGTGAATTTCCCTCGGAAGCATCGGCACCCCTCTTCAAGCGCTGCAAGTCCACCCAAAGGGCGGGCCCGCGGTGCTTGTCGTTTAAAAAAAGCGATGACAACTCTCAGAGATCGAGTTCGCCCTGGGCGATCCTGACGGCCTGCCCGCCGATCCGGGCGCGGGAAATGCTGTCGTCCCTGACATCGATATGGAGGTGGATCAACGACGGACGGCCCATCTCCACCCCCTGCTCAACGACGACCGGATGATGCCCGTCGGGCAGCGCGTCGAAATGGTGGATGGCGCCGGAAAGCGCCGCCACGGCCGCCCCGGTTGCCGGATCTTCGGCGATGCCCATATCTGGCGAAAACATCCTGGCATGGAACTTTGCCTGGTGATGCACGCCGCCCCGCGTATAGACATAGGCCGAGGCGAGGCGTCCTTCCGTGAAGGGCGCAGCCTGCTCCCACAAGCCCGCATCGAACTGCAGGCCCTCGACCGCCGCAAGGTTGCGAAGCGGGATCATCAGGAACGGCACGCCCGCGCTCCACAGCGATGCAACGTGATTCTCAAAGCCGATCTCGGTGATCTTGACGCTGAGCGAATTGGCGATCCGCTGCTTGTCGAGCTGCAGATCGGTGCGGACAGGACGGCGCGGCAGGTCGAATTCGGCAAAGCCCGCCTCTCCCTTGCGCAGCCGGACTGCACAACGGATAGGGCCGACTTCTTCCTCGATCACGCAAACCAGATCAAGGTCTTCGCCCTCGCCCGCCTGGTCGCGCTGCGCCAGAGCCACGGCAGTCCCCACGGTTGGATGCCCCGCAAAGGGCAGTTCCCGCCCAGGCGTAAAGATTCGCAGCTTTGCAGCGTGGGCAGGATTTTCCGCCGTCTGCACGAACACCGTCTCGGACAGGTTCATTTCACGGGCAATGGCTTGCATGGCCGCCGGGTCGAGCCCCTCCCCGTCGAAAATGACGGCAAGCGGATTGCCGGACAGCTTCCGGTCGGTGAAAACGTCGTAGATCTGATAGCGGCGTGCCAACGGTCATTCCCTCCTCTTGCCGGTCACCGCCGCAACCTGCCCGACCGCGTGGGCTGGTGCAACCCTTTCAATTGTCAGGTCAAGCCTTCGCAAAATACCAGTCGAGCACCGGTAACATGCCGACGTTGTAGGGGTGGGCTGCGGGATCGGCAGAGCGAATGACGACCGGACCGGCAATTTCCTTGTCTTCGGCCACCTGCATATGGGCCTCGATCCGCCTGCAGATCTCCTCAGCCGGCAGATCGAACCGGTAGACCCGAAACAGGGTGACCGCCCGCCGGAAATGCGCGACGCGGTAGCCGGTCTCGACCCGGGCCTGTCCGAGGTCGAGCCCCGTTTCCTCGCGCACCTCGCGGTACATGTTGTGCTCGGGATCGCAGACACCGTCGGTGACGTCCGACGGCTCGAAGGAGCCGCAGGCGAAGTAGACCATGCCGGCATTGGCCGTATGGCTTCCCATGCGGATCGCGACGAGCGCGCCGTCCGCGCTTTCGATGACGGGATAGGCATAGATATGCAGTCCGCCTCGCCGGTCCGCCTGCTTCCGCCACCAGAGAAAGGTCGAGAACGAGATCTCGTGCCCTTCGCTGACAAGCCGGCCGTCCTCGAGCGCCACCCGTGCCTGAAGCAGCATTCGCCCGTCATAGAGCGCCGGATTGGCCGCGACCTCCTCCCGCCAGTTGGCTTCGATGGCCGCACGCTCGGCGAGGTAGAAGGGATGGTCCCCGGCAAGGATGCGGATCTCGGCCTTGTCGATGGAAAACACCGTCTGTTCTGGCGGCCAGTGGAGAAGGTCGTCGCAAAGCTGGATCGTCATGCTGGTCCGTTCATCTCGTCATCGCGGCGAACGCCGAGGGTAACACCAGCCTAACGGCAGTTCCCGCTCCTGGCTACAGCCTCCAGCCGGCCCGAACGAGGACCGGAACGGTCTCACCGATCCGCACCGGCAGCCGGCTGAAGGCCCGCAGCATCTGCCCGTCCGGCAGCGACAGCTTCACCGCATAGCGCTCGCCCTCGAACAGGGCCGAGATGACCCGAGCCGCAACGCCTCCGTCCGCGATCTCCACATCCTGAGGCCGCACCAGCACATCTGCGACGGGCTCCTCGCCCATGGTGCGGAGCAGAGTTCCCATCATATCCTCGGTCAGCGCCCGCGTGTCACCGGCCGGAGACGGCAGCTTGATCACCGACCCTTGCCCGATCAGCATTCCGACCTGGCGTCCTTCGGGACGCGCATAGATCTCCTGCGGCGTCGCAAGCTGGAGCACCTTGCCTTCCGACATCACCGCCACGTCGGTCGCCAGCGCCATCGCCTCCGCCTGGTCGTGCGTCACGTAGACCATCGTGGCGCCGGACCGCTGGTGAAACTCCCGGAATGTCTCCTCCATTTCCTGCCGCAGGTGCCGGTCCAGATTGGCGAGCGGTTCATCCAGCAGCACCACGTCGGGATCGGTGACGAGGCAGCGCGCCAGCGCCACGCGCTGCCGCTGGCCGCCGGAGAGGTCAGCCGGCCGCCGCCCGGCATAGGGCTCGAGCCGCACCGCCGACAGGGCGCTCGCCACCCTGCGGCGGCGTTCCTCGGTGGCGATTTTCCGGACTTTCAACGGGTAGCCGACATTGTCCGCCACGCTCATATGCGGCCACAGCGCATAGGACTGGAAGACCATGGCCATGTTGCGATGTTCGGGAGCCACGGAGACGTCTCCATCGGCGAGCACGCGGCTGCCGAGCCGAATTGCGCCGCCAGTTGGCTGCTCGAAGCCGGCGATCATCCGCAAGACCGTGGTTTTGCCGCAGCCCGAAGGCCCGAGCAGGGCGAGAAACCCGCCCTCGCGGACTGTCAGCGATACTCCGTCCACGGCCGCACGATCGGTTGCCGCAAAGCTCTTCGACATGCGGTCGAGACTCAGCTGTGCCATGGCACCACTCCTTTGGGCAATCTTTTGGCCATAGCCTCGAGCAGAAGCATCATCGCGATCACCATGATGACGACGAGGACCGACAGCGCCGAGGCGAGGTTGAAGCTGCCGCTGTCATCGAGATTGTAGATGGCGACGCCCAAAGTCTGCGTGCCCGCCGACCACAGCAGCGCCGAGACCGTCAGTTCGTTGCAGGCGATAAGGAAGACGAGGATCACCGAGGCGCCGGCCGCCGGCGCTACCAGCGGAACCATGATGTCCGTCATGCGCCGGAAGAACCCGGCGCCCGCAAGCCGCGCGGCCTCCTCCAGCGACGAATCGACCTGCCGAAAGGCACTGGTCACCGGCTTCAGGCTAACGGCGAGAAAGCTCGACAGATAGGCGAGAAGGATGATCCAGATCGTGCCGTAGATCGAGATGCCGACGACCGGAAGCGGCGCCGCAAACAAGAGGATGAAGGCGACCGCTAGCACGACGCCCGGAAGGGCGTAGGGAATGTCCGCGAGCGCCGAGATGAGCCCGGCATAGCGGCTGCCGCCGCGCACAAGAAAATACCCCATCAGCACCGAAACCAGCAGCAGTCCGATCGCGGTCGTCATCGACAGCCCGATCGAATTGACGAAAGCGGTCTGCGTTACCGCTTGCCGGAAAAGGATCTCTTGGTAGGCATGCAACGTGGCGCTGGCCGGCGTCAGCGGCACGCCATAGGCCGGCGCCAGCGAACTGGCGACAAGCGCCGTCAGCGGCAGAACCAGAATCACGATGATCGTTAGCCAGAGAAGGACCTCGGCACAGACGCGCCAGCGGCCCAGCCGGAACACCGCGATCTGGCCGGACAGGCCGATCACCCGATAGTCGCGTCCGCGCAGTACCCGGCTTTCGACCAGAAGACCCAGCACCGAGAGGATGCCGATCAGCGCCGACAGCACCGAGATGTCGGCAAACGTGCCGGCGTCAAAGGCCGCGAATTTTGCGTAGATCAGCGTCGGCAGCGTGTAGATCGAGGCGGGAATGCCGAGAATGGCGGGAATGCCGAAATTGCCGACGCAGGAGACGAAGGCGATCGCGGCACCGGCCGCAAATCCGGGCAGCGACAGCGGCAGGATGATGTCCTTCAGCACCTGGAAGGAAGATGCCCCGGCAAGCCGCGCCGCCTCCACTGCGTCCCGCGGAAGCGCCAGGAGACCAGCCCGCAGAGACAGGAAGACAAGCGCCGCGTTCTGCACGCCGAACAGGAAGGCGATCCCGCTGATCGAATAGAGCGGCTGCGGACTGCCGAGCGGCGGCGCCATCCCGATCGCCTTTAGAACGGTGCTGGACGGCCCCATCATGCTGATCCAAGACAGTGCCGTCACCTGCGGCGGGATCATCGTCGGAAGCATGAACAGGAAGCCTAGCAGCCTCTTGTGGCGGATATCGAAGAGCGTCAGCAGCAGCGCAAAGCCGCCACCGAGCAGCACCGCGGCGATCATCCCGAAGAAGGAGGTCGCCACGGTATTGTAGACCGGCTGCCAGAGGCCCGGATCCGTGAGCACACCGCGCCCGCCGCCGCTGAACGCGGACACTATGCCGGTCGCGGCAAGACGGCCGAGCGGCAGCACGCTCAGCACCATGATGGCTGCAATGACGAACGGAAACAGCCAGCCCGGCTGGCCGTTGGCGCTGCTGCGAAACCTCTTCATGCCGGCAAAACGTCAGCCCTTTGATGCAAAGATGTCGGAGAACGTCTTGACGTCGCTGCCGGAATTCTTGAGCGCCTCTGGTGCCTGGATCGGCAAGAGCTTGATCTTGTCACGCGACGGGAAGCCGGCCGGTACGCCCATGCCGTTGCGGGCCGGAATGTAGCCAAGCTTCAGGAAGCCCTCCTGCCCTTTGTCGGACAGCACGTAGTCGATGAACTTCTTGGCAGCCTCGACATGCTTGGTGGACGCAAGGATCGCGGCCGGCTCGGTCACGGCCGAAACGCCTTCCTCCGGGAACACGAATTCGATCGGCGCGCCCTTCGCCTTTTCGCGGATCGGCATGTAGTCGACCACGACGCCATAGGCCTTCTCGCCGGATGCGACGGATTTCAGCACCGCCCCGTTGCCGCCGGCGGCGATCGCGCCATTGGCCTTCAGTAGCCTGTAAAAATCCCAGCCGAGGCCCGGAACCGAAGCAAGCGTCTGGGCGTGGATGAGCGCTGCACCCGAGGCAAGCGGACTTGGCATGGTGACGAGACCCTTCGCCTCCGGCTTGGCGAGGTCCTTCCAGCTCTGCGGCTTCATGCTGGCCTGGGTATTGTACATGATGCCGGTGGTGATCAGCTTGGTCGAGTAATAGTACCCGTCGGCATCGTAGAGCGTCGCATCGAAATTCGCGGCTTCCGGGGACTTGTAGGCCATGAGCTGGCCGGCTTGCTTCATCCGTTCCAGCGTGACCGTGTCGGCGATGAGAAGCACGTCGGCTGCCGGATTTCCGGCCGCGATCTCGGCGTTCAGCTTCGCCATGATCTGCGGCGTCCCGTCGCGAACCCACTGGACGTCGACGCCTGGGTTGGCAGCTTTGAAACCGTCGACGGTGGCCTGGGCGTCCTCATTCGGCTGGCTCGTGTAGAGCACGAGATCGGCGGCCTGGGCGGCGCCGACAGCAAGACCAAGGGCAGCGACGGCGGTGAAAGCGGCTAGACGGTTTCTCATGTAAGGTCCTCGGGCGACGGAAGGTACCGGACCTAAAGCACTCCTGGTTGACAGGCATGTGACAGAACCCGCTTTGCACGCACAATCCAAGTTGCTTCGGATCGCCCTGCCCCGATGGCAAGCCGCGGTCTTTATTAGTTCAGCAATGCTGCAGTAACTCTCCGCGGTCGATTGTATTGGCTTTTAAAACCTGCCATGGAAATCAGTGGGATAGAGCTGAAGGGGACAGTATGAAGGGCCGAGAGGACTGGGCGGCGCGCCTGCGTTACGCGTTCGACAAGAGCATGGCCGGGGGTGCCATGGCATTGATCGGCTGGCTGGCGCTGATCTCGCTCGTTGTCATCGTCTGCGCTGGTATCATCATTGCTCTGACCGGCATCGCGCCGGACGGCAAGGAGCCGATGGGCTTCATAGAAGGCGCCTGGGAATCGCTGATGCGGACCATGGATGCCGGCACGATCGGCGGCGACGAGGGCTGGAGCTTCCGCGGGGTCTCGTTTGTCGTCACCATCGCCGGCGTCTTCGTGTTTTCGGCCTTGATCGGCGTCATTTCCTCCGGCCTCGAAGAAAAGCTCGACGAACTGCGCAAGGGCCGCTCCCGTGTCCTGGAGAAGGACCATACGATCATCCTCAACTGGTCGCCCTCGGTTTTCGACATCATCAAAGAACTCGTCATCGCCAACCAGAGCCGCCGGAAACCCCGCATCGTCATCATGGCCGCCCGGGACAAGGTCGAGATGGAGGATGAAATCGCCGCCAAGGTCGGCGACACCGGCAATACCCGGATCGTCTGTCGAAGCGGCGACCCGACCGACCTCTACGACCTGTCGATCGTCAACCCGCAGACATCGCGGTCGGTAATCGTGCTGTCGCCGGACGGTGAAGACGCCGACTCGCAGGTCATCAAGACCGTGCTGGCGCTGGTCAACGATCCCAACCGTCGTCAGGAGAAATACGTCATTGCCGCAGAAATTCGTGACGCCAGCAACGCCGACGTGGCACGGATCGTCGGCGGCAGCGAGACGCAGCTGGTGCTGGCGGATGACCTGATCTCGCGCATAGTCGTTCACACAAGCCGCCAGGCGGGCCTCAGCGCGGTCTATTCGGAGCTGTTGGATTTCGATGGGTGCGAGATCTACACGCTGTCGCAGCCGGACCTTGCCGGCAAGACCTTTGGCAGCGCGGTTCTTGCCTACCAGGACTGCACGCTGATCGGACTGCGTAACACAACCGGCGAGATCGAGCTCAACCCCAATCCGAACAGGGTGATCGGCGAGCAGGACCAGGTCGTCATCATTGCGGAGGATGACGATTCCATTCACACCTGGTCCGGCGACATGGGCATCGACAAGAGTGCCATCCGCCCGATCGTGAAGCGCGCAAGGGTGGCGGAGCGCACGCTGGTGCTCGGCTGGAACCGGCGCGGCAAGGTCATCGTCGCAGAACTGGCCCGCTATGTGGCGCCGGGATCGCTGGTCACCATTGCCGCCAGCACGCCCGAATTCGGGACCGATATCGCTGCTCTGGATATGCCGCCGGCAAGCATGATCGTTGAGCATCAGTTCATCGACACCAGCAGCCGTCCGGCACTCGACGCGCTGGACATTCCCTCCTATGACCATGTGCTCGTTCTCGGCTACAGCGACAACATGTCTGCCCAGGCGGCCGATACGCGCACGCTGATCACGCTCCTGCAGTTGCGCAAGATCGGCGAGACGGCCGGCAAGCACATCAGCGTCGTCAGCGAGATGATCGACGTGCGCAACCGCGAGCTGGCGGAGGTGACAAGGGCCGAGGATTTCGTCGTCAGCAACAAGCTCGTCAGCCTCATGCTGGCGCAGGCCTCCGAGAACGAATCCATGGCCTCCATCTTCGAGGAACTGCTCGACGAAGAGGGGTCGGAAATCTACATGCGCCCGATCGCCGACTACGTCGACATTGCCCGGCCCGTGAATTTCTTCACGGTCGCGCTTTCGGCGCTGCGACGGGGAGAGGTGGCGATCGGCTACCGCCGCCAGCGTGCCGACGATGCGGACCTGCGTAACCTGGGCGGGGTCGTGGTCAACCCGCGCCGTGCCGAACCGGTCAGCTTCTCCGAGGCGGACATGGTCATCGTGCTGGCGCAGGACTGAAGACGCCGCCCACCCCCACCGAAGACAGAAAAGCCCTCGCGATCGCTCGCAAGGGCCTGGATGGCGACCGCATTGGATTCGGTTCGTCGCCTCAGATGATCGGCAGCGTGGGATGCTCTCCGACCGAGGTGCTGGCAATCAGCCGTCCGAGGCGTTTGATGCCTTCGTCGATCATCTGGTCGTTGGCGCAGGAGAAGCTGATCCGCAGCGTGTTCGCATTGCTGCCGTCGGCGAAGAAGGCCTTGCCTGGTACGAAGGCAACCTTCTCGGTCGCCAGCGACTTCGCCAGCAGTTCGGCCCCATCCATGCCCTCAGGCAGCGTCACCCAAACGAACATGCCGCCTTCCGGCTTGGTCCAGCTCGTCGTTTCCGGCATGTATTTTGCGAGCGCCGCCAGCATGGCGTTTCGGCGTCCGCTATAGACCTTGCGGATCTTTGCCACCTGGGCATCGAAGCCGCGCGTCGCGACATGCTCGATCGCCATCTGGTTGATGGTCGATGAGTGAAGGTCGGCCGCCTGCTTCATGAGTACGAGCTTGCGGATGACCGGCATGGCGGCGATGACGAAACCGACGCGCAGGCCCGGCGCCAGCGTTTTGGAAAAGCTGCCGCTGTAGATCGTACGGGTGTTCTCGATGCCGCCGCTGCGGGCGATGTCGAGTGCCATGATCGGCGGAACCGCCTCCCCGTCGAACCGCAGATGCTGGTAGGCGGCGTCTTCCATGACGGCGATGTCGAGTTCATCGGCAAGCGCCAGCAGGCGTTCCCGCGATGCCTGGTCGATCGTCTCGCCGGTGGGGTTGGAAAAGTCGGCCGACAAATAGGCGAACTTGACGCTGCCGCCGTTCTTTGCCGCGTGGTCGCGGTAGGAGGCGGGCGTGCGGTTGCCGTTGACCGACAGCTGGTCGTAGGACGGCTCGTAGGCGTTGAACGCCGACAGCGCTCCGAGATAGGTCGGCCACGTCACCAGTGCTGTATCCGACGGCGAAAGGAACAGCTTGCCGAGATAATCGAGCGCCTGCTGCGAACCCGATGTGATGAAGACGTTTTCCGCCGTGCAGTCGATACCGATCCTGGCGACCTCGCCGACGATCCAGTCGCGCAGCGGCTTGTATCCTTCGCTGACCGAATACTGCAGCGCGGACCCCACCTGGCTGCCGGAGAAGATATCGTTGTAGGCCTCCTTGAAGGCCTCGTCCGGGAACAGCGCGGGATCCGGGATTCCGCCCGCGAAGGAGATGATGTCGGGCTGTTCGAGCAGCTTCAGGAGTTCGCGGATCTCGGATGCGCGCATGCGGCTCGAGCGGGTGGCGAATATATGTTCCCAATCCAGCATCGGAATGTTTCCTCATATTACAATTTTGTTTGGTCTTCTTTACAGAAGTTCCGACAGGTCAGCAATACTGACCTATCCATCTCGACAAGATTCTGTGGCCCCAGATGATTTTGGGGGCCACTTGCAGAGCCGGGTATGCTAGCGGTCCCCATCGCTGATACCAGCAACGAGGAGGAACGGCATGCTGAAAAACATCGACCCCGCTCTCAACGCGGATGTACTCTACGCCCTGCGCGCCATGGGTCACGGCGACACGATCGCCATCGTCGACACCAACTTCCCCGCTGATTCCGTCGCACGCCACACCGTACTTGGCGAACTTCTTCGAATCGACAACGTTTCGGCGCCTCGTGCCATGCAGGCGATCCTTTCGGTTTTCCCGCTGGACACGCCGCTGCAGCCATCTGTCGGTCGCATGGAGGTCATGCAGGAGCCCGAAACGATCCCCGAGATCCAGCGCGAGGTCCAGGCGGAAGTCGATGCGTCGGAGGGCAAGTCCGCGCCCATGTATGGGATCGAGCGTTTCGCATTCTATGAAAAGGCAAAGCAGGCCTATTGCGTGATCGCCACCGGCGAGACGCGATTTTACGGCTGTTTTCTGCTCACCAAGGGCGTCATCGCGCCCA
>Ga0065165_1003445_pt1 | contig 11117 bp, 8 predicted proteins | sample AraplaMF_Cvi_mMF_FD_63813 | JGI IMG/M metagenome (GOLD analysis project Ga0065165, IMG submission 63813) | Arabidopsis root microbial communities from the University of North Carolina, USA - plate scrape MF_Cvi_mMF (version 2) (version 3) | ecosystem: Host-associated > Plants > Roots > Endosphere... | reverse complement strand
CATTTGGCACGCAGGCTGGTGGCTACCCCTACCGTTCGGGCTGAGCTTGTCGAAGCCCGGGCCGGCAAACAGGCAGGCACTTCGACAAGCTCAGTGCGAACGGTGGTGTCTACCCTACGCGCCCCACTCCAACGCTTCGCCGTGCAGACCCTGACCCAGCAGCTGCGCGAGCTGCGCGGCCGCCACGTGGAAGACGGCGCCATCGTGGTGCTAGACAACGCCACGGGCGAGGTGCTGGCCTGGGTTGGCTCCTCGGGTGAGCTGAGCGACGCGGCCGAGGTCGACGGTGTGATGGCGCTGCGCCAGCCGGGCTCCACGCTCAAACCCTTTTTGTACGCACAGGCGATTGCCGAGCGCCGCATCACGGCGGCCTCGCTGCTCGAGGACTCGTCCTCGCAGATACAGACCTCGGGCGGCCTCTACATTCCGCAGAACTACGACCGGCAGTTCAAGGGCCTGGTGTCGGCGCGCACCGCGCTGGGCGCCTCGCTCAATGTGCCGGCCGTGCGCACGCTGGTGATGGTCTCGCCCGACGCCTTCCACAAGCAGCTCAAGGCCGTGGGCCTGCCGCTGAAAGAATCGGGTGACTACTACGGCTACAGCCTGGCGCTGGGCAGCAGCGAGGTCTCGTTGCTGTCGCTCACCAACGCCTACCGCACCCTGGCCAACGGCGGGCGCTACAGCGCACCCTCGCTCGCGAAGAATCCCAAGCCCGCCTTCAAGCCGGCATTGGACCCACGCGCGGCCTTTATCGCGACCGACATCATGGCCGACCCGCTGGCGCGCGCGCGCACCTTCGGCACCGACAGCGTGTTGGCCACGCGCTTCTGGACGGCCGTGAAAACCGGCACCAGCAAAGACATGCGCGACAACTGGGCCATGGGCTTTTCGCAGCGCTACACCGTGGGCGTGTGGGTGGGCAATGCCAGCGGCGCCCCCATGTGGGACGTGAGCGGCACCAGCGGCGCTGCGCCCATCTGGGCGGCACTGATGAACTACCTGCACAAGACCGAACGCAGCCGCGCGCCAACACCGCCCGCCGGCCTGGTGCAAAGCCGCACGCAGTTCGGCAATCAGGGCGGCACGCCGCTGGAGGCGGCGCGCAGCGAGTGGTTTATCCAGGGCACGGAACAGGCGATGTTTGCCGCGAATTCCAGCACCGGCGATTTCGGTCCGGCCAAGGCCTCCAGGTCCGGCAAGAAACCCGCGGCCGAACCCGACGCCCCGCCCCGCATCACCGCCCCGGCCTCGGGCACCATCATCGCGCTGGACCCGGACATACCGCCCAAACACCAGCGAATCAGCTTCAGCGCCGAAGGCCGCGGTACGCGCTGGCTGATGGACGGCAAGGAGTTCGCGCGCGGCCCGCAGGCCCAGTGGCTGCCCTGGCCGGGCCGGCATGTGGTGCAGTTGGTCGATGCCGGCGGCAAGGTCGCCGACGAGATCCGCTTTGAAGTGCGCGGCGCCGGCGTGCGCGAAGCCAGCGCGCGTGGCGCAACAAGCGCCACACGTTGACCTTTCAAGCCCGCCATGTCTCAGCTCCAGACCGCCCTGCCATCCCCACCACTGCCGACCGCACGGCGCCTCTTTCAAACCCTGGTCGTGCTTTGGGCGGCGCTGTGCGCACTAACAGCCGGTGCCGCACAGACAGCCGTGCCGGCCGTTGCCGCGCAAGTGTCCGTGCCGCCCTACAGCGCGCGCGTACTCGACACCACCGGCACGCTAAACACCGCACAGATCGCGGCCTTGAACGAACAGATCCTGGCGCTGGAGGCCGACACCCGGGCGGCCGTGGTCGTGTTCATGCTGCCGACCACGGGCGATGAAGCCATCGAGGCATACGCCATGCGCGTGTTCGAGAAATGGAAACTCGGTGACAAGGAGCGCGACGACGGCATCCTGATCCTGGTCGCGACAGAGGACAGGCGCATGCGCATCGAAGTCGGTCAGGGCCTGGAAGGCAGCGTGCCCGACGTACTCGCGGGCCGCATCATCGACGAGCAAATGAAACCGCGCTTTCAGCGCAGCGACTACGCGGGCGGGCTGCAAGCGGCCATCGACCACATAGGCGCAGCGGTGCGCGGCGACGCGCAACCCGTGGACGCCACGGGCCGCGGCGTCACGCCCTTTGGCTGGGCGTTCTTTGCGTCGCTGCCCTGGGGTTTCGCCCTGGGTGCGATTCGCGCGCGCCGCAACTGGAAGTGGGCGCCGACCATCGCCCTGGTGGCAGTGGGGCCGCTGGTGGCGTCGGCCGTCCTGAAGAGCGCCGCCATCGGGGCCATCCTGCTGACTTTCCCGGTGCCGCTGGCGTTTGCGCTGGGTTTCGGCTGCGGCCGTTCGCGCACCCTGCGCAGGGTGGTGGGCGGTATCGCGGTAGTGATCTGCCTGATGGTCGGCATTGCTTATGCGGTGGGCGCCAACAGCTTTGGCTTGGGCTTGCTCTACGCCGGGGGGGGTGCTATCGCTTGCCTGCTGCTGGGCTTGGTCGGTGCGGGTGCTTACATGGCCTTCAAGCGCAGCCTGCTGGAATTCGGCGTGCGCTGCGCGGTAGTGGCCGGCATCGTGGGCTATGTGGCCTTCCAAAATCCGCCCGACCTGCTTTTTATAGACTTGGAATCCTGGCTGCCCACCGGGATCGCGGCCGGCCTGGCGATGCTGTTTGGCTTCTTCCCGGGCAGCGTCAGCACCAGCAGCGGGGGTGGCAGCTCATCGAGCAGCAGTTCGAGCTCAAGCTCCAGTTCCAGCAGCCGGAGCTCGTCGGGCGGCTCCAGCAGCGGAGGCGGGGCCTCCGGTAGTTGGTAGAAGGACGGCCCTGGCCGGCGCCTCTCCCGTATTGAAATAATTTGAAGCCCGCCAAAATTTATTCAATCACCGGCCGGCGCCAGGCTTTAGCATTGGGCGACTGAGGAGACATTCACCGTGCCCGTGATCACCAATATTGAAGACCTGCGCGTCCTGGCCAAAAAACGCGTGCCCCGCATGTTCTACGACTACGCCGATTCCGGCTCGTGGACCGAAAGCACCTACCGCGCCAACGAGAGCGACTTTCAGAAGATCAAGCTGCGCCAGCGCGTGGCCGTCAACATGGAAAACCGCAGCACGGCGACCACCATGATCGGCCAGCCGGTCGCCATGCCGGTCGCCATCGCGCCCACGGGCCTCACCGGCATGCAGCACGCCGACGGCGAAATCCTGGGCGCGCGCGCCGCCAAAAAATTCGGCATCCCCTTCACGCTCTCGACCATGAGCATCTGCTCCATCGAAGACGTGGCCGCCGGCACCGAACGTCATCCTTTCTGGTTCCAGCTTTATGTGATGAAGGACCGCGCCTTTATCGAAAGCCTGATAGACCGCGCCAAAGCCGCCAATTGCTCGGCGCTGGTGCTCACGCTGGATTTGCAAATCCTCGGCCAGCGCCACAAAGACCTCAAGAACGGCCTGAGCGCACCGCCCAAGCCCACGCTCTCCACCATCCTCAACCTCATGACCAAGCCGCGCTGGGGCCTGGGCATGCTGGGCACCAAACGCCACGGCTTCGGCAACATCGTGGGCCATGTCAAGGGCGTGGAGAACATGGGCTCGCTCTCCGAATGGACGGCCAAGCAGTTCGACCCGGCCCTGAACTGGGGCGACGTGGAATGGATCAAAAAACGCTGGGGCGGCAAACTCATCCTCAAGGGCATACAGGATGTCGAAGACGCAAAACTCGCCGTCAATTCAGGCGCCGATGCGCTCATCGTCTCCAACCACGGCGGCCGCCAGCTCGACGGTGCGATGTCGTCCATTTCCTGCCTACCCGAGATCATCGCGGCCGTCGGTAACCAGATTGAAGTGCACATGGACGGCGGCATACGCTCCGGCCAGGACGTGCTCAAGGCCATAGCGCTGGGCGCCAAAGGCACCTACATAGGCCGCGCCTTCCTCTACGGCCTGGGCGCCATGGGCGAACAAGGCGTGACCAAAGCGCTGGAGATCATCCACAAGGAGCTGGACCTGACCATGGCGTTTTGCGGGCGGACGGATATCAAGGCGGTGGATAGCGGGATTTTTGTGCCTGGGACTTACTGACAAACCGCGTGTCAGTTCGAAGGCCGGCTCCCATTACTGCTTCGCTCTTGAGAAAAGCTTTCGACAAACGGAAGCAGCCTGCTCGCAACAACTACGCTTGCACGTTCAGAAATATGGTCTGAGTAACTATAAAGAAGAACACCATCCAGGAGTGGGCCACACATGCGATTCTTCATATCGCAGAGCAAATCCAGGGGGTCAAAAATACGGAGTCTTCCCGCGTATTTCACCTGCAGATTTTCAAGCACTCCACGGTATTGCCTGGACAGCTCCATATGCCTGTCAAAAGCAATATGGCAAAGGGGCTGGTTCGGAACCAACTGTAGAAGATCATTCACAAAATCAAGTCCGCTGGCTCTTGAAACGCACTTTCGGGGCTCTTTCAATGTGGGGTTGTCCACCGTAATGACCACTTTCTTTCCCGCTTTGATAAGCCGATCTATTGTTCCATCCAGCCCGTCCAGAACGAGGTTGAAATTTCCGTTCGCAGGCAGATCGTCAATTGAGTAGTCATTTTTCAGCCCAAAAAGTGCGCGGGTTGCAATTGTGAGTACAACCACCTCGATCTCACGGTTTGCGGCTACTCCATCAAGAGCGATTTTCGTTGATTCTTGATAGCGGGAGTACTGCGCGGCATCGCTCACTACCGGTATAAAGGCTTCGCTCCGGGGGGTCACCCCGCCAATAAATACCCAGTAGCCATTGGTAGTTGACTCCCGAAAAACTCCGGGAGCTAGCGCAGCAGCCTTGCTATCACCCAACAATGCAAATCTCGCGACACCACGGATATCGCTTTGGCATCCTCCAAACCGTTGCGCGGCATTCGCATCCAGTCCGCAACGGGAGACTGTATTGCCCTGATAAGGAGGAAGCCGATTGGCTGAGATCGCGGAGTTAATTTCAACGACATGCCGGGATGCGATGCCTTTCGAAAAAACCGAATAACATCCGGCGCACCACAGCACAGCGGCGAACATGCAAAGCAGGCCTATTTTGATACGGCCGTAAGAAGCGCCGCGTATTGGCGTCTCCACCAATCTGTATGTCAACCATGCCAGCAGAAAGCTCAATGCAACCGCGGCCAGGCGGGTATTGCTGGTTGAGTTTCCGTACTCCAGAATTTGCAAGAACGACAGAATTGGCCAGTGCCACAAATAAAGGGGATAGCTGATAAGGCCCACAAACACCATTCCCCGATTGGCCAGGATTGTTCGATTGACCCACGCATCAGGCCCCACGCCAATCAGCAGAAAGGCCCCGGTCACGGGGGCCAAGGCCCACCATCCCGGAAAATTTTTCGTGTTGTCCAGTCCGAAAATCGTTGCGATCAGCAAGAGCAAAGCAGCTATAGACAGAGAATTTCGAACAGTCCGATCAAGCTGCCAGCCCGTCGCTTCCGAAGTAAATAGTCTTGGAGCCAAAGGCCTCAGGTACTCAATCAGTTGCTGCTTCTGAAACAACTGCACATAGGCCAGCACAGATCCCGCCAATATTTCCCAGAATCTTGTATGAGACAGGAAGAAAGTTTTAGCTGGATCCTTCAGACCCAATCCGAAAGACAGCGAGCCGAGAACAACGACGAACGCAAGGGCATTCACTCGTGCTTTCCATACACACCAGATTGCCAGCGGATAAATCAGATAGAACTGCTCTTCGATAGCCAGAGACCACAGGTGCATCAAAGGCTTGAACTCAGTCGCCGTATCAAAATATCCCGCCTCCGTCCAGAGAGCGAAGTTCTGGATGAAGCCGATACTCGCAGCAATGTGCCCGCCAAGCTGCCGGAACTCATTTGGAACAAGCGTAAACCAGCCAAATAAATAAGATGCTGCAAGCACAAGAATCAAGGCAGGCAAGATTCGCTTGATCCGATGCGCATAGAACAGGGAAAAGCTGAAATTCCCCTGTTGCATCCCTCTAAAAATGATGCTGGATATGAGAAAGCCGGAAATAACAAAGAAAATGTCAACGCCGGCAAATCCACCATGCAATCTACCGGGAAAGGCGTGAAAAATAACCACCGCAAGTATGGCAATCGCACGCAAACCATCGATATCAGGCCGGTATAAGGAGCTGCTGAGCGTTGAAGCTCTCCCAGACAACGCACTGAAAGAAAAAGCGGAATTTCCCGCCGAAGCGCCTGCGACGATTAGTTTTTTTGTCACGGGCTGAGGAAACTCAACATGCGTTGATAACGGTTCAGTCATTCGTTAAATGAAGTTTGTAGTTTCTTATTTGTTGAATTCCGCTGAGGCCTGACACGAGTTTGTTGAATTCCGCGTCGATGTGCCCGCCTTTTTCGCAGTCGCTTGACCCTATCACAACCTGAATTTTTCCCTTCAGTCCTATGCAAAGGGGTGTGACCAGGCTCTTCGTTCGATGGAAAAACGGATCAACCAAGCACGGAAATCCACAGGCTAAGGGGTTGCAGGTGGTTTTTTACTTGGGAGTAAGAAATGCTACGGAAGAAATAGCATCCAGTCGTCATTCGGAATAAATCATTCCTTGAGACTTGGGTATCAGCCCATCAGGAAGAACTGTATGACGATCATATTTCGCACCTTTGAAATTCGTTTCCACAACAGAAGTAAGCCCGTTGAGGTTATCTGGTCCGAAGTCTGCTCCTCTTAAATCGGCGTTTGTGAAATCAGCTAAATCTAAAGTTGCGCCATTTAACCGTGCTTTTCGAAAGTCAGCTCCTTGCACATTCGCACGGAAGAATCTAGACCAATAAAGATCACAGCCCTGGAAATTTGTTTTGACAGCAATAGCATCATCAAAGCAAGCACCTGAGAGGTCTTTCCCCGCAAAGCTGAAGCCAGACACGTTTTGACTGTCAAAGTCCACTCCGCTTAAGTCTTTCCTTGCAAGCAAAGCCTCAATATCATTATTCATAGCGAAGTCTCTCGTTTTAGGAGGATGTGGTGTTGAATTCCGCGTCGATATACCCGCCTTTTTCGCCGTCATTTGACCCTATCACAACTTGAATTTTTCCCTTCAGCCCTATGCAAAGGGGCGTGACCAATGGCTCTTCGTTCGATGGAAAACGGATCAACCAAGCACGGAAATCCACAGGAACACCGATATCCGCTACAAATCCGTATCTGGTTCAGTAATCACAGCAGCATCAGAACAATAGAACGACAAATGCGTTGGACCATCCTCCGAGGAAAGCCTAAGGTAGACCCCTGGCCACTGGTCTCCACTCATGTCATCACAAACCATCCCGACGATATTGATTTCTTTGTATGGCCCAGTTTTAATCTCAACATTGCGCACACCTTGAAACTGCAAATGGACGGAAGCTCCCTCGCGATCCATCATGCAAAGGTTCAGAGTCCCTTGATTGGTGTCGTTACCCGACATGGATGCACTTTTGGAAAAGCTAAAGTCTCCTAGGAACTGGTACTGCTTCACCAGCAGCAGCTCAAGATCGCGAAGCGAATTACTATTTTTCATGCTCATTTCTCGCTCCTTGGGTGTCGGCCAGGTATTCCGATCAAACGGGTCAACGGGACATGGGACCAAATCCGCCTCGACAATTAGATTACGGAGCTCTACTTGTGTTGAATTCCGCGTCGATGTGCCCGCCTTTTTCACCGTCACTTGACCCTATCACAACCTGTATTTTGACTTTCAGTCCTATGCAAAGGGGCGTGACCAATGGCTCCTCATTCGATGGACAAACGGATCAGCCAGACACGGAAATCCACAGTCTCCGTTAGGTTGTCGCGTCTAACCCGGTGACTTGACCAGTTTTTTGATCAAGCCCTCGACATCTTTGCGGGGCAGCGCATCAAACAGCCATGCTTTCGCCAACGCCCGAACCGCTGCTGACACAGCCATAGACTGTTTGCAATGCACCCTCAGATATTCGACATGCTCATTTGGATAGGCGGGATCACCGAATGTGTCAATCCAAGCGTCAAGTTCTGCACCCTCAGCGTCAGGCAACCATTGCGTGATCAGAATCCCACGACGTGACGTATCTACGATGCAGCTATACACATTAGTGCCCATATCGTCAGTTATCACTCGAAATGGGCAATCCAGCCAAGGGCTGACAGAATTTCCAGCCGCTAAAAGGCGCAACTCGTTGGCCCAATGACTCTTTACGTCATCGAATAATTTTGGATCAGTCAAGAAAGACATAAGCTTGTTGAATTCCGCGTCGATGTGCTCTTCAGCCCTGTGCGAAGGGGCGTGGCCAACGGCTCCTCGTTCGATGAAAAAACGGATCGGTCAAGTACGGAAATCCGCAGTTGACGCCTATAGAGGTTGCATCTTTATCGCATCACGAATATCCGCAGCAATAACCTTCTCCAAATGCACAATTTCATTACCTAGAGCATCTGGACTGAATTGCGACCAAACGCCTACCGTAGGACTCCCTTCATGTCCACTTGCACGGACGGCTACTTCAAAAATGTTCTTGTCACCATACCTGTACACAGCAATATGACCGACTCTACTTTCGAGAAATGACAAGGGAATCAGCAGGTCATATAGCTGTTCGTCCTCGGCCGTATTGCACTCGTTTTCAATTCGATCCCAGTACCCAGCCATCCACGAACACCACCCACCACAAGGCATAAGCGCCTCCATACCTGGAACGGAGGGGGGATTTGATACGAGCTTATCCAGACCTTTCAAACTCTCTAAAAAATTTCCCGGGTGAGTTGCGGGAAAAATGAGATGCTTTTCCCCTTCGTGATGCAGCCACACCTCTGCAACGGCAAATGCAAAGTCCAGGCCGTGATGATCAAATCGCTTTGTGAAATCCATAGATGACTGCACATCGATGCGGACCTCGATCAAGAAACCCGAAAAACCCAGGTAATACGAAGAAACGCTGTTCACATTTTCCATTTCGACGCCGTTTTTTTTTGGCCCCGTGTTGTTGAACTCCACGTCAACGTGCCCGCCTTTTTTGCAGTCGCTTGACCCTATCACGCCCCTGAAATCTGGCTCTTCAGTCCCGTGCGAAGGGGCGCGACGAATGGCTCCTCGTTTGATGGAAAAACGGATCAACCAAGCACGGAAATCCACTGTAGACCATACAGCTCCCTGTCAATCCAGGGATGATGACTCCAATTCACCTCCGCGCGGACTTAGAGTGGAACTCCGCTCGTTCAAGGTCAACTGGCAAGCCATGATCGCCTTCTCGATAGTAAGTACTGAGAAGTTCATGTGCCGTGGCATCGCCGCCTTCGGCTGCTTTGAGCACCCAACGAACGCCTGCCTGCCGGGCTGATTCGTTCGTGTTCTCAACCAGTTGCATTCCTAAAAGACACTGCGCGTAAAAATTCCCCGCTTGAGCCGGAACTGACAAGAGATCGATTGCTTCTTGCGAGTTCTGCTTGACCTGATCGACATAGCCCGACAGCTTGAGCAACGCCATTGACACCATAGCAGTAAGATGACCCTTCGAGATAAGGTCTTCAAGCATGGCAATTCCCAATGGGACATCTCGATAATCCCCTTTCGTCGAGATTCTGTGCCCTGCAAGCGCGCACTGGGCGTCTAGATTGCCTGACGCGGCAGCAGCACTGCACCAGCGTATGGCTTCAGCTTCGTTGTGAGCGCTAGCGAAGCCGTACCGTAAGATGGTCGAGGCAACACATTGGGCCTCCACGGATCCCCCGCGAGCCTCGGCCAAACACCAATCCAGTGAACTTTGCGGATTCTCCCGCAAGCTGAATCCGTTGACTCGTAAGAATTCAGCCGCGTACTCGAGTGACATAAGGTCTAGCACACCACCACCTCCACTAAGGGGTTTGCGATCCAAGCGGCAGAGAGCTCACTTGGAAACCGGGGCATCTGCCACTGTGGGCACCTACCTCTTTGTTAAATTCCAAAACCCGGGGTCGATAACTCGAAAAACGGATCATCCAAACACGGGAATTCACAGCTGGTTCTATGCCTAGGACGGCCACCCTATCGTGGCGCTTCCAGGCATTGGCAGACCACTGGCCCTCCATCCCAATTCTTTTTGAACGCGTTGTCAAACTGGGGATCACGCTTCATGACGCCCAATTTCGGCTCGCATCTCTTCTCACATGCGTTACGTTCATTCTCACGATCTGAAGAGAAGAAGTAAGACGCCACAGGTATCGATAGCGTCACCGCTGCGACTAAGGCCGCAATCATCCTGTTGGTAATTTTCATTGTGTTGAATTCCGCATCAATGTAACCGCCTTTTTCGCAGTCGCTTGACCCTATCACAACCTCGAAATTCAGCTCTTCAGTCCTGTGCGAAGGGGGTGACCAACGGCTCAGGTCGTGAAAATCGGGAACGAATCAGGCTCACATCTTTCAACACATAGCTCCTGGAGTCAGTCCGCGCGTGGCTTTATTGGCAACGCGTTACCTGCGACTGAAAGCAGGCCATGACGGTTTCACCATCTCACGCCTGCGGCGCAATCTCATAGTCCATCACATACGAATGCCTGCCGTCGGCAATCTGTATGCCCAGCGTGCCGCTCAGGCCTGTGAGTTCATCAGTCCCTGAATCGGGCACCACGCTGACCGTCAACTGCGGCGCGCCGCGGTTCATGGTGCCGCTGTGCTGCAGCACAAAGCTGCCCCTTTTGCCGTGCAGCGTGCCCGTCACACGTTCGATCGCGACATAGCCGGCCGAGCCCTTGACGGCCGTGCCGGCGCTGAGCATCTCGCCCTGGCTGGTGGCTTGCAGGTCACCACTGAAGGTTTTGTTGATGGAGAGGCGTCCCATCAGCGGTCCGGCGTCGGCATTCGCCAGTGCTTGCGGCACGAGCTTGACTTCAAAGGTTCCGGTGGCTTGGCGCATGGCATTCACTTTCAGGAAGAGGTGGCAATGCCGGCCATGATGCCAGAGCGCCGGAGCGCGATCCACAAAGGCCGGTTGATCTCTAGTAAAAGAATCAAGCGTCTTGATACATCGCGATGAATTCGTTTTCCCGTTCTCCGTCGGAAATGTGGAATATCACCGTGCGCTCCAGCTCGACAGCTGGATGGGACGCACAGTTCCTGGAAAACCAGAATACCTGGGCAAGTTCCTCCTCGGCATG
>Ga0065165_1003444_pt1 | contig 11120 bp, 7 predicted proteins | sample AraplaMF_Cvi_mMF_FD_63813 | JGI IMG/M metagenome (GOLD analysis project Ga0065165, IMG submission 63813) | Arabidopsis root microbial communities from the University of North Carolina, USA - plate scrape MF_Cvi_mMF (version 2) (version 3) | ecosystem: Host-associated > Plants > Roots > Endosphere... | reverse complement strand
GTCCCAGAACTTCTTGTTCACGATCACGACGTAGCCGATGTAGCCGTGATTGGTCTCGGTGATGTACTTCTGCACCTCGTGCATCTTCTGGGTATAGATGTTCGACCAGGTGTTCTCCTGTCCGTCGACCACGCCGGTCTGGAGCGCCTGGTAGACTTCCGAGAACGCCATCACCTGCGGCAGCGAGCCGAGCGCCTTGAACTGGGCCTGGAGCACGCGCGAGGACTGGATGCGGAATTTGACGCCCTGATAGTCGGCGGGTGCGATGAGCTTCTTGTTGGCGCTCATCTGCTTGAAGCCGTTGTCCCAATAGGCAAGGCCGGTGATGCCCTTGGAGTCCAGAAGCTTGAGCAGCCGCAGGCCGAGCGGACCTTCCGTCACCTTCCGGAGCGTCTTCAGGTCGGGAAGGATGTAGGGCAGGTCGAACACCTCGAACTCGCGGATGCCGAGCGGGCCAAACTTGGAGTTGGACGGCGCCAGCATCTGCACGCTGCCGAGCTGGAGCGCCTCGAGCTCTTCCTTGTCCTTGTAGAGCGTCGAGTTTGGATAGACCTCGATCTTGACCTTGCCGCCGGTGTACTTCTCGGCGAGCTCCTTGAATTTCTCCGACGCCTTGCCCTTCGGCGTGTCGGTGGCGACCACATGGCTGAACTTGATGATGATCGGCGACTGGGCCGATGCCGGCCCGGTCAAGCCAAAGTTCAGGCCGAGTGCCAGTACCGCGACGGACGCCGCGATCGCGAAGGTGCGCATGATCTCTCCCTGTTGTTATTTGGGCCGCCCGATGCGCGGACGGCCGATCCTTATGCCGACAGCATCAATACAGGCCGGCACACGCGGGTGCTATTGGCCGTTAGCAGGGCAGGTATTCACGGCGAACCACGCCGCGCTCCCTCGCCCGCTTGCGGGAGAGGGCTGGGGCGAGGGCTGGGGAGAGGGTGCATCCGCAATGGGACATTCCCGATGAGGAAAGAGCCCTCACCCGCCGCTTCGCGTCGACCTCTCCCGCACGCGGGAGAGGTGCAACAACTCCCGGCGTCGCTTCTCAGCTCGCCGCGGCCGTCGTCACCGTGTCGCGCTGCCGCTTCATGACGATCTTGTTGAGCGCGCCGAGATAGGCCTTGGCCGAGGCCACCAGCGTATCCGGATCCGCCGCGCGGGCCGTCATCGCACGTCCCTCCTGCGACAGCCGCACCGAGACCTCGGCCTGCGCATCGGTGCCTTCGGTGACGGCGTGAACCTGGTACAGCTCGAGCTTGGCCTCGTGCGGCACCAGGCGCTTGATGCAGTTGAACACCGCATCGACAGGACCGTTGCCCTCGGCCTCCTCGATCTTGATCTGGCCGTCGACGTCCAGCTTCATGGTCGCGCGCTGCGGACCATGGGTGCCGGCGATCACGGTCAGCGAGGTCAGCTTGATGCGATCGTGGGATGCCGCCATCTCCTCGTCGACCAGCGCCTCGATGTCCTCGTCGTAGATGTCCTTCTTGCGGTCGGCGAGCGCCTTCATCCGCGTGAAGGCGTCTTCCAGCTGGTTCGGGCCGAGCTTGTAGCCCATCTCCTCCAGCTTGTGCACGAAGGCGTGGCGGCCGGAATGCTTGCCCAGCACCAGCGAGGACTGCTTCAGGCCGACCATCTCGGGCCGCATGATCTCGTAGGTCGAGGCGTCCTTCAGCACGCCGTCCTGATGGATGCCGCTCTCATGCGCGAACGCGTTCCGGCCGACGATGGCCTTGTTGTACTGCACGGGAAACGAGGTCGCCGCCGACACCACCTTCGAGGCGCGGGTCAGCTGCGTGGTGTCGATCTTGTTCCAGAACGGGAATTTGTCGTTGCGGACGTTGATCGCCATCACGATCTCTTCGAGCGCGGCGTTGCCGGCGCGCTCGCCGATGCCGTTGATGGTGCACTCGACCTGGCGCGCGCCGCCGACGACGCCGGCCAGCGAGTTCGCCACCGCCATCCCGAGGTCGTTGTGGCAATGGACCGAGAACACCGCCTTGTCCGAGTTCGGCACCCGCTCGATCAGCGTCTTCATGAACTGGGTGTATTCGTCGGGCGTGGTGTAGCCGACGGTATCGGGAATGTTCACCGTGGTGGCGCCGGCCTTGATGACGGCTTCCACGATGCGGCACAGATAATCCATCTCGCTGCGGGTGCCGTCCTCGGCCGACCATTCGACGTCGTCGATCTGGTTGCGGGCGCGCGCGACCATCGCGACCGAGGTCTCGATCACCTGTTCCGGGGTCTTGTTCAGCTTCACCCGCATGTGCAGCGGCGAGGTCGCGATCACGGTGTGGACGCGGCCGCGCTTTGCGAACTTCACCGCCTCGGCGCAGCGGTCGATATCGGCCGGGTGGGCACGCGACAGGCCGGCAATCACGGCGTTCTTGGAGCGGCGGGCGATCTCGCTGACCGCCTGGAAGTCGCCTTCGGACGTGATCGGGAAGCCGGCTTCGATGACGTCGACGCCCATATCGTCCAGCAGCTCGGCGACCTCGAGCTTCTCCTCGAAGGTCATGGTGGCGCCGGGGCACTGCTCGCCGTCGCGCAGCGTGGTGTCGAAAATGATGACGCGGTCCTTGTCGGACTTGTTCACGGGGGCCATTGCAAATTTCCTTTTGAGCTTTTGCGCCGCTCAGGCTGGGCGCTTGAGGTGTCCGGTGATCTCGACCAACCCCTGAGCGCCCAGGCGCATGGCGCCCAGCCGGCCCTCAGGGGCAAGTAAGAAGAAGGCCGCCAATAAGGAGGGTGGGCAGCGGCGCGGCCGGGATCGTGGCGGCGGCCGGAGCCACCTCCCCAAGAATCCCATCGATTTGGCCGCGAATCAGCATTGCCAGACCCTGTTGAGCCCTCAAATCCTCGGCCAAAACCGTTGACGGTTGGTTGCCGGGAGGCTCGATGCGCCCGTTTCTAGACGAGAAACGGGCATAACTGCAACGCCAAAAGATGGTCAGGGAGACTGACTTGATTAGGCTCCCGGCCCCCGCCGCAGCCATCAGACCGTCATCGGTCATCGGTCGGAGCACCGGACATCGAGTTTCCCCCCATTTCAACCGTCCAGGCACGCCTTTGCGCCTCGCGGCGTGTTTCGCCCGAGCTTTGCTCTCCGCTTCGCGCCCTCTCCTAACAAAGGGCGCAGGGAAGGCCGGGTGCCGGCTGGCACCCGCGGTCCGCTGCGCGAAAGTGTAGCGCAAAAAGACCGCACAGCAGCATACAGGTGCAGCCGAACACACGGCCTTCCCTGCGCAGTGGTCGGACGGCTTATGCCGTGCTCTCCCGGGAGCCGAATTCCTTCTGGCCTCCCTCACCTCACGGAATTCGCCGGCATAGCGCCGGTTGACGCCAATGCCGCCTCCGCAAGGCTTGGCCGTAGCGACGACGGCCAGGACCACACGGTTTTGCCGTACGCAGGCTTCCTGCTTGGCCCAAAAGGCTTCACAGGCATCGAGCGCCGTTCGTACAACGCGGCTCGCGAGACACTCACGGGGTTCGGCTCAATCCATCGCCCCGCCCTGCACTCGCATCCGCGACGGCGCTGCCCACGTCCACCGCAGCCCGATCCGCGGCTCGTGACGACGTACGACCGCCCCTGTTCGCCGGATCAGGATGGGCGACATATGCGACAAATCCGAATTTCGGTAAAGTGGAATATTTTGCCGAGCGACGCTTGACCCTGCGATTGTGTGTTTTGCCCGTCGGGCAACGCAAGGCCTTGTAGCCCGCAGGGAGCGCAGCGGGATGCCGGGCGCCGCGCGTCGTCATTCCGGGGCGCGCCTGTTGGCGCGAACCCGGAATCTATTATTCAGCGTCACATATGCCCGATGGATTCCGGGCTCGCACCACGCGTGCCCCGGAATGACGAATGGCCCTATCCCGCGCGGCGGGCGCGGGCTCTGCTCTCCCAGCGGTCGAGCATCTGGCCGAGTTCGCCGGTCGGGGGCGCGACAGCATTGGTGTTCGCGACCTCATTGGTGTTGGCGGGGGACCCGGCGCGGAGCCAGTCCGGCTCGGCGTTTTCGCGCCAGCGGCGCGCCTCCGCCCGACGTCTGCGGGAAATTTGGTCGCGCGTGAAATAGCCGGCCGCGAACGCGATCCCGACCAACACGATCAATATGAAAACACCCACACTCAACTCCAGCTTCGCCCCGGAGAGTTGTGCGCAGCAATGAGGGCGGGGTCAAGGCATCACATGTGCACCACCATTCTAACACGACCGAACAGTCGTTCACGCCCGTGGAACCGTCATGCACAGGTTCGGGTTCGGGAACGTCGTTTGAGACGGACCAGCGACGAATTCGCGACATCATTTCGGCATCGCGCAACGGATGTGAATCCACCGCTCGCAACTCGTCGCGGACCGGACTAACCTCCACGGCAGCTCGGCCGGATCAATGGCCAGCGGAACATGACCGGGAGGATGCGATGACACGCCAACAGGCTCGTGACGACGAGCCGCGTGACCAGGACGCTGCGCTTTCACGACGAACACTGGTCCGGGGGCTCGCGCTCGGCGCCGCCGCCACGATGGCCGGCCCCGCGCTGGCCCAGACCGGACCTGCCGCGCCGCCAACGACGATCACCACCCGCCGCGCGATTTCAGCCCCCATGGCGCGCCGACGACCTATTTCTGGGACCCCGATATCATCGCGGTCGATCCGTCCTTCAACGATCTCGCGCAGCCCAACACCGCGATCAAGCGTCTCTACACTGGCGTGCTGTGGGCCGAAGGTCCCGCCTGGAGCGCGCAAGGCCGCTATCTGCTCTGGAGCGACATTCCCAACAACCGGCAGATGCGCTGGAGCGAGGATGACGGTCGCGTCAGCGTATTCCGTATGCCCTCCAACAATTCCAACGGCAACTCGTTCGACTTCCAGGGCCGCCAGCTCTCCTGCGAGCATCTGACGCGCCGGGTGACGCGCTACGAGCATGACGGCACCGCCACGGTGCTGTGCGACAATTATAACGGCAAGAAGCTGAACTCGCCGAACGACGTCGTCGCCCATCCCGACGGCAGCTACTGGTTCACCGATCCGCCCTATGGCGGCCAGCTCTACGAAGGCGAGCCGGACGTCGCCGGCGGCCCCAGCAATGTGGGCGGCAAGCTCAATCCGCGGATCGGACAGCCGGCCGGCTTCGCCCCGGGCAAGCGCGAGCTGCCGACCAATTGCTATCGCATCGACGCTAGCGGCCGCGTCGATCTCGTCGTCACGGAGGAGCAGGTGCCCGATCCGAACGGCCTGTGCTTCTCGCCCGACTTCAAGAAGCTCTACGTGGTCTCGACCGGCAAGGGACCTGGCGATACCGGCCCCGGCGGCAAGGGCGAGATCTTCGTGTTCGACGTCGGCAGCGACAACAAGCTGTCCAACCAGAAGCGCTTCGCCGACTGCGTGATCGACGGCGTGAAATGCGGCCCCGACGGCGTGCGCTGCGACGTCAACGGCAATGTCTGGGCCTCCAGCAATGCCGGCCGCGCGGTCGGCTATAACGGCGTCACCACGTGGTCGCCGGAGGGCAAGCTGCTCGGCCGCATCCGCCTGCCGGAAGTGTGCGGCAACATCTGCTTCGGCGGCCCCAAGCGCAACCGCCTGTTCATGGCGGCGAGCCAGTCGCTCTATGCGGTGTACACGGCGACGCAAGGCGCCGGGCCGGGCTGAGCGGCAAAGGCCTTTGATTGCGACACGGCGCCGGCGTGCCTCGCCGGCGCCGTTTTGTCCTACCCAGCCTGTCGATGCGCGAGCCGAAGCAACGGAGGTGACTTCCTGCCGGAGCGCGTGATAATTGAGCCATGGCAGATAAAATTCGCGTTGTTGTTCTCTATGGCGGCAGGTCCGGTGAGCATGAGGTCTCGCTGAAATCGGCCGCCTCCGTGCTCCATCATCTCGACCGCACCCGCTTCGAGGTAATCCCGGTCTCCATCGACAAGGAGGGCCGGTGGCAATGGAACGACCTTCACACGCTCGATCGGGCGCAGGCGGCATCCTTGCCGATCCTGGCGGACGCGCCGGAGATGCGGCTCGCCAGAGGAGCAGACGGCCGCGGCGCGCTCATGCCGATCGCACCGGGAGCCCCGGTCGAGATCGACGTCGTCTTTCCGGTCATGCATGGGCCGCTCTGCGAGGACGGCGCGGTACAGGGCCTGATGGAATTGGCTGACGTCGCCTATGTCGGCTCGGGCGTTCTCGCCTCCGCCGTCAGCATGGACAAGGACGTCGCCAAGCGGCTCGCCGAGTTCGCCGGCATCCCGGTCGCGCCCTATCGCGTGCTCACCCGCAAGGCCTTCGTCCAGGACCGGTCCGCATCGCTTGCGAAGGCGGTCGATGGCCTGAGCCTGCCGGTCTTCGTCAAGCCTTGCAACATGGGCTCCAGCGTCGGCATCCACAAGGTCAAGACATGGGACGCGCTTGGCGCGGCGCTCGACGATGCGTTTCGCTATGACGTCAAGGTGCTGGTCGAGCAGGGCATCGACGCCCGCGAGATCGAGGTCGCGGTGCTCGAAGGGGAAACGCTGTTCGCGAGCGTCGCCAGCGAGCTGAACCCCAACGCCCATCACGAGTTCTATTCCTACGAGGCGAAATATCTCGATCCCGACGGCGCCCGGGTCGACCTGCCGGCGAAGCTGGACGCGCCACAGATGGAGCACGTGCGATCGCTGGCGACGCAAGTGTTCGCGGCGCTCGAATGCAGCGGCTTTGCCCGCGTCGACTTTTTCCTCGACCGGCAGACCGGTCAGTTCTGCTTCAACGAGATCAACACCCTGCCCGGCTTCACCTCGATCAGCATGTATCCGAAGATGATGGAAGCTTCCGGCGTGCCCTATGGCGAGCTGTTGACGCGCCTCGTCGATCTGGCGCTGGACCGGTACCGGCAGCGGCAGTCGCTGGAACGCGGTTACGCGAGCTAGGTTGTTTCCTCCAGGCAGGTCGTGGTCTGGCCCGGGGAGATCGCGGAAGGCAACTGACGTTTCCGAGCTTCGGAGGAGCCAGATGGACGATCGATCGAGACAACCCGGCGGCCTGATGCAGGATGACGGCTTCGTGCATGTCCGGGGCGCGCGCGAGCACAACCTCAAGAACGTCGACGTCAGAATTCCGCGCAATGCCCTGGTCGTGTTCACGGGCGTGTCGGGGTCCGGGAAATCCTCGCTCGCCTTTGGAACGATCTACGCCGAGGCGCAGCGGCGCTATCTGGAATCGGTGTCTCCCTACGCGCGCCGCCTCTTCCACCAGATGCAGATTCCCGAAGTCGACGACATCGAAGGCTTGCCGCCGGCGGTTGCGCTCCAGCAGCAGCGCGGCGCGCCGACGACGCGGTCGTCCGTCGGGAGCGTGACGACGATCTCCAACCTGCTCAGAATGCTCTACTCCCGCGCCGGCGACTATCCGCGGGGACAGCCGATGCTCTATGCGGAATCGTTTTCCCCCAACACGCCGGAAGGCGCCTGCCCGACCTGCCACGGCATCGGCAGGCTGCTCGATGTCACCGAGAAATCCATGGTGCCCGACGACACCAAGACGATCCGCGAGCGCGCCGTCGCGGCCTGGCCGAGCGCCTGGCAGGGGCAGAACCTCCGCGACATCCTGACGACGCTGGGCTACGACGTCGACAAGCCCTGGCGTGAACTCCCCAAGAAGGATCGCGACTGGATCCTGTTCACGGAGGAGCAGCCCACCGTTCCGGTCTATGCCGGCTACGACGCCGCAGAGGTCAAACGGGCGCTGCGCCGCAAGGAGGAGCCGAGCTACCAGGGCACGTTCACCGGCGCAAAACGCTACGTGATGCAGACCTACGCCAAATCCGAGAGCGCGATGATGAAGCGCCGCGTCGCGCAATTCATGATCACCCGGGACTGCCCGACATGTCACGGCACGCGTCTGAAGCCCGAGGCGCTCAAGGTCAAGTTTGCCGGTCTCGACATCGCCGAGATGTCGCACCTTCCGCTCAAGCAGCTGCAAGAGTTGATGAAGCCGTTCGCCACCGCGAATGGAGCATCAGAGAAGGTCGTCGTCGCCCGGCGCATCTGCGAGGATCTGTCGGCGCGACTGAACGTCCTGCTCGATCTCGGCCTCGGCTATCTCGCCTGCGAACGCAGCACGCCGACGCTGTCACCGGGCGAATTGCAGCGGTTGCGTCTGGCGACGCAAGTCCGCTCGAACCTGTTCGGTGTCGTCTACGTGCTCGACGAGCCCTCCGCCGGCCTGCATCCCGCCGACACCGAAGCACTGCTGCGGGCGCTGGACCGGCTCAAGCACGCAGGAAATTCGATCTTCGTCGTCGAACACGAGATCGAGGTGATCAGGCATGCCGACTGGCTGGTGGATGTCGGGCCTGACGCCGGCGAAAGCGGCGGGCACGTCCTCTACAGCGGACCGCCCGCGGGGCTCGGCGCGATCGAGCAATCGCGGACCGCCCATTATCTCGCCCATCCGCGAACCAAGCTGCCGACGGTCCGTCGCGAGGCGAAGGGGCATCTCAAGGTCAGAGGCGTGAGCCGCAACAATCTTCACGGCCTCGACGTCGATATCCCGCTGGGTGTCATTGCCAGCGTCACGGGCGTGTCGGGCTCCGGCAAATCGAGCCTGATCAGCCAATTCCTCGTCGAGGCCGTGGCCGGCCATCTCGGCCACACGCTTGCCACCGGCCCGGACGACGACAGCCTGGCGCCCACGGTCGAGACATCAGGCGGCAAGATCGTCGCCGGCCTCGAGGAGGTCGACCGCCTCGTGGTGGTGGATCAGAAACCGATTGGCCGCACGCCGCGATCGAATCTTGCGACCTATACCGGCCTGTTCGATCATGTGCGGCGCCTGTTCGCGGCAACGCCGCAGGCGAAGTCCCGTCGCTACGATGCGGGGCGCTTCTCGTTCAACGTCGCGAAGGGCCGCTGCGCGACCTGCGAGGGCGAAGGTTTCGTCTGCGTCGAGCTTCTATTCCTGCCCAGCGTCTATGCGCCCTGCCCGACCTGCAAGGGCGCACGCTACAACGACAAGACGCTCGAGGTGAAGATCCGCGGAAAATCGATCGCGGATGTTCTGGCCATGCGGGTCGACGAGGCCTTCGACTTCTTCCGCGACGATTCCACATTGAACCGGTCGCTGTCCGTCGTCCGCGAGGTCGGCCTCGGTTATATCCGCCTCGGTCAATCCGCCACCGAATTGTCCGGTGGCGAAGCGCAGCGGATCAAGCTGGCGACCGAACTGATGCGCCCGCAACGCGGACACACGCTCTATGTCCTGGACGAGCCGACCACCGGGCTACACCCGCGCGATGTCGAGCGGCTGATCGCCCAGCTCGCGCGGATCGTAGACGCCGGCAACAGCGTCGTGGTGGTCGAGCATGACATGGATGTCGTCTCTCATAGCGACTGGATCATCGATCTCGGCCCCGGCGCTGGCGACGAAGGCGGCCAGATCGTCGCATCGGGCACACCGCATCAGGTCGCCAAGAGTGGCGGCAGGTCCGGCGGGAAGACGGCGCGCTATCTTGCCCGCCGCTTGACGGAGTGACGAACCGATCTCGGGTCCTACAGCCGCCCATTTCGCAATTGCGTTCGCGGCGGCGGAGGACGGACCCCGACTTTCGCGATGTTGACTTTCCGCACTCCCCTCCCAATACTTCGCGCAAAAATAACAAGACCAATCAACAGACGGTTTTGAGGGAGGATAGGATGCCGACTTCACGCAGGCAGCTGCTGAAGAGCTCGGCGGCTGCCGCCGCCGCACTCAGCCTCGATTGGACGCGGGCCCAGGCGCAGGCCGAGAATTTGCGCATCGGCCTGATCTACGATCTCACCGGACCGTTCGCTGCCGGCGGCTCGGTCGCTTCCTCGGTCGGCGCGCAGATCGCCATCGATCTCGTCAACGAGAAGGGCGGCATCGGCGGAAAAACGAAGATCGTGCCGGTTGCCGCGGACTCCCAGAGCAAGGCCGATGTCGCGATCAACGAGGCCGAGCGGCTGATCAGCCAGGAAAAGATCGACATCATCAACGGCGTCTATTCCAGCGCGCACGCCGTGCCGATGGCAGCCAAGGTCGAGCAGCAGAAGAAGATCCTCTGGATCACGACCGCGGTCTCGACCGCCGTGTTCAAGGACAAGAACCTGCAATACGTGTTTCGCGCGCAGATCCATTCCGACCAGTACGGCCAGGCCTTCGCAGGCTTCCTCGCCGAGCACGCGCAGGGCAAGCTCGGCATGGATCCGAAGGACGTCAAGGTCGCACTGATCCACGAGGACGGCCCCTATGGCGTCGGCGTCGCCGCCGCGGACGAGGCCTATGCCAAGGAGGCCGGCATCCAGGTGGCGATGCGCGAGGGCTATTCGGCGTCCGCGCCCGATCTCTCGGTGCTCGTCACCAAGCTCAAGCGCGCCAAGGTCGACGTGATCTCGCATGCCGGCTACAACCCCGACATCACCCTGTTCCTGCGCCAGGCCCGGGAGAGCGGGCTGCGCTTCAAGATGCTGTTCGGGGCCGGCGCCGGCTATAGCCAGCTCGACAAGCTGCGCGCCACGTTCGGCGCCGACATCGACAATTTCTGCAACATCGATCCGGTGCCGGCGCAATTGCTCGATCCCGCCAAGCTCGCACCCGGCATCGGCGATCTGACCAACGCCATGGTCACGCGCTACAAGACCAAGACCGGCGCGACCGACGTGCCGCCGCACTGCTCGATGGGATTCAACCAGACCTGGATTCTGCTCAACAACGTGCTGCCGGTCGCCAAGGAGAAGTACGGCAGCTTCGAGCCCGAGGCCATTCGCAAGGCCGCGCTCGACGTCGACATTCCCGCCGGCGGCACCATCCAGGGCTACGGCGTGAAGTTCTTCCCGCCGGGCACGCCGATGTCGGGCCAGAACGAGCGCTCGACCCCGGTGGTGATGCAGAACGCCGGCGAGCACATCTCCGTGGTGTGGCCGACCAACATCCGCACGCAAGACCCGGTGTTTCCGCTGCCGAAGGGATCGACTTACGGAGTGTGACGGGCGGCTCGGCGGTTTCTTCCCCTCTCCCCTTGTGGGCCTGTTGCGTTATCGGCTTTTGAGGCGGAGGACGTCGGAAGGGAACGTCGCGGCTGCGGCAATTGCCAGCCAAGTCTGTAGTTGTCGCCCTTGGCGGGCGGCT
>Ga0065165_1003442_pt1 | contig 11124 bp, 12 predicted proteins | sample AraplaMF_Cvi_mMF_FD_63813 | JGI IMG/M metagenome (GOLD analysis project Ga0065165, IMG submission 63813) | Arabidopsis root microbial communities from the University of North Carolina, USA - plate scrape MF_Cvi_mMF (version 2) (version 3) | ecosystem: Host-associated > Plants > Roots >... | reverse complement strand
CTTCGAACGCGGACACACGGATTGCCGTGGTCTCGATCTCTGTCATCAGAGCGCGTTCGATCTTGTTCAGGCCCTTCTCGACCTCGGCTCTCATGCCCTTTCGCTCCTCGTTGCTGGTAACGTCCTCATCTACCTCCCGACTGAGGGAGGCATGCGGGTCTTCCGTCTCGACCGCTATGTGGTCAAGCGCGACCCGATGGGTAATGTGATCGAAATCATTACCCGAGAAGACATCTCCCCAGACATGGTCCCCGAGGCCATGAAGGGACACGTCAAATCCAAGTCGAGGTCCAACGAAAAGACCATCGAGCTTTACACCCACATCGTCCGTCAGCGAGACAAGTGGACCATTCGTCAAGAGATCAAAGGCATGACCGTGCCGGGGTCTCGTGGTTCCTACCCGCTCGACAAGTGCCCGTGGATTCCACTGCGCTTCACCAAGATCGACTGTGAGGACTACGGTCGAGGTTACGTCGAAGAATACTTCGGTGACCTCCTGTCCCTCGAAACGCTCACTCAAGCCATCGTTGAAGGCTCCGCAGCCGCTGCCAAAGTTCTGTTCCTTGTGAACCCGAACGGCACGACCCGCATGACTGATATCGCCAAAGCGCCCTCGGGTGCCGTGCGAGCCGGTAACGCCGAAGACGTGAGCGTCTTGCAGCTCGATAAGTTCGCAGACTTCAAGATCGCCTCCGAGACGATCAACAACATCCAGCAGCGCCTCTCGTTCGCGTTCCTCCTGAACACCGCCATCCAGCGGGCAGGGGAGCGCGTGACGGCTGAGGAAATCCGGTACATGGCCGGCGAGCTGGAAGATGCCCTCGGCGGCGTCTACTCGATCCTATCGCAGGAGTTTCAACTCCCGCTCGTGCGTGTCCTCATGTTCCGCATGGAGCGCCAGAAGAAGATTCCGCCGCTGCCTAAGGGCGTGGTGAAGCCAACTATCACGACCGGCCTCGAGGCTCTTGGCCGTGGCCATGACATGAATAAGCTCACTGTCTTTGCGCAGACCGCGTCGAACATAGCCGCCCTGCCGCCTGAGATCAGCAAGGCTGACTTCCTGATGCGTGTGGGCACAGCCCTCGGCATCGACATGGACGGTCTCGTCAAGACGCCTGAACAGCTCCAGCAGGACCAGCAGCAGCTCATGATGCAGCAGCTCATCGAGAAGCTCGGGCCGAAGGGGATGGACATCCTCCGAGATCAACTCAAACCAGAGGTGCAGAATGGCCCGCAAGCCCAAGCCCAGTGAACCTCAGGCAGAGGTGACCGAGAAGGTCGCCCCTGAGGATGCCCGCAAAGGTGAGCCGAAGCGGACTGTGCATGACGGTGGCATCGTCTCCCTCGACTACTAAGGACCACCCATGACCAGTTTCGGTGACGCCTTCAAGGCAGCCCGTAAAGCCGGTAAGACGACCTTCAAGTTCGGAGGTAAGTCCTACCACACCAAGACCAAGGACGAGATGGCCAAGACCAAGAAGGCCGTCCCTACACCTTCGCCGCGCCCCGAGGCGATGAAGACCGATGCCCAGGCAGCCGTCGACAGCGCACCGAAGTCGGCCCCGAAGGCTGCCGCCAAGCCCGCGCCGAAGCAGGACTACCCGCGTCCCGCAAAGCCCGTGGGTATTGCCAGCGCCAATTCGGCAATCGGCCAAGCTGCGGCTGCCCGTGAGAACACTCCTGTCCTCAAGATTCCGTCTCGTGCCAACGCCAACGCGAATACCGTTCAGAAGCCGCAGGCCCCCGCTCGGGGCACCTCAACGCCGGCCGAGAAGCAGGGACCGAAGCCCGAAGAGCAGCAGTGGTTCGCCCTCAAGGGCTCCGCGATCTCGCTCGGCATAGCCCGTCGCCGCAACGCCCCGGTATCGAAATAAGCAGGAACTATGGAAAACGAAGTCAAAGAACAGGATCAGATCGTGGTCCCCGGCTCTGATGAGCATAACGCTCTCATGGTCGAGAAATTCCAGAACCAGTCGGGTTCGACCGAGCAGACCACTGCACAACCCGCTGAGCGGCCGGCCTGGCTGCCCGAGAAATTCGAGAAGCCGGAAGACCTCGCAGCCTCCTACGCTGAACTCGAACGCAAGCTTTCGGGTGGCCAGCAGCAGGAAGCGCCGAAGGTTGAGGCGAACGCTGAAGAAGCTCGTGAAGCTGTCAACGCCCTCGGCCTCGACTTCGACGCCCTCGGCGCTGAGTTCGCTGAGAGTGGCTCGCTGTCCGATGATAGCTACACCAAGCTGGCCGAGAAGGGCCTGAGCCGCGACATCGTCGACGCCTACATCGAAGGCCAGGAAGCCAAGGCCCAGCTCCACCGAGCTGAAGTCCTCCTCGCGGTCGGCGGTGAAGCCACCTACAACGAAATCGCCAACTGGGCCGCAGGCAACCTCACGAACGAGGAGCTGCAGGCCTACAACGATCAGGTCGAAAGCGGCAACCTCACGGCAGCCAAGATGGCTGTTCAGGGCCTGAAGGCTCGCTTTGAAGCGGAGAACGGCGCTGAGCCGCAACTACTCAACGGCGAGACTGGCGGCAACTCCGCTGAGGTCTTCCGGTCGACCGCCGAACTCACCGCAGCTATGCGCGATCCCCGCTACAAGAAAGACCCTGCCTACCGGGCAGACGTCGAGCGCAAGCTGTCCAAGTCCTCTCTGTTCTAAGGAACGCCAATGACCGCACTCGCCTCTATCGTGGCGCTGGTTTGGGCACATCTCGATGACATCTTCGCAATTCTTTTTGCGCTGCAGGCTGTCCTCGTCCTGATCTCCAAGCTCACGCCGACCCCGAAGGATGACGCTGTCGCAGCGAAAATCCTGTCGGTCCTCGAAAGCATCGCCTCGGTCCTCTCCGTCAAGCGGAAGGATTTCCCGGCAGCTCCGGTTTCTCCAGGGCTTTTTTAACAGCTTGTTTCAAGGCTGATTTGAGGGGCCGGGACTTCCTCTGACGAACGCTTCCATCTCTTCGGCGGTGGTCGTCGTAAGCCCTTCCTCGAAGAGCTGCTTTTGAAACGAAAGCAACGCGTGCACCATCGTCGGCTTGTCATAGTGCGGCCCGACGATGGTCACCCAAAGTTCAAGCTCTCTGGTGGTGGTAATGCTATCCCGGCTCAACATCTTTGCCGTAGAAATGATCGCATGAGCGAAGGTCGGTTCCACTGCGTCGCTTGGATCGCTCCAACGGCCTTTCTGACCGAAGCAGTCAGTATAGAACGAGAGCTGCTTAATGGTGTCCAGCATCCACGTATGATCGCCTTCGACATCGGCTGCTGGGCGAACCTGCATTAAGTTCCGAGCGCCTTCCGCTGCTAGCTTAGGAAGTATCCACATCACGTTTTTAGCTCGGTGGCTTCGGTACTCCTTCCAATGCTGCTTGAGCCCAGTCTCATCAGTTTGAAGAACGATCGTTTTGATTATTTGGACCTTGCCCAGCTCCTCAATGGCTAAGATGGCCAATGCGCTAGCAGAGGCATGTCGGTGCGCCTCAAGAAGCAGCTCCGCGTCAGAGATCAATCGAGCAGCGTTCTTCCGAGCTAGCGCAATTCCTTCGGCAGCGTGTTCGGGGGTTAGCGGACCTCTGTACTGGGTAAGTCTCTGTGACATCTATCCTCCTGTTACCCGCAAGTTGTGGTTCGGAAATCCATGTAGTTTTTAGTGCCTGTGAAAGAAGTTCGACAGTGCTGCGTGCCTAATACGCGGCTGTCAAAGGTAATCCCCAGAACACCACTCTGCAAACTTAGCCCCGATGCGTCGGGACAACTTTGTCGTGTCGAGTGAAGACGTTCGGGAAGCCTGATCAACTTCCAACTCTTCACAGGAAATACTCTATATGGCAAACGCCAACGTAACTCGCATCGGCCAGATCAACGGTTCAGGTGATGTCGACGCACTCTTCCTCATGCAGTTCGCAGGCGAAGTCCTCACTGCTTTCGAGGAAACCAACGTCGCCCTCGAACACACGATGACCCGCACGATCAGCTCGGGCAAGTCGGCACAGTTTCCCGCGACCGGCAAGGTCGGCGGTGAATACCACGTTCCGGGTACCGAGATCACCGGCCTGAACCTCAAGGCCGCTGAAACGGTCATCACCATCGACGATCTGCTGATCTCGCACGGCTTCATCGCCAACATCGACGAGGCCAAGACGCACTACGACCTGCGCTCGATCTACTCGACCGAGATGGGCCGCTTCCTGGCCAAGACGATGGACAAGCACCTGCTTCAGGTCGGCGTCCTCGCAGCACGCGCCACGAACGTGGTCCAGGGCGAACCGGGCGGTTCCGTCATCCTCACGGGTGAAGCCGGTCTGCCAGCCACGCCGAACTTCGCTACGAACGGTGATCACCTCGCCGCTGCCCTGTTCATCGCTGCCCAGAAGCTCGATGAGAAGGACGTGCCGGAAGAAGAGCGTGTCGCCTTCGTGAAGCCCGCCCAGTACTACAACCTCGTCAAGGCCACCAACAACCTGAACAAGGACTGGGGCGGCATGGGTTCCTACGCTGAGGGCTCGATCCTCAAGGTCGCCGGCATCCATATCATCAAGACGAACCACCTGCCGAGCACCGACCTGTCGGCTGCAACCGGCGTCGAGGCTGGCTCGGGCCTGCGCTATCGCGGCAACTTCGCGAACACCTCTGCGCTCGTCATGCACAAGTCTGCAGTCGGCACCGTCAAGCTGCTCGATATGGGCATGGAGTCGGCCTATGACATCCGCCGTCAGGGTCACCTGATGGTCGCCAAATACGCAGTTGGTCACGGCATCCTGCGCCCGCAGGCAGCTGTCGAAATCCGCAACGCCGCGTCGTAATCAATCCACCAGTGAATATGGGGAGGCTCCTTAACAGGGGTCTCCCCTTTTTTTCGTGAAGGACATTCACTCTCATGGCCACTCAGAATTACTCCATCGAGACCGACGATTGGACGGCGGTCTCCACGGCTGAAGCCACGGTCATCGTCAAGAACGAGAGCGTCTTTGACGCCTACGTCGCGGTCGCTCCGAACTCCGCTGCTCTTGCCTCGGTGAAGGGTCACATCCTCCCGCGCGGTGATGCATGGCCGTTCATCAACCTCGGAACCAACAGGGTCTTCGTGAAGCGCAACGAGAAGACCCAGCCGCTCGCTATTTCGGTCAGCGCCTACTGAGGTCAGCATGATCAATCGCAGAAGTCTACTCTGGTCCACCTACCTGTCATCGGGGGGCGGTGGTCATCCCGTGTGGGTACCTGACCCCAACCGATATATGCCTGCCGCCACTCGAACACGGTGGCCTTCCGGCTTCACGCAGACCTACACAACCGGCCTGAACTACCAGAGCTCGAAGCTGTTCTTCGGCTCACCTGACTACCCGACCAACGACTTCCTGATCCCATTCGTGGGCTTTGGTTTGACCGAAGGTGGTCTCGCGCCTCAGGAAACTATCGTACCGAACGCCGACATTCCGCTCGATGGTGCAAACTTCATCCATCCTGACGGGAGCAAGTACCCAATCCTATTCGGCGGTGCCGCGACCGCAGTGATCACCGCAGCAACCGGGGTCGTCTATGGTCAGGTAACGCTGCCCACCGCGCTGCCGGCGTGGTCCGTCTTCGGTATCGAGACGTTCTATCACGGCACCGTAGGGAACACCTACATCGGCGCATATCGTTGCCAGAAGCACCGTGGTGAGAAGCTCTGGGGTGCCGGCGACCTCGCCTCTGTTCAGGCGCTTGCTGCCGGCAACGGTCCCTCCACAGCAGCGCTCGACACCTTCTACAACACTGTCGGCAACGCCTCGAACTCTCAGCCGCTCGCGTATGGTCCTGCTCTGGTCCTGGCCAAGGGTTGGGATGGTAGGCCGGTGCCTCTGATGCTGGCCGACTCCCTGGCCGAACGTCAGGAGATCGCCGCATCCGCAGATGATCGTGGCAACATGGGCGTCTGGAGACGTTGGCTCGATAAGCGTGACCCCGTTTGGGGCAGCTACATCCCGCTAGTCATGGGCGTTCCAGGGTCGAAGTCCAAGCAGGAGCTGGCCACCTCGGCCACCAAGCGCTGGGCCATGATCGACTACATCAGGGACACCTTCAACGGCGGCAAGAACATCTGGACTTACGTCCTCGACCAGTCCGGTCGCAACGATAACAGCGCTACCGCAAGCACTTGGTACAACGACAAGTTCGGCCTCGTAGATCGCGTCAAGACCCGCTACGGGGCAGGGACCCATGTCGTCGGAATGACGCTCTGGCCCACCGCATCATCGACGTCAGTAGATCAAGCTCGAACCCTGGCCGGCACTTCAGTGTCCGCGCTATGGAATGGTGTCACCGGAACGCTCAAGACCGTGAATGACGCCATCAAGGCTTCCACCCGATACGCCAAGGTCATGGATGTGTTCGGTGCTTACACGACCGACGAAGACCCGACCAAACCTCCCGCCTCGGAGATGTTCCCCTTAGGCAACGTTGTCGGCCACCCTGGCAATCAGGACGGCACGACCACCTGGGACACCATAAAGATGCCCTCCGGTATCCCGCGCGGCTCCACGGTCACCTTCGAATACCAGCCTGGACTATGGGCATCCCGTACCATCCTCGACGAGCCTGTCGTCTATGGCGATGGAACCTCGGACTACAAGGTGCAGGAGGTGTTTGCCACCAATGTGCAGGACAATGCCCTCCTTTACGGCAAGTCCCTGAACACCGACACCAACGTCAGCGGCAACACGACCCACGTCCACCCGGCACTCCATGCAGTCCTCAGGACCGTAAGTCGTGTCCCGCAGTCCGAGAAGGCGAAGTCCTACCCCGCCGCTTAACTCCTCCCAAGGCCCGCCATTGAGCGGGCTTTTTCTTTTTCAGGAACACAATGTCTGTCGTCATCCTCACTCCGACAACGGAGCTTGAGGCGATCAACCTTATGCTGTCCGTCATCGGTGAAAGCCCCGTCAACACGGTGGAAGACACTGGTCTCGTCGACGCGGTGGTCGCCCGTCAAATCCTGCTCCAGTCCAGCCGAGACGTTCAGCTCGTAGGCTGGCATTGGAACACTGAGATCGACTATCCCATAGCTGCCAGCTTCCCTGAAGGTGAGCTGACGCTGCCCCCGAACACCCTCAAGGTGGACACTGCCGGGGCCGATGTGGGTCTCGATCTGGTCCAGCGAGGCAACCGCCTCTACGACCGCAAGAACCACACGTTCAACATTGGCCACACGGTCTACGTCGAGATCGTGCTCCTCCTGCCATTCGATCAGCTCCCCGAGGCTGCCCGCTCATACATCGTGATGCGCGCTGCTCGGCAGTTCCAAGAGCGCATGGTGGGGTCGGAAACCATTTGGCAGTTCAACTCCAGGGACGAGCTACGGGCCTGGGCGAACCTCATGTCGTCCGAGGCTGAGACGCAAGACCTCAACGTCTTCAACGACAATCCGTCTGTGCGCCGGGTGCTGGATCGCACTCCTCCGGGGGGCCTGGTCTAATGGCAGGCGCTCTCGTCTCTACCACCATCCCGAACCTGATCAACGGCGTCTCCCAGCAGCCCTATGCGCTCCGTCTCGCGAGCCAGTGTGAGCTTCAGGAGAACGCCCATAGCTCGGTCGTTGAGGGGCTCCGCAAGCGCCCTGGCACGACCCATCGAGCGAAGATCACGAACGCCCCCGCAGGTGAGCTGTTCACGCACACCATCAACCGCGACCGCACCGAGCAGTATGAGGTCATGGTCGGCAATGGCGATCTGAAGGTTTATGACCTGAAGACCGGCAATGAGAAGACCGTGACGTTTCCGAACGGCAAGGCCTACCTGACAGCAGCCGACCCTCGGTCCTCCTTCAAGGCCGTGACGATTGCGGACTATACGTTCCTAATCAACAAGACCATCACGGTCGCGCAGGACACCACGCTCAGCGCCTCGCGCCCCCCTGAGGCAGTGGTCTGGGTGAAGCAGGGTGCCTACGGTACCAAGTACACGGTCGCCTTGAATGGCGTGAGCGCCACCGTATCGACACCTGATGGCTCGACGGCATCGCACATCAACAACATCCAGACCGATGTCATTGCTTCCGGTCTCGTGTCCGCGCTCAACGCAGCGATCGGTGGCTTCTCCTTTGCCCTGAACGGTTCGAGCATCTACATCAAGCGGGCCGACAACGCTGACTTCACGATCAACGTGACGGACAGCCAGGGCGACCAAGCGATGAAGCTCGTGAAGGGAACCGTCCAGCGGTTCTCCGATCTGCCGGCCAAGGGCTTTAACGGCTTCGCGGTCGAGATCGTCGGGGACCAGTCGTCCTCCTTCGACAACTATTACGTCAAGTTCGACACGGCCTCAGGCGTTGCCTCAGGTGTCTGGGTCGAAAGCGTCAAGGGTGGCGAGGCAATCCGCCTCAAAGCATCCACCATGGCGCACGCGCTCACCCGTAACGCGGACGGCACCTTCACCTTCAGGCAGGTGGAGTGGATTGACCGGAAGACCGGCGACCTCGACAGCAGCCCGATGCCTTCCTTCGTGGGCAAGAAGATGAACGATATCTTCTTCCACCGAAACCGGCTCGGCTTCATCGCGGACGAAAACGTAGTCTTCTCCCGGTCGGGTGACTTCTTCAACTTCTTCCGCAGTTCGGCCACCCAGGTGCTGGATACCGACCCCATCGACGCAGCTGTGTCGCACATCAAGGTCTCGATCCTTCAGCATGCCATCCCGTTCAACGAGACGCTGCTGCTGTTCTCGGAGCAGACCCAGTTCCAGCTCGGGGCCTCTGAGCTGCTCACGCCAGAGACGATTTCGATCAACCAGACGACCGAGTTCGAATGTTCGCTTAAGGCTCGACCTGTCGGTTCTGGCCGGAACATCTACTTCACGTTCAACCGAGGCAACTTCTCGGGCCTGCGGGAGTACTATGTCGACGGCGACACCAAGACGAACGACGCGTCCGATGTGACCTCGCACGTCCCGGCCTATGTGCCGAAGGATGTCTCGAAGATGGCTGCCTCCTCATCTGAGGACACCATCGCATTGATCAGCGAGAGCGAGCGCAACTCAATCTACGTCTACAAGTATTACTGGAACGAGCAGGAGAAGCTGCAGTCCGCATGGTACAAGTGGACGTTCCCGGCCACCGACACGATCCTCTCGGTCGAGTTCGTCGAGAGCAATCTTTATCTCGTCATCCGCCGCTCTGACGGCGTGTTCCTTGAGAGCATGTCGGTCAACCCCGGCTATGTGGATGACGGCTTCGACTTCGGCCTGAACATCGACCGCAAGGCCAAGGAAGATGCCTGCACGGTTTCGTACAATGCCGTGACGAACGAGACCACGATCACCCCGCCGTATCTGCTTCAAGCTGAGTTACTCCCGGCGAGCGAGGCTTACGTGATCGTCTCCCGCGCAGGTGACCCGATCAAGAAGCCTGGACAGCTCATTCCCTACACTATTGATGGCAACAACATGGTGGTGAAGGGGAAGCTGGAGAAGTTCATCATCGGGCGCTCCTATGTGATGCGCTACCGGTTCTCGACGTTCGTCATCAAGGAAGAGGCCGTCGGTGGTGGTCAGATGACCGTGGGCGAGGGCCGTATCCAGCTCCGCAAGGCCACCCTGACCTACGACAACAGCGGCTACTTCCGAATTGAGGTAACGCCCCTGCGAAGGGAAACCTACCGGTATGTCTTCTCGGGTCGTGTGATTGGCTCGGCCAAGAACGTGATCGGGCAGACAGCCATCGACAAGGGCCGCTTCTCGTTCCCGCTCATGTCGAAGAACGATCTCGTCACGGTCGACATCGTCAACGATACCTTCCTCCCTTGCGCGTTTTTGAGCGCCGAGTGGGAGGCCCTTTACGTCATTCGTTCCAAGAGGCTCTAATGCTGGAGACGCGTCTGTCCCGGCCTGAGGACGTGACGTACCTTGCACCCCGACTTCGAGAAGCCGACAGACAGGAACTGCTCGCCGCTGGCGCCCCCGGCCCAGAGCAGTCCCTTCGGGATGGTCTCATGCTGTCCAAGAACTGCATCTCGGTTGTCGATGACGAGGATAGGGCAGTCGCCATGTTTGGCGTCTGTCCGTCCCCCGTTGAGGGTCTCGGGTACATCTGGCTCCTCGGCAGTGACGATATCAAACAGAACAAGACAAGGTTCCTACGCCGCTCGAAGCAGTGGGTGGACACCTTCCATCAAGATTTCACGGTCCTGACCAACTACGTCGACCAGCGCAATGAGGTCCACATCGCGTGGCTCCGCTGGCTCGGCTTCAAGTTCCTCAGGATCGTCAACGCACCGGGGCCGGGAAACCTGCCCTTCTATGAATTTGCGAGGATACGCAATGTGTGACCCCCTCTCGATGATCGGGTTCGCGATTGGCGCTGCCCAGCAGGTGGTGAGCTATCAGGCTGAGAAGACAGCCGCCGAGCAGCAGAACCAGCTCTACAAAGAGAACGCCGCCAGGGCGAACCAGAATGCCCGCGACCAGATGTTCCAGACCCAGCAGCGCATGCTGCAGGAGCAGGAGAAGGGCGCGGCTGAGAAGATGGACACGGTACGCGAGGCGCGTGAAGCCAAGGCAACTGCGACGGTGGCTGCCGGCGAGGCTGGTGTCTCGGGTCTGTCAGTGGACGCCCTCCTGGCTGAGTTCGATGGTCGAGCTGCGGCAGCCAATGACCGCACCGATCAGAACACCGAATGGACGCTCTCCCAGCTCAACAACGAGATGAAGGGAATCAGGGCCAACGCCGAGGACCGCATCAACTCGGTCCAGCGGGCAGCCGCTCCGTCCTTCTTCAACACCGGCCTCAAGATCGCTGGGGTTGGTCTCGATTCCTACAATGACTTCAAGGTCAAACAACGGAGTAAGTAATGGCACGTTTGCCGGGGCTGAGGCCCATTGATGAAGAGCGCCGCCGCTCCGGTGGTGGCCAGAACCGCGGTCGTGTTCGGACGCCTTCAGCCGACAATATCAGGGTGCAGGGCCTGTCCCCGAACGCATCTCCGGTCGACACTTACGCCCGCCCCGAGCAGGCGCCTATCGGTTCGAATAGCTGGGAGGCTCTTGCCAAGTCATTGGCGGGTATCCAGCCCAGCATCAACAACTTCCTGAACGTCCGGGCTGCCGAGCAGCAGGATGACGATGTCACTGCGGTGAGACAGGCATTCCTCCAGAAGTCC
>Ga0065165_1003441_pt1 | contig 11124 bp, 6 predicted proteins | sample AraplaMF_Cvi_mMF_FD_63813 | JGI IMG/M metagenome (GOLD analysis project Ga0065165, IMG submission 63813) | Arabidopsis root microbial communities from the University of North Carolina, USA - plate scrape MF_Cvi_mMF (version 2) (version 3) | ecosystem: Host-associated > Plants > Roots > Endosphere... | reverse complement strand
GAGCCGTGGAGCTTCCTCGACGGCCCGATCACCGCGAACAACCCGATGGGCGTGCACCACGCCTGGGGCCGCACGCTCAAGGACATCTACAACCGCTATCACGCGATGCGCGGGTTCGACGTGCGCTTCCAGAACGGCTTCGACTGCCAGGGCCTGTGGGTCGAGGTCGAGGTCGAGAAGGAGCATGGCTTCAAGACAAAGCGCGACATCCTGGCGCTCGGCATCGAAACTTTCGTGCGCGAGTGCAAGGAGCGCGTGCTGACCTTCTCGGCCAAGCAGACCGAGCAGTCGATCCGCCTCGGCTACTGGATGGACTGGGACGATCCCGATCGCCTGCGTGCGCTGCGCGATGCGATGCACGAAGGCGTCGAGCAGATCGAATATACCGGTCCTTCCGGCAACACGATCACCGGCTCGCCCGAGGCGGTCGCCGGCAAGCTCGGCTCGCCCGAACTGGGCGGCAGCTATTTCACCTTCTCGGACGAGAACAACTACACGATCTGGAGCTTCCTCAAGAAGTGCCACCACGACGGCGATCTCGGCCGCACGACCGACGTGATGCCGTGGTGCACGCGTTGCGGCACCGGCCTGTCGCAGATGGAGGTGACCGAGGGGCGCAAGATCAAGACGCATACCTCGGTCTATGTCCGCTTCCCGATCCGCGGGCGCGACCATGAGGCGTTCCTCGTCTGGACGACCACGCCGTGGACGCTGCCGGCCAACGTCGCGGTCGCGCTCAACCCCAAGTCGACCTATCTCAAGGTCCGTCACGGCGACTGGATCTATTATGTCGGCAAGGACAATTTCGAGCAGGACCGCCAGGCGACGCTCGAGGCCGAGGGCCAGCGCGAGAAGCGCAACCTGCCGAGCCTCAAGCGGCTGCTGAAGGGCCTCGGCCACGAGCCCGAGATCCTCGAGGAGCTGCCCGGTGCCGACCTGCTCGGCCTCAGCTATGACGCGCCGTTCGACGACATGGCCTCGCCGCAGCGCGCCGGGGGCATCGCCTCGATCCCGCTGACCAACAAGGCCGAGAAGTCGGCGCGCGACGCGCATATCGCGATCGCATGGGACGAGGTCACCGGTGGCGAGGGTACCGGCATCGTCCATATCGCGCCAGGCGCCGGCTCGGAGGACTTCCAGCTCGGGCTCGAGCATGGCCTGCCGATCATCGCCCCGCTCGATCCCGACGGCATCTACCTCGAAGGCTTCGGCGACCTCTCGCACCAGCATATCTTCGACGTGAACCCGGCGGTGGTCGACGATCTCAAGGCGCGCGACATGCTCGTGGCGCGCGAGGAATATCGCCACGTCTATCCGCATTGCTGGCGCTGCGGCACCGAGCTCGTCTTCCGCCTCACCGGCGGCTGGCGGATCAAGATGGACTGGCGCGACCAGATCATGAAGGTCGTGCCGAACGCGACCTGGGTCCCCGCCGACGGCGAGAAGCGCGAGCTCGACTGGCTGCGCAACATGGGCGACTGGCTGATCTCGAAGAACCGCTTCTGGGGTCTCGCGCTGCCGATCTGGGAGTGCGACGACGCCGGCTGCGGCTGGTTCGATGCGATCGGATCGAAGGAAGAGCTCAAGGAACGCGCGACCGCGGGCTGGGACGTGTTCGACGGCCATTCGCCGCACCGGCCCTATGTCGATGCCGTGCGGATCAAGTGCGGCAGCTGCGGCGGCACCGCGAGCCGCGTGCCCGAAGTCGGCAATCCGTGGCTCGACGCGGGCATCGTTGGCCTCTCGACGCTGCGCTACAACACCGATCCGGAATATTGGAAGAAGTGGTTCCCGGCCGATCTGGTGCTGGAGAGCTTCCCCGGCCAGTTCCGCAACTGGTTCTACGCCCTGCTCGCGATGAGCGTGAAGATGACCGGCGAAGGGCCCTTCCGCACCCTGCTCGGCCATGCCCTGGTGCATGACGAGCGCGGCAAGGAGATGCACAAGTCGACGGGCAACTCGATCCCGTTCGATCAGGCGGCGGACAAGGTCGGCGCCGAGCCGATGCGCTTCATCTATGCCTCGCAGGCGTCGATCAGCAATCTGAACTTCCCCGACATCGACAAGAAGGACGGGGGCAAGACGTTGTTCGACGAGGTCGCGGTGCGCCGCATCATGACCTTCTGGAACTGCTACAAGTTCTTCACCAGCTATGCCGAGATCGAGAATTGGCGGAAGTCGGGCGACGGGCCGGCGCTGGCCGAGCGCGACGTGCTCGACCGCTGGATCCTGTCGCGGCTGGAGTCGCTGGTGGGCGAGGCCAATCGCCTGCTCGCCTCCTATCAGGTCCACCGTCTGATGGAGCAGCTCGAACGGTTCAACGAGGACCTGTCGAACTGGTACCTGCGCCGCTCGCGCGGCCGCTTCTGGAGCGCGGAGGCAAGCACTGACAAGGATGCCGCGTTCCACACGCTCTATGAGGTGCTCAAGACGCAGATCCGTCTGCTCGCGCCGATCCTGCCCTTCCTCACCGAGGAGGTGTACCAGAATCTCGTCCGCGTGGCCGAGCCCGATGCACCCGAATCGGTGCACCTGACCGGCTATCCCGAGGCCGATCCGGCGCGGATCGACTCCCAGCTCGAGGCGCAGATGGCGGTGGCGATCCAGGTCAAGAATCTCGGCCTGTCGCTGCGCAACCAGGAGAAGATCCGCGTGCGCCAGCCGCTGGCGCGAGTGCTCGCTTTTGCCGGCTCGGAAGTGGCGCGTGCGACGCTCGCCGATCCACTGTACCAGGCGATGCTGCGGGACGAGCTCAACATCGGCGAGGTCGAGGCGCTCGAGAGCGACCACGACGTGATCCGCCCGGTGATCAAGATCAACTTCCGCACGCTTGGCGCCAAGCTCGACCAGAAGGTCCAGCTGGCGAAGAAGGCGGTGGAAGCCGCGGACCCCATCGCATTGCACGACGAGGTGCTGCGCGAGGGCGGGGCGACGATTTCGATCGACGGCGAACCCTTCCGGCTCGAGCCCGAGGATCTGGTGATCAGCTACCAGCAGTCGGGCAGCCTCGTCGCGGCATCCGAGGGTGGGATCGTGGTGGTGCTCGACACCGAGCTGACTCCCGAGCTCATCGCCACCGGCTATGCCCGCGACCTCAACCGCGAGATCCAGAGCGCGCGCAAGGACATGGATCTCGACCTGACCCAGCGCATCGCGGTGACGTTCGACACCAGCGACGAGATGGCAGCGATGATCCTCGCCAATGCCGAGTTCCTCAAGGGCGAGACGCTGGCGGTGTCGATCGACCGCGGGTCGCTCGGCGAGGCTGCCCGCGCGGTGGAGATCGGGGATGCGGCGGTGAAACTGAAGGTCGAGCCGGTCGCGTAATCTCAACGCAAACCGTCATCCCGGCTTTCGCCGGGATGACGTGTGCAGGTCGCCGCCCGCCTAGACCAGCGCATTCAGCAGCAGCACGAACCCCAGCCCGACCGTCCCCACGATCGTCTCCATCGCCGACCAGCTGCGGAAGGTGTCGGCGAGGCTCAGCCCGAAATATTCCTTGAACAGCCAGAAGCCCGAATCGTTGACGTGGCTGCACATCAGGCTGCCTGCGCCGACCGCCAGCACCATCAGATTGGGATCTGCGCCCGTCGCCACCGTCAGCGGCGCGACGATGCTCGCGGCGGTCAGGCCGGCGACCGTCGCCGAGCCGAGCGCGATGCGCGTCACCGTGGCGATCAGCCAGCCGAGCACGAGCGGCGGCAACGGCAGCGAAGCGAACAATTGCCCCAGCTCGGTCGCCGCGCCGCCATCGACCAGCACCTGCTTGAGCGCGCCGCCCCCGGCGATGATCAGCAGCATCACCGCGATATCGCGGATCGCCACATTGGCGCTGTCGGTGAGCTCGGCGATGCTCTTTCCGCGCGCGGTGCCGAGCGCGACCATGCCGATCCCGAGCGACACCAGCAGCACCAAGGTCGGATTGCCGAGAAACGCCAGCCACGGCTTCGCCCCCGCCGGCAGCCCGGGCAGATAGCCGATCGCGGTCATCAGCGCGATCAGCAGCACCGGCAGCAACGCGATGCCGATCGAGGCGAACCCGCCGGGCAGGTCCGCCTCGTCGAGCGCGGCGGGTCGGAACATCTCGGGCGGGCGCGCGACGATGCGGCCGAGGCTCATCGAGAAGAAGGGACCGGCGATCAGCAGGGTCGGGATCGCCACCGCGAGGCCGTAGAGCAGGGTGGTGCCGAGATCGGCACCGAACTGCACCACCAGCGCCGAGGGCGAGGGATGCGGCGGGAGGAAGCCGTGCGCGATCGAAAGGCCGGCAAGCAGGGGCATGCCGGTGCGCACCGCGGGGCGCTTGACCTGATGCACCACCGAGAAGATCAGCGGCACGAGCAGCACGAAGCCGACATTGTAGTAAAGCGGAACACCGACGAGGAAGCCGGTCGAGGTCATCGCCAGCGCGAGCCTTTTTTCGCCGAACAGCCCGATCATCGTCCGCGCGATCCGCGTCGCTGCGCCCGAATCGGCGATGAGTTTGCCGAACATCGCGCCGAGCACGATCACCCCCGCGATCGAGCCGAGCATGTCGCCGACGCCATGCTCGATCGAGCCCATGACCTTGTCGAGCGGCAGGCCGAGCAGAAAGGCCGCGGTGATCGAGGCGATGAGGAAGGCGAGGAAAGGCTGGAGCTTGGCGCCCGCGATCAATGCGACGAGCAGTCCCACGGCGACGAGCACGGCAATCAGGGTCATTCGGGATCCTTGATGAGCAGGAAGGCACTTATCGCGGCCACCACCGCACAGCCAACCCCGACCAAAGCCGCACTATGCACCGTGGTCACGAAGGCCTCGCCCGACCCGCGCGCGGCGAAGACGAAGCCGAGCAGGGCAGTGGCGATCAGGCCGCCGATCCGCGCCATCGCGCTGTTGAAGCCCGAAGCGGTGCCGACATGCTCCTTGTCGACCGAATTGATCACGCTGGTGGTGAGCGGTGCGACGCTGATCGCCATGCCGAGCGCGATCACCGTGATCGCGGGGAGTACGTCGCTCCAATAGCCGATATGCTCGGGCTGGACGCGCAGGAACAGCGCGAGGCCCACCGCGACGATCGCCGATCCGATCCCGAGCGGGAGCCGCCCGCCGATCTTCGCCGCGACGCCGCCCATCAGCCGCGAGCCGATCCCGATCAACAGCGGCACGGGCAGCATCGCCGCGCCCGCCGCCACCGCCGAATATCCGCCGACGCGGATCAGCAGATAGGGCAGGATCACGATCAGGCCGCCCAATGCCGCGTAGAGGAAGAAGGTCAGCAGCGTCAGGCCGGCAAAGGTGCTGGTCGAGAAGAGCGCGAAGGGCATCAACGCCTGATCGCCGCGCTTCCATTCGATCCACGCGAACAGACCGAGCAGCAACGCACCGCCGCCCGCCACGCCGCCGAGCAATGCCTGCGGATAATGATGCTCCGAAGCCGCGGTCAGCGCCCAGGTCAGCGCGCCCAGCCCGGCTGTGGCGACGAGCGCGCCACCCCAGTCGAGCCGCCCGCCGGTTGCCGTCTCGCGGCTTTCCTCGACGTAGCGCCACGCGAGCAAGATCGCCCCGAGTGCGACAGGTATGTTGATGAAGAAGATCGCGCGCCAGCCGATCGCGTCGACCAGCCACCCGCCGAGCAAGGGCCCGATCGCGCCCGCCGCGGCCCCGGACGCCGCCCAGGTGCCGATCGCGCGCCCGCGCGCCGCGCCGTCGAACGCCGCGCCGAGAAAGGCGAGGCTGTTGGGCATCAGCATCGCCGCGCCGAGCCCCTGCAGCGCGCGCCCCGCCAGCAGCAGGTTGAGCGACGGCGCCATCGCGCACAGCAAGGAGGCGAGGAGGAACACGCCCACGCCGAGCAGGAACAGCCTGCGCCGCCCATAATGATCGCCCAGCGCGCCGCCGAGCAGGATCATGGCGCTCAGCGGCAGCATATAGGCGTTGATCGTCCAGGCGAGCGAGGCGGTGCCGGCCTGGAGATCGGCCCCGATCGCCGGCAGCGCGACATTGACCACCGAGCCGTCGATCATCGACAGGCTCGAGCCGAGGATCGAAGTGGCGAGCGTCAGGCCGGGATATGCCGCATTGCCCGTGCACCGCGCGGCGGCCGCGCCGGCGGCATCGCAAGGGGCCTGCTGGGTCGCGCTCACATCCTCTCCCCTTGTTCGCGCGGGACCCTATCAGGCCGGCCCGCGAAACGGTATAGCAAGCGCGCCGCGCGTGACTGGCGCCTGGGATGGAGCACCATCGGGGAGCGTGCGAGCCGAACCGCCGTGCGCCTGGGCAGTCTTCAGATCGAGGAGGACCGCATGCCCGAATTCGCGCCGATCCATATCGCCTTCCTGCTCTTCCCCAACGTCACCCAGCTCGACCTGACCGGCCCCGCGCAGGTCCTGTCGCGACTGGGCAATGCCAAAGTCGATCTCGTCGCGAAAACGCGCGATCCGGTGCCGACCGATGCCGGCTTCGCGCTGCTACCGACCGCGACCTTCGCCGAGGTGCACCGGGCCGATATCCTCTGCGTACCCGGCGGCTTCGGCACGGTGCCGGTGATGGAGGACGAGGAGACGCTCGATTGGCTGCGGCAGGTCGCCACCGGGGCAGAGTGGGTGACGAGCGTGTGCACCGGTTCGCTGGTGCTCGCGGCGGCCGGGCTGCTCACCGACTATCGCGCCGCCTGTCACTGGGCGTCGCGCGAGCAGCTCGCCTGGTTCGGCGTCGAGCCCGTCGCCGACCGCGTCGTCTTCGACCGCAACCGGGTGACCGGCGGCGGGGTGACCGCGGGAATCGATTTCGGTCTCGCGCTGACCGCCGCCATCCGCGGCGAGGACCATGCCAAATTCGTCCAGCTCAGCCTCGAATATGACCCCGCACCGCCCTTCGACAGCGGTTCGCCCGATCGCGCGGAACCGGAAGTGCTCGCACGCTATCAGGCGATGGTCGCGCGCTTTGCCCCTGGACGGGCGGACAAGGTGCGCGCGATCGCGGATCGGCTGAAGGAAGCAATGCATGGGTGAGCAGTTCGTCCCCGTCCATCCCGAACGGCCGACCCTGCCCTCACCGGCGTGGCGCAGCCTGTTCAACGAGCATGCGCGCAACTCGGTCGCCGGCTGGTCGCAGATGGCGTTCACCGAATGGCATACGCGGCGGAGCGTGCTGGGCACGATCGTGCACTTCCCACGCCATCCCGACGCGATCGAGCGCGTACTGCTGACCAACGCGGTGAACTACGAGAAACCGCGCATGGTGAAGCGGGTGATCGCACCTCTGATCGGGCGCGGGCTGCTGAGCTCGGACGGCGAATTGTGGCGTACCCAGCGCCGCATCGTCGCCCCCAGCTTCGCGCCGGGCGCAGTGACGAAGCTGACCGCATTGATGGCCGAAGGCGCGCGACGCGAGATGGCCGACTGGCCGGCGAGCGGCACGATGGATATCGCCCGCGCCGCTACCGACACCACGATGCGGATCATCGCGGAGGCGCTGTTCTCGGGCGATCCGCGCCTCACCAGCGACGCGGCGAGCCGGCATATCGAGAATGCACTGATGGCGGCCGGCGCGATCCGCATCTCGGCGATCCTCGGCTTCCCGGCTTTGCGCTTCTCGAAACAGGCGCGACTGGGCAATCGCGGCCAGCGTTTCCTGCGCGAGACCTTGACCGCTATCGTGCGCGAGCGCGGGCCCGGGGGCGGCGACGATTTCCTCGGCGGCATGATCCGCGACCTGCACGGCCGCTTCCCCGCGACCGAGGCGACGATGCTCGCGATCGACAATGCCGCGACCTTCTATGTCGCCGGGCACGAGACCACGGCGAATGCGCTGGCATGGAGCGTCTATCTGATGGCGGGCGCGCCCGAAGTGCAGGAGCGCGCCCGCGCCGAGGCCTTGCTTGCGATCGAGGGCGATCCCGCGACCCTGCCTGACCGATTGCCCTATCTGCGGCAGGTCCTCGACGAGGCGCTGCGCCTCTACCCGCCCGCGCCGCGCTTCGAGCGCGAGGCCATGGCCGATGACGAACTACATGGCGTGAAGGTTGCCAAGGGCGACATCGTCTCGGTTTGGCCGTGGCTGCTCCATCGCCATGCGAAGCTCTGGGAGAATCCCGACGGCTTCGACCCCGATCGCTTCGCACCGGGGACCGAAAACAGCCGCCACCGCTTTCAGTATATCCCCTTCGGCGGCGGCCCGCGCACCTGTGTCGGCGCGCGCTTCGCGCAGGTCGAGGCGCTATTGATCCTCGCGCACTGGCTCGCCGCGCGCCGCTTCGCTTTGATACCCGGGCAGGTGGTCAAGCCGATCGGTAGCGTCACGCTCCGTCCGCTCGGCGGGCTGCCGGTGCAGCTCAGTCGGCCTTAGCCTTCGCCGCCTTCCGGATGCCCCGGACGCGGTGCCAGATATAATAGCCGCCCAGAATGAACACGACCGCGACGATCACCGCGTCGGCGCTGTGGAAGGCGGCCTTAACCCGCGGATCGCTGTGCCATTTGTCGCCGAGCGTCATGCCGAGCCACGCCAGCCCGAAGCACCACGGCCACGAGCCGATGAAGGTGTAGATGTGGAAGGGGATCAGCGGCATCCGCGCCACGCCCGCCGGAAAGGCGATGAACGAGCGGATCACCGGCAGCAGCCGTCCGATGAGCACCGCCATATTGCCGAAGCGCGCGAAGAAGCGGTCCGCCGCATCGAGTTCGTCCGGGCCGATCAGCACGAACTTGCCCCAGCGTTCGATCACCGGACGCCCGCCGCGCTTGCCGACCTCATAGGCGACGACCGAGCCGAGATTGCAGCCGAGCGCGCCTGCGGTGGCGACGAGGAACAGATTGAACTGGCCGGTCGAGACCAGATAGCCGGCGAAGGGCATGATCACTTCGCTCGGCAGCGGGATGCACGCGCTCTCGATTGCCATCAGGATCAGCACGCCGAAATAGCCGGTGCTGGAAATGACCGCGATGATGACGTTCGCCAGGAAACTGAGGATTTGCTCGAATATGCTCATGGGGGGCGATGCTTGCGGGAAGCGCGCGCCGAAATCCAGCGCGATCGTGTTGCCCGATTGTGACAACCGTCGGATTGGCGGCGAACCGGGCGCCTGATCAGGCGGTGATCACGCTCCCGCCGGCCACGGTCCAGCGCATCGCCTCGCCGGCAACCTCCGCGAAGAGCGAAGGCTCCGTGCCGGTCATCCACACCTGTCCCTTGCCCGCCAGCCGGTCGAACAAAGCCGCGCGCCGGCCCGGATCGAGATGCGCCGCGACCTCGTCCAGCAGTAGCACCGGCCGCCCGCGCCGCTCGGCGACGAGATCGGCATGGGCGAGGACGATGCCGAGCAGCAGCGCCTTCTGCTCGCCGGTCGAGCAGAGCGCGGCGGCCTGGTCCTTTCCGAGATGCGTGACGGCGAGGTCGCTGCGATGCGGCCCGGCGAGCGTGCGTCCGGCCGCGGCATCGCGCCGCCGGCCCTGCGCCAGTTCGCGCGCGAGTTGCTCGGCATCGCCTTGCCAGCCCTCGATCGCGAGCCCGGCACGTGCGAACACGCCCTCGGGCTCGGCCGCGAGCCGCACGTCGAGCGCCGCCACCGCCGTGCGCCGCGCCTCGTCGAGCGCCACCCCATGTTCCACCATCCGCGCCTCGAGCGCGGCGAGCCAGTCGGGATCGGGCGGCCCGTCCTCGGCGAGAATGCGGTTGCGCTCGCGCATCGCCGCCTCGTAGCGCGTCGAATGATGCGCGTGGCCGGGCGTCAGCGCGAGCGTGAGTCGGTCGAGGAAGCGCCGCCGTTCGCTGGCGGGCTCGACGAACAGCCGGTCCATTGCCGGGGTGAGCCACAGCACGCTGATCCATTCGGCCAGCCCCGAGGCTGCAGCGGTTGCGCCGTTGATCCGCACGATGCGCCGCTCCGGCGCGTTCGGCTGGGTGCCGGTGCCGATCTCGACCTCGCCGTGGAGCGTCGCCGACACGCCGAAGCCGCCGCTGCCGCCCTGCCGTGCCATTTCCGAGAGCGGTGCGCGGCGCAGACCGCGGCCCGGCGCGAGCAAAGATACGGCCTCGAGGATATTGGTCTTGCCCGCGCCATTCTCGCCGGTGAGCACGACGAAGCCCGGCCCCGGCGCGAGGAGCGCGTCGCGGTGGTTGCGGAAGTCGGAAAGCGAGAGGCGGGTGATCGGCACGGCGCACGCCTTAGCCGATCCGCGCGCGATCACATACCGGGGCGGCGTTCCCACACGATATAGCGGCGTCCACCGGTCAAGGTTCGGAAAGCGGGGTCATAGGCACGCGCCAGCTCGGAATCGACGTAGTTCCAGGTACGCAGGTTGCTGTGCCCTTCGACCCGCTCACCGCGTACGACCAGCTTCGGCTTGTTGCCCATGATCCGCTCGGCCTCGCCCAACGTATCGGTGCCGATCGCGCCCTCCTCCCGGCGATTGTAAAGATGATCCGGAAAGGCCCAGCGGCTCGGCAGGCAACTGCCGGTGACGCGGTAGAGCGCGACCGGCCCGTCATAGACGAACAGGCAGCCCTGAAGCCGCGGCTGGATGAAGCCGGCGAGTTCGGCGAGTTGCGGGCCCCAGCCGCGCTGACGCCGGTTATTGTCGATCAGCATCATCGAGGCGATCGACGCGAACAGCATCAGCGCCAACCCGGCCGGCACGTGCCACCGCACGCCCGGCGTGCTCAGCGTCAGCCCGGCGCCACGCAGCCCGAGCGCGGGGGCAGCAAGCACCGCCATCGGCACGAGCAGCGGCAAGGCATAATGGTCGAACCAGCTGCCGAACAAGATGAACCCGGTCAGCGCGGCGAGCATCCAGCCGGTGAGGAAGTGCGTCGCCCGCGGATCGGCGCTGCGGTTACCGGCGAGCTGTACGCGCCCCGACCAGGTGACGATACCGAGCGGCGCCAGCATCATCGCGATCCAGCCGAGGCGCTTGAACAGGGCCCAGGGTTCGTCCGGGTTGCGGTGGAAGATCGATTCGAAATTGGCCTGATAGAAGTCCGCGCCATGACCGATGGCGGCATAGCCGCCCCAGGCGATCGCGGTCGGCAGCAAAGCAGCGCCGAGCCACGCTGCGCCCATGGCGACGATGCGTGCGGTCGCTACGCCTTCGCGCCGCGCCCGCCACATCAGCGCCAGTCCGAAGAAGGCGCCCTCGAACAGAACGG
>Ga0065165_1003438_pt1 | contig 11129 bp, 9 predicted proteins | sample AraplaMF_Cvi_mMF_FD_63813 | JGI IMG/M metagenome (GOLD analysis project Ga0065165, IMG submission 63813) | Arabidopsis root microbial communities from the University of North Carolina, USA - plate scrape MF_Cvi_mMF (version 2) (version 3) | ecosystem: Host-associated > Plants > Roots > Endosphere... | reverse complement strand
TGGTCAGCCTCGGCTGCGAGAAGCTGCAGCCGGCGCGCCTGTTTCCGGCCGGCGCCATGCCCATCAAGGATGTCGCCGGCCCCGACCACGTCTGCCTGCAGGACAATGCCCACGTCGGCTTCGGCACGATGATCGAGTCCATCATGGACACCGCCGAACGCCACCTGATGGAACTGAACGCGCGCCGGCGCGAGACCTGTCCGGCCTCAAGCCTGATCGTCGGCGTGCAGTGCGGCGGCAGCGACGCCTTCTCGGGCGTCACCGCCAACCCGGCGGTCGGCTTTGCCAGCGACCTGCTGGTGCGCGCCGGCGCCGCCGTCATGTTCTCGGAAGTGACCGAAGTCCGCGACGGCATCGACCAGCTGACTTCGCGCGCCGCCGACGAAGACGTGGCCCAGGCCATGATCCGCGAGATGGCCTGGTACGACGAATACCTGAAACGCGGCGGCGTCGACCGCAGCGCCAACACCACGCCGGGGAATAAAAAAGGCGGCCTGGCCAACATCGTCGAAAAAGCGATGGGCTCGATCATCAAGTCCGGCACCGCTCCCATCTCGGGCGTACTGTCGCCGGGCCAGAAACTGGAGCAGAAGGGCCTGATCTACGCCGCTACCCCGGCCAGCGATTTCATCTGCGGCACGCTGCAGCTGGCGGCCGGCATGAACGTCCACGTGTTCACCACCGGCCGCGGCACGCCCTACGGCCTGGCGGCGGTGCCGGTGGTGAAGGTCGCCACCCGCGACGACCTGGCGCGGCGCTGGCACGACCTCATGGACATCAACGCCGGCCGCATCGCCACCGGCGAAGCGACCATCCCCGACGTCGGCTGGGAGCTGTTCCACTTCATTCTCGACGTTGCCAGCGGCCGCAAGAAGACCTGGGCCGAACACTGGCGCCTGCATAACGCGCTGGCGCTGTTCAATCCGGCCCCAGTCACGTAAGACCCTTCACTCCGATTCATTCCGACGTCGCCTGGCCTTCACGGTCAGGCGCGGCCGGCGCACGCCCCTACGCAGTACACATCAGGAGACAGCATGAAAAAGGCAGCAATGATCCTCGGCCTCGCCGCCGTCGCGGCAGGCCAGGTACAGGCGCAGACCCAGGTGCAAATCTACGGCATCATGGACGCCGCCATCGTAAGCGAACATGGCGGCACCGCCAGCCCGTCCACCAAGATCACCAGCGGCGCCGCCTCGGCCTCGCGCATCGGCTTCCGCGGCACCGAGGACCTGGGCGGCGGCCTGTCCGCCTTCTTCACGCTGGAAACCGGCGCCAAGATCGACACCGGTGAGCTCGACGCCACCAACACCATCTTCAACCGCCAGGCCTTCGTCGGCCTGAAGAGCGATGCCGGCCAGGTCGCGCTGGGCCGCCAGTACACGCCCTACCACACGACGCTGGTCGCCTTCGACCCTTTCGGCACCGGCTACGCGGGCACGTCCAAGAACCTGTTCCCGGATAACGGCACCAACGTCCGCACCAGCAACACGATCACCTATAAATCGCCGAAGCTGAACGGCTTCGACGGCGAACTGGCCTATGCCGTGGGAGAACAGAGCGAGGCCGCCACCGGCCGCCAGTTCGGCGGCGCGATCGGCTACGCCAAGGGCCCGCTGGCGCTGCGCCTGGCCTACAACAGCAAGAACACAGACGTCGCCGCCACCCCGACCGCGCCGGCCGTCAGCCGTTCGCTGGGCCGCAACACCCTGCTGGCGGCGACCTACGAGTTCCCGGTCTTCAAGCTGCACGCCATCTACGGCATCGACAAGGGTTTCAATGCCGCCACCCTGGGCAACGCGAACAACCCGTATGGCGGCGTCAGGCCGACGCCGTCGACGGATGGCCGCGACCTGCTGCTGGGCCTTTCGGCGCCCATCGGCCCGGGCAGCCTGATGTTCTCGGTCATGCACAAGGACGACCGGACTTCCTTCGACCAGGACGCCAGCTCCTGGGGCATCGGCTACCTCTACAACCTGTCGAAGCGCACCGGCCTGTACGCCGCCTACGCCCATATCAACAACCAGAACGGCGCAGGCTACACTGTGGCCAACAATACGGAATCGGGTACCGGAAACACCGGCTACAACCTCGGTATCCGCCACACCTTCTAAGTTCAGGGAGAGGGACACGATGTTCGAGATCAGCCAGGTCCGCTGCTTTGTCGCGGTGGCGGAAGAACTGCACTTCGGGCGCGCCGCCGAGCGCCTGAACATGACGCAGCCGCCGCTGAGCCGGCAGATCCAGCTGCTCGAACATCACGTCGGCACCCGCCTGCTCGACCGCAGCAGCCGCGGCGTGCGCCTCACGGCCGCCGGCAAGGCCTTCTTTCCGGAAGCCGCGCGCATCCTGCGCATGGCCGACGAGGCGATCGTTACGGCGCGGCGGGTCGCCAAGGGCGAACAGGGCGCGCTGGCGATCGGCTTCACGGCCGCTTTCGGCTACGGCCTGCTGCCCGACCTCGTGCGGCGCCTGCGCGAGCGTGTGCCCGGCATCTCGCTCACGCTGAAGGAACTCGTCACGACCTCGCAGCTGGAGGGCCTGGATAGCGGCCAGCTCGACATCGGCCTGATGCGCCCGCATGCGCGCCACGGCGAACTCGAGACCGTGCTGCTGGCCACCGAGCCGCTGATGCTGGCGATCCCGGAACGCGAGGCCGGCGACTGGCCGATTGAACCGACGCTGGACTGCGTGCACGGCAAGCCCTTCCTGATGTACTCGCCCTACGAGGCGCGCTACTTCTACCAGCTGCTGAACAACTGCTTCGATGCCGCCGGCGTCACGCCCGACGTGGTCGAGCACATCGGCCAGATCCACACCATGCTGGCTTTGGTGAGCTCGGGCGTGGGCGTGGCCCTGATTCCGAGCGCGGCGGCGCGCCTGCAGCTGCGCGGCGTGGTGCTGCGCACGATGCGCACCGATCCGCCCGAGCCGGTATCGACCATCTGCGCCTACCGCCGCGACAACGGCAACCCCATCCTGGACATCTTCCGGCGCGAGATCCTGCCGGACTTCGTCCAGGAGTTCAAAACTGCGCAACGATCCAATTCTTGAATCGACCAAGACATTCATTGGTTTGGTTGCGCATGGATGGCGGAATACCATATCTGTCATAAGAACACGAAATGACCAACCTTAGGAGACACTCGTGGAACAAGCACAAACGATCAGGGCCGCAGCTGCGGCCAAGGTGCAGACCCGCACCCGCTGGATGATCCTGGCGATCCTGTTCGCCGTCACCACCATCAACTACGCAGACCGCGCCACCATCTCGATCGCCGGTCCCGAAATCAAGAAAGCGCTGGGCCTGGACGCCGTGCAGATGGGCTTCGTGTTCTCGGCCTTCGCCTGGTCCTACGTGCTGGCCCAGCTGCCGGGCGGCTGGCTGCTCGACCGCTTCGGTTCGAAGATCACCTACTTCTTCAGCATCTTCCTGTGGTCGGTCTTCACGCTGTTCACCGGCGCCGCCGGCTTCGTGACGGGCGGCGCCGCGGTGGCCCTGCTGTTCGCGCTGCGCCTGCTGGTGGGTGCGGCCGAAGCGCCTTCCTTCCCGGGTAACAGCCGAATCACCTCGGCCTGGTTCCCGACCAACGAACGCGGCCTCGCGGCAGCCATCTTCAACTCGGCGCAGTATTTCGCCACCGTGCTGTTCGCACCGATCATGGGCTGGCTGGTGCATTCCTACGGCTGGCAGAGCGTGTTCTATGTGATGGGCGCGCTCGGCATCGGCATGGCCTTCATCTGGCTCAAGACCATCTACGCGCCGAAGGACCACCCGTCGACCAGCCCCAGCGAGCTGAAATACATCCAGGAAGGCGGCGCCCTGGTCGACCTCGACGGCGCACAGAAGGCCCCGGCCCAGGTCAACACCCTCGCCTGTATCAAGGAACTGCTGAGCAACCGCATGCTGCTGGGGGTGTACATCGGCCAGTACTGCATCACCACCCTCACCTACTTTTTCCTGACCTGGTTCCCGGTCTACCTGGTGCAGGAGCGCCACATGACCATCCTGAAGGCCGGCTTCGTGGCTTCGCTGCCGGCGATCGCAGGCTTCCTCGGCGGCGTGGCGGGCGGCTGGCTGTCGGACCGCCTGGCCAAGTCGGGCTACTCGCTGTCGGTGTCGCGCAAGCTGCCGATCGTGATCGGCATGCTGATGTCGATGAGCATGATCGCCTGTAACTACATCGAGACCGACACGGTGGTCGTCGCCGTGATGTCGCTGGCCTTCTTCGGCAAGGGCGTCGGCGCGCTGGGCTGGGCGGTGGTGTCGGACACCTCGCCGAAAGAAGCAGGCGGCCTGAGTGGCGCCCTGTTCAACACCTTCGGCAATACCGCCGGCATCACGACGCCGATCGTCATCGGCTACATCGTGCAGGGCACCGGATCGTTTGCCGGCGCACTGGTCTATGTCGGCGCCAACGCCGCCCTGGCGATCTGCTGCTACCTGTTCATCGTCGGCGACATCAAGCGCGTCAGCCTCTCGAAATCCCTGATCAAGCAATAAGGAAGCACCCATGACTACCTACGTATCCGGCGCCCCCGTCATCACCGATCTGCGCGTCGTCCCCGTGGCCGGCCAGGACAGCATGCTGCTGAACCTGAGCGGCGCCCACGGTCCCTGGTTCACCCGCAATATCGTGCTGCTCACCGACAGCGCCGGCAATACCGGCCTGGGCGAAGTCCCGGGCGGCGAGAAGATCCGCCAGACCATCGAGGATGCCAGGCCTCTCATCGTCGGCAAGACCCTGGGCGAGTACAACAACATCCTGAATGCGATGCGCAAGGCCTTCGCCGACCGCGATGCGGGCGGTCGCGGCAACCAGACCTTCGACCTGCGCACCACCATCCACGCCGTCACCGCGGTGGAGTCAAGCCTGCTCGACCTGCTGGGCCAGTTCATGAACGTGCCAGTCGCCGCCCTGCTGGGCGAAGGCATGCAGCGCGACGCCGTCGAGATGCTGGGTTATCTGTTCTACGTGGGCGACCGCAAGAAGACGCCGCTGAACTACCGCAGCGAGCCGGATGCCGGCAATGCCTGGTTCCGGCTGCGGAACGAAGAAGCGCTCACGCCGGACGCCGTGGTGCGCCTGTGCGAGGCCGCGCGCGAACGCTACGGCTTCAACGACTTCAAGCTGAAAGGCGGCGTGCTCTCCGCCGACGAAGAAATGGAAGCCATCGTCGCCATGCACGAGCGCTTCCCGGATGCGCGCATCACGCTGGACCCGAACGGCGCCTGGTCGCTGCAGGAAGCGATCCGCGTGTGCCGCGACAAGCACGGCGTGCTGGCCTATGCGGAAGACCCCTGCGGCGCCGAAGGCGGCTTCTCCGGCCGCGAGGTGATGGCCGAGTTCCGCCGCGCCACCGGCCTGCCGACCGCCACCAACATGATCGCCACCGACTGGCGCCAGATGGCCCACTCGATCCAGCTGCAGTCGGTCGACATCCCGCTGGCCGACCCGCACTTCTGGACCATGCAGGGCTCGGTGCGCGTGGCTCAGTTGTGCGAGATGTTCGGCCTGACCTGGGGCTCGCACTCGAACAACCACTTCGATATCTCGCTGGCCATGTTCACCCACGTCGGCGCCGCCGCACCGGGCAAGGTCACCGCCATCGACACCCACTGGATCTGGCAGGATGGCCAGCGCCTGACCAAAGACCCTTTGACGATCGAAGGCGGCATGATCCGCATTCCGTCGAAACCGGGACTGGGCATCGAGATCGACCTCGATGAGCTGGACAAGGCCCACCTGGCCTACAAGAACATGGGCCTGGGCGCGCGCGACGACGCCGCCGCCATGCAGTTCCTGGTTCCGAACTGGACCTTCGATAACAAGCGCCCCTGCATGGTGCGCTGAATAACAACGCGTGGAGACGAAGATGAGCTACAACACCCCCTACAGTGGCATCCCGAACCGCTTCAAGCAGGACCTGCGCGACGGCAAAGTGCAGATCGGCTGCTGGTCCTCGCTGGCCAATCCCTTCACCACCGAGATCCTGGGCCTGGCCGGTTTCGACTGGCTGCTGCTGGACGGCGAGCATTCGCCGAACGACCTGCAAGGCTTCATCTTCCAGCTGATGGCGCTGAAGGACAGCCCGAGCGCGCCGGTGGTGCGCCCGCAGTCGAACGACACGGTGCAGATCAAGCGCCTGCTGGACGCCGGCTTCTACAACTTCTTGGTCCCCTTCGTCGAGACCGCGGAGGAAGCGGCAAGCGCCGTCGCCGCCACCCGCTACGCGCCGGAAGGCGTGCGCGGCGTCTCGGTGTCGATGCGCGGCAACCGCTTCGGCACCATCGCCGACTACCACAAGATCAGCAACCAGCACATCACGGTGGCGCTGCAGATCGAGAGCCGCAAGGCGGTCGCCAACATCGAGGCCATTTGCGCGGTCGAAGGCGTGGACTGCGTCTTCATCGGCCCGTCGGACCTGGCCGCCGGCTACGGCTACCTCGGCAACGCCAACCATCCTGAAGTGCAGGAAGCGATGCAGCAGGTGTTCGCCGCCGCCAAGGCCGCCGGCGTGCCGGTCGGGATCCTGGCGCCGGTGGAAGCCGACGCGCGCCGCTACATCGAGATGGGCGCGACCATGGTGGCCGTCGGCAGCGACCAGGGCCTGTTCCGCGCCGCCACCCAGGGCCTGCGCGACAAGTACGCATTTTAAAATTACGGAGATAAAGTCATGAGCAAAATCGGATTCATCGGCCTGGGCATCATGGGCAACCCGATGGCGGGCCACCTGATCAAGGCCGGCCACGAAGTCTTCCTGTACACCCACGGCAGCGTGCCGGCCGAGCTGGTCGACGCCGGCGGCAAGGCCTGCGGTTCGAGCAAGGAAGTCGCGCAGAACGCCGACGTGATCATTACCATGGTGCCGGACACCCCGCACGTGGCGGATGCCCTGTTCAGCGAGAATGGCGTGGCCGCGGGTCTCACCCCGGGCAAGGTGGTGGTCGACATGAGCTCGATCTCGCCGGTCGAGACCAAGGCCTTTGCCGAGCGCATCAAGGCCCTGGGCTGCGAATACGTCGACGCCCCGGTGTCCGGCGGCGAAGTCGGCGCCAAGGCGGCCAGCCTCACCATCATGGCCGGTGGCTCGGAAGCGGCTTTCGACCGCGTCAAGCCGCTGTTCGAACTGATGGGCAAGAACATCACCCTCGTCGGCGAGAACGGCGCCGGCCAGACCTGCAAGGTGGCCAACCAGATCATCGTCGCGCTGAACATCGAGGCGGTGGGCGAAGCCCTGCTGTTCGCCTCGAAGATGGGCGCCGACCCGGCCAAGGTGCGCCAGGCGCTGATGGGCGGCTTTGCTGCCTCGCGCATCCTCGAAGTGCACGGCGAGCGCATGGTCAAGCGCACCTTCGATCCGGGCTTCCGCATCGAACTGCACCAGAAGGACCTGAACCTGGCGCTGTCGAGTGCGCGCGCGATCGGCGTCTCGCTGCCGAACACGGCCACCGCCCAGGAACTGTTCAACAGCTGCGCTGCCCATGGCGGCAAAGGCTGGGATCACTCGGCAATGGTACGTGCGCTGGAAAAGATGGCAAACTTCGAAATCGGCCAAGGTCAGGCTTCAACCCAGGCCTGATTTTTTTCGGAGATTTAGCATGCAATCGAGCCCACGCGAGCTGTTGGTGAAGATGTTCGAGGCTGCGGTCGAATCGGCTCAGCCCGAGCATTGCATACCGCCGCATCTGCCTGAACCCGGCAAAGGCAGGACCATCGTGATCGGTGCCGGCAAGGCTTCGGCCGCGATGGCACAGGCACTGGAAAAGAGCTGGGCCGGGCCACTGTCCGGCTTGATCGTCACGCGCTATGGTTATGCCGTGCCCTGCGAGCGTATCGAGATCGCTGAGGCGGCGCACCCGGTGCCGGACGAAGCGGGCCTTCGCGCCGCCCAGCGCATGATGGAGCTCGTGCGTGGCCTGAGCGCGGACGATACCGTGATCTGCCTGATTTCGGGCGGCGGCTCGGCGCTGCTGCCCTTGCCGCTGGAAGGCATCACGCTGGAAGACAAGCAGGCCGTCAACCGCGCCCTGCTCGCTTCCGGCGCCACCATCGGCGAAATGAACTGCGTGCGCCGCCACCTTTCGGGCATCAAGGGCGGCCGCCTGGCTGCGGCCTGCCACCCGGCGCGCGTAGTCACCCTGCTCATCTCCGACGTGCCGGGCGACCGTCCCGCCGACATCGCGTCCGGCCCGACGGTCGGCGACCCGACCACCTGCGCCGATGCGCTGGCCATCGTGAAACGCTACGGCATCGCACTGCCGGCCGCAGTGCGCGAGGTGCTGGAGAGCGGGCGCGGCGAATCCATCAAACCGGGCGACGAACGGCTGGCGCGTTGCGAGACGCGCATGATCGCGACGCCGCAGATGGCGCTGGAAGCGGCGGCGCTTGTGGCCCGCGAAGCCGGCATTACCCCTTACATCCTCGGCAATGCGATCGAGGGCGAGGCGCGCGACGTCGGCAAGGCGATGGCGGGCATGGCGCTGCAGGTAGCGAACTATGGCCAGCCGTTTGCGAAGCCCTGCGTGATGCTGTCCGGCGGCGAAACCACCGTGACGGTGCGCGGCCAGGGCCGTGGCGGGCGCAATGTGGAATTCCTGCTATCGCTTGGTTTGACGCTGGAAGGCCGTGCCGGGATTCACGCGATTGCCGGGGATACGGATGGCGTCGACGGGCAGGAAGAGATTGCCGGGGCCGTGCTGGCGCCGGATACGCTGGAGCGTGCCTGGGGGCTGGGGATCAAGCCGGCCGATTCGTTGCAGAACAACGATGGGCACGGGTTCTTTGGGGCGCTGGGGGATTCCGTTGTTACTGGCCCTACGCTGACCAATGTGAATGACTTCAGGGCGGTGCTGGTGCTGGACTGAAGAAGCAGGACACGTACTCATAAACGTCATTCCCGCGAAAGGGGGAATGACGTTTTGGGGCTAACTCAGCCCTCGATCATGATGCTGCCTTCCGGGTCCACACGGTTACCGTAGGCCGCCACCCAGGCGGCAAAAAAGCTGCGCCAGAAACCCTGGCCCGGCTTGCGCAGGGTCGGGTAGGTCATCGATTCGGCCGAAGCGACTGCGCTTGACTGGTTGGACATGATGCACCTTTCGAAGAATATCTGGAATGGCGACCATGTTAGAGAAGCGAAGATATGCCGTCCAATGACATGTTCTGATGCCAGCCATCACGAGAACAAATGGCTGGCCCAGCCGCTGAATCTCAGCTATCAAGATGCGAAATAAGCGCCTGCGTCGGCGATGATGACGAAGACGGCGAGCGCGCATGGTGCACATCCACCGACACCCCGACCGCCATGATGTCGATGAGGAGCAGCTGCAGCACGCGCGAGATCATCGACAGGAAGCTGGTGTTGTCCTCGGCGTGATCGACCGCCAGCACCACGCTGGCGCGCTTTGCCAGCGGCGACTGGCTGCTGCTGATGGCGATGACGTCGGCGCCGGCCGCGCGTGCCTTCTCGACGGCGCTCAGCAGCTCCGGCAGGCGGCCCGAATTCGAAATCGCCACCACCACGTCGCCCGGCCCCAGCAGGTCGGCCGCGAGGCTGAACAGGTGCGAGTCGCCGTACAGCGCGGTCGGGATGCGGAAGCGGAAGAACTTGTGCTGGCCGTCCAGCGCCACCACGCGCGCATTCCCCATCGCGTAGAACTCGATGCGCTTTGCGCGGCTCACCAGCTCGATCGCCTGGTCGATGGCGCGCACGTCCAGCTGGTCGCGGAATTTCAGGATCGCCGAGACGGTGTTGTCGATGACTTTCGCCGACAAGTCGTGCGTGCTGTCGCTGCCGCGCACCTGGCTGTGCCGCACCGGGATCGAACCGGTGAGCGAGCTGGCGAACTTCAGCTTGAAGTCGGCCAGGCCCAAAAAGCCCAGCGAGCGGCAGAAGCGGATCACGGTCGGCTGGCTGACGTCCGCCAGTTTCGAGATGCCGGCGATCGGCTCGTTCAGCACCAGGCGCGGCTGCTCCAGCACCAGGGTCGCCACGCGCTGCTCGGCCGGGGTCAGTTCCGGCTGCAGCTGGCGGATGCGGTCCATCAGCGTGTTGTCGCCGCTGCGTCCGCGCAGGTGCTCCGACAGAATATTGGCGACGCCGTCGAAGGCCACGTGCGGCGTGCTGATGACGTAGGTCGGGATGTCGGCGATGTAGCCGGAGAAGCGGCCCTTGGCCTCGAAGCGCGCACGGAAGGGCGAGCTCTTGAACCACTCGCCCAGGCGCGGTACGATGCCGCCGCCGATGAAGATGCCACCGAACGCGCCCAGCGTCACCGCAAGGTTGGCCGCGGCGCCGCCTAGCATGCCGCAAAAGCATTCCAGCACTTCCAGGCACAGCGGATCCTTGTCTTCCAGCGCAGCCGCGATGATGGCGGCCGAGTCGCGCGGCGGCGCCTCCACCCCGTTACGCTCGGCCAGCGCGCGGTGGATGATCTCCATGCCGGGCCCGGAAATCAGGCGCTCGTTGGACACGTGCCGCCACTCGCGCCAGGCAGTCTGCAGGATCGCGAACTCGCGCTCGTCGCTGGGCGCGAAGTTGACGTGGCCGCCCTCGCTGCCGAGGGTGACGAAGCCATCGACGGTCGGGATGCCGCCGGAAACGCCCAGGCCCGTGCCCGGCCCGAGCACGCCCAGCACCGCATGCGGCACCGGCTTGCCCGGCCCTACCTGCATCAGGTCTTCCGATTTCAGGCCCGGGATCGCCATCGCCAGTGCCGTGAAGTCGTTGACGATCAGGAGGGTCGTGAGGCCCAGCTCGCGCCGCACGGCATCGGTCGAGAAGGCCCAGGGCCGGTTGGTCATGCGGACGTAGTCGCCGTCGACCGGATTGGCCAGGGCCAGCGCCGCATGGTTCAGGCGCACGTCCTCGTGTTCAGATAAATAAAAGCGGAGCAGCGGGACGATGCCGTCGAACTCGTCGCACTTCAGCACGCGCACCGAGCGGTAGCTGCCCGGTGCGGTCTGGAGGGCGAAGCGCGCGTGGGTCGCACCGATGTCGGCCAGCAGGCGCGGACCATCGGCGAAAGCGGTGCGCGCGTGCTTGCTGTCGATCTCTACCTGCTCCTGCATGGCTCAAGCCTTTTCAGCGATGCTACCGAACCAGCCACCGTAAGGCGGCAGGGTCAC
>Ga0065165_1003436_pt1 | contig 11132 bp, 10 predicted proteins | sample AraplaMF_Cvi_mMF_FD_63813 | JGI IMG/M metagenome (GOLD analysis project Ga0065165, IMG submission 63813) | Arabidopsis root microbial communities from the University of North Carolina, USA - plate scrape MF_Cvi_mMF (version 2) (version 3) | ecosystem: Host-associated > Plants > Roots >... | reverse complement strand
TGACGCAAACGCGGTCGCGTTTGCATCCCCGTTGGGGCAGCCGCACGACGCCCAGCCGGCCGGCTGGGCGGTCGGGCGATTGAACCACCCAGGCCCTTGCATGGGCATTAGCCCATGCGGCGTTCCTGGTCGGCCCACTCATCCCGATTGCATCCCAACGCGGCCCCATTTAGGCCGTAAACAGGTTCTATGTCCATGAACGCGCGTAACCAGACTGATTTTCTGCCGCTGGCCGGGATGCTCGAAGTGGCCGGCGTAGGCGTCGAGGTGCCGGGCCGTTCGCTGCTGCAGGCGGTGTCAGCGCAATTCATCGCCGGCCAGGTCACGGCCGTGCTGGGGCCCAATGGCGCGGGCAAGTCCACCTTGATGTCGCTGCTGACCGGCCAGCGCCAGCCTTCGAGTGGCCATGTCTACCTGGCCGGCAAGGCGCTGTCCGCCCATGCCCCCGCCGAGCTGGCCCGCATGCGCGCCTGCGTCGCGCAGGAAACCCAGGTCGCGTTCGAGTTCACCGTGCGCGAGGTGGTGGAACTGGGCCGCTATCCGCACCGCCGGCATACGGGCCGGAGCGAAGCCGACGTGGTGCTGCAGGCCATGCAGGCCACCGCGGTCGAACATTTGCAGCACCGCGTGCTCAACACACTCTCGGGCGGTGAAAAAGCGCGTGTCCACCTGGCGCGCGCACTGGCACAGGTGTGGGAGCCCCTGGAGGGCCAGTCCACACGCTGGCTGTTGTTGGACGAACCCACCGCCGCGCTTGATTTGCAGCACCAGCACCGCATGCTGCAACTCGTGCGCGCCTGGGCCACCGCCCAGGGTGTGGGTGTGGTGGCTGTGCTGCATGACTTGAACCTGGCACTGCGCTACAGCGACCGCTGTGTGGTGCTGCAGCAAGGGCAGGTGGTGGGCAGCGGCGCCACCGCCGAAGTGCTCACGCCGCTCTGCATTGAAAAAGTCTGGGGCGTGGTGGCGCATCCGGTGGCGCCGCAGGGCGGGGCGCGGGGGCCGCACCAATACCTTTTTGAAGCGCCTGTCTAGAAGCTCGGAAGCTAGACTGACAAGGCAATCACGACAGCCGACTCGTCGATCTGGGCCTGCACAAGGCTTTTGGTTTTCAGCCCGCTGCCCGGCGCCGCAAAACCCACCAACTGCAAGCCGCCGTCAAGCTGCAGCGACACCTCGTCGCCGCCGGCGCCGCGGCTGATCCGCACGGCCTGGCCCTTCAGGCTTTGCAGGCCTGGCGGTGTGGGGCTTTGCGCGCGGACCACCACCGCCGTGGCCTTGCACAGCGCCAGCACGGCCTGTCCTTTTTTCAAGCCGAGCAGCTCGGCGCTGGCCTTGGTGATGCGCGAGACCAGCGCTGCGCCGCCAGCCAGCCTCAAATGCACATGCGCCACCTGGCCCCGCAGCGCCAGTTTGTCGACCTCGCAAGGCAATTGGTTGCGCATGCTGGTGCGCACGCCCATGTTGGAGAGCGTGGGCAGCGCGCGCGGCAGCAGCAACTCATTGGACTTGAAACCGGCCAGCACCTGGCTGCGGGTTTCATTCAAAAGGCCCGCCACGGCCAGCAATTTCTGGCCCGCCGGCGTCAGCGTTGCACCGCCGCCGCCCGAGCCGCCCACCGCGCGCTCCACCAGCGCCACGCCGGCCAGGTTGCTCAAGGTGTCTATGGCCTGCCAGGCGGCCTTGTAGCTGACTTCGGCCTCGCGTGCCGCCTGCGAGATCGACCCGCTTTCGCCGACCAGGCGCAGGATCTCGATGCGCTTGTCGGCTGGCTCGTGGCCCAAGGCGCTGGCGAAGGAGGGGGCGGTGGATGTGGCTGCGGGTTTTTTCATGGAAGGCCCAAGGGCAGGCAGCGCTATTCTAAAATAGAATAGCGCTTGGGTGGTAGGCCATGGCTGCCAAGCCGGCCTGTCCCAATCCCCTCCATCTTTCACCTTCGGAGTCCCCAGATGCCCAAAATCGTGTTGCGCTGGCTGCCGGCGCTGTGCCTCGCACTGGCCTCGGCCACCGCGTTGGCCGAGGAAATCCAGGTCGCGGTCGCGGCCAACTTCACCGCGCCCATGAAACTGATCGCCGCTGACTTTGAAAAAGACACGGGCCACAAGGCGGTGCTGACCTTTGGTGCCACCGGCAAGTTCTACGCGCAGATCAGCAATGGCGCACCCTTCGAGGTATTCCTCGCAGCCGACGATGAAACCCCCGCCAGGCTGGAGAAAGAGGGCGCGGCCGTGAACGGCAGCCGCTTCACCTATGCCACCGGCAAGCTGGTGCTCTGGTCGGCGCAGCCCGGCCTGGTCGACGCGCAGGGCGAGGTCCTGAAAAAGGGCGACTTCAAAAAGATCGCCATTGCCGCGCCCAAGCTTGCGCCCTATGGCGCAGCGGCCGTCGAAACCATGAACAAGCTGGGCCTGCAGGCCGCGCTGGAGCCCAAGCTGGTGCAGGGCGAAAGCATAGGCCAGGCCTTCAGCTTTGTCTCCACCGGCAATGCCGAACTCGGCTTTATCGCGCTCTCGCAGGTCTACGAAGGCGGCAAGATCAAATCCGGCTCGGCATGGATAGTTCCCGAGAGCCTGCATAGCCCCATCCGCCAGGACGCTGTGCTGCTGGCCAGGGCCAAGGACAGCAAGGCCGCGGCGCAGCTGATGGCCTATCTCAAGACCGACAAGGCCAAGGCGGTCATCCGCGCCTTCGGCTACGAGCCCTGAAGCGCGGCCGACCATGCTGGATACCGCAGGCCTGCAGGCACTCGCGCTGACCTTGCGGCTGGCGGCCACCACCACCTTGGTGTTGCTGCTGGCCGGAACGCCGCTGGCCTGGTGGCTGGCGCGCACGCGTTCCTGGCTCAAGGGGCCGGTGGGTGCGCTGGTGGCCTTGCCGCTGGTCCTGCCGCCGGTGGTGCTGGGCTTTTACCTGCTGGTGCTCATGGGCCCGAACGGCCCGGTGGGCCAGCTCACGCAGTCGCTGGGCTGGGGCCTGCTGCCTTTCAGCTTTGCCGGCCTGGTGGTCGGCTCGGTCCTGTATTCCATGCCTTTTGTGGTGCAGCCGCTGCAAAACGCCTTTGAAGCCCTGGGCGAGCGGCCACTGGAGGCCGCTGCCACCTTGCGGGCCTCGCCGCTGGACACTTTCTTCAGCGTGGTGCTGCCCCTGGCGCGGCCCGCCTACCTGACGGCCGCCGTCATGGGCTTTGCGCACACGGTGGGTGAGTTCGGCATCGTGCTCATGATGGGCGGCAACATCCCCGGCAAGACGCGTGTGATGTCGGTGCAGATCTACGACCATGTGGAGGCGCTTGAATACAGCCAGGCGCACTGGCTGGCCGGCGGCCTGCTGGTGTTTTCCTTCCTGGTGCTGCTGGCGCTTTACACCTTGAATACCCTGCAGCCGGGCCGGCGCAAAGGGCAGGGCGCATGAAGCCCGAGGGCGGTGGCATCACCGCATCTTTCCGCCGCACATTCACCGGCTTTTCGCTCGATGTGTCGCTGGCCGTTCCGGGGCGCGGCGTGACGGCCATCTTCGGCCCGTCGGGCTCCGGCAAGACCAGCCTGCTGCGCAGCATCGCCGGGCTGGAGCGATCCGGCACTGGCTACCTTGCCGTCAACGGCGAGCTCTGGCAAGACGATGCCGCCGGCATCTTTTTGCCGGTGCACCAGCGCCCCTTGGGCTATGTGTTCCAGGAGGCCAGCCTGTTTGAGCACCTGGACGTGGCCCGCAACCTCGACTTCGGCCTGCGCCGCGTGCCGCCGGCGCAGCGACGCGTCTCGCTCGAACAAGCCATCGCGCTGCTGGGCCTGCAGGCGCTGATGCAGCGCATGCCCGGCACGCTCTCGGGCGGCGAGCGCCAGCGCGTGGCGATCGCACGGGCGCTGGCCACCAGCCCGCGCCTGCTGCTGATGGACGAGCCCCTGGCCTCGCTGGACCTTGCCCGCAAGGCCGAAATCCTGCCCTACCTGGAGCGCCTGCATGACGAACTCGACATGCCCGTGCTTTACGTGAGCCATGCGCCCGACGAGGTCGCCCGGCTGGCCGACCACCTGGTGCTGCTGGATGCCGGCCGGGTCACGGCCTCGGGCCCCACGCGCGAGCTGATGACGCGGCTGGACCTGCCGCTAGCGCACGGCGATGCCGCGGCCGCGGTGCTGGACGCCGTGGTCAGCGCCGTCGAGCCCGATTGGCATATGAGCCATGCCGAGTTTCCCGGCGGCCGCATCAGCCTGCTCAACCCCACGCTGCAGGTCGGCCAGCGCGTGCGCGTGCGCATCCAGGCGCGCGACGTGAGCCTCACGCTGGCGCGCCAGGAGGGCACCAGCGTGCAGAACATCTTCCCCGTCATCGTGACCGGCCTGGCGGCCGACAGCCCGGGCCAGTTCATGGTGGGCCTGGACGCCGGCGGCAGCGCGCTGCTGGCCCGCATCACGCAGAAGTCGGCCCAGGCGCTGCGATTGCAGCCGGGTAGCCGCGTGTTTGCGCAGGTCAAGGGTGTGGCGGTGTTGGGCTAAGACGTTCGGCAAAGAAAGCCAGGATCTCATCGCGCGCCGCCAGCGTGGGTTGGCCCGCCTCATCGACCAGGTGGGCCGTCACCACGCTGTGCGGTGTGGGCACATGCCGGACGAAGAAGGGCGGCACCTCGGTATTGGCAGCGCTGTCCGGCAGCACCCTGCCCACAAAACGGTCACCCAAAGCCTCGGCATAGGCCGCAAAGCGCTGGGCCCGGCAAAATTTGTCGCCTTCGAATCGGTAGGCCAGCACGGTGAGCTTCTCTTTATCGAGCCGCCGGCGCACAGCCTGGATGTCGGCGGGCGAGATCTCCAGGCCGGCCGGGTCGTTGAGCGGCAGCGAGGGCTGCGACAGCACAGGCGCCAGCACCGCGGGCTCCAGCATCATCGACAGCGCGAAGTTGCCGGTCCAACACATGCCGATGGCGCCCACGCCGGGCCCGCCGCATTCCTGGTGCGCCAGCTTGGCCAGCGCCATCAGCCATTGCGTCACCGGGCTGGTTTCATTGGCGCGCAGCGCGCGGAACTCGGCGCTGACGCAGGCGCGCTGGAAAACGGCAGCGCCTTCGTCGGCGCCGGGTACCACGCCGTCGCGGCCGAACAGCGAGGGCATGTAAACGGTAAAGCCCGCATCGCGTACCCAGCGACTGAAGCGCGCGACATGCGGGCTGATGCCCGGCATCTCGGTCATGACGATCACGGCCGGGCCCGAGCCGGCCACGTAGACTTTTTTGGCCACGCCGTCCAGCGTGATGGTACGGGCCGTGAAGTCTTCGAGCGGATCGTCCTCATTCATGCTGCGCTGCGCGGGGGAGGGGGAGTGGGCCATGGTCGTGTTTTCAGGGTGGAAAGCCTGCATTGGACGCGGCGGGCAGCTAAACTGCGAGTGTCTATTTAGACATCTTTAAGGCTTTTTCAGTCAATGACCGATTTCACCGTCCTGGTGCTGCCCGGGTCTTTCGCGGCCAGCGTCGCCGCCACGCTCGACGTGCTGCAAGCAGCGGCCACATTGGCGCCGCGCCTGAAGCTGGCGCGCCCCGGTTGGCGCGTGCTGTCGCCCTCCGGCGGTGCCGTGCCCCTGAGCAGTGGCATGCGCCTGGATACCAGGGCCCTGCCCAGACGCCGGCGCGCCGACACGTCGACCTGGATCATCCCGGGTTTGGGCCTGGACAACGCCCAGGCGGTCGCGGCCGGGCTGGCGGGCGCGGATGCGCAGCGCGCCATCCAGGCCGTCACCGCACACGCGGCGCAGGGCGGCCGTGTCGCGGCCTCCTGCTCGGCGGTGTTTTTGCTGCAGGCGGCAGGCCTGCTGGCCGGGCGCCGCGCCACGACGTCCTGGTGGATGGCGGCCGAGCTGCGCCGCCTGGAGCCGCGCTGCAACGTTGATGCCGACCGTATGGTGTGCGCCGACGGCCCCGTGAGCACGGCGGGCGCTGCCTTCGCGCAGACTGATTTGATGCTTCACCTGCTGCGCATGCAGTTCGGCGCGGGGCTGGCCGACGCGGTGGGGCGCATCCTGCTGATAGACGGACGGCAGGCGCAGGCGCCTTTTGTGCTGCCGGCCATGCTGTCCAACGGCAACGAACTGGTGGCCCGCCTGACGGCGCGCATCGAGTCGGCCTTGCCGCATCCACCCAGCGTAGAGGCGCTGGCCGGCGAGTTCGCCATGTCGCAGCGAACCCTGTCGCGGCGCGTGCGCGAGGCCACGGGCCAAAGCACGCTGGCACTGGTGCAAAGCGTGCGGCTCAACCGAGCCCGCATGCTAATCGAATCGAGCCGCATGAGCATAGAGCAGGTGGCGGGGCAGGTGGGTTACGAGGACGCCACGGCCCTGCGGCGGCTGATGCGCAAATCAGCGGGCGCCAATCCCAGTCGCTACCGGTCGGCGGCAAACCCGCACGCGAGCGGGCCCGGCCTTTTATAATCCGCATTGAAGCCAGCCAAGGGGCGCGTCCGCCGCGCCCAGCCAGCCAATCGAGTTCCTCAACTTGTCTGCTGGCTTATGCAATCCCACTCTCCTTCTTCTTTTTCTTCCCGTTTTTCCCTCGCACCGCTGGCCGCCGCCATGGCCTTGCTGGGCGCCACGCCCGTTCATGCGCAAGGCGCCTCGCCGGACGCGACAAGCACCGGCTCGCTCGGCACGGTCACCGTCAGCAGCGAACGCCAGGGCAGTTTCACCTCCAACACCGTGCAGGTCGGCACTTTCCGCGATCAGAGCCCGCTGGACGTACCACTCACCAGCAACGTCATTACCCGCGAGGTGATAGACGCCCAGGGCCAGCGCACGCTGTACGGCGCGCTGCGCAACACCGCGGGCGTCACGCGTTCGCAGCTCAACGGTTCGGCCTACGACAACGTCGCGATCCGCGGCATCCTGGTGGAAAACCGTGGCAACTACCGCCTCAACGGCTCGTTGCCCATCATCAACCTGGTCGACGTGCCGCTGGAGAACAAGGAACGCGTGGAGGTGCTCAAGGGCGCGTCCTCGCTGTATTACGGCTTTGTGCCGCCTTCGGGCATCGTCAACTATGTGACCAAGCGGGCCGGCGCGACGCCGGTGACCAGCCTGTCGACCTCGCTGAACCAGTACGGCGCGGTGGACCTGCACGCCGACATAGGCCGGCGCTTCGGCCCGGACAACAACACGGGACTGCGCATCAACGCCGCGGCCGGGCATGAAGACATCGGCATCGACAATTTTTCGGGCAAGCGGCAGATGCTGTCCGCCGCGCTGGACGTCAAGGTGTCGTCCTCGGTCAACCTCAAGTTCGACGCCGAGTATTACAAAAAAGACTCCTCCGAGCAGGCCGGCATCACCCTGCCCACAGCGGTGAACGGCGTGATCACCTTGCCGCGCCTCACGGGCAACAAGGTCAACCTGGCCGGCGAATGGCAACGCTATGTGGCTGACGCCACCAATCTGCTGGCGCGCGCCGACGTGGCGTTGAGTGACGACTGGTCGGCCATTTTTGAGCTGGGCCAGGCGCGCAACAACCGCGACCGGCGCTTTTCGCAGTTCAACCTCACGAATGTGCTCACCGGCGCGGGCACGTTGACCGTGAACCAGCAGGATGGCCAGGAGTACGAAAACAACAACTTCCGCACCGAACTGAGCGGGCGAGTCGCCACCGGCAGCATCACGCACGAGCTGTCCATTGGCTACACCGGCAACGAACGCAAGCAGGACAGCCGTAATTCGCCGACGCAGACCTTCGCGCAAAACCTCTACAACCCGGTGCTGATCCCGTACACGCCGCGTACCGCCGCCAATGCGAGTGCACCGTCCAAAATCACCGACAACGGCCTCTATGTGTTTGACCGCATCGTGCTGTCCGAACAATGGCAGCTCATGGCCGGCGCGCGGCGCTCCGACTACACCAGCGTGACCACGACCACACGCTACGAAGCTCAGAAAACCAGCCCCTCGGTTTCGGTGATGTACAAGCCGACGGCACGCACCTCTGTGTATGCGAGTTACATCGAAGGCATGGAGGAAAGCGGCACGGCGCCGGCCAACCGCGCGAACGCGGGCGAGGTTCTCGCACCTTCGCTCAACAAGCAGGTCGAACTCGGTATCAAGGCCGAAGTGGCCCAGGGCCTGCTGCTGCAGGCGGCCTACTTTGACGTGAAGCGTCCGTCCACCACCGTCGATGCCGCCAACCGCTTCGTACTGGGAGGTGAGGCCGAGTACAAGGGTTTTGAATTTGCCGCTTCGGGAGAGATCAACAAGCAGTGGTCGGTCGTGGCCTCGGCACTGGTCATGAACCCCAAGATCACCAAGACCACGGTGGCGGCCGAGTTGAACAAGACGCCCGAAAACGCGCCCAAGCTGACCTACAGCGTATTCGGTGAATACCGCGTGCCCTCGGTGCCCGGCCTGGCGCTCAACGCTGGCTGGTATTTCACCGGCAAGCGCCCGGTCAACAATGCCAACCAAGCCTATATCGACGGCGCCGGCACCCTGTCGCTGGGTGCGCGTTACCGCACCAAGCTCTTCGGCACAAACACCACGCTGCAGGCCAACCTGGACAACGCCACCGACAAGGTCTACTGGAGCACGGCCGGCAACGGCCTGCTGGGCGTGGGCGCACCGCGCACGCTGCGCGTCGCCGCGAAGTTCGACTTCTGATGGGGCTGCGCACATGGCGGCCGGCGCTGCTCAAGCTGCATCGCTGGCTGGGCCTGACCGCCGGCCTGCTGCTGATGCTCAACGCCTTTACCGGCTCGCTGATGCTGGGTGCGCGTCCGCTGGACCGCGTGCTCAATGCACAGCTCTTCGAAGTCAAGCCAGCCAGCCAAGCCGTGCCGCTGGAAACCATACGCCAGGCATTGGTGGCCGACTACGGCGGCAAGGCGCGTTTCACCCTGCGTCCGCCGCGCGAGCCTGGAGAGTCCATCCTCGTCTACGTGACCAGCGACAGCTGGCAGGGCCAGGCCTATTACGACCCCTACAGCGGCCGCAAGCTGGGCGCGCGCGAAGAACACGAGGGTTTTGCCAACGCACTGTTCGAGTTCCATTCGGCGCTGCTGGCCGGTGACACGGGCAAGACCGTGCTCGCCTTCAACACCGTCACCATGCTGGCGATGCTGGTCACGGGCATGCTGCTGTGGTGGCCTGCCCGGAGTTGGCGCGGCGCGTTTTCCGTCAGCCTCAAGGGCGGCTTGCTGCGCGGGCTGTTCGACTTGCACCGGACGGGCGGTGCGGTGCTGGGCGCCTGGGTACTGGTATGCGTGCTGACCGGCACCTGGATGGCCTGGCGCCCAGTCTCGCAATGGGTGACCCAGCTGGCAGGGCAAAGGCAGGTGCTGCCCCCGGTCGTGAAAGCCGCAGCAGCCCCGCAGGGCCACGCCGCCACGGCCGACGAGATGGTGGCCACCGCCAACGCCGCCTTGCCCGGCGGCATCGTGGGTTATGTCGGCCTGCCGGCCAAACCTACGGCGCCGGTGCGCATACGCAAGAAGCTGGACGACGACCCGCATCCCAACGGCCTGTCCTCGGTCTGGCTGCACCCGCTGAGCGGTGAGGTGATACGCGTGGACCGCTGGAGTGACCTGGATATCGGAGCGCGTTCCTATGCCTGGATATACCCGCTGCACTCCGGCAAGCTGGCCGGCGTGATCGGGGTGATGGCCACGGCGGCGGGCGGCTTTTTGCTGTTCGGTTTTGGTGTCAGCGGCACCTGGCTGTGGTGGCTGCGTTGGCGCATGCGCACCGCGAGGGCTGGCTCCTAGGTAACAGCGGGTTTCATTTCGGCCTGTGCGTTGCGGGAACTGCGTATCGACGCTGCCCCTTGCTTCAAGGTATGGTCCTTCTTCGCATCCCGTGCCGCTGGCATGGGATGTGCATCAAGAATCCTACATACACATCCATCCAGGCAGGAGAACCTACATGCGTTTCAACTTCAAGGGCACCGTGCTGGCGTCCGCTTGCTCCCTCATGCTGGCGTTCGGCGTCGCCGTTCCCGCCGCACACGCGCAGGCACAGGCCGACAAGGCGGTCCTCGAAAAGGCCGAGAGCTACAAGGGCGAGGCACTGGCCTTGCTGGAGAAGCTGGTCAATATCGACTCCGGTTCGGGCTATGAAAAAGGCCTGGCCCAGGTGCGGGCGATCTCCGTTGACGAGCTGAAAAAACTCGGTGCGCGCATCGAGACCTTCCAGGCCACGCCCGAGGGAGGCTTGAATGTGGTGGCCACGTTGACAGGCACCGGCAAGGCCAAGATCCTGCTGATGGCGCACATGGACACGGTTTTCAAGGAAGGCACGGCCGCGGCCAAGCCGTTTTATATCAAGGGCAACCGTGCCTACGGCCCCGGCGTGATGGACAACAAGGGCGGCATCATCGCAGGCCTGTATGCGCTGAAGATCCTGCAGCAGCTCAACTTCAAGGACTATGCGCAGATCACCTTTTTGCTCGACAACAACGAGGAAACCGGCTCCCCCATGACCACCGCGCTGATCGAAAAAGTGGCCAGGCAGCACGACGTCACACTGAACCTGGAGCCCGGCCGGCCCGCGGACGGACTGGTGATCTGGCGCAAGGGCAGCGGCACCGCCACGGTGGAGGTCAAGGGCAAGTCGGCGCACGCCGGCGTCGCGCCCGACAGCGGCCGCAACGCGGCGATGGAAGTGGCGCACCAGATCCTGCAGTTGGGCAAGCTGGGCAGCAAGGAGAAACAGACGACCATCAATTTCACGGTGCTCAAGGCCGGGGACCGCACCAATGTGATCCCGGACGCCGCCAGCGCCAAGGCCGACGTGCGGGTGGCGGTTCCCGAGGAATTCGACCGGATCGAGAAGGACCTGGCAAGGGTGTCGGCCAACAAGCTGATTCCCGACACCGAGGTCAAGACCAGCCTGAGCCGCGGCCTGCCGCCCATGCCGCAAACCGCCAAGCAGGATGTGCTGGCGGCCAAGGCCCAGGCGATTTACGCTGAAATCGGGCGCAAGCTGACGCTGGAAGGCAGCGGCGGCGCGGCCGACGCCAGCCTGTCGGCCGGAGTGGGCACACCCACGCTGGACGGCTTCGGCATCGTGGGCGGTGAAATCCACACGGAAAACGAGTACGCCGAGATCGACAGCATCGTTCCGCGCTTTTACCTGCTGGCGCGCATGCTGGTGGAATTGAGCAAATAAGGCCG
>Ga0065165_1003435_pt1 | contig 11138 bp, 10 predicted proteins | sample AraplaMF_Cvi_mMF_FD_63813 | JGI IMG/M metagenome (GOLD analysis project Ga0065165, IMG submission 63813) | Arabidopsis root microbial communities from the University of North Carolina, USA - plate scrape MF_Cvi_mMF (version 2) (version 3) | ecosystem: Host-associated > Plants > Roots >... | reverse complement strand
TTCTGTATCGCAGATCTGCCGGGAATCATCGAAGGTGCACATGAAGGGAAAGGATTAGGACACCGCTTCCTGAGACATATCGAAAGAAACCCGGTATTACTGTTCCTGATCCCTGCAGATAGCTCCGATCATAAGAAGGATTATGAGATCCTGGTGAATGAACTGGAAATGTACAACCCTGAATTGCTGGATAAACAATTTTTGCTGGCGATCAGTAAGAGTGATATGCTGGATGATGAACTGAAAGAAGCGATTGCAGCAGAACTGCCACCGAACGTACCACACGTGTTCATCTCATCTGTGACCCAACAGGGATTACCACAGTTGAAAGACATGTTGTGGAATGCACTGAATGCAACACCAAAAGCATAAAATAAAAAAAGAGGTTGTATCAAAAGTAAAATTTCCGGGATTTAATCCGGATACCTGATGGAGAGAATTTTTATTTATCAAATTCTCAATGCCTTCAATTTACTTTTGATACAACCTCTTTTTTTAAACTTAAATAATTTTAGTCTTTTAACCCCAGCCAGGCTTTTACCGCCTTGTAATCACTCATATCCACAGTCGTCGCTTTTCTTGCTGACGTACCACCGGGAATCAGCACATATCTATATTGCGTATACTTAACACCATTATCTGTAACGGTGCTAACATCTCCATTCGAATACAAATAAACCCCTCCTTTATAGAAAGTGGCCCTTATATTCAGATTCGAATAAACACTATAGTAGGGCAATGGCGATACAGCCGGATCACTGGCTGATTGCAGGTTTACGTAAACCTTCATTTCACCGGAACTAAGCAGTGTTGCATCCAGTTTAGGAATAGCTATATCAGCATAGAATCCAACGGTATCAATCCCACCACCAGAGGTGTGGATAGTATCCGCCTCAAATGCCACATCCAGCCAGCCGGAATAAATAACATTTGCAGTACCTGCATCACCTTTAGGGCCAGTGGCGCCGGCAGGACCCGTAGCACCTGTGTCTCCCTTAGGACCAGTACTACCATCTTTACTACAACTTGTCATAAATAATGCGACAGCAATAAGCAAAAGGGGTGCATTAACAGAACAGAAGATTCGTTTCATGTACAGAAGTTTTGATAATTATGAATGAATGTTGGGATGTTGGGGCCAGGATTATTACGTGTCTAAATATACGAAGAATGCCTCCCCTTTTATCACTAAAAATTTTTGTCTTACTTTACAAAAAAATACCCTGTGAAGTACTTAGTCCAAGTTTGTCTTAGCGCCGCCTTGTTTTGCGCCTGTAAGTCGTCGACCTCCTCACCTCCTGCCTCGGATAGCACCGCTGTTGCCGTTTCAAAACCAGCCGATGGTTTAACCGGATTGTATACAGGTGATTTCGATGGCAAAAAGATCTATATCACCATCAACTATGCAAGAAATAATCACCTTGCTGGTTACAATGTGCATCTCGGATTACGTCGTAACGTGAGCGGTAGCTATAAGATCGCCAGCGATGGGGTGGATGTGACCCTGAATGAACCTGGTGACCATCCCTTTGACGGTAAGTTTACGATCCACCTCGATCCTTCAGGTGAAAAAGGAAACGGTAAATGGGTACCCCTGAACAATTCCAAACTGACGACCAAAGAATTCAGCCTCGTAAAAGTGATAAAAACTGAAGGCAAAAGCAATGGCTTTGAAGCAGACTACCCTCTGGGAGCCGATCACCGGGATATTACCTTTAAAGCTGATGGCAGCGCGATCCTCAATTATTATCCCCAGATAGATGACTCTACTTTTGCCCAGCAAATGGTCACAGTAAGAGGCACCTGGGAGAGAAAAGGCGATTCCCTGTACGTAAGCTGGGAAAAGAAAGCCGATCAACCCGAACCTGCTACAATCTATACCATCACCTACGAAGGGGAAAATGACAACCGCTGGTTAACCGGCGTTGAAACTGCTGACAGCCTCCGTTATTGGGTAGGACCTTGATAAACACACGACACATAGTAAAGAAAGGGGGTATTACCCTGTTGGCCGCCAGCATCCTGTTCGCGACCTGGCTGCTCATCAGGCTGAGTATCCCCTATCTTGCTTTTGATCCATACACTGATTTTCTGATGACCAAGCAAAGGATCTATCATATCCTTCACTGGCGGTTCAGTTTCTATGTACATGTATTTATCAGCTTTGTTGTGATGCTCACCGGGTTGTTGCAATTCAGCTGGTATGTGATAAAAAAATATCCCCGTCTGCATCGCCGGTCCGGAACAATTTACGCTGTAGTGGTGCTGTTCTTTAGCGGACCCAGTGGCTTAGTCATGGCGTTCTATGCGAATGGCGGTTTGCCGGCACGTATCAGTTTCGTCATCCTCGCGCTCTTATGGCTGTATACCACCGCCATGGGCTGGTATTATGCCAGGCAGCATCAATGGATGGCACATGGTGCCATGATGCTCCGGAGCTATGCCCTCACACTTTCGGCCGTGAGCCTGCGCTTATACGCTTACCTCATAGATGTGCTGAATATTCCTCTTCGTCCACGTGCGGCTTACATACTCATTGCATGGCTTAGCTGGACGCTGAACCTGATCATTGCAGAACTGATCATCCGGAAAATTGAAAAGATTTACCCGATCAGGAAGCCCAACGGCCAATGAGCTTCGCTCAAAGGCCTACAGGCTAAGTTCTTTTTTAAAGAGAATCATGACCACCTAACGCATTCCCAATACCACATCCTTCTTCACAAAATGGCCATCTTCCCTGATTGCATAATTATCCTTTCCTAAAGGTCGCTGACTTTTGATTGGATTGTCATCATAGCCTTCCTCATTCGGATCTTTTGTATAGGTCAGCTCAAAACTCGATACTTCAATATCATAATTAGCATTGATAGTCGCCACTTTATAAGGATCTTTCAATATCTTCTGACCTCCGATCAGTAACTTATCGATCAGGGTACCTTTGTTGTTAAAGCTGGCGATATAGTACACCGGCAGTTTATTACCCCCCATTTCATCTACCACGCCATAGATCAGGGTACGATTGCTGTCATTGGATCTTACTAATCCCACCCTGTAATATTCTGCCCCTACTTCCCTTGAAAATGCATAGTCACGCATCTCTGGTACATAGCGTTCATTGTCGTAAGAAATGATTTTATCCTCCGTCATGTGAACAGCATACTTCATATCCAGCAGCAGCGGGAACTTTACCTGGGTAAATTCATGGTTGAAGACCGCCCACTGGAGTTTATCCGGATCTGTAGAACCTGACATAGCGGTCATAATGATATCGTTGAAGGTGTATTCGTTATCTTCTCTCAGTTTGGTGAGATCCTTATCCTTTTGCAGGTTTTTCAGATTACCGTAGCCAAACTCAATGGCAGATATGAGATATTGCTTTGCCTTGTCCAGGTCACCTAATCTGGAATATAAGCAGGCTTTGTTATAGAGTAGTTTATTCAGGGGTTTATAATCCAGGATGTCGGCTATATCATAGGCCTTGAGTCCTTCCTCCATTTCGCCGATATCCCCCAGGGCATTTCCCATTTCATAGTAGGCCTTGGCCTGTGGCTGTGCCAGGATAGACTTTTTGAAGATAGCCACCGCCTGAGACGGATCTTTTTTGTTACGATAAACATCGATGGCCTGCAGGAACAGTTTATCAGCTTCCTTGTCTTTACCAGTACGGGCATTGGCCACCATCAGCACCGTGTCTTCGGCGTACAGGTTACTTTGTGTAAGTGTAATACCGGAAGCGGATCCCTTTTTGCTTTCCGAGGGGCCATTACAGGCAAATAGAGTGGCTGTTGTTACAAACAATAACAATTGACGCATACGAGAGTACTTTATCCGCTAAAGATAATGTAAGATTTTTATAATACGAGGGGCTCGGGGATAGGGTCTTTCTATAGTTAAGATTCGGTCAGATAAGTGCACCAGAAGGTCATCATAAGGTCACTTCAATATCGATTGGATATTGAGGTGATATTGAGGTGATATATTGGTGTACTTATAGTGTACTTATCTGACCGAATCTCAAGCGGATACGCACCGAAGATTTCTTATATTAAAAAAGGCCTCCCAGCGGACCCAGCATTCCACCGGCTACACTTTTCATTTCAGATTCCCAGGTATTCTCTGCTGCTTTCAGTGCACGGTTCATGGCTGTTATCACTAAATCTTCCAGTTCTTCTTTATTATCTTTTTCCAGTAATCTCTCTGCTATTTCCAGGCTTTTCACTTCGCGGTTGCCTGTCACGGTTACTTTTACCGCGCCATCACCAGCTTCACCATCTACGGTGATCAGGGCCAAACGTTCTTTACTTTCTTTCATTTTTTGCTGCGCTTCCTGCAGCTTGCCAAACATATCAAACATGGTAGGTCTATTTTTAGGCCGCGAAGATATTTCACTTTTCTTTATCTTAACACCCTAAATCAACAGCATGTTGGAAACCAAAGTATGTATTATCGGTGCCGGCCCGGGCGGCGCTGCAGCAGCACTACAACTTGCACAACTGGGAGTTGAATGTATAGTAGTAGACAAAGCTGTTTTTCCCCGGGATAAGGTTTGTGGAGATGGATTGAGTGGAAAAGTTCTCACGGCCCTTAACCGTATCGACCCTGCCATTGCGACCCGCCTCAAAGAGGCTACTTTCAAAGTGAACAGCTGGGGTGTCACCTTCGTATCGCCAGGCCGCTATAGCCTGGATGTTGGCTATCGCCCTGATTACAACAGCAATAATGAAGGCCATAAGGAAACACCCATCGGCTACGTCGCCAAACGTATGGACTTCGATAACTTTCTGGTGGATGAGATCAAACGCCGCAAAGAAATCAGCTTACACGAAAATGTAAACATCGATACATATGAATTGCAGGAAGATGGTTACCTCGTAAGCGGCAACAAAGGCGCTTTCCAGGTAAAAGCCAAACTCCTTATCATAGCAAATGGTGCCCATTCTTCTTTTACCAAAGAAGTAGCAGGTATTACCATGGAACCCAATCATTACATAGCCGGTATACGTGCCTATTACAAGAATGTAAGTGGTAACAATCCCGACAACTTTATAGAACTACACTTTTTGAAAAGCCTGCTCCCCGGCTACTTCTGGGTATTCCCATTACCAAACGGGGAAGCCAATGTAGGCGTAGGTGTGCTCAGCGAAACAGTCCGCAAAAAGAAGATCAACCTGAAAAAGGAAATGCTGGATATCATTGCCAATGATCCGGTATTCAAAGAGCGCTTCAAAGATGCAGAACTGGTCAGCAATATCGAAGGCTATGGCCTGCCATTGGGTAGTAAAGTACGCGTGCTGCATGGCGACCGCTACATGCTGGTAGGGGATGCCGCTTACCTGATAGATCCATTCACCGGCGAAGGTATTGGCAATGCCCTGTACTCAGGCCGCCTGGCCGGCATACAGGCACACGCTGCCCTGGAGGCCAATAACTTCTCCGCAGCTCAGCTGGCAAAATATGATTCAGAAGTATATCGTGTAATGGGGCCTGAGCTGAAACTAAGTCACCGCCTGCAAAAGCTGATCCGCTACCCTTGGCTGTTCAATACCCTCATGAAGGTGAGCAGTCGTAACAAACAACTGCAGGAACTCCTCTCCTGCATGTTCTATGAGGTAGACCTGCGCAAGCGACTGACCAAACCATCCTTTTATTTCAAATTACTGTTTAATAGATAATACGTGAAGAAGTTCAACCTATTGGGTGCACTCTTAATCAGTACTTTTATGTCTGCCTTTGCCCAACAACCGCTTTATACGCATAACAGTGCCGGCCATCTGGAACTCACCACCGATGGTGCTGCTCACCTGTCCAAATTGCCACTGAAGTGTATGCAGCTGGAATTTCCGTACAAAACAGGTGTGGTATTTACTGATACCTCCCTGGTGACCAATCCGAGAAATTACCATCCTGCTTTCTATGGCTGTTACGACTGGCATAGCAGCGTGCATGGCCACTGGATGCTGGTAAGATTACTCAAGTCCTTCCCCACCCTGCCACAGCACGAACTGATCCTCACCAAACTGCAACAAAACCTGACTGCCGAACACATTCTGCAGGAACAAAAACTGTTCACCAACAAGGAGAATAAAGGTTTTGAACGCATCTATGGCTGGAGCTGGCTGCTGCAACTGCAAAGGGAACTACTTACCTGGAACTCCCCTGAAGGAAAAGAACTCGCGGCCAATGTACAACCACTGGCTACCCAGTTCTCAAAAGCCTACATCGATTTCCTGGGTAAACTGATGTATCCTATCCGCGTAGGTGAGCATACTAACCTCGCTTTTGGTCTTTGCCTGGCATGGGATTATGCCGTGACTGCAAAAGATCAGCCATTGCAGGATGCCATTAAAGCAGCGGCCACCCGTTTCTACCTGGCAGATAAAAATGGTCCTGTTAGTTATGAACCCGGTGGTTACGACTTCCTGTCACCCTGCCTGGAAGAAGCGGACCTGATGTGGAGAATTCTGCCGGCTACGCAATACCAGTCATGGATACAGGAATTCCTGCCAGGACTGTTCGCTAAGCATATCACCCTCTTCCCCATCGCCCAGGTGAAAGATCGTACTGATGGTAAACTCGTACACCTGGATGGATTGAACCTGAGCCGGGCATGGTGCCTTTATGGTATAGCACGTCATGCAGGTAAGAATAGTGCAGCTATTCAGGCCCTGGCTAACCAGCACCTGGAAGCCGCGATACCGCATGTGGCCAGCGGGGATTACGCCGGTGAACACTGGCTGGCTTCCTTTGCTGTATATGCACTGACTGTTGAGAATAACTAATTTCTATAGCGGGTCGTGCTGCAGTTTGAATGACTCTTTCATTCAAAAAAAGAGTCCTTTAACTGTAGGCCTTTGAGCGAAGCTCAGTGGTCGTACAACTCCAAAATAGGAATCAAATTAGCACACTACTCATATGCGATTCATTCTCCTGATAATATCCCTGTTTGTACTACAGGCAGACCTGATGGCCCAACGTAATTTCACTGTATCCCCAACACCCAACTGGCTCGCACCTTATAAGCCAGACCTGGGTAAAACACCGGATGCAAGTGAAGTGAGTAACGGCTATTTTCTGCTACTGCTGGAAGAACAACACCATGCAGAAAAAGGTGCGGTATACAGGCATGTTATCAGGCAGATTGTATCGGAAGCCGGTATTCAGAACGGAGCGGAGATCTCCGTGGATTATGATCCTACTTATGAAAAACTACGCTTTCATCAGCTGATCATTCGCCGCAACGGAGAAGTGATCAATAAACTGGATCCATCGCGCTTCCGCTTCCTGCAAAAGGAAGATGAACTCTCCCGTTTTATTTACAGCGGTACCTTCACTGCTTACTACATTCTCGAAGATGTACGCAAAGGCGATCAGATAGAATACGCCTATACGCTCGAAGGCGTGAATCCCATCTTCGAACACAAATACGCAAACACCTTTTATTTCACGTCCTACGATCCTATCGTCAATTATTACAAAGCACTCATTGCAGCACCAGGAAGAAATATTCAATTCAAACCCTTCAATCATGCAAGACTGCCGGCCAAACAGAGCTGGAATGGTATGCAATTGTATGAATGGAAGATCGCAGATGTAATGCCTGTGGATGAAAATGATAATGCGCCGGATTGGTATACCACCATGCCTTTTGTACAAGCCAGTGAATACAGGTCATGGTCAGAGATTATCAACTGGGGAGCAAAAATAAATACACCTCCTGCACCAGGTACACGCCTGCAGGCAAGGATCGCAGAACTAAAAAAACAATCAGGCAATAATAAAGCCCTTTACCTGCAAAATGCCATGCGTTTTGTGCAGGACGATATCCGGTATATGGGCATTGAAATGGGTGAATATTCTCATAAACCTAACAACCCCGACAAGATCTTAGATCAGCGGTTTGGTGATTGTAAAGACAAATCGCTGCTGTTAACCACACTACTACGTGCAGATGGTATCAATGCCAGCATGGCTTATACCAATACTTACCTGAAGGCTCATGTATCCGACTACCTGCCTTCGCCCTACATGTTCAATCACGTGATCGTATATGCACAACTGGGAGATAGTGCCTATTGGATTGATCCTACCATCAGTTACCAGCGCGGTCCACTTAGCCAGCACACCGTACCCGATTACCAGGAAGCACTGATCATCAAAACTGATGGTAGCGATAAACTCACTGCTATTCCACAGGTGAACAAAGGGAAGCAGATCATTAAAGAGCACTTTACACTGCCCGATGCCAAAGGCAGGAAAGGGAAATTGACTATTCACAGTGAATATACATTGCGGTTTGCCGATCAGCAACGTGATGTATTCGCCAACAATAGTATGAAAGATCAGCAGAAATCTTATCTCGATTACTACAAGAATATTTATGGAGAACTGCATATTGATTCTGCGCTGAAAACGATCGATGATCCCATCAAAAATCGGTTCACTGTAATAGAACGTTATGAACTGGATGAGCCCTGGAAGAATGATCCTGATGAACCGGGAAGACTTGAAATCCCTGTAATGGCAGGCATTCTACAGGAAGCATTGCCAAAAACCAACAAGAAAAAGAATAGTAAATCGGGTGCTCCGCTGGCCCTGCGTTATCCATATTCACTGGATTATACTATTGATATGGATATGCCTATAGAATGGTCGCTCAGCGATGAACCTATCCGTATCAGGAATGACTATTATGCCTTCTCATTCACGCCTGTTGTGAATGGTAGTCATGTTTCATTCCATTATATTTTTGAAACTTTTAAGGATAACATTCCGGCGGATTATTTAGCACAGTATGAAAGCGACAGAAGTAAAATGGATGATATTATTTCATTTAGTCTATTCTGGTCGCCGGATGATCCGGCAGAGATGGCAACGCCGGCAGATGGTGCAGTGAACTGGGTAACACTCTCACTGGCCCTTTTCTTTCTTGCTTTCTTTGGCAGGATGGCATGGAAGTATAATCAATATACAATCTATCCGCTACAGGATGTGCAACAACCGGCTGAACTGAGTGGCTTTTTGTTTGTCATTGGTTTCTTTGTTTTCATCACCCCACTGGTTACACTACAGGGAATTTTCAATAATTCCTTTTTCAGTTTAAAAGTATGGCAACAGTTAAGCAAGTCTACACATCTCCTCACTAATACATCCTTCCTGGAGTTTTGGTTAATATTACGGATGGTGGCGTTCCTTTTCTTCTTTGCGTATAATATACTGTTGATTGCATTATACATCAATCGCAGAGATACCTTTCCGGTGGCCATGGTGTATTATATGCTGGCATGTTTGGTCTGCAAGACAATCGATATTGGCACATCACACTTCCTGCATAAAACCAGCTGGGAAAGCTGGGAACTGTTAATTGTTTTTTACTTCTTTGTAAAGGGTTTAATTTTTACGCCATACCTATTGCAATCATCGCAGGCAAAAGAAACCTTTATCATGCCACACCGTTCTGTGACAGGCAAAGAAAAAGGGTACTGATACAAAGATCAATACCCTTTTAATGATGTAGCTGGCGCTGTTTTTAGAAAGATTCAGAATCAAAGATCACTACCTTTTCCCACAGGTGTTTGCAGTTTTCTACGAATGCCAGGTGCACCGGGTGTACCTGATAGGTATCGTGACCTGCTTCGTCATTGAACGCGGTGAGCAGACAGTAGCTGTAATCCTTCACAATCACTGGTCTGTCAGTAGCTGCTGGTTTGCCTACATTGAACGTCACGAGGGTTTCCACAGCACTAAGGGATTTTACACCTTCTTCAAATGTTTTGATATCAGCTGCCGAAAGATCTGCTTTCAGATAAAAATTTACAACGTGTACAAACATGTTCAACTTGCATTTTATATGTTAGAAAGAATAGAATGAATTAACTGATCTCGTTGATATATCTCTTCACACTCTGCAGATTCACGATATACACCAGTACTATTACAAGCAGTGCTGCACCCGCAGTACCAGCGCTGATCCATGAAGATACGAACATATTCATGCCGGCAAGGATCGCTGCAGCTTTCCACTGCAATATTGCAATCAGGATCAGCGAGATGATCGTTGTAAATATATACAAAGGCACGAATTGTCGCATCAGGTATCGCTGCAGCTGGCGGGGAGCTGTACCTAAGGTAACCAGCAATTGTATTTCCCGTTTGCAACTGGCAATCACGACCTGTATAAACATACTGAACACTAACAGTGCAAACAATAATAAGATCAAACCAAAGAAACCGATCACAGATACAATGGTCTGTACAATCACCTTGGTTTTGCTGTATTTAAGTTTGTCCTGGTTGGTGCTATACCCTTTATCTTCCAGGTATTTTACTAAAACAGGGTTAGAAGGATCTTTTGTTTTGATGATGACACGGCTGGGAGCAGTTGCTACGCCGTTCCCAAACTTTCCGTTTGCCCATTCCATGAAACTACCCGGTACGAGGAAGGAGGTGATCCTGTCTGAAAAGCCCACGATCCTGCCGGTGAATTCCTGTGTAAGCAGCCCTTTGGAAAGCGTGATTTTCATAGGGAGGGCCTTGATGGTCTCCTGGGATATCTGTGGCAATCCCTGGCTCAATGCGTAGCCAAAATTGTAGAGATTGAGAAAGTCATTAGGCAGGATAATCGGAATGGTATTATCGCCCACCTGCCATTTCCAGTCTTCACTTTTTACATCGATGAAAGTATCCGGAACGGCTTCAAAAAACATTTCGGTATAGAAGTGCAGATCGCCGGGAGCGGCAGCAGTCACCTTATATTGGTTAGAGGTGATGAAGCCAAAGGCAGCAGTAAATGGCTGCTTTTTGATATCGGCAATTTCCTGTGGGGTGAACACACTTTTATCTGCCTGCCCCATCATATCGTTGGTGATCTTTTTATTGATAACGAGGAAGTCTACGCTTTCATTCTGGTTCTGCTGGTTGTAGAGCAACTGATCAAAGTCCGTATGCATCTGTATAGACAGCAGCAACAGCAGCATGGCGATACCCAGGCCGGCAGTCGCCATCAACAGGCGGCCTTTGCCTATGCCCGTCTGAATGATCTTTTTGAGTAAGCCGAAAAACGATTGCTTCATAAATTGAAATGTATATCGTAGGCAAACCTGTTGTCATTGACCAGGTCTGTTAAAATAAATCCGGCCTTG
>Ga0065165_1003433_pt1 | contig 11149 bp, 10 predicted proteins | sample AraplaMF_Cvi_mMF_FD_63813 | JGI IMG/M metagenome (GOLD analysis project Ga0065165, IMG submission 63813) | Arabidopsis root microbial communities from the University of North Carolina, USA - plate scrape MF_Cvi_mMF (version 2) (version 3) | ecosystem: Host-associated > Plants > Roots >... | reverse complement strand
TCTTCGAACAGCGAGAGAATGCGGGCCGTCAGTGCCTCCTCTTCCCAGTTGCCGTAGGGAAAGGCCGCATCATCGGCGACATAGATGAAGCCGCGTTCGGGCATGAGGACACGCGCCTCGCGCAGGACGGTCAGTCCGCCGATGCCCGAATCGAACATCAGGACCGGTTTCAAGTCACTCGTCGCTGTCACTCGCCTGCGCCTCCGTGTTCGACCCTTCCGCCTGCTGGCGGTTGGTTGCCGGCAGCGGACGCTGGCGCGCAAACCGGTCGAGCGAGCGGATCACGCCGCGAAAGACGTTGATCTCCTGCTCGGTGAAGCTGCGCCGCGAGAGGACCGCCCTCAGATTGTCGACCATCTTGGGCTTTTTTTCGGGCGGGTGGAAATAGCCGCGCGCATCCAGCGCTTCCTCTATGTGCTCGAAAAGTCCGAAGACCTGCTCCTTGGTCGACGGCCGCTGATCGAGCGACTGGAACGGCGTCCGGCCAAGATCCTCCATGCCGGATTTCATCCACTCGTAGGACATCAGCAGCACCGCCTGGGCGATGTTGAGCGAGGCGAACGCGGGGTTGACCGGGAAGGTGACGATCTCGTCGGCCAGCGCCACTTCCTCGTTGGTGAGGCCCCAGCGCTCCCGTCCGAACATGATGCCGGTCTTCTGGCCGCTGGCGAACCGCTCGCGCAGGGTCGTGGCGGCGGTCACCGGCGAACGTACCGGCTTGAAGCCGTAGCGTTCCCGCGCCGTCGTGGCATAGACGAAGGTCAGGTCGCGCAGCGCGTCTTCAAGCGTATCGAAGACCTTCGCGCCATCGATCACGTGGTCGGCCTTGGAGGCGGCGGATCGCGCCTTTTCGCTTGGCCAGCCATCACGCGGGCTGACAAGCCGAAGTTCCGCGAGACCGAAATTGGCCATGGCACGCGCGACCATGCCGATGTTTTCACCGAGCTGCGGCTCTACCAGAATGATGGCCGGGCCTTCCGCAATCAGTTCTTTTTCGCTGTTGGTGCCAGACATTTCCGTTTCCGATGATGTTTTGCCGGCAATAACGGTCCGTCGCCGCCGCCGCAAGCGCGTTATCGACCGGGGCCGAGCCTATCGAGCAGATTGCCTATCATCGCGACGCGAAGGCGGGAGCCATCCTTCGTGACGGGAAGGTAGCGGCCACCCGGCCGGCGGGCATCCATGCCGCGGATGAACGAGACCGAGCCTTGCGCAGCCGCCGCATCGAGGGCGCGCCGCGTCTCGGCAATCGCTTCGGCAATCCTGCCATCGGCCGCGGCGGATGTGGCATTGCTGGCGAAGATCCTTGCCCAGTAGGTTGCGGCAAGAAAGACCGCAAGCGTCTGGCGGATCTGGCCCGGACGCGTCACCACCGACCAGGCGGCACCGAGCGGTTTTGCTGCAAGCGTCAGGTCCCTGTAGGCGGCGTCGAGCCGCTGCGACAGCTCGATCAGAACCAGGCGCCCCTGCCCCTGATCCGCCGCATCGAGGAGTTGCCGCAACACCCCGTACCAGCGCGCGAGCGACTGATCGAGCACGTCGCGCGTCGATGCCGGGAGGACCACGAAGGCGGCGAAGGTGCTGGCCAGGGCGCCGATCAGCGTTTCCTCCAGCCGCAAGGTGAGGAGATCGACCGTCAGCTGGCCGATCAGGCCGTAGACGAGACACAGCGTGATGGTGACGAAGAAACTCATCACCGCATAGGATACCTGCAGGTAATAGAAGGCCAGGAAGACGGTTAGCGAGGCGAGCACCACCGTGCCGACCACATGACCGACCAGGAGCGTCGCCACAGCCAGACCGATGACGACGCCCAGCAGCGTGCCGGCCGAACGCTGGATGGCCCGGATCGCCGTATCGCCCCGGGATTTGGTATTGGTGAACACCAGGAAAGCCGTCAGCACCGACCAGAACCACCGCTCCCGCGACAGGAGGAGGCCGAAGATCATGGCGATGGCCGAGGCTATGGTGATCTGCAGCGCCGCCCTTACGGCGGGATTCTTCAGCGACAGATCCGGCTTGCCGCGCGATCCCGCCGGCGAGGCATTCTCCGAAACATCAATCTCGTTGCGACGCAGCTGCCGGATATCGGCATTCAGGGCCTGGCGCGCCTCATGAAGCCACATCATGGCCCGTCCGCTTTCGGCGGCCGGCCCGTCGTCGTTGAGGGCTCCATCGGCACCGGCGCCGGCAAAGTGCCGGAGGCGATCGCCATCGCCGTTGAGGACGGCCTCGATCATGCCGGCCGGCGGAAGGCTTTCCAGCGACAGCACGACCGCGCTTTCCGCAGCCAGGTGCAGATCGTAGAGATGCATGGCAATGGTGCGCGGCGTGCGGTCGAGTTCGCGTGGCTCGGCGCCCTCCTCCGCCGATAGCGGCAGGAAGCTTTCCGCCATCAGCACCACATCCTTCAGCCGCTCCTCGCGTCGCTGCAGGGCGGTCCGGTCGGCGTCCGTCCAGCGTCCGGCCACCGCGATGAGTTCAAGCCGCCCGAGCATCTCGTTGACACGTCCCTGCACGGCGGCCAGCGCCTGCAAGGCGTCGCGGCGGCGATCGTCGAAAAAGATGCCGGTGCGAACCCCGTGGCCGACCAGCACGGCGACCACGGGCCCGAGCGCCGCCAGCGGCAATTGCTCCAGCGGCGGGTGAAGGTAGGCACCGATGAAATAGGAGGTGAAGGCGAACATGCCGACGGCAAAACCGCGCGGCCCGAATATCCGCGCCAGGCTTGCGCAGAAGATCACCAGCAGGAAGACCAGATCGGAGACCAGCCGATGGTCTTCCAGCAATGCGGCCGCGGCGACGCAAACGAGGCTTGCCAGGCATCCAAGCAGCCGCGTCTTGGTTTGCTCGCGCGGCGTGCTGTCACGAACCGCAACTCCGCCTTAGATGGACAGGATGATCGCCAGGCCGTAGGCGATCGGCGGCAGCGGCGTCACCACGAGATGAAAGCCGATCAGAATGCCGACAGACAGGAGAATGGTCAGCGTGACGCGGCCACCCATGCGCAGCCTAGACAGGGCGGGGTCATGGGCCAGCAGCCAGTCGAACACGGCCAGGCGTCGGGTCATCGGCATTCCTTCGACATGTCGAGAGCCTCCCGGCACGTCCCGAGGTCGCTGGCTGCGGGCTTGTCCAACGCCTGCCTATTCACCCTTGGCGATCGACTGCATTTCCTCGACCAGCGAATCACGCTCGCCATCGGCAATGCGATGGATGTCGTCGATCAGCGGCTTGCCGTTTTCCTCGACCACATCGAAATGGACTTCGGTGACGCTGTTCTTGACCTCGGCGTCGTCGACGCAGGTCCACTGCTTGAAACTCACCGTCACGTCGGTCACGCCGTTTGCCGGCGGCGCGGCCTTGAAGTTGACGTCCTGAAGCGGGCAGCCGTCCTGCGAACTGGTGATCACGTCATAGCCAAAGGGGTCGCCCGGCTGGTTGTTTTCGGTCTCGTAGGCGGGGTGCTTGGCGGCCTCCGCATAGGCGGCCTGGAACTTCTTGCTGTAGAGGCGCCCCAGTGGTTCGGGATCGAAAAGGTACTTTCCTTCGGTGTCGACGTTGGCCCAATTCTCCTGCGTCACCTTCATGACGTCCTTGACCGGATCAAGCGGATCTGCGGCACTTGCAGCACCGGCCAGCAGCAGGAAAGAGAGAGCAAAAAACGTGGTCCGCATGGCTGTCACCCAGACGTTTGAGGGAATTTGGCGGGACATTACGCCCCGTTTGTGGTTTGGCAAGGGCATTCGGGAACGGCGTGGAAAGCCCCTAGGACAACATGCCAAAAACGGCATGAAGCCGGCCCGAATGGCTTTGCGTTCCGGTTCTGCGATGCTATAGCGCAGCCACTGGTACACAACCCGTCAAGGGGCCACGGGCCCAGCCACGCCAAGAGGAATTCCATGCAAAAGATCAAGGTAGCAAATCCGGTCGTCGATCTCGACGGCGATGAAATGACCCGCATCATCTGGCAGTTCATCAAGGAAAAGCTGATCCTGCCCTACCTTGATCTCGATATCGAATACTACGACCTTTCGGTCGAAAACCGCGACGCCACCAACGACCAGGTGACGGTCGATGCGGCCCACGCCATCAAGAAGCACGGCGTCGGCATCAAGTGCGCGACGATCACGCCCGACGAACAGCGCGTCGAAGAATTCAAGCTGAAGCAGATGTGGAAGAGCCCGAACGGCACGATCCGCAACATCCTCGGCGGCGTCATCTTCCGCGAGCCGATCATCTGCAAGAACGTGCCGCGTCTCGTCCCCGGCTGGACCAAGCCGATCGTTGTCGGCCGCCATGCGTTCGGCGACCAGTACAAGGCAACCGACTTCAAGTTCCCCGGCAAGGGCAAGCTGACGATCAAGTTCGTCGGCGAAGACGGCCAGGTCATCGAGAAGGACGTGTTCGATGCGCCCGGCGCCGGCGTTGCCATGGCGATGTACAACCTCGACGAATCGATCCGGGAATTTGCCCGCGCCTCGATGATGTACGGCCTGATGCGCAAGTGGCCGGTCTACCTGTCGACCAAGAACACCATCCTGAAGGCCTATGACGGCCGCTTCAAGGACATCTTCGAGGAAGTCTACCAGGCGGAATTCAAGGCAAAGTTCGACGAGATCGGCATCGTCTACGAACACCGCCTGATCGACGACATGGTCGCCTCGGCCCTGAAGTGGTCCGGCGGCTACGTCTGGGCCTGCAAGAACTACGACGGCGACGTTCAGTCGGACACGGTCGCGCAGGGCTTCGGCTCGCTCGGCCTGATGACCTCCGTCCTCCTGTCGCCGGATGGCCGCACCGTCGAAGCGGAAGCCGCCCACGGCACGGTGACGCGTCACTACCGCCAGCACCAGAAGGGCCAGGAGACCTCGACCAACTCGATCGCCTCTATCTTTGCCTGGACGCGCGGCCTTGCTCACCGTGCCAAGCTCGACGACAACGCGGCGCTCTCAAACTTCGCCTCGACGCTGGAAAAGGTCTGCATCGACACCGTCGAGTCCGGCTTCATGACCAAGGATCTGGCGCTCCTGATCGGCCCCGACCAGCCGTGGCTGTCGACCACCGCCTTCCTCGACAAGGTGGATTCCAACCTGCGCATCGCGATGGCTGCCTGAGCTTTCAAAAATCGGCTAGATTGGAACGGCGGGGAGCAATCTCCGCCGTTTTTCTTGGAAGGGATTTGACCTTGCCGATTACCGTGCGCCCGCTTGAACCGATCGACCGTCCTGCCTGGACACCGCTCTGGGAGGCCTATCTCCGCTTTTATGACACCGTGCTGCCGGCGGAGGTCTACGACCTGACCTGGAGCCGCCTGCTCGATGATACCGAGCCGATGTACGCCCTCGGTGCCTTCGACAAGACGGACAGGCTGGTCGGTATCGTCCACGCCATATTCCACCGCTCCTGCTGGCTTCCAGACTGGACCTGCTACCTGCAGGATCTCTACGTGGACGGCAACCAGCGCGGCAAGGGTACCGGCGAAGCGCTGATCGAGGCGGTGGCCAGTCTCGCACGCGAGAAGAATGCGAGCCGCCTCTACTGGCTGACCCATGAAAGCAATTCGGCTGCCAGACGGCTCTACGACCGCGTCGCGTTGAACGCCGGTTTCATCCAGTACCGCAAGCCGCTGTAGCGTCTCGAGACGGCCTTGATCTCACGCCGGAAGCGGAATAGAACATAAAGAGAACAAGACGGAGGCGACAGCATGACTGATGATCTGGTGCTCTACACGAACCCGATGTCACGAGGGCGGATCGCCCGGTGGATGCTCGAAGAAGTAGGCGTCCCCTACAGGACAGAGGTCCTGCAGTTCGCAACGAGCATGAAGGATGAAAGGTATCTTGCTATCAATCCGATGGGCAAGGTCCCGTGCCTCGTCCATGGGCGGTCGGTGATCACCGAGTGTGCAGCCATCTGCGCCTATCTGGCCGATGCCTTCCCGTCTGCGGGCCTTGCGCCGGCGCCGGACGCGCGGGCAAGCTATTACCGCTGGATGTTCTTCTGCGCCGGCCCGATGGAAGCCGCCGTGACCAACCGGTCGCTCGGCGTCGATGTCCCGCCAGAAAAGGAGCGCATGGTCGGCTATGGCAATTTTCAGGACGTGATGGACACGCTGGAACTCGCGCTACGCAGCAATTCCTACATAGCCGGGGACAGTTTTACCGCAGCCGATGTCTATGTCGGCTCGCAGATCGGCTGGGGTCTGCGGTTTGGAAGCATCGAGAAGCGTCCTGCGTTCGAACAGTATTTCGGAAGGCTGGCGCTGCGCCCCGCCTATCAGAGCGCCAACGCCAAGGACGATGCGGCCGTGAGCCAAGGCTGATGACCGGGACCGGCCATGCAGGCCGGCAATCGCCGACTTTGCAAAGCACAACGCACCCCAATTTACCATGACCCACCGGATCTGTTGCAGATCTATACTGGCGTGCTATGTCGTTTTTCGTGAATCATGGGGTGAAGGTCAATATTCGTGAAAAAGCTAATCTATGCTGCTGCTACTGCTCTCGCAGCAATTTTGACGTCGGCGACTGTATCGCAGGCGGAAGATCTCATCTTTACGCTGACCAACAAGACGACCGGCACGCTGGAGCGCTTCTATAGTTCTCCGGTCGGGGTCGACGAGTGGGAAGAAGATGTATTCGGCAAGGATACACTCGGACCCGGCGAAAGCATGAAGATCACCATCGCCGACGGTCGTGACGTCTGCAAATACGACATGCGTTTCGAATTTACGGACGATTCGGGTTTCGAGAACATGGAAGACACGCAGGACCTCTGCGCCATGGGTTCCTACACCATCCACCAGTAATACCGGCCTCCAAGCCAGAGAAGGAGCCCTGCCCCGTGCAGGGCTTTTTCGTTTGCGGTGTCTCAGGCGGCTGCCGGACCCAGCAACCGTTCAAGATCCGTTAAGCACGACGGTGCCATGGTGCAGTCAGACATCTGATTCCCGCCCCAATCGGGCGCATCACCGGGACGCAACCATGAAGAAGACCGCGTTTTCCACTCTCGCCCTTGCCGCCGCCCTCAGCACGGCGCTTTTGCCGGCCAGCAATGCCTTCGCGCAATATTACGACGGCCCGCCGCGCTGGGACCATCGCCGCCCGCCACCGCCGCCACCGCGCTGGGAGCACCGCCGCCACGACAACACTGGCCGAGTGATCGCCGGGGGCCTTGCGGCCGGCGTCATCGGCGGCCTGATCGGCGGCGCCATCGTCAACAACAGCGGGCCCCGCTACGTGGAGCCGCCACCACCGCCGCCGCCGCGCTGCTGGCTCGAAGACCGCCAGGTGCCGAATGCCTACGACGGCGGCTGGCACATCGAGACGATCCGCGCCTGCAACTGAACGACAATCATTCCTGACGAAAAAGCCGGCCCCGGGGCCGGCTTTTTTCGTATCATTCGCCTCAACATCCAGCGCCGAGTTCCTCAGAGGGGTTCGGCTCAACCCGATTACTCACCCAGGCACTAGCCGGGGAGGCTCGTCGCAGCAGCGACCGCGTCGCTGCCAAGCAGCTCCGCCATGCCAGGGGCACCGAGCGGCGAGCCGTCGTAGTCGGCAAGGATCGCGGCGACATCGTCATAGATCTCGAGAGCGCCTGCGTCGCGCAGATCCTCGTCAGCAAAGCCGCCGGAGCGGACGGCGACCGTTGCGATACCGCATTTGCTGGCGGCCTGGATGTCGTAGGGGGTATCGCCGACCACCAGCACTTCCCCCGGCTGGAGACCCGGCAGCTTGGCGAGCGCGGCTGCGAAAATATCGGGGGCGGGCTTCGTCTTCTCGACGTCTTCACTGGTCGTGGTGGCGGTGACCAAGTCATGCGCATCGAGAAGTCCGAGATAATGCTCCAGCTGGTCGGAGGAGGACGAGGTGGCCAAGACCACTGTCTGGCCGTTCGCCTGGACATGCGCCAGCAACTCGCGGGCCTGCGCAAACGGCTTGACCTCGGCCAAGTATCTGCTTTTGAACACCTCGCCCTGCTTGTTCGCCAACGCCTCCTGCTCCCCTTCACCCAGACCGGGAAGCAGTGACGGGATCAGCATGTCGGCACCCTTGCCGATCTGGCCATGTATATCGGAGCGGTCGACGGCGTGCCCGCCATCCGCGAATGCCGCCTCCCAGGCAAGGATATGCATGTCGTTGCTGTCGACCAGCGTACCGTCGATGTCGAAGAGGATTGCCTTGATTTTCATGGGAACTCCGCGGCCCATGCCGCGGGATGCGCCGATGGGTCTGACCGCCGCCCAACTCGCCTTGGATCGGGAAGTTCCCCGCACGCGCATGATCGCCGCGTGCGGGTGGTCCAGGTCAGGCCTGGAGGCCCGGCGCTTCGTAGCCGGTGCGCGACACATATTCCACGTAGCCGCCGTCGTAACGCTGGATGCCGTCCGGCGTCAGTTCGAGCACACGGTTGGACAGCTCAGAGAGGAAATGGCGGTCGTGGCTGACGAAGAGCATCGTGCCTTCGTATTCCGCCAACGCCTTGATCAGCATTTCCTTGGTGTCGAGATCGAGGTGGTTGGTCGGCTCGTCGAGCACGAGGAAGTTCGGGGGATCAAACAGCATGGCCGCCATGACGAGACGCGCTTTCTCGCCACCGGACAGGACACGGCACCGCTTCTCGACGTCGTCGCCGGAAAAACCGAAGCAGCCGGCCAGGCTGCGCAGCGCCCCCTGCCCGGCGCGGGGAAATTCCGACTCCAGCCATTCGAACACGGTCATCTCGCCATCCAGAACATCCATGGCATGCTGGGCGAAATAGCCCATCTTGACGCTAGCGCCGACGGCGACGCTGCCTTGGTCCGGTTCGGCGGAGCCTGCGATCAGCTTCAGAAGCGTCGACTTGCCGGCGCCGTTGACGCCCATGATGCACCAGCGTTCCTTACGGCGGATCATGAAGTCCAGCCCGTCATAGATGGTACGGCTGCCATAGGTCTTGTGGACGCCCTTGAGGTTGACGACGTCTTCGCCCGACCGCGGTGGCGACTGGAATTCGAAGGCGACCTGCTGGCGGCGACGCGGTGGTTCGATCCGGTCGATCTTGTCGAGCTTCTTTACCCGGCTCTGGACCTGCGCCGCATGGCTGGCGCGTGCCTTGAACCGCTCGATGAACTTGATCTCCTTGGCAAGCATGGCCTGCTGGCGTTCGAACTGCGCCTGCTGCTGCTTTTCGTTCTGAGCCCGCTGCTGCTCGTAGAATCCGTAGTCGCCGGCATAGGTCGTGAGACTGCCACCATCGATTTCGATGATCTTGTTGACGATCCGGTTCATGAACTCGCGATCGTGGGAGGTCATCAGCAGCGCGCCGTCATAGCCCTTCAGGAACTGCTCGAGCCAGATCAGGCTTTCGAGATCGAGGTGGTTGGAGGGTTCGTCGAGCAACATGACGTCGGGCCGCATCAGCAGGATGCGGCCAAGCGCGACACGCATCTTCCAGCCTCCCGACAACCTGCCGACGTCGCCGTCCATCATTTCCTGGCTGAAGCTCAGACCCGCCAGCACTTCGCGGGCGCGTGCCTCCAGCCCGTATCCGTCGAGCTCCTCGTAGCGGGCCTGAACCTCGCCATAGCGCTCGATGATCTCATCCATCTCGTCGAGGCGATCAGGGTCGACCATGGCCGCCTCGAGCTCGCGCAGTTCGGCCGCGATGACGCTGACCGGCCCTGCACCATCCATCACCTCTGTGACGGCACTCCGGCCGGCCATTTCGCCGACATCCTGGTTGAAGTAGCCGATCGAAACGTTCTTCTCGACCGCGACCTGCCCCTCGTCAGGGAGCTCGCGGCCGGTGATCATGCGAAACAGCGTGGTCTTTCCGGCGCCGTTCGGGCCGACAAGGCCGATTTTCTCGCCACGGTTCAGCGCCGCCGAGGCCTCGATGTAGAGGATGCGGTGGCTGTTCGACTTGCTGATGTTTTCGATGCGGATCATGGTCACGACTTCAGGGGGTTGATCTAACAAAAAAGCCGGATCGTGGACCGATCCGGCTTTTGCACATTCAACGAGGCAGGGCCTATTCGGCGCTGTCTTCGGCAGCCTTCTTCTTCGGCGCAGCCTTCTTCTTCGGAGCGGCAGCTTCGCCGCCCTCGGAGCCTTCGGCCGTGTCGGCGTCAGCCTTGGCAGCCTTCTTCTTGGAAGACGCCTTCTTGGCCGGCTTTTCAGCGCCAGCCTCTTCTGCGTCTTCAGCCATCAGCTCTTCCTTCGTCACGGTCTTGTCCGTCACGTTGATCTCGGAGAGCAGCTTGTCGATGACCTTTTCTTCAAAGATCGGGGCCCGCAGCGATGCGGATGCGCCCGGCGTATTGCGGAAGAAATCGAGGATTTCCTTCTGCTGGCCCGGGAACTGCTGCAGCTGGGCGTAAAGAGCACGCTGCATTTCTTCCTCGGTAACGTCGACGCCGGCCTTTTCGCCGATTTCGGACAGAACGAGGCCAAGACGGACGCGACGTTCGGCCAGCTTGCGGTATTCCGCACGCGCTTCTTCTTCCGTCGTCTCTTCGTCTTCGAAGGTCTTGCCGGACTGCTGCAGGTCGGTGTTGATCTGGCGCCAGATGTTTTCGAACTCGGCATCAACCAGCGACGCCGGCGTCTCGAACTTGTAGATCTCGTCGAGCTGGTCGAGGATCTGACGCTTGACCTTCTGGCGCGTCACGTTGCCGTACTGGCTTTCGATCTGACCGCGAACGATTTCCTTCAGACGGTCGACCGATTCGATGCCAAGCTTGGATGCCAGCTCGTCGTTGATCTCGGTTGCCGCAGCGGCTGCCACTTCCTTGACGGTGATGTCGAAGGTCGCTTCCTTGCCAGCAAGGTTGGCTGCCGGATAGTCACCCGGGAAGTTTACGGTGATCTGCTTTTCCTCGCCGGCCTTGACGCCGACCAGCTGGTCTTCAAAGCCGGGGATGAAGCGGCCCGAACCGATGACCAGTTCGGCGTCTTCCGCAGCGCCGCCATCAAAGGCTTCGCCATCGACCTTGCCGAGGTAGTTCATGGTGACGCGATCGCCATCGGCGGCAGCGCCGTCCTTGGCTTCGTAGGTACGGGCGCTTTCGGCGATCTTTAGGATCTGCTCGTTGACCTCGTCCTCGGAGACCTCGACGACTTCGCGCGTCACAGTCAGGCTGTCGGTCGGCTTCAGCTCGATC
>Ga0065165_1003432_pt1 | contig 11150 bp, 10 predicted proteins | sample AraplaMF_Cvi_mMF_FD_63813 | JGI IMG/M metagenome (GOLD analysis project Ga0065165, IMG submission 63813) | Arabidopsis root microbial communities from the University of North Carolina, USA - plate scrape MF_Cvi_mMF (version 2) (version 3) | ecosystem: Host-associated > Plants > Roots >... | reverse complement strand
AGGTGCACGAATAGTCGCATCCATCCTGAACTTTCAGGAAGGTACGCGTGCGGTCCTGCATGGAGTATGAGGTGTTGAAGGTGCTGGCTTTCGCGATATCGGAAGCAAATACTTCGGCCTGTGGCTTGCGAACGAACCCGTCCAGCAATTCTACCAGCCGGAATTTCTCTGCCGCGCCCAGTACCGCGTCTACGCCCGGTATTTCGGCAATTTCCTGCGGTTTCAGCTGCGCGTAGCAGCCCATAATGGCCACGTAAGCGTCAGGTGAGATTTGCCGGGCTTCGCGCACGATCTTATGGCATTTCTTATCGGCGTTTTCGGTAACGGAGCAGGTGTTGATAATGAAAATGTCGGGTGTTTCGGTAAACTCGACCTTTTTATACCCTTTATCCTCAAACATGCGCGAAATCGTAGACGTCTCGGAATAATTGAGCTTGCAGCCCAGCGTATAAAAAGCCACTTTTTTCATCTGGGAGGCAAAGGTAGTGAAAAACAAGAAAAGTGAGGGCCGTTCAGCGAACTGCCAGTAGCCGGCGGTGGTAATTAACCTGGCCGCGGTGATAGTTCAGATGGGAGGCAAGGTGAACCAGGAAGAAACCCGTTGTCATGGAATATCCCAGTTCCTCGGTGGGGTAGATCTTTTCGAGATCGGTTGGTTGTAGTCGTCGCAGGGTTGTGGTTACAACGTGCCGTGTTTCGTGGATAGCGGCGTAGATTTCTACTCGGGGTACATTCTTCGCGGAAAACTCCACGTCGCGGTTACGCACGTAATCTGAGCCGCCGAGTATTTTGCCAACGTAGGTGCGCAGGTTGCCGCAAATGTGCAGGCAGAGGTTACCGCCGGAGTTCTTGACGTCGCCGCCAATAGTCCAAACCGAAGCCTCATCCGGATACAGGCGTACTTCCTTTTCCAGCTGGTCAAGGTCACGTTCAAATATCCGGATGAGATCTTCAGTTATCATAGATTAAACAGACATCAGGTAATCTTCAATTCCCTTGATCTTCTTGTCGAGTGTTTCGGTTACGTACAGGAATTCTTCACGGCTTCCCAAGGGTGCGTTTACACTGATATAGAACTTGATCTTGGGTTCGGTGCCTGAAGGTCTCACAGAGATCTTGCTTCCGTCTTCCAGGTAAAACTGGAGTACGTCGGACTTCGGGAAGTCGAGTTCTATCGCTTTGCCCGTAGCCAGGTCTTTTTCTTTCAGGGTTGTGTAGTCGAGCAGACGTGTAACGCGGCTGCCGATGATTTCGGCAGGCGGGTTGGTTCTGAACTTCTGCATCATGGCTTTGATCTCCTGCTCGCCTTGCTGGCCTTTGCGGACCACGTTGACGAGGTGTTCTTTGTAGTAGCCGAATTCTACATACATATCGATCAGCCAGTCGTATAGCGACTTGCCTTCTTCGGTGGCGTTTGCTGCCATGGCGGCAAAGAATGCGCAGGCCGATACGGCATCTTTATCGCGCACAAAATCACCGGCCATGTAGCCGTAGCTTTCCTCGCCTGCGGCGATAAAGGTCTTTTTGCCTTCGAGTTTGCCCATAAGTTCGGCTATGTATTTAAAGCCGGTGAGCGTGTTGTAGCACTCTACGCCAAGTTGTTTGGCCATGGTGTCTACCAACTCGGTGGTTACGATGGTTTTGGCGATATAGGCGTTCTCTTTGTTTTTTAAGTTCTTCAGGATGAAGTACATCATTAACGAGAAGGCCTGGTTGCCGTTAAGCAGCGTGAATTCGCCCGAAGCCAGGCGGACGCCGATGCCCACGCGGTCGGTGTCGGGGTCGGTAGCCATTACCAGTGTGGCGCCTACTTCTTTGCCCTTGGCAATGACCATTTCCATAGCCGACTGCTCTTCGGGGTTAGGTGACTTTACGGTAGGGAAGTTGCCATCGGGCGCTTCCTGTTCCTTTACGACGTGAATATTGGTGAAGCCGATCTGGCGCAGGCACTCGGGTACCATGGTGATACCGGCACCGTGAATGCTGGTGTACGCCAGTGGGATATCGGCGTGTTTACGGATAATGTCCTGATTGGGGATGATCTTCCGCACTTCCTCATAATATGCTTTTTCCACATCGGGGCCGATGGTGTGGATGTTGGCAGGAACAGCTTTGAACTTAACCTGCTCGAACGAGGTGATGGCGTTTACCTCGGTAATGATGTTCTTATCATGTGGGGGCACTACCTGTGCGCCACCCACCCAGTAGGCTTTATAACCGTTGTATTCTTTAGGGTTGTGCGATGCCGTCACAACTACACCGGAGTGACACTGCAGGTGACGGATGGCGAATGAAAGCAGGGGAGTAGGCCGAAGCTCGGCGAACATATATACCTGGATGCCGTTTGCTGAGAATACATTTGCCGTTATTTCGGCAAAGAAACGGCTGTTGTTACGGCTGTCGTGTGCAATGGCAACCTTTATGGTCTGGCCGGGGAATGTTTTATTGAGGTAGTTGGCCAGCCCTTGCGTAGCCACACCCACAGTGTATTGGTTCATGCAGTTAGAGCCAACGCCCATTATACCGCGCAGACCACCGGTACCGAATTCAAGGTCTTTGTAAAAATTGTCAATCAGTTCTTTCGAATCTTCGCGGGTCAGCAGCGCCTGAACTTCCTGGCGGGTGATGTCATCGATCGCTGGGCTTTGGAGCCAGCCCTTGGCTTTTGTCTGTACGGTTTGTAAGAGGTCGCTCATAATGCAATGCAGAAATTAGAATCTGATGAAGCACCAAAAATAAAGAAGCCAGGTCAATTAGACCCGGCTTCAACGAACTTTGTCGTGAATTCTTTGTGAAATATCACAGGTTGCCGCGCAGTTCCTGTTCGCGTTCGATGGATTCGAATAGTGCCTTGAAGTTGCCTTTGCCGAACGACTTTGCGCCGTTGCGCTCGATGATTTCGAAGAACAGTGTAGGTCGGTCCTGTACGGGCTTGGTAAAGATTTGCAACAGGTAGCCCTCTTCGTCGCGGTCAATCAGGATGTTTTGCTTTTTCAGCTCTTTCAGGTCTTCGGCAATCGTGCCCACCCGTTGTGGAATATCGTCGTAGTAGGTTTCGGGTACGTAGAGGAATTCGACGCCACGGCGGCGCAGCTCGCTTACGGTAAACAGAATGTCGTCGGTCGCTACCGCGATATGCTGTACGCCGGGGCCTTTATAGAAATCCAGGTACTCGTCGATCTGTGATTTCTTTTTGCCCTCAGCCGGCTCGTTGATGGGGAATTTGATATAGCCATTACCGTTGGATACTACTTTCGACATCAGCGCGCTGTACTCGGTAGAGATATCGCTGTCGTCGAATGTGATGAGCAGTTTGAAGCCCATAACTTTCTCGTAGAAATCAACCCAGGTGTTCATCTTGCCGAGCTCTACGTTGCCCACACAGTGGTCAATGTATTTTAAACCAATGGGCTCTGCCTTGACCATGCTTTTGCGAGGCTGGTATCCCGGTAAAAAGGCGCCCTTGTAGTTCTTTCGTTCTACAAACGTATGGATGGTTTCGCCATAGGTTTTGATCGAAGCAATAACCACTTCGCCATATTCATCTTTCAACACGGTAGGCTCCTGTGCCGGCTCAGCCCCGCGCAGCGTGGTTTCTGCAAACGACTTACGGGCATCGTCTACCCATAGGGCCAATACTTTAACACCATCGCCATGGTTGCGAACGTGCTCGGCAATGGGCGAATCCGGGCGGATGGATGTGGTGAGGACAAGGCGTATTTTTTCTTGTTGCAATACGTACGATGCACGGTCGCGCACCCCGGTTTCGGGGCCTGCGTAGGCAACCAACTCAAAGCCCATACAGTGCTGGTAGAAAAGCGCTGACTGTTTGGCATTGCCAACGTAAAGCTCGAGGTGATCGGTACCGTTGATCGGAAGGAAATCTTCATTCATAAAAAAGAGGTCTTATTTTTTACTCATTTAGCAGGTAAAGGTAACCTATCAGTTGGTAGGATAGAAGCAATACAAAGGACATTCGGTGAATTAAGCTTTTGAGAATTTTTATTGGCCAGGTCAGCCAAAATCACCACCAGAGGCAAAATTTTATATTTTAATTCCGCACAAACCACCGGCAGGCATTTTTGATTTTCAATGATTTTTTAATCTTTACGAAAATTTATCAGCATGGACATTAAAGCACTGGATAAGGCACTTCAGGAGATCATGAAGAAGCGCGACGAGCTCGGCAAGATCGATTATAATAACCCCAAGTACGACGATCTTGAAGAGCAACTGCACGATCTGGAAGATGATTTTCAGGACGAATACGGCGAATACCTGGAGGAGGTTTTCCAGGATGTACACGACGAAGTCTGTCCTGATAACGACGTGCTGATGCCGATAGCCTACCTGGGCAAAGGTGTTTACGTAGAAGTCGATAAATATCCGGGCAAAGAGACCAAACTGATTCTTGTGCCTAACCCCCCGCGTATCATCCTGTCGATCACCAAAGATAAGCAGGAACTTGTTTGGAGCTCAGAAGGGTAATTCGTTTACTGCAGTATTCAATACACAAAGAGCGTATGAGCGTATAAAAGAAAATAGGTTTCAGACTATCTGAAACCTATTTTCTTTCTAACCTTATCGAGCGTTACACGGGCAATCTCGCGGGCTTTCGCTTCACCCTTCTCCAGCTTTTTATCAAGCTCTTCGGGGTTGTTGTAATAATAGTTGAAGGCTTCGCGCTCTTTGGCAAACTTCTGTATGATAAGGTCGTACAGTGCTTGTTTGGCATGGCCGTAGCCAAAGTTACCGCCTTCGTATTTGGCACGTAGGGCTTCGCGTTGCTCGTCGGTGGCCAGCAGGCTGTATAATGTGAACACGTTATCGCCTTCGGTTTTCTTTGGCTCTTCCAGTGGTGTGCTGTCGGTTACGATAGACTTCACCTGTTTCAAAAGCTCCTTATCGGGAAGGAAGATATCGATGATGTTGCCATACGACTTACTCATCTTTTGCCCGTCGGTACCCGGTATGGTCTTTACTTCGGCGGCAATGCGGGCTTCAGGCACCACAAAGGTATCGCCATAGTTTACGTTGAACGCGCGTGCGATGTCGCGTGCAATTTCTACGTGCTGCTCCTGATCTTTTCCTACCGGTATAAACTCGGCATCGTATAGTAAAATATCGGCCGTCATCAACACGGGGTAGGTAAACAACCCGGCGTTAACATCCGACAGTTTCTCGGACTTGTCTTTGAACGAGTGCGCGTTGGCGAGCATGGGAAACGGGGTGTAACAGTTCAGGTACCAGGCTAGCTCGCACACTTCCGGAATCCGCGACTGGCGGTACAGGAAATTCTTCTCTACATCAAATCCAAAGGCAAGCCATGCCGATGCTACCGCACGTACATTGTTTACCCGGGTTTCGGCATCCTTTATCGTTGTAAGCGAATGAAAATCAGCAATAAAAAAGAACGATTCGTTACCCGACTGCTGTGAAAGCTGAATTGCCGGAATGATCGCTCCAAGCAGGTTACCCAAGTGCGGACGGCCACTGCTCTGTATACCCGTAAGAATTCTTGACATAGTTTTGCAAAGAAAATAAAATAAAGCAGAAATGAATTAGTTTTAAATTTGACGAAATAAAAAACAACGATGAATCGCCTGGTAGTATTTTTACTTTTTCTCGTTTCCGCGCTCCACACCTTCGCACAACAGTCTAAACCCTTGCAGTTTCGCGAGGAAACCTTCGACTTTGGCGAGGTGAAAGAAGACGGCGGCCCCGTTACACACGAGTTCCTGTTTACCAATAACAGCGGCCGGGCCATCAAGATTGTTAACGTACAGGCCTCGTGTGGGTGTACAACCCCCGCATGGTCGAAAGACGTGGTGGCTCCCGGCAAAACCGGATTTATCCAGGCAAGTTATAACCCCAAAGGCAGACCCGGCTTCTTTAACAAAACACTTTCGGTTACCACAGACCTTGATCCCACAGCCTTCGTGCTTCAAATCAAGGGCACCGTAAGCACCGGTGGGGTAGGCGCCAACGCCGACTTCATGGTACCCAATGGCAACTGGAAACTCAAGGCAGGTTCATTCAACCTTGGTAAAGTATACCTTAAAGACGAGTATACCTCACGTGATTACCAATTTATCAACGGTAGCGATAAACCCATAACCTACACCAAGTTCGTGGGGCCTTCATACATCAAGATCGATGTGAATCCAAAAACGGTAGCCCCCGGAGAGAAGGGGCACGTTAAGGTGAGCTACAACGGCAAGCAAAAGAACCAATACGGCTTCCAGTCAGACAACGTTGAACTTTACACCGACGATGCCCTTAGTCCGGTTAAGAGCTTCTCGGTATACGCTACCCTTGAGGACTTCTTCCCCGAGCTTAAACCCGAAGAACTGGCCAAAGCGCCTCAACTCAAATTCGGTTCCGGCAATGTAGACTTCGGCCGTATATCAGCCGGTGGATCATCTACACGCGACATCCAGTTTACCAACACAGGCAAAAAAGACCTCCAGATCAGATCACTCCAGGGCAACTGTACCTGTATAACGGCCTCTGCCCTTAAGTCAACGGTAAAGCCTGGCGATACCGGCACAATTCGCATCGTGCTCAACGCGCAAGACCGTAAGGGCACGCAGCAGAAGGCCGTAACGATTTATTCAAACGACCCGGTTAATCCTGTACAGCGCGTTACGTTCTCGGCGTATGTTGAGAACTAAACGGTAACGATACGATTAAACAAAAAAGGTCCTTCATGCTGGCGCGTGAAGGACCTTTTTTAGTTGTGTTGATTACGAGAACGCTGGTATGCCTGTAATGGTATTACCAAGAATCAACAGGTGTATATCGTGTGTGCCTTCGTACGTTACCACCGACTCCAGGTTCATCATGTGGCGCATGATAGGGTACTCGCCGGTAATGCCCATGCCACCATGAATCTGCCGTGCTTCGCGTGCTATCTCTAATGCGATCTGCACATTGTTACGCTTGGCTAAGGATATCTGTGGCGTTGTGGCTTTTCCTTCGTTCATTAATGTGCCCAGGCGCCAGTTCAGCAGCTGTGCTTTGGTTATTTCGGTGAGCATTTCAGACAGCTTCTTCTGTACCAGTTGGAACGACGCGATTGGCTTACCGAACTGTGAACGTTCAAGCGCGTAACGGCGGGCAGAGTCGTAACAATCCATTGCTGCGCCGAGTGCGCCCCACGCTATGCCATAGCGGGCGGAGTCCAGGCACATGAGTGGCGCACCGAGGCCGCTCTTTCCGGGCAGCAGGTTGGCTTTGGGAACCTTTACGTTATCGAACACCAGTTCGCCGGTGGCGCTGGCGCGGAGTGACCATTTGCCGTGGGTTTCGGGCGTGGAGAAGCCTTCCATGCCACGTTCTACGATCAGGCCGTGTATACGACCGCTTTCGTCTTTGGCCCACACTACGGCCACGTCGGCCCGGGGTGAGTTCGAGATCCACATCTTAGCGCCATTTAACAGATAATGGTCGCCCATGTCTTTGAAGTTGGTTACCATACCGCTGGGGTTGGAACCGTGGTCGGGTTCGGTAAGGCCGAAGCAGCCCAGCCACTCACCCGAGGCCAGCTTAGGCAGGTATTTCTTGCGTTGCTCTTCGCTGCCGAATTTATAAATGGGGTACATGACCAGCGAACCCTGTACTGATGCGGTAGAGCGCATACCGGAGTCGCCGCGTTCTACTTCCTGCATAATAAGGCCGTAGGAAATGTAGTCCAGGCCGCCGCCACCATATTCTGCCGGAATGGTAGGCCCGAAAGCACCCACCTCTCCGAATTTTTTAACCATATCGTACGGAAAGTAAGCGCGCTGTGCCCAGTCTTCGATATAGGGCGATATTTCACGCTTCACAAAATCACGAACCGAGCTGCGAATGAGCTTGTGCTCTTCGGTAAGCAGATCGTCAATAGCATAAAAATCCGGGTGCTCGAAAGAATCCTTTTTCAGGGATTTCTTTGCGTTTGTTTCGGCAGTTGCAGTGCGATTGGCCATAGATTTAAGATTATTCAATTAACTTTCGCCACCAAATTTACACGATTAATTCACATTCTTAGCGTACCGAAATCGATGGCAGACGAATCTGTTGATCCGCAACTACTGGAGCAATTGAAAAAGCTTCAGGCCAAATACAACGCCATGGGACAGGACCTTTCTTCCTACCTTGACGGACTTCTTTATTCTGATTACCTGACTTACTGGGACTATATACACGTCGATACACTGCTAAGCCTGCAGACCCCAAAAACCCGTTTTCCTGACGAAAAGGTGTTCATCATGTATCACCAGATCACCGAGCTTTACTTCAAACTGATACGTCACGAAATCGAACAGATCGCCGAGCGCAGCCCTATAGACGAACAGTTCTTCCTCGAACGCATTGAACGCATCATACGCTACTTCCGTAACCTCGTAAACTCCTTTGAGATCATGGGCGACGGCATGGAGAAAGAGCAATTCCTTAAATACCGTATGGCACTGCTGCCCGCCAGCGGCTTCCAGTCGGCGCAGTACCGCCTTATTGAGATGACGTCTACCGATCTGGTCAACCTCGTCAACATCGAAGACCGCGCAAGCCTGCACGGCGCCGAGTTGCCCGCGCTGCTCGACAAAGTATATTGGCGTAGCGGTGCTACCGAACTGGCTACCGGAAAAAAGACACTTACGCTCCAGCAGTTCGAAGAGAAGTACAGAGACGAATTTCATAGCACGGCTACCCGTTACCGCTACACCAACCTCCGCCAGATATATCTTCAGAACTTCTCGAAATCGCCTCGCCGCGACGAGATCATCCGCAAGCTTCGTGAATACGACCAGCAGGCCAACGTACTGTGGCGCCTGGCGCACCTTAAATCATCGGCCCGGTATCTGCAACGCCCTTCCGAAGACATCCAGGCCACGGGCGGTACCAACTGGCAGAAATACCTTCCTCCCCGCTTCCAGAAAATCATGTTCTTCCCCGAGCTCTGGTCCGAAGAAGAAAAGGCCGAGTGGGGTAAAGCCGGTGTGATGGCTGCCCTCGCAACGTCGTAAATCCGGTGGAGCCGAATAATACGTATCTTTGAATAGCCTTATGTTGCGCGTATCGTGATAAAGTATTTACTACCGGTGTTTATGGTGTGTGTCATGTCCTGGCAAGGATGGGCTCAGGGCATAACCCGTAATACCTATCACGATAAAGAACGCAAGAACCTCAAAGAAACCTATCAGGTAAAAGATACTGTGCACAACACGCTGCACGGTCGCTACCTGTCGTATCACCTCAACGGTAAACTCGAATCGCGCGGCCAGTTTACCAACAACGAGACCTCGGGCATCTGGGAATTCTTCTACGAAACCGGTAAGCTCAAGATGCGCGGTATACTCTTCAAAAGCGCTAATTATGGCCTTTGGGAATACTTCTTCGAAGGTGGGCAGAAAAGCATGGAAGGTATCATCTACGGGAAGAACCGCGAAGGAGAGTGGAAGATGTTTTATGAAAACGGCCAGATAAAAGAAGCAGGCGAATACAAGAAGAACAAACGCTCCGGCCTCTGGAAGTCTTATTTTGAAGACGGTACCCTCAAAGGCGAGATCGACTATACCGACGACTTCGGTCGTTATACCGAATACTACCGCTCTGGTAAAGTGCTCGGCGAAGGCCCCAAGACCAGCACACGCAACACCGGGCACTGGCGCTTCTATGCCGAAGACGGAACGCTTCAAAGCGAAGGTGACTTTGCTAACGGCAAGAAGCAAGGGGAGTGGACAACCTACTACCCCTCGGGTGCCATAGCCGCCAAAGGACACTTCAACAACGACGACGAGTCCGGTCCCTGGACCTATTACTTTGAAGACGGAACCGTATCGTCTGTAGGCCAGTATACCACCGGCAAACGCGACGGCTACTGGAAAACCATGGGCAGCGGCGGCGCCTTGAAAAGCGAAACCAACTACGTTAACGGTACCGGTGCCTACCGTGAGTACTACGTCTCGGGCAAGCTCAAAGCCAAAGGGCAGATGGTAAACGAAAAACGTCAGGGCCGATGGGAATACTACTACGAAGACGGCACCCGCGAAGGTATCTGCGACTTCGACAAAGACAAAGGCACCTATTACGGCTATTATCCCAACGGCAACCTGCAGACCAAAGGAACTCTGGAAGCCGACCTCAAAACCGGCACCTGGGAAATATACGAAAGCGACGGCAAGCTTTCCGGCTATTACCGACCGTTCTATGACGACCGCAATAACTCGCTCGGCAAAGACATAAGCACACTGGCCCGCAAAAGCAATATAGCCACCGTAAGCTCCAAAAAGAAAAAGCTTTCCTACTTCGACTCGCGCTTCAACGAGTTCCGCGGTGTAATCGTAGGCTCGAATCCGATCTGGATCGCCGCCGGCCGTTTGCCGGTAGGCGTGGAGTTTTACTTACAAGAGCGCCTCGGCCACGAATTCGAGTTCATCGGCATTCGTGACCCCTTCTTCAAAGCCGATATCAGAATACCCGCTGGCAAACAGTTCGTGCGCGGCTACAACATCTGTATCAAGCAGAAGTTCTATAACACCCTCAAAGCCGGCATGTGGTACTTTGGCCAGGAGATTCGCTTTACCAACCTTGGCCACTTTGTAAACTGGTCACAAACCGCAAATCCTAACGACGTATCCACGTTCAACTCCATCGAACAAAAAATCGAATGGGGCGCCCTTCTTGGCTATCGTATCATGAAGCGCAACAATGCCAAAGGCTTTACCATCGACACCTTCATCTCAGGCGACATCGGCTACCGCGGTTTTGACGTAGACCCCGCCTTCGAAACTTACTTTGCCGACCTCAACCAAAACCGTATCTCAACCTCCTTCCACTTCGGCTTCAATCTCGGAAACGTATTCTCATTCCGGTAACCCAAACACTCCCCCCACACTCTTTTCTGTCCAGTTAGCCTACTTACCATAATCTCCCTCACCCGGATAACCATCATCCTCTTCGGCATTTCCATCCCCCGGCAACACCTTTTCGCTCAATTAACCGCCTCGCCGCAATCACCCGCACTCAACCTTGCCTTTATCCTGTTCATCATGTCCATCGTCCAATTATCCTGTTTATCTTTGAGCCATGAAGGCTAACTACCTTCCCCATTTATGAAAACCGTAGAACTCATTTTCACTCCCGAGGAGGCATTTAGCGATGACCTC
>Ga0065165_1003429_pt1 | contig 11165 bp, 11 predicted proteins | sample AraplaMF_Cvi_mMF_FD_63813 | JGI IMG/M metagenome (GOLD analysis project Ga0065165, IMG submission 63813) | Arabidopsis root microbial communities from the University of North Carolina, USA - plate scrape MF_Cvi_mMF (version 2) (version 3) | ecosystem: Host-associated > Plants > Roots >... | reverse complement strand
CATTCCCAAATGCCTTCGTATCGTTGCCATCGCCAAATCGGCACAGCGCAATAACCTGGCTGACGAGATCCCGAATATCAAGGTTCCGACACTTTTGGTATGGGGTTTGAACGATACCATTACGCCCCCCATGGTAGCCCACGAATTCAATCGGCTTATTCCGAATTCGGAACTTCGTTTTATTGATCAGTGCGGTCATGCCCCCATGATGGAGCATCCTGAAAAATTTAACGAACTCGTGGAAGACTTTTTGGTGACCTAGTAACGTATATAAGCTTAACAACAGCAGCGTGATAGCAGAAGATCTCATAAACCACATGATCCCGCCCTTAAAGGGAACGGACGATGCGCACAAGGCCATTGTGTGGATGGAGGAATTTCGCTGCAACTACATGCCCGTGGTGGACGATGCCAAGCTGCTCGGTTTTATTTCCGAGGGCATCATTCTCGAAAGCAACGACATCGATAAACATGTCAAAGACTTTAACCTCGTAGGCCTGAACTGCTACGTGCACCTCGACACACACTTTTACGATATCCTGAAAGTTGCCGCCGAAAACAAGCTGCAGATGGTTGCCGTGCTGAACAACGACCAGACCTACGGCGGCGTCATTACTGTACAAGATACACTGACATCGTTTGCGCAGACAGCGGCCGTACAAATGCCTGGTGGCATTCTTGTACTGTCTATGAATCATCACGATTATTCACTGGCCGAAATAAGCCGTCTCATTGAAGAGAACCACGCCAAAATTCTGAGCAGCGTGGTAAAAGAAGATCCCCTCGACCCGGTTAAGATGAGGCTAACGCTCAAAATAAATCAAATGGACCTGTCCCGTATCGTGGCAACCCTCGAACGCTTCGGGTACAAGGTCATTGGCCGATACCAGGAAACCAAACCTATAGCGGACGAAAAAGACCGTATAGACATGCTGTTGCGATACCTGGATATCTAAATACCCCTATAATTTTCACCTATTTTTGATAAATGGACACTTCGGCGTACTATCTTTAATGTACACTCCGAAAACCGACCTAAAGTAAACCCGAATACCCCTGCATGCGTGTTGCTGTACATGGAAAAGAGTTCAATCGCCAGTTGGCTCCTGTTATACTTGGCGTCTTTGAGGTGCTCGCACGGCATAAAACCGACATCTGGGTATCGTCGAAATTCAATCAATACCTCAAACCCGCGCTTTTCAAGGGCTTCAAGTTCCGGTTGTATGAACCGGGCGAAAACCTGAAAAACGTAAATTTTATGATCAGCATCGGCGGCGATGGCACGCTGCTCGAATGCGTAACCCACATTGGTAAAACCGAAATACCCGTGCTCGGCATAAACACCGGCCGCCTTGGGTTTCTGGCTACCATCAATAAAGACGAAACTGTCCGTGCACTCGAAATGGTTTTCGAAGGCTCTTACACCCTCGACAGTCGGTCTACCCTGAAACTCGGCACCAACGCCGACATCTTCGGGAAGCAGAACTTTGCCCTCAACGATTTTACGGTTGTAAAGAAAGATACGTCGTCCATGATCACCATCCATACCTATATCGATGGTGAATTCCTGAACTCGTATTGGGCCGACGGCATTATTGTCGCTACGCCCACCGGCTCTACCGGGTACTCCCTCAGTTGTGGCGGACCGCTCATTTTTCCGCGCTCCGGCAACCTGATCATTACCCCTGTAAGCCCACATAACCTCACGGTAAGACCCATTGTTGTAGCAGACAATGCCGAGATCACTTTTAAGATCGAAGGTCGAAGCCGCAAATTCCTTGTATCCCTCGATTCGCGGGTAGCGTCGGTAGACGCCACCGTGGATTTGAAAATAACCAAGGGCGACTTTAAGGTTAACCTTATCCAGCTTGAAGGCCAGCACTACTTCAAAACGCTACGGCAGAAGCTGAATTGGGGTTTAGACGCACGTAATTAAATTTTGCTACTTTTGTAGCGTATTGATCTATAGTTACTTATACCGTAAGGCAAATGAGAAGGCTTTTTTATCTGATTGTCACAGTAGTCTGTTTTTCCGTCGCGCACGATGCGCAGGCGCAGATGAGTCGGCGAAAAATCAAGAAAAATAACAAACGGATTATGACCTATCGGGGTCGGAAATCCAGTTTTGAGAAAGATAAAGCCTACAGCATGGTGGGTATCTCCGTAAATGCCCTGAACTACTACGGAGACCTTGCACCGAAGCCAAACCGCTTCAGTACTGATATTTCGTTCACAAAACCGGCCATCGGTATCACGTTTGGTCACCGGTTCGGTCCACGTTACTCCCTGTTGGCTTCTTTCATGTATGGTACGCTGAAGGGCGCCGATGCTGAATCGGCCAATAAAGACGATACTGGAAACGGCGTGTTCCGTTACAACCGTAATCTCTCGTTCCGTAACCGGATAAAAGAGCTTTCTGTCGTGGCAAACATCGATCTTTTCGATAACATGGCCACCTATATTAGCCGGGTAAAATGGACTCCTTATATTTGGGCCGGTTTGGCCGTATTCCACCACAATCCGCAGGGCAAAGCTCCGGCTACAGACCTGCTCGGAAATCCGCTGCCACAGGCGGGCAAGTGGGTTAACCTTCGTCCTTTAGGCACTGAAGGCCAATATTCTGAGCTGGCGGATGGCGATGTAAACAAAGGCATCAAACCGTATAAATTAATCCAGCTCGCTATACCAATGGGGCTTGGCGCACGTTTTAAACTTAATCAGGATTGGGACCTCGCCGCCGAGGTGGGATTCCGGTACCTGTTTACGGATTATATCGATGATGTAAGTAGAAACTATGTAGATCTGGGTGTTCTCAAGAACGATCTTGCCAGAACCATGTCGTACAGAAGCAGTGAAATAGCAGACCCGTCAGCAACGGTCCCTGAAACATCGCGCGATGGAACAGTCTATAACCTTCTTCCCGGCTACGGTAAGGAGCACCCCGACAACCTGCGTGGAAACAAAGGCGACAGAGACATTTACATGGTAACCACGATACGGGCTACTTATATCCTCGGTAGAAAGTTTCACCGGGCTAAATTCAGATAATGCACTATATTGTTAAAGGTCTTCTCTCTTTCGTTGTTCTTTTCATACTGACCACCGGGTTAGCAAATGCTCAGCGCTCCGAGCTGGGTTTCGGCTTGGGTACGTTTAACTATACTGGAGACCTGGTCAGGACCTATAACTTCAAATATTCAAGACCTGCAGGAACGGTATTTTACCGTTCCAACCTGAGCAACGTCGTGAGCTTCCGGGCAGCGGTTACGGCAGGCCAGTTGGCCGCGTCTGAAAAACCCATCGATCCGGCGGCGGTCCTGCGCGATGCCTCGTTTGATATCTTTCTGTTCGAAGTATCTACCGTTATGGAATATCACTTTCTCCGCTGGCACGACACCAAGCGGTTCACCCGTTTTTCGCCCTACCTGTTTGGTGGCCTCGGCTTGTTTACCATTTCGGGCAACAACCAGAAGAACGGCGAGTACAGCAACGTTCAGGCGGCCGTGCCCTTTGGTGGTGGTATAAAGTATGTATACAATCCCAAGTGGTACCTTGGCCTGGAGTTCGGCATTCGTAAAACCTTCTTCGATTACCTCGATAATATATCGGGAGAAGACACCCGTATTAAAAATTTACAATACGGTAATCCCAACGATAACGACACCTACTTTTTTCTGGGCTTAAGCCTTACACGCACGTTTTACGACATTCCCTGCCCCAGAAATCCGTACAAGTAATTGCCGTAATTGCAGAAGTTTCGCGTCTCTTCTCTATTACGTTAATAACCAATCACTTTTTTGCTAATTTTGAACTCTTGTGGCCTCTTTAAAGGAACATATCGACTTTAATAATTTGCCTCAGCATATTGCCGTTATAATGGATGGCAACGGACGCTGGGCAAAACAGAAGGGCGCGTTGCGCATCTTCGGGCATCGTAACGCCATCCAGGCTGTGCGCGATGTAACCGAGGGCAGCGCCGAGCTGGGAATAAAATACCTCACGCTCTATGCCTTTTCTACTGAAAACTGGAACCGCCCCAAAGCGGAAGTTGATGGACTCATGGAGTTGCTGGTCAACACCATTCGCCAGGAAATCGATACACTCATGGAAAACAAGGTACGCCTGTTGACCATTGGTGACACGTCGAGTCTGCCGCGTGACTGCCAGGACAACCTGGCCTGGGCGATGGACAAGACGAAAGACAATAAAGGCATGACCCTCCTGATGGCGTTGAGCTACAGCGGCCGGTGGGAGATCACAAACGCGGTGAAAGCGTTGGCCGAAAAAGTGGAACGTGGGGAATTGAAGGCCGCCGAAATAAATGAGAAGGTACTGGAAAACTATTTGCAGACTTCAGGCATCCCAGATCCGGAGCTGTTGATCCGTACCAGTGGTGAACTGCGTATCAGTAACTTCCTTCTTTGGCAAATAGCCTACACCGAGCTCTTTATCACACCAACGCTGTGGCCCGACTTCCGGAAAGAGCATTTATACGAAGCCATCTGGTCCTACCAGAAACGGGAACGGAGATTTGGCAAAACGAGCGAACAACTGAAACCGGTATAATATCGATGGTGGGTAAACTCCACTATAATTGACTATTTAAGACAGATGAAGAAAATTTTTTTCCTGGTAATTCTCGTAAGTGTAGCAGCCAACTCCTGGGCCCAGTTTAGAAGAACCCGTGGCGGCAACCCTACAACCAGTGATACAGGCGGTTTAAACTACGCAAACCCCGCTACCTACACCATCGCGGGTATAGAAGTTACCGGTCTTAACATACTCGACAAAAACGCCATGGTGTCCCTCACCGGACTCAAGATTGGCGATAAAATAAAAATTCCCGGAGACGCTATTTCAGGCGCCATTCGAAGCCTGTGGAAACACGGTCTGGTAGGCGACGTAACCATTGAAGTATCACGCATAGAAGGCGACAACGTATACCTTGCTGTTGTACTCTCTGAAAGACCCCGCCTTACCGGCTTCTATTTTCAAGGTATCAGCAAAGGCCAGGAATCTGGTTTGAAAGACGATCTTAACCTCATTCGCGGTAAAATCGTAACCGAGGCCATGGTGCGTAACACAGAAACGGCTGTAAAGAAACACTTCGTAAAAAAAGGCTTCCTCAACACCGATGTAAAGATCGTTCAGGAGCGCGACACCCTGAACCGCGATGGTATCCGCCTGCGTATTGGCGTTAACGTGAAATCGAAAGTCAAGATCAACGAGATCTCCTTCGTAGGAAACGACAACATCGACGATGCCAAGCTTAAAAAGAAATTCAAAAAGACCAAAGAAAGGCCCCGATTCGCACTACACCGCACACTGATAAACGAACTCATCCACCTGCGGCCGCGTGAACTCTTCCTCGACAGCGGTTATGCCGTATCCGGAAAAGAAGTAAAGGAATTCCTCAACAGCAACGTAAAGCTCAACATCTTCGCCAGCTCCAAGTTCATCCGCACCGAGTACGAAGAAGACAAAAAGAAAGCAATCGAGTATTATAACTCCAAGGGCTACCGCGACGCCGAGTTCGTATCGGACTCCATCTACGCCCACAACGGCAAGAGCATCAACATCGACTTTAAAGTACACGAAGGCCCTAAGTATTATTTCCGCAACATCATCTGGACCGGAAACTATATCTATACCGACAAGCAGCTCGACGCAGTACTCGGTATCAAGAAAGGTGACGTATATAACAAAGAACTGATCGACAAGAAACTGCAATTCAACCCGAAAGGTCTCGACATCAGCGGTCTGTATATGGACGACGGCTACCTGTTCTTCCGTATCAACCCGGTAGAAGTTGCCGTTAACGGCGACTCCATCGACGTAGAGATGCGTATTTACGAAGGTGAACAGGCAACCATCAACGAAGTAACTATTGCCGGTAACGAGCGTACCAGCGACCACGTAATACGCCGCGAACTCAGCACCATTCCCGGTCAGAAGTTCAGACGTTCAGACATTATCCGTACCCAGCAGAAACTCGGACAGCTTGGCTACTTTGCTCCCGATAAGATCGGCCAGAACCTGGTGCCGAACCCGGCAAACGGAACGGTAGACATTCAGTGGACCGTTGAAGAACAATCGAACGACCAGGTAGAACTCTCCGGTGGTTGGGGTGGCTACTATGGCTTCGTTGGAACACTTGGTCTTACCTTCAACAACTTCTCGCTGCGTAACATACCCGACTTCAAGAAGTGGAGACCTCTGCCTGTGGGCGATGGTCAGCGTTTGTCGCTGCGCGCTCAGGCCAACGGTCGTACCTTCCAGAGCTATAGCTTCTCGTTCAGCGAGCCCTGGCTCGGTGGCCGCAAGCCGCACTCCCTCAGCGTAAGCTACGTGCACTCCATATCGCGTTACGCAGGTCAGGGAGCCAGAAATTTTAACGATTATAACTCACTGCTTCGCGCGCACAACTTCTCCGTTGGTTTAGGACGCCTTCTTGAATGGCCCGACAACTATTTCACGTTGACAAATTCATTGTCATACGCGATCTATACGCTGAAGAACATCGACTACGGACTGGGCTGTACAGACTGTTCGTCGTACGCGGTTACATTCAACACTACGTTGTCGCGTAACAGCATCGACAACCCGATGTATCCTTCATCCGGTTCGTCTATTGCGCTGAGCCTCACGCTCACACCGCCATACTCGATGTGGAATAACATTGATTATGAAACCGCGTCTGCCGAGCAGCGTAACAAGTGGCAGGAATACTATAAAACCATGTTCGATGCCAAGTACTACCTGCCGCTCGACGGCAAGAAGAAACTTGTACTCGAAGCAAAAGCACACTTTGGTTTCATTGCTGCGTATAACAGCAAGACCGGCATCGGTCCGTTCGAACGCTTTATCCTCGGTGGTAGCGGTCTGGCCGGTGGCTTCAACTCCTTCGTATTGGGTAAAGAAGTTATTGGTCTGCGTGGTTATGCCGATAACTCCATCACACCGCCGCTGTATCAGTCTGGTAACAGCACCTCGCAGCTGGGTGGTGTAGCATACGATAAACTTGGCCTTGAACTTCGCTATCCGGTAACAACGGGCAACGCGGCAACCATCTACGGTTTCGTGTTTACCGAAGCGGGTAACAACTGGGCCGACTACGAGGATTTTAATCCCTTTAGCATGTACAAATCTGCTGGTGTAGGGGCACGTATTTTTATGCCTGCCTTCGGGTTGATTGGGTTGAACTGGGCGTACGGATTTGATCGCGTGCCATTGGGTACGAGAAACGACGTTAGTGGATCGCAGTTCCACTTCACCATTGGCCAACAAATCAGATAAACATGCGCGTTTGTTTAATTACAATATTTTTTCTCATTTTCGGCCTGAATTTTGTCAACGCTCAGAGGTTTGGGTACATTGACACCGATTTCGTGCTGAATAAAATGCCGGATTATAAGAAGGCGCAAGGCGAAATCAATCAGCTTTCAGAAGCCTGGGAAAAGGAGATACAGGACATGGCCAAAAAAATAGAGGGCATGTACAGCGCCTACCAGGCCGAGCAAGTTCTCCTTACCGAAGAGATGCGGAAAGAACGAACCACCGCCATACAAAAAAAGGAGACTGAACTGAAAGAATACCAGAAGAAAGTATTCGGTTTTGAAGGCCTGTATTTTTTAAAGAAACAGGAATTGATAAAACCCATACAAGACAAGGTCTGGGATGCCGTCGATAAGATTGCGAAGAAAAACAATCTCGCCATCGTTTTCGACAAGTCCGGGGAGCTCGTGATGATCTACACCGACCCACGCTACGACTACACGGACTTCGTGCTGGACGAATTGGGACTTGGCGATCCGAACGACAGCGTTAAGAAAGGTTAAAAATTTAAACTGAAATAAAAACTGAACTGAGATGAGAAAACTCGTTTTACTTGTGGTGTTGGGAATCACAGCGTTCGCTGCCCAGGCACAAACCCCCTCTAAAGTTGGCTACGCAGATGTAGACTATATCTTCAGCCAGATGCCGGAAGCAAAGCAGATTGAATCCGAGCTGAAGTCACTGCAAGCCCAGCTGAAAAACCAGATTGAATCAAAAGGACAGGAGTTCCAAAAGAAACTTCAGGACTACAATCAAAATATAGCAAGCATGCCAGAAGCCGTTCGTGCTAACACTGAACGCGAACTGCAACAGCTTCAGCAAAACCTGGAGAAACTGCAGCAAGATGCGCAGACCAACATCCAGAACAAGCAGAACCAGTTGATGGAGCCCGTATACAAAAAAGTTGGTAAGTCTATCGAAGACACCGCTAAAGAAAACGGTTACACCTTCATCCTCAACCAACAAATCGGTGGCCTCGACGTGATCCTTTATGGCGACGAAAAGTCTGACATTTCAGACCTCGTGCTGAAGAAAATGGGCATCACTCCCAAGCCACAAACTGCAACGCCTGCAACCACTGCACCTGCAACAACACCTGCCAAGAAGCCTTAAGCCGCTTCCCGCAAAACATACAAAGCCCTGCTCACCAGCAGGGCTTTTCGCTTTTTATAGAAGTATATATACTAGCATCCCAAACACAGGCAGCGTATTTGTAGCTCAGATCGTCACTCATTCCCACACCAATCTTTCTTATCTTAAGAAATCCTAATCCCGCTAATCCCATAATCTTACGAATCCGTTCAGACAATGATCACCCCCTCATACCTCCGCCCCAACGACACCATCGGCATCGTAGCCACGGGAAGAAGAGTATCGCCCGACGACATCGAGCAGTCGCTGGAGATTATCAAACGGTGGGGGGTACAGCTCAAATTGTCTCCGCACATCTATAGCACACAGCATTCGTACCTGGCCGGTGTAGACGATGAACGCCTGCCCGATCTGCAGGCCATGCTGGACGACCCAACGATAAAAGCTATTGTATGCGCCCGGGGCGGATATGGCACAGTGCGTATTCTCGACCAAATCGATTTCAACGGCTTCCGTAAAAACCCGAAGTGGATAGCGGGCTTCAGCGACATTACCGCCCTGCATCAGAGTTTATTTGTACGTGGTTTCCAGAGCATTCATGGGTCTATGCCCATACAGTTTCCACGTGACACCACCGGCCAGTCTGTAGAGAGTCTGCGTCAGGCATTGTTTGGCGAAATTGCGCAGCCCATTGTAGCCACGGCCAATGCCGCCAACAGACCGGGTGTGGCTACCGGCCGTGTTGTAGGCGGCAACTTATCGTTACTCGCCAGCGTGATGGGCACTGCCGATGCGCCCGATACAACGGGTGCGATATTGGTGATAGAAGAGATTGGCGAATACTGGTATAAGATTGATCGTATGATCGTACAGCTAATGCGCGCTGGAAAATTTGATAAACTCGCCGGCCTCGTGCTCGGATATTTTACCGATATGACAGACGACGCCGCGATAAGTTTTGGTGAGAAAGTTGAACGCATCATCCATAACCATACGAAGCAATTCAACTTTCCCATCGGGTTCAACTTCCCTACCGGGCACGAAAACCCAAATATAGCCTGGAAGCACGGCAGTGTAATGGAACTGCGTGTAACGGCTCAAGGCTCGTGGCTCACGCCGGTTAACGAACCAGTGAAAGGAAGTTAGCGCCGAGGTTATCGGCAATGATCTTCTTATACTTCGAGGTTTTGCGATACTCGGCCGTAAGGAACTCGTTCCATACAGTATCCCAATCGCTTGTTTTGGACATGATGAATCCAAGCTGCTCTGCGTTGCCCAGGTCTACTTCCTGGCGTTTAATGGGCTGCTTCTTACGGATCACGCCAACATATTCGGTAAAGTCGAGAATCGAGAACATCTTCGCATTAGTGGTGAGGTGTTTTATAACACTCTCGCTGGACGTTGCATAGCTTACCTTGAGGTCGGGATAATACTCTTTTTTGATTTTCTCGATGTACTTCACATGTGTGCTGCCGGTGATTACTTCTGCAGAGAAGCCGTTGTATATCTTGGGCAAATCGGTAAGGCTGGTAAGTGTCGGCGCGTTCTGGTTGGTAAGCAACACCAGCTGCGTGGTCATAAACGGCGGGGTAAACTTTAAAATCTTTTTACGTTCTTCGGTAATGCTGGTATTGGTAGCGCCAAGAATATTAGGGGTTGCCTGTACAACCTTTAAGAAGTTCGAGAATTCGCCTTCAGGCCCAACATATTCTACGGTAACGGTTTTACCGTGTTTGGTTTTTACATACGCTGCAAAATCGGCAATGATGTCTACGCAAACGCCTTTCATCTTACCGTCTATACGTTGCACAAGTCCGGGCTGGTCGTAATATACAACCGTGAGTTTACCCGATCCGGTGGTTTTTACTTGTGCCCAGCTGTCGCCGGCGTACTTCTGCGCTGTTGCGGGTAGTGCATAGCTAAGTGCTATGCTCAGCGCGATCCCGAAAAATTTCTTCATAGTATAGGTTTCCAGTTGGCTAAGATAGAGGAAAGGTTCCACCCAAATAATGCATTTCGCAGGCAGAACTCACCTGAATATAACACGTCGGTAACCTTACGCGATCACGGCTGTCAGTGGTGCAACAACCGCCTATCGAGGATATGCAGAAACAGGATAAAAAGACCACCGAATATAAAGATACCTGCATACGGCACGATGGCCTTTAAGAAACCCAGGCCCGTAAAGGCAATGGCTATCCCCCCTGCGATAACGAGCAACGTTACCGACAGAGCATACCACACATAGCCCATGACAGTGCGGCGAGATTCGTACGTGTTAATTTTTTTTATCACGGCATCTTCAAAACCGGGAGGCAGGCTCAGGCGCGATGGACGTTCCAACGCAGCAAACACCTGGCGGTAAGCGCGGTCATCGTCATTACCTGTTTCGGCAGCTCCGCGTTCAATAGCCTCTTGCATTTGTTCGTCTGTCAGTTTCATAGCAACTCCTCTTTACCACTATACTTCTTTACCTTTTCTTTCAACAAATTCCGCGCGCGGAATAAATAGTTCTTTACAGTGCCTTCGGGCATACCCGTTACTTCGGCAATTTCGGGGTAGCTCATGTTCTCTACATGGTATAACGTGAGTACAATTTTATACTGCGGCGGCAGCTGGTCTACCAGCTTCATCACAAATACGTCGGTATCTTCTTCGGCTACCAGCGTTTCCGGATTATTATCTTCAACAAATGCTGAAGAAAATTGTTCTTCGTCCGGAATATCACTCCATGAATG
>Ga0065165_1003427_pt1 | contig 11170 bp, 7 predicted proteins | sample AraplaMF_Cvi_mMF_FD_63813 | JGI IMG/M metagenome (GOLD analysis project Ga0065165, IMG submission 63813) | Arabidopsis root microbial communities from the University of North Carolina, USA - plate scrape MF_Cvi_mMF (version 2) (version 3) | ecosystem: Host-associated > Plants > Roots > Endosphere... | reverse complement strand
GAGGTTTGACGAATATTATCGATGTGACAAATGCCTTGTATGTATTGAACCGTGCAGAGAATGATCTGATCCAGACCAGGCATGATGCCTGGCAGTCGTTGTTTATGGAGGCGTTTGCGACGAATTCGATCCAGACCCTGATACAGCAGCTGGAGGCAGCGAGAGGGGCACTGTAAGCTGGCTGATTTTGCATACGGGCAAAGCCTTTTCTTTAACACCGTTTTTTAAAAGTGTAACCTGTTCTCTGAACTTAAAATTAATTTATGTCATTAGTCTCTACTGCCTTAAAAAAGCCAATCTCGGTAGTCGTTCTGACACTGGGCGTGTTCCTTTTTTCTATACTGGCAGTCATTAATATACCCATCGACATCTTCCCGAAACTGAATCAGCCCACCATCTATGTAATAGAACCATATGGTGGTATGTCTGCACAGCAGATGGAAGGTTTCTTCGCCACGCGTTTGCAGGATCAGTTCCTGTATGTGAATGGGATTAAGAATATCAGTAGTAAAAATATCCAGGGTCTGAGCATGATCAAGCTCACCTTTTATGAAGGTACTGACATGGGTGAGGCCTCTGCGCAGGTAGCGCTGCAGGTAAGCCGTGCCATGAACTTCTTTCCTCCGGGAGCTGCACCTCCACAGGTAATACGTTTCGATGCGTCTTCATTGCCGGTGGGAGAGTTGGTATTCAGCTCCCAAACACGCCCGCTGAAAGATATTTATGATATGGCTACCACCCGTATCCGGCCTATGTTTGCCACGGTGCCGGGTTTGTCTGCTTCACCGCCATTTGGCGCGAATGCACGTTCTGTTGTTGTGAATGTAAACCCTGACCGGCTGCGTAGCTATAATCTGAGTGCGGATCAGGTGGTGGAAGCCATTGCGCGGAACAACGCCATGAGCCCATCCGGGAACATTCGTATCAATAATAAAATGTTCCTGACTACGATCAACTCCCTGGAACAGGAGGTAACAGATTTTGGAAATATTCCTGTGGCCACCAATGGTAATTCGACCGTGTTCGTGAAAGACATCGCGACCGTAGCTGATGGTGCGGATGTTACGGTGGACTATGCCCTCGTGAACGGAAAACGTTCTGTATATATGCCGGTGGTAAAGACCCCGGATGCTTCTACGTGGGAAGTAGTGAAACAGCTGAAAGCGAAACTGCCGGAGATGCAGAATCTCTTGCCGGAAGATACAAAGATCACGTATGAATTTGACCAGTCGGTAGCTGTGATCAATGCCGTGAAAGGCTTGATGACAGAAGGGATTCTGGGAGCAGTGCTGACAGGTTTGATGGTGTTATTGTTCTTACGTGATCTGAGAAGTTGTCTGGTCGTAGTGATCACTATACCTATTGCAATTTTGGCGGCGGTATTTGGCCTGTATTTATCGGGTCAGACGATCAACCTTATGACCTTGTCCGGATTGGCGCTGGCGATCGGGGTCCTTGTGGATCAGGCCACGGTAACGATTGAGAATATTCACCAGCACCTGGAGATGGGGAAACCTAAGAAGCAGGCGATTTACGAGGCCTGTGAAGAAATTGCATTTCCCTTGTTACTGATCCTGCTGTGTATCCTGGCGGTGTTTGCACCTTCCTTTATTATGTCAGGTGTACCGAAAGCGATGTTCCTGCCATTGTCTTTGTCTATTGGTTTTGCGATGATTGCGTCCTTCTTTACGGCACAGACATTAGTACCGGTTATTTCGAACTGGTGGCTGAAAGCGGAGAAGTATCAGCATGCGCATGCAGGATTGGCACTGGACAATGAAGAGGTGAAAGAGGTGAATGATCATATGGCGGATCAAAAAGCGCATCCTGAAAAGCTGCGTGGTTTTGAGCAATTCAAAGCCTGGTTTATGCGGGTGCTGGAGGCTTTGGGAAGACGTTCTTCGCTGGTGATCACGCTGTATTTAATCATCGCATTTGGAGCGGCGGGTACAGCCTATGTCATAATTGGTAAAGACCTGATGCCGCATATCAATGCAGGGCAGTTCCAGTTGCGGCTGAAAGAACCGGATGGTACACGATTAGAGAGAACAGAAGAAAAGGTTCACCAGGTATTACAATTGATTGACCAGGCGACGGATAACAATGTGGAGATCAGCTCTGCCTATGTAGGTCTGATTCCCTCCAGTTATGGTTCCAGTAACCTGTATGTATTCAATGCAGGTACACACGAGGCAGTTTTGCAGGTGAACCTGAATGAAGATTACAAGGTTGATATGGATGAGTTGAAAGATAAGCTGCGTGATATGATCCAGGAGAAATACCCGCAACTGCGCATCTCTTTCGAACCGATTGATATGACGGAAAAGATCATGGCACAGGGTGCCGCTACTCCTATTGAAGTAAGGGTGGCAGGTAAGGATATGCAGCAGATACAGCAATATGCCACCACGTTGACAAATAAGCTGAAAGGGGTGCCATTTTTACGCGATGTACAGATTGTGCAGCCTTTGCATTACCCGGTGATCAAGATCAATGTGGATCGGTTCAAAGTGGCACAGATGGGATTGAATGTTTACCAGGTGGCACGCTCGGTGACGGCGTCTACATCCAGTAGCCGTTTCTCTGAAAAGAACCAGTGGCTGGATGAAAAGGGGGCTTACACTTACCAGGTACAGGTGCAGATACCTGAGTATAGTATGCAGGCTATCAGTGATCTGCAGGAGATTCCATTGGTGAAAGGGCAGGCAAGACCAGTACTGGGAGATGTGGCGAGTTTTAGTACGAGTGAAGTACCTGGTGAGTATGATCGTTCCGGACCTCGTCGTTACCTGACGGTGAGTGCGAATATTTCTGGTATTGACCTGGGAGCAGCAACGAAAGCAGTGCAGCATGAGATCGATGAGATGGGAGAACCACCCCGTGGTTTAATTGCACAGGTACAGGGTAGTTCCAGCCTGTTAACAGAGACACTGAATGGATTGCAGAATGGATTGATGCTGGCGGTAATGGTGATCTTCCTCCTGCTGGCGGCAAACTACCAGTCATTCAAACTGAGTTTTGTGGTACTGGTAACGGTACCTGCGGTAATAGCAGGCGCCTTGCTGATGCTGTTGCTGACTGGGTCAACGTTGAACCTGCAATCGTATATGGGGATGATCATGTCAACGGGGGTATCTGTGGCAAATGCGATCCTGATTGTGACGAATGCGGAGAAGTTACGGATAGATTACCGGGATGCGTATAAAGCAGGGATTGTGAGTGCGGGGATCCGCTTGCGTCCTATTTTGATGACGAGTCTGGCGATGATAGCAGGTATGATACCGATGGCTTCGGGTATGGGCGAATCAGGGGATCAGACGGCGCCATTGGGTAGAGCGGTGATCGGTGGATTGATCGCATCTACAATTGCGGCTTTGTTCATACTACCGTTGGTGTATGCACGAATGCAGAAGAAAACGACTTTTGACCCGGTTTCACTGATGCCGGAAGATGATGTGGAAGGGGCGCATTCATTGTGAATTTTTAAATTATTCTATTACTAAACTATCAATCATTACCATGAATATTCAACATAGACTCGTCATTATATGTACGGCAGTGACCATGCTGGCAGCTTGCCGGGAGGCTGCTTCGAAAAAGAAGAAGGAAGAAAAACATCATACCAGTCAATATACATTTTCAACGGTTGTACAAGAGCCTTTATCATCCAGTATCCAGTTACCTGCCGTACTGGATGCTTACCAGAAGGTGAGCATTTATCCGCGTGCAAATGGCTTTGTGAAAAGTGTATCTGTAGACAGGGGCTCTGTGGTGAGAAAAGGACAGATGTTGCTGGAGCTGGATGCACCGGAGGTGATTCAGCAATATTATGCAGCGCAGGCGAAATGGCTGCAGGCAAAGGCGGACTATGCCGCTTCAAAGGATAATTACGAACGTACTATGGCAGTGAGTGCAACACCCGGTACCATTTCTCCACATGACCTGGAGGTATCGAATGCAAAGATGCTGGCAGATAGTGCCATCATGAACAGTCAGCTGGCGAACTTCAGGGCATTGGAAGCGACCCGTAGTTATCTGCAGGTAACGGCGCCTTTTGATGGTGTGATCACAGAACGTAATGTACACCCTGGTGCCCTGGTAGGGCCTACTACCAATATTGATGGCAGACCGATGCTGATGCTGGAGCAGGAGGATCGTTTGCGTCTCATTGTGCAGGTGCCGGAGATCTATAGTGCGCAACTGACGGATGCACAGAAAGTATCATTCAGGGTGAATGCAATACCCGGGAAGGTGTTCACTGGCACGATCAGCCGTCAGGCAGGATCATTGAATGACCGATTCCGTTCTGAGGCGGTGGAAGTGGATGTATTTAATCCGAATCATACCCTGAAACCAGGGATGTATGCGGAGATCACGATCCCGGTGAGTGGTAGCAGGCAGGCTATGGTTGTGCCGGCCACGGCGATTGTGACGTCTACAGAAAAGAAGTATGTGATTGCGGTAAGGAGTGGCATTACACATTGGGTAGATGTACAGGAGGGAAATCATCATAATGATTCTACGGAGGTGTTTGGTTCATTGCAGCCTGGAGATAAGGTGATCGCGCCTGCTACAGATGATATCAAGGAGAATGTGAGTATAGAGTAGGGCGCGGCAGCATTTTTGTGATACACTATTCAAAAGTGTGTATTATGAAAAAGTCAACAAACCTGAAAAGAGCGATAAAAGAAGTAAAGAGAGAAAATGTAGAGGTCGCGCCAAAAGCAAAGACGACTGCAAAGAAGGATTACGATGACGATCAGAACCATTTGCTGGAAGGATATGATGAGAGTGAATATGATCAGAAGGACATTGCTGATGAGAAAAGAAAAAAGGGGGCCTGACAGTGGCTCCCTTTTGTTTTCGTTAATTATTGGCGGATTTGAAACGACTGAATTAATTTCCGGGGAAAAACACAAGGCTCACTCCCACAGACTTCGTATCCGGATTATACGTAGGCATTGCAATAGGATGCATACTATTCTTTCTTTCCTTTCCATCTTTCTTCGCAAATGCTCTTTCCATTTTTGGAAACACCCAGTAAGCGGCCTTGGTACTTAATATACCCAAACCAGCCCCGGCCACAACATCACTCAGCCAGTGGCGGTTATTATACATACGTAATACCCCGGTAGCAGTTGCCATTGCATAGCCATACACACCATACCATGGACTTACATCCTTATACTCCTGCCGCATAAATTCAGCACCCATAAAAGATGTGGCCGTATGGCCGGAAGGGAATGAGTTGAAAGTGCTACCATCCGGGCGTTGCCTGTGAGACAATGTTTTCACGCCACCTACAGTTCCCATCATCACCAGACTGGAGATACCGAGAATGATGGTGCGGTCGCGGAAATTATGTGCACCATGAATACCCATTGCATTCAATGCATACACACTCAGTGCAGGTGCATAGCGTGTGTAATTATCGATTTTAGTATGGAAGGTACTATTGTCTTCCATGATCTCATTCTTGGTGCTATGATCCAGATTACGGAGAGGTCCGTATTTGAAAGTTGAGATCCCATAACCCAGCATCGCGGCAGGTACTACAACGCTGGCAATCGAACACTCATATTTTTTTGTTCCCCTGAAGAGTTTTGAAAAGGAACTATCTTTTTTGAACAATGTTACACCTGAATCGGCTGGCAGGTGCTGGGCGTAAACCCCGCTTACTATTACGAAAGGCAATAACAGTTGTAGGTATAAAGAATTCAATTTCATCCAATACAGATTAGCGGTAGTAACATAATGTTGTGCATATTCTACAAAACAAAAAAAAGATTCTGTAGACAATCTGAAGGTAAATAATATTTTATTTAGATGAATCAAACGTTTGTAGTAGCCTGATCTTAAACAAACGTTTGATCGGAAACAGGCTGTGGATGGCTTTTTAGATACAATTGAATTTTTATTTTGTATATTTGTTTCAGAACCAGGAAATGGTGTCTTCCTGCACAAGAACTGTCCCTACTCAGGGTCTGATGGCGCCTACAAATAATAAGTATATTTCTGCTCATACAAGCGGGCAGTTCTGTTTATATATTTGTAGGAACATGATGAAATTTAACAAATCTTTAGAACAATTTACGATTGCTTACCAGCTGATCCGCTGGACAGTTATTATTATGCCTGTTGCGCTGGTAGTTGGCTCGCTGGTAGCCTTATTCCTTTGGTTACTGGACTACGTTACACATTTTCGCTGGGAACATTCATGGTTATTGTATTTATTGCCGGTCGCGGGGATCGGGATTTATTTCCTTTACAACAAATTAGGAGGTACTGCAGAGAAAGGCAATAACCTTATCATGGATGAGATTCATGAACCAGGGGGCGGTGTGCCCGCAAGGATGGCGCCGTTGGTGCTATTGACTACTATTCTTACACATTTGTTTGGTGGCTCTGCGGGCCGTGAAGGTACTGCGGTACAGATAGGCGGCAGTATGGCGTGGCTTCTGGGCAAGTGGATGCGCTTGTCGGCAGCGGATCTGCGGATCCTGTTGATGACGGGGATTGCAGCGGGTTTCGGGGCGGTATTTGGTACACCATTGACAGGTACTGTTTTCGCGCTGGAAGTATTAGCGATTGGTGTGATCAGGTATGATGCTTTGGTGCCTTGTTTGATAGCGGCTGTATTTGCAGATTGGGTGTGTAGTGCATGGGGCATTCATCATACGCATTACCAGATCCTGTTTAAATCCGAAACGCCATTTGATTATGTGTTGCTGGCAAAAGTGATTGTGGCAGGTATTGCATTTGGTCTGGCGAGTTTTTTATTCTCCACCTGCATGCATCAGATCAAAAAATATAGTAAGGAATTTATAAAGCCGGCATGGCTGATCCCGGTAGCGGGAGGTGTGATCATCATTGTATTTTGCCGGCTATTGGGCACGGAGGATTATACGGGTTTAGGTGTGATGAGCAAGGATCTGGGTGGTGTGAGCATTGTAAATGCATTTAAAGCGATAGAGATGTCCAACTGGGCCTGGTTGTGGAAATTACTGTTCACGGCTATCACGCTGGCGATGGGTTTTAAAGGGGGAGAGGTAACACCTTTGTTTTTTATAGGTGCGGCATTGGGGCATACAATTGCGGTATTGATGGGTGCACCGGTCGATCTCTTTGCAGGGATAGGTTTTATTGCTGTATTTGCAGGGGCGACGAATACACCGATTGCGTGTACACTGATGGGCGTGGAATTATTTGGTACCAGCAATGCTTTATATTTTGCGGTAGCGTGTTTTACAGCTTATTATTTTAGCGGGCATGCGGGCATTTATAGTGCACAGCGCCTGGGTGTTTCGAAGAAGTGGGATTAGTAATTTCAAATTAAGATCACTGCCTGTTTGCCCGGCAGAGTTTTTGTTGCACATTGCTTACTAAATGAAATACATGAAAGCCATTACAATTCCCCAATTTAAAGCAACACCTGAATTAACGGAACAACCTAAGCCTGTGGTAAAAGCCGGCAGTATGCTGGTACGCATTGTAGCAGCAGGGATCAATCCTTTTGATACCAAGATGATCGATGGTATACTGGATGGGCAGATGCCGCATCATTTTCCCATGATACCTGGTGTAGATGCTGTAGGTGTAGTGGAAGAAATTGGTGAAGGCGTCACCCACTTCAAGGTGGGTGATAACATCTATGGGCAATTCCTGCATGCTCCTGTAGGGGAGGGCACATTTGCAGAATACATAGTGGTGCCTGAAAAAGCAGCGCTGGCATTAGCGCCTAAAAAGATTCCATTGAAGCAGGCAGCTGCTATACCGACTGCTGGTATGACTGCTTTGCAAATGGTAGAAAAATCAGGACTAAAACATGAACAGATCGTATTACTTGTGGGTGCTACCGGTGGTGTAGGTTTATTCTTTACACAGTTAGCAGCGATGCAGGGAATATATGTGATTGCAACGGCGAGCGATGAAAACGGTGCCAGTAAAGTGAAAGAGCTGGGTGCGAAGGAAATTGTCAATTATAAAAAAGTATCTGTGGTGGATGAGATCAGGAATAAATATCCTGATGGTGTGGATGGATTAATTGATCTGGTGAGCGCTCCTGAAGTGTTTAAGGAAATGACAGGATTGGTGAAGCATGGGGGTGTTGCATTTACAACTGCTTTTGCAGCAGATGAAGCGGATTTGAATAAGAAAGGATTACAGGGAGGAAATTTTGAATTGAAAGGTAGTCGTGCATTGTTGGATACATTGTCTGATGCAGTGGACAATGGTGCAGTGAAGATCCCGTTGGAGAAGGAGATTACATTAGAAGAAACACCGGCTGCATTGGCTGAGATTAAAAAACTAAAGAGTAAAGGAAAGACGATAATTGTATTATAACAGTAAAGACTATTTGTAATTTTCAAGCCGGCCGCAGATCTGCGGCCGGCTTCATTTAACCCCATTAAAAATAAATTTCGTACCTTTGCCGCGTCTGTCACATCTCCATACTTACAATTTTACTTGCTTCCACTTAGCATAACCCGGGGCTCTCATTTAATTGGCATATTGTGACAGGATTAATTTCCCGTACTATTCAGGTGCGTTTTTTGATGTGTGGAATTCCATACTTCGATTGGCATTTTATTATAGCATCGATTTTTTGACTAAAACTGTATTATGAGTAAAACCATTATTGTATCGAACAGGCTACCGGTAAAGATCACTGAGAAAGAGGGCGAATATGTGTTGAATCCGAGTGAAGGCGGTTTGGCTACAGGGCTGGGGTCCATTTACAGACAAGGCTACAACATCTGGATTGGATGGCCCGGGGTGGACGTGAACGAAGCTGCACAGGGGCAAATTAAACAACAACTGGGCACCATGAATCTGATGCCGGTGTACCTGACCCAGGATGAAATCAACAACTATTACGAAGGATTTTCGAACGAGGTACTGTGGCCGGTTTTCCACTATATGTCCGTTTATGCCCGTTATGAACAGGTGTATTGGGATTATTATTATCAGGTAAATACTAAATTCAGGGATGCTGTGCTCGAAGTAGCAGAACCCGGGGATGTGATCTGGATTCATGATTACCAGTTACTCCTTTTACCCGGTATGATCCGAGCCGCAGCGCCGGATGTAGCCATTGGTTATTTCCAGCATATTCCTTTCCCTTCTTTTGAATTATTCCGGCTGATACCCTGGCGCGTAGAACTGCTTGAAGGTATGCTGGGTGCCGATCTGTTAGGCTTCCATACTTTTGATGATAGCCATCATTTCCTCAATGCCGTGACACGTTTACTGCCATTGAATGCTACTGCAAACGTAGTGACGGTGAATGACCGTGCTGTGGTTGCCGAGACTTTCCCTATGGGTATTGATAACAGTAAATTCGAACTCTTATCACAGGATCCGGAAGTGATTAAACAGGTGGAAAGTCTGCGCGAGAATTTCCAGGGTACACATATGGTATTGTCCATCGACAGACTGGATTACAGCAAGGGTATTATTCAGCGTTTGCAGGCATTTGAATTGTTCCTGCAATTGTATCCCGAATACATTGAGAAAGTCGTACTGTATATGATCGTAGTGCCATCGAGAGATTCTGTGGCACAATACAAGGAACTGAGAGATGCGATCGATATGCTGGCAGGGGGGATCAATGCCCGTTTCCGTACATTGAACTGGCATCCGATCAATTATTTTTATCGCAGTTTTCCGGTGGAGACATTGTCTGCTTTGTACAACTTTGCAGACGTAGGGCTGGTAACACCGATGCGCGATGGTATGAACCTCGTGAGCAAAGAATATGTAGCCAGTCGTAAGGATAGCAATGGCGTGCTGATATTGAGTGAAATGGCTGGTGCCAGCAAAGAACTCATTGATGCACTCATTGTAAACCCTAACAATATTGGTGCGATCGCGCGCGGGATCCACGAAGCATTGAATATGCCGGAAGGCGAGCAACGCAGAAGAATGAAACAGATGCAGCAGATTGTATCTAAGTTCAATATTTCACATTGGGTAAAATTATTTATGGCAAGATTACAGGAAGTGAAACAGCTGCAGCAGTCCATGCTGGCGAGAAGAATGAGCCTGGAAATGCAGGTGCATGTAAGAAAAGATTATAAAGGGGCGAAGGAAAGAGTGATTTTCCTCGACTATGACGGTACATTGGTTGGATTCCAGACAAATATCGATCTGGCAAGTCCTGACCAGGATCTGATACAGTTGCTCACAGAGCTGACAGCTGATCCTTTGAATCATGTGGTAATGGTAAGTGGACGTAAATACCAGACATTGGAAGAATGGCTGGGGCATTTGAAATTAGATCTCATTGCGGAACATGGTGCGTTCCAGAAGAGGCATGGTGAAGAGTGGCAGCAATTGCCAGGATTGACCGATCAGTGGAAAGCTGATATTGCGCCTATTCTGGAGACATTTACCGATCGTACGCCGGGGTCCTTTATCGAAGAGAAGAGTTTTTCACTGGTATGGCATTATCGCAAAGCGGAAGCCGGTTTGGGGGAATTGCGTGCGAATGAGCTAATGAATACGTTGCGTTATTTTGCAGCGGATAAAGGTCTGCAGTTATTACCGGGGGATAAGGTGATTGAGGTGAAGAATGTAGAGATCAATAAGGGCAAGGCGACGCTGTCATGGTTACAGAATAAGCATTATGATTTTACATTGGCGATAGGAGATGATCATACGGATGAAGATATTTTTAAGGCCCTTCCGCAGGACGCGGTGACGATTAAAGTAGGTAGTCAGGTGTCGACAGCCCGATTCTATTTACGGAATCACAGGGAGGTGAGAGCATTTTTGAAATCTCTGATATTAGTATAAATAAAAGCGGCTACGGAGAGAACTCTGTAGCCCTTTTCATTATTGTAAACCTTCATTCAAAACTATTTGAAGATCGGCGTATCCAACTTCATCGCTATCCTGTATGCCGCATTCATTAACCCTACATGGCTGTAAGCCTGTGGGAAATTCCCCCACTGACTACCATTCGTTTCATCCACATCTTCACTGAACAACAAAAGGTGATTTGAATACTGCATCAGCTTCTCAAATTCCTTTACTGCATCATCCACTCTTCCCACACATGCCAGTGCTTCTACATACCAGAACGCACATACGAGGAAAGTTGTCTTCGGCTTTCCGAAATCATCAGAATGCAGGTAACGATAGAATAAACCATTCGGTGTTTTCAATT
>Ga0065165_1003426_pt1 | contig 11172 bp, 5 predicted proteins | sample AraplaMF_Cvi_mMF_FD_63813 | JGI IMG/M metagenome (GOLD analysis project Ga0065165, IMG submission 63813) | Arabidopsis root microbial communities from the University of North Carolina, USA - plate scrape MF_Cvi_mMF (version 2) (version 3) | ecosystem: Host-associated > Plants > Roots > Endosphere... | reverse complement strand
CATACAGGAGGCTGCGGATGGACCTGCTGCCCTGATCAAGGCGTTCGAAACAGTGCCCGACCTGGTAGTGTGCGATGTTATGCTGCCCGGCAAGAGCGGGATAGAGGTTGCAGCTGTCCTTAAATCCGATCCGCGAACCTCGCACATCCCTGTTATTATCCTGACTGCGCGGGCTTCCATCGAGCAAAAGATCGAAGGCGTCCGCACGGGCGCCGACGAGTACATTACCAAGCCGTTCGTCTTCGAGTATCTGCGTGAACGCATAAAGGCCCTGATCCGTAACCGAAAGATGTTGCGTGACCATTATATACACGACCTTAATGTGGGTGTGAGTACGTCGGTGCCCGGCAACCTTGACCGCAAGTTTGTAAACGACTTTACGGCCCTGATCGAGCGGAACGTGGCCAATACCGATCTTAACGTGAACGATATAGCCCACGAGTTGGGCATGTCGCGCGTGCAGCTTTACCGCAAGGTCAAGGCCCTGCTCGGCTTCAGTATAAACGACTACCTGGTCAACGTGCGTTTGCGAAAGGCCAAGTACCTCCTGCTAAACACCGACCGGAGCGTGGCCGACATTGCGCTGGAGGTTGGCTTCTCCTCACCGGCCTACTTCTCTACGATATTCAAAAACAAAATGGGGCAGTCCCCATCGGACTTTAAAAGCAACCGTATCAACCCGCAGCCGGCCACATGAAACAAAAACTAAAGCGATGGTACGTTATTGAAAGAAAAGCGCTGTTCTAAACCGCCTGGAGGCAGTTGTTTGGTCTCTTTTGGCCGGGGCAACGAAATTTGATTCAATACTGAAAGACATTGGTACTCATCGAAAGCGATTGCACCAGTGTTGTAGCCTACCTTCGGATAAACTTTAACCTCGATGAAAAAGGTATTTATATACTCCCTGATCGCGGCCCTGGGTGGGTTTCTGTTCGGACTCGACACCGCTGTTATTTCAGGCGCTGAGCAGCGCGTGCAGGCGCTCTGGGAGCTGAATGATTTCCAACACGGCCTTACGGTATCCATCGCCCTGATTGGCACGGTGGTCGGCGCGATGCTGGGCGGCTACCCCTCTGATCGGCTCGGTCGGCGTAAGACACTCTTCTGGATTGCGGTGATATTTCTGGTATCGTCGCTTGGCTCGGCACTGGCCATCGACTGGTATACCTTCCTGTTCTTTCGTTTTGTCGGTGGCCTTGGCGTAGGCTGCTCTTCGGTAACGGCACCGCTGTACATTAGTGAGATCTCGCCGGCCTCTCACCGTGGACGTCTTGTGGCCATGTTTCAGTTTAACGTGGTACTCGGTATTCTTATGGCGTATGTATCCAACTACCTCCTGCAGGATGTGAGTGTCAACGCCTGGCGGTGGATGCTTGGCGTACAGGCTGTGCCGTCGTTGATCTTCCTGGTGGCGGTACTGGTTATTCCGGAAAGCCCGCGTTGGTTGCTCTACAAGAAGGGGACTATAGACGAGGCCCGCAATGTGCTGCGGCAACTCAACCTACCCGAGAACGAAGCAGGTAATCAAACCGCCGGAGCCCCGGCACCAGGCAACCTGTTCTCACGTCGCTATGCCTTTCCTGTAACACTGGCCGTGTTAATGGCCTTCTTCAATCAGGTTTCGGGTATCAATGCCATCATCTATTATGCTCCCCGTATTTTTGAAATGACCGGCATGGGGGGAAGCGCCGCCTTTTTGTCTACGGCAGGTGTGGGGTTGCTGAACTTCATCTTTACCCTGGTTGCCATAAACGTTATCGACCGGTTTGGTCGTCGTCGCCTTATGCTGATCGGCTCCATCGGTTTGATCGCTTCGTTGGCTGTGGTGGCTCGTGCATTCTATCTCGAAGACTTTGGAAGTCTCGTTGTGCCGGTGAGCATCTTCCTGTACATCGCCTTCTTCGCCTTCTCGCAAGGTGCGGTAATCTGGGTGTTTATCGCTGAGATCTTCCCCAACGAAGTCCGTGCGCAGGGTCAGGCCCTGGGCAGCTTTGTACACTGGTTTATGGCGGCCATCGTAGCCTTCACATTCCCGCATTTTTCGCAGAGCCTGGGCGGTGGCCACACCTTCCTCATCTTTACCGTGATGATGGTTTTGCAACTTGTTTTCGTACTGAAGCTCATGCCCGAAACCCGCGGTAAAACTCTTGAACAGGAAGTGGTGCTGCGCCCGCGCGACGAAGCGTCGGTCAATGCCCGGCCGGCACAGTAGTGCCCGAATGTGAATTCCCCTTATCAATCATAACCTCTAAACGACTTATCTCTATGCGATACGTACTCATCGTGCTATGTTGCCTTGCGCTGGTGCGCGCGGGCACCGGGCAAACGCCTGCCGAAACCAAAAAGATAAAAATAAAAAAAGGAGAGCTATACCTCAACCTGCCGGTGAATGCCGGCGATCCTTCCGTGACGGCCACCATCACATTGGATGGTAAGATACTCGACCGCTTCTCGATTACCCTGGCCCGCCAGACACCACAGTATTATACTTACTTTGACGTATCGGCCTACCAGGGTAAGACCTTAGTCTTTTCGGTTGAAAGCAACGAGCAGACAGGCAAAGGCGCGCTTGCGCTGGACAAGGTATACGCTGCCGCCACCTATTCGGGGCAGGATAGTCTGTACAACGAGAAGGGCCGTCCGCAAGTACACTTCTCGGCACAACGTGGGTGGATAAACGATCCCAACGGTCTGATCTATCACAACGGCGAGTATCATCTTTACTTCCAGCATAACCCTTACGGCTGGCCCTGGGGTAACATGCACTGGGGGCATGCCGTGAGTACGGACCTCGTCCACTGGAAACAATTGAACGAAGCTATCTTCCCTGTGGTTAAACCGGGTGTGGTAAACGATGCGGCTTTCTCCGGATCGGCCGTGACCGACCCTACCAATACCGGCGGTTTCCGTAAGAACGGTATTGATCCCATCATCGCATTTTATACCAGCACCGGCCGTGGTGAGTGCCTCCAGGTAAGCTACGACAACGGCCGTACATATAGCGACTACGAGGGCAACCCCGTCGTAAAACACCGCGGCGAAGGCCGCGACCCAAAGGTGTTCTGGTACGAAACCGGCAAACATTGGGTAATGGTGGTATGGGATGCCGGCGTGCCCCACAAGATAAGTCTTAACCAGGAAGCTATGGTTCGCGAGCATTCCATCTATACGTCGCCCGACCTGAAGCAGTGGACCTACCAGTCTGGTGTATCGGGGTTTTTCGAGTGCCCTGAGTTGTTCGAGATGGATGTACAAGGCAAAGCCGGTGTGAAGAAGTGGATTATGTATGATGCGCATAGCCGGTATGTGGTGGGTGATTTCGATGGTAAGAAGTTTACTGTCGAGCAAAGCTTCACACCGTACGAGCATGGCGGTGGCATACTGTATGCTTCGCAGACGTTCAACAATGTGCCGAACAACCGTCGCATTCAGCAGGGCTGGGGGCGTGACATTACTTTCCCCGGCATGCCTTTCAACCAGGCTATGCTATTTCCGACAGAACTGGTGTTAAAAGCTACTCCGCAAGGATACCGGTTGTGTCCTACACCCATCCGGGAGATCAAAACACTTCATGCCAAAAGCCAGTCGGTTGAAAACAAAGTGGTCGCCGGTGGTAAGCCGGTAGGGCTAAAGGCTAATGCCGAAGCACCGGTACACATTGTGGCCGAGTTCGAGCGCGGCGACGTGCCGATGAAGCTCAATATCCACGGTTACGAACTGCGTTTCGATAACGAATGGACCTTCTCTACCCGTGCGGCCAACGGAGCAGAAAACAAACAAGGCCCGGTTGTGTATGCGCCAACGTCTAAGATCTTCAAGATCGAAGCCATCGTAGACAAGAACATATTGGAGTTCTACATCAACGATGGGGAGCTGTATTATACCACGCCGTTTACCGGCCGGAAGAGTGGTACGATCGAGGCGGTGGCTGATGGCGATGCAAACCGCAAGTTCATTTTGCGTAAGCTCGAAGTCCACGAGTTGAATTCCATCTGGCAAACCAAACCATAATCTTTGTATCTTTAGCGTTATGCATATCCGGTCTGTTGCGTACGGCGAGATCCTGTGGGACATCATCGATGGAGAGCCCTTCCTTGGTGGTGCTCCGTTTAACTTTGCCTGTCACCTTGCGCGGTTTGGCGCGCAATCCTATATGATATCCCGTGTGGGGCGTGATGTGTTGGGCGATCGGGCCCTCGCCGCGGCCCATACGCACGGTGTCGATACCGTGTTTATACAACGCGACGATACCTTGCCTACGGGTACTGTGCCCGTCGTGCTACACGATGGGCAGCCGGATTATACCATTCTACGCCCCGTGGCCTACGACCGAATACGCTACGACGAGTTCCGCCAGGTAGAAGAGGATACGAATTTTGACGTGTTCTACATTGGTTCACTTATTCAACGCGATCCTGTGGCTGCGGCTACCCTTAAAAGTATTCTTGAACACGCTGACTATACGCACGTTTTCTACGACGTAAACCTTCGTAAGGACTGTTATACCCGCGAGATCGTGATCGACTCATTGAATGTATGTACGATCCTGAAACTCAATGTCGACGAGGTGGCGATCCTTTCACAACTCGTGTTCGAACAGGCGTACGGCAATGAGGCCTTTGCGGCCAGGGTTGCAGATGTATACGGCATCGATGTTATAATCATCACGGCAGGAGATAAGGGATGCCTGATCCATCATCATGGGAATCTGACCTCTGTGCCGGGGCTGTCGATTACATTGCGCGACGGCATTGGCGCCGGTGATGCCTTTAGCGCATCGTTTATATACAGTTACCTTCAGGGGCGTTCGGTTGAAGACGCTGCCGGTATTGCCAACCAGATCGGCGCCTTTGTAGCCAGCCAGCAGGGAGCATTGCCCGAATATCCCGACGATCTGATCCGGTTGGTAACGTCAGTGTAATAAGTTCTTATAGCTATTTTTCGGTATTTGCCGGAGTAAGCGTGGTTGTCTCCCGGCAGCCACGCTTCTTTATTATACCTGGAGAAGGGGCTTGATGTATAGTCGCTGCATTGTCTCGTTATCGTTTTCAAAATTGGTGTTACCCGTGTGATACAAAACCTCAAATCGTGTATCAAAACTTAAAGCGGTCCAGAAGAAACCCCTACTAAAACGTTTGAAAAAAATACTTCTGGACGAGGTCAACCGGGTTTTGCATGGCGATGCGCATTTGATCCAATACCTAAAAACCTTGGTACGTGGTGGAAAATGAATCGTTTGGGATGACCATACTTTTGGCTGTATCAACTAATCCCAAACTCCAAAATTCTATGAACATGAGAATTCTACTATTCATGCTCCTGGTCTTTGCCATTCCGCGGCTGAGTTTCGCCCAGGACACTGTAACGGGTACAGTGCTCGACGGCGACACAGGCCAGGGGCTACCCGGTGTGAACGTAGCCATTCAGGGTACGACCACCGGAACGATGACCGACGGCGAAGGCAAGTTTACTTTGCGCGCCAATACCGACCAGATCCTGGTGTTCTCCTTTATTGGTTACAAGTCAATGCTTGAACAGGTGGGGGGCCGCTCGGTGATCGATGTGACCATGGTGCCGGACCTTGCTGCTCTGGACGAAATTGTCGTGACCGGCTATACCACCGAGCAGAAGAAAGATCTGACCGGTTCGGTAGCGGTGGTGAAGATGAGCGAAATCAGAAACATCCCTACGGCCAACCCAATGCGCGCGCTGCAAGGCCGCCTGCCCGGCGTTACCGTAACCAACGACGGTGCCCCCGGGGGAGGCGCTACGGTGCGCATCCGCGGTATCGGTACGCTGGGCAACAACGATCCGCTTTACGTTATTGACGGCATGCCCACTAAAAACGGTCTGGAGCAGATTAACCCTGCCGATATAGAGTCTATGCAAGTTCTCAAAGACGCGTCTGCGGCTACTATTTATGGCTCGCGTGCCGCCAACGGTGTGATCATCATTACAACCAGGCGTGCCAGGGCGGGCTATCGCCGGGTTACCTTCAACTCTGCCGTGTCAGCTCAGCGCTATAATTCTAAAATAGAAATGCTCAATACCGAAGAGCGCGCACGGGTATACTGGCAGGGCGCTGTGAATAACGGCACCGATCCCAATGCCCACCAGATTTATAAGTACGATTGGGCAACGGTGGACGGCACGCCTGTATTAAACCAGGTCATTTTGCCCGAGTTTATCGATGCCCAGCAAACGATGCGTCCCGCGAACACCAATTGGTACGATGAGATCTCACGCACGTCGATCTTACAGTCGTACGATGTGTCTATCGAGAATGGTAATGAGAATAGCAGTACACTCTTTTCGCTTAGCTACTTCGACAACAAGGGTATTGTGCGGGAGTCTCAGTCCAAGCGCTATACCATGCGCCTCAACTCGGAGTATAACTTCCTGAACAAGCGCCTTAAAGTAGGAGAGAACCTTAACGTCACACATTTTGTGAATACGTTGATCCCTACCGGCGATGTCCTCTATTCAGCGCTCGTGCAACAGTCCATCGTGCCGGTACATGCCGTTTCCGGAGGCTGGGGAGGCCCTGCACCCGGCATGAACGACCGTCACAATCCTGTGCGCCTTATTGAAGACAATGCCCACAATACAGGATACTTCGTACGGGCGTTCGGTAATGTCTATGCCGACCTCGAAGTTATTCCCAATCTGCATGCGCGCACCAGCTTCGGGTTGGATTATCAAACCAATTACGAGCGTACGTTGCGTAAGTCTTATGTATCGGGCTTTCTGGTCGATCCTTCTAATCAGGTTCGCACCCGGCAGGATGTTTCCGGTAATTGGGTATGGCAAAACACGCTTACCTATAGTCTGACACGCGGGGTAAACGCTTTCAATTTCCTATTGGGTACCGAAATGATACGGTATGTGAGCCAGGATTTCTGGGGCACACGTCGTGGCTATGCCATGGAAAATATAGACTATGGTTACCTCGACGCCGGCTCTACAGACAAAGACAACGGTGGTTCTGGTTCGAGCAACGCCCTGTTGTCGCAGTTTGCCAAAATCAATTACGCGTATGCTGACCGTTACCTCGCATCGGTTACTGTGCGTCGCGATGGCTCGTCGCGCTTCGGCCCGGACAACCGCTACGGTGTTTTTCCGGCGCTGTCACTCGGCTGGCGCCTTAGCGAAGAGAACTTCTTGAAAGACAATGTGACGTTTATCAGCGACCTCAAGCTGCGCTATGGCTATGGTGAAACCGGTAACCAGGAGATCGACAACAACGGTATCCGTACCTTATATGCCGCGATCTACGGATCGGATGCCCGCGAACGATTCGACAATGCGAGCGCGTACGACATTACCGGCAAAAACACCGGCCAGTTACCATCGGGCTATACGCTTACGCAACGCGGTAACACAGGTCTTAAATGGGAGAGCACAAAGCAACACAATTTTGGTGTGGACTTCGGAATCCTGGATGATCGCTTCACCGGTTCAGTCGACTACTTCATCAAGAATACCTCCGATATCCTTATCAAACCTGCCTACCTCGGTACCGTGGGCGAAGGCGGATCGCGTTGGGTTAACGGCGCGTCTATGGAGAACACCGGCTGGGAGTTCATACTGTCCTACACGGAGTCTTTTGGTGAGCTTGGTGTAACGCTTACCGGTAACGTTTCGTCGTATCGTAACAAGATCACGAAACTGCCTGCCGAGGTACTCACCTCCTATGCCGGAAACGGTACTGATAAGATCATCCTTGGTCGTTCGGTCAACTCCATGTTCGGCTATGTAGCTGACGGTATCTTCCAGAACCAGGCTGAGGTGGAAGCCCATGCCGATCAACAGGGTGGTGAAGACATCGGACGCATCCGCTATCGCGATCTTGACGACAACGGCATTATCAACGACCGAGACCGTGATTATATTGGTTTGAAAGATCCTAAGTTCTCGTACGGTCTGAACGCGTCGCTCACGTTCCGCAACTTCGACTTCACCTTCTTCCTTCAAGGCGTGCAGGGACACGATGTCGATAACACATACAAATCGCTGACCGACTTCCCGATGCTATGGAGTGGCAGCAACTGGGGCCGCCGAACGCTCGGTGCCTGGACACCACAGAATACCGGATCATCCATTCCGGCGATCACGCTGGTAAACACCAACAATGAAGGCCGTTTCTCGACTTACTTTATCGAGAAGGGATCGTATCTCAAACTGCGCAATATTCAATTGGGCTACACGCTGGGCGACGCCGTGCAGCGCATCAAGGCAAAGAGCCTGCGGGTATACATCCAGGCGAACAACCTGGCTACGATCAAGAGCAAGACGTATACGGCTCCAGATCCGGAAAACCCCGGCAACGCGTATCCAATCCCGGTCATGTATACGGCCGGTTTAAATGTGACCTTCTAACCCTTATATGTCTAACTATGAAAAAGAATATACTATCGGTCCTTACGATGACTGCCGCGCTTCTGGCCGCTTCTTCGTGCGATAGCTTCCTGGATGAACAAGCACAGGGATATATCGGAGGTGAGGCACTCAATACACCTGAAAACGCCGAGAAGCTTGTCATCGGAGCATATTCGTTGCTCGGCAGCGATCATTGGCCTTTTGTAGCCACGATGTGGCCGCAGGGTAGCGTACGCGGTGGCGATGCGTATAAAGGCGGCGATGGCCCGGGCGACCTCGGGAACCTGCATGCTTATGAGGTGTTTTCCGTTAACCGGATCGACAATAGCGATAGCGATGTAGCCTGGTTCCAGCTGTACGTACGCATCTCGCGTGCCAATGACGCGCTGCGTAAACTCAATGTTCTGGACGAGGCCGCTTTGCCGCTCAAAACCCAGCGACAGGCCGAGATGCGCTTCCTGCGTGCGCACTATTACTTTTCCTTGAAGATACTGTTCAAATACATTCCGTTTATCGACGAGACCGTGGCGGTAGAGAATTATCCGACTATCGGCAACGACGCCTACACAAACGATGAGCTCTGGACAAAGATTGCTGACGACCTTCGCTTTGCCGTTGCAAACCTGCCGTTAAAGCAAACCGACATCGGCCGTCCAAACCGTTACGCGGCGCAGGCTTACCTGGCCAAGGTACTGCTCTTTCAGGCATACCAACAGGATGAAGACCATAACGTAACCGGTATTGATCGCGCCAAACTGGAAGAAGTTGTCACCTTGTGTGCTACGGTTGGGGAGGCCTACTCGCTGCACAACGACTTTGGCAAGAACTTCCTGACAGCTTACGAGAATGGTGTGGAGTCGATCTTTGCTATCCAGTATTCACAGGGCGATGCTACGCCGTTCGGCCGACTGGACTGGAGCCACAAGCTGAACTATCCGATGAACCCCGAGTTTGGATGCTGCGGCTTCCACGTGCCGAGCCAAAATCTTGTAAATGCTTTCCAGACAAACGCCGACGGCCTGCCATTGTTCGAGGATTATAATAAAGTGGATATCGATTACAAGTCTGATGATTTCAAAACGAAAACGTTCGATCCGCGTCTGGATCACACAGTAGCCATACCGGGGCACCCGTATAAGTACTCTTCGTTTATCTTCCAGGATACATGGGTGCGTTCCCTGGGTACATATGGTCCATTTCTGAGCATGAAGGAAACCGTGGCCCCCAATGACCAGTCGTTCCAGAAAGCGCCGCCGTTCATGTCCAGCTCCAAAAACTGGGACATCCTTCGTTACGACGATGTGTTGCTGTGGCGTGCGGAAGCCCTGATCGAACTCGGTCGTCATGACGAAGCGCTGGCCTTTATCAACGCGCTGCGTAGACGCGCTTCAGACCTCACGCTGCTAAAGAAGCCCGATGGCACCTATGCTTCCAACTATCACATTGATGAATACAAGCCCGGTATAAATTGCGCGTGGACTCAGGCGTATGCCCGTGAAGCGCTGCGGTGGGAGAGTCGCCTTGAGCTGGCTATGGAAGAAGACCGATTCTTTAACCTGGTACGCTGGGGGATAGCGGCAGAGTTTATTAACGAGTATTTTAAGGAGGAGAAGACAAAGGTGTCTTATCTGAATACCGCTGTGTTTCAGAAGGGGCGGGATGAGTACCTGCCGATCCCGATGCAACAGATGAATTTGAGTAGGAATTTGTATAAGCAGAACAGGAACTGGTAGTGTAGCGCCAGAATGCAAAAAGCCTCTCGATTACTCGGGAGGCTTTTTATATAAGGCTATGGCAGCTTATTTCTTTTTCTTCTTTTCTTCGTCGGTGCGACGGCGGGCTTCTTCGGAGGCTTTCATGGCTTCTTCGAGTTTGCTCATGAATTTCGATTTTTTACCACCTCCGCCTCCGGCCGCGTTTTTCTTCTTATTGTCTTCCATGATCAAACGGATCTTGTCTTCATCAACAAAGCGGCGGATGATGGCCTGCTGCGCGAAGGTTACAAGGTTTGATACGAAGTAGTAGAATGTAAGACCGGCAGAGAACGAGTTCAGTACGAAGAAGAACACCACGGGCATCATGTACGACATGGACTTCATCGGACCTGTTACAGACGACATCTGGTTGTTCTGCCACGTATAGACCAGCGTAGAGATGGTCATGATAAGCGTAAACAAGCTGAGGTGATCGCCAAGCACCGGTACAGTGAACGGCAGGCGAATCAGCGAGTCGTATGTTGAAAGATCTTCTGCCCACAGGAACGGCTGCTGACGCAGCTCAATGCTGGCCGGGAACAGGTAGAACATGGCAAAGATCAACGGCATTTGAAGCAATACGGGAACACAACCGCTGATCGGGTTTACGCCCACCTGCTGATACAGCTTCATTTGTTCCTGCTGTACCTTAGTCATATCGTCGCCTACACGTTCCTTAATCTCGTCGAGTTCAGGCTTTAGAACTTTCATCTTGGCCATGCTCAGGTACGAGCGGTAGGAGAGGGGGAACAACACCAGCTTGAGCAATAACACCAGGATGATGATGATGAGGCCGTAGTTGGAGATGAACTGAGTGAGGAGGTGGAATACGGGGAAGATTACGAACTGGTTGATCCAGTATACAGGCTTCCAGCCGAGGTAGATGTTATGGGAGAAGTCTTCGGTTACTTTGCCGATAACCTGGTAGTCGTTCGGACCGATATAGAATTTAAAGTCAGCTTTACCATCGGCCAGTGCCTTGCGAGGGATTTGGAGTTTGATGTTTGCCTTCTTAACCAGCGAAGGATCACCTTCGTTT
>Ga0065165_1003425_pt1 | contig 11173 bp, 8 predicted proteins | sample AraplaMF_Cvi_mMF_FD_63813 | JGI IMG/M metagenome (GOLD analysis project Ga0065165, IMG submission 63813) | Arabidopsis root microbial communities from the University of North Carolina, USA - plate scrape MF_Cvi_mMF (version 2) (version 3) | ecosystem: Host-associated > Plants > Roots > Endosphere... | reverse complement strand
GGGGTGGAGATTTTCGAAAACGACTTCCTCGCCTTCGACGGCAGCCCGCGGGATGTCGGCCGAATGGCAAGCGATCTCGGGCTCGCCATCACGCTCTTCCAGCCGTTTCGCGACTTCGAAGGCATGCCGGACCATCTGCGCAGCCGCACCTTCGACCGGGCGGAGCGCAAGTTCGACGTGATGCAGGAACTCGGCACCGACATGGTGCTGATCTGCTCCAATGTGTCGCCGGCGGCGCTCGGGGGCATAGATCGGGCGGCCGCGGATTTTCGCGAACTCGGCGAGCGGGCTGCCCGCCGGGGATTGCGGGTAGGATACGAGGCGTTGGCCTGGGGGCGTTTCATCAACGATCATCGCGATGCGTGGGAGATCGTGCGGCGGGTCGATCATCCGAATGTCGGGCTGATCCTGGACAGCTTTCACACGCTGTCGCGCAAGATCGACGTCAACTCCATCCGCTCGATCCCGAAGGACAAGATCTTCATCGTGCAGCTTGCCGATGCGCCGCTGATCGACATGGACCTCCTCTACTGGAGCCGCCACTTCCGCAACATGCCGGGCGAAGGCGATCTGCCTGTCACGGCGTTTTGCGAGGCCGTGGCGGCAACCGGCTATGACGGCTACTTTTCGCTCGAGATCTTCAACGACCAGTTCCGCGGTGGCTCGACGCGTGCCATCGCCGCGGACGGACATCGCTCGCTCATCTATCTCGCCGATCAGGTCCGGCAGACGGTGGATACGCCGGTCGGCCTGGCGATGCCGCAGCGGGCGCCGGTCAAGGGCGTCGGTTTCGTCGAATTCACCACGGACGGCACCGAGGCCGCCGAGTTGACCGCGTTCCTAAATGTGCTCGGCTTTCGCAAGGTTGGCACGCACCGCACCAAGCGGGTGAGCCTCTATCAGCAAGGCGATATCCGCATCGTCGTCAATCTCGACAAGTCGGGCTTTGCCAATGCCGCCTTCGCCATGCACGGCACCTTCGCCTATGCGCTGGCGCTGAACGTCGACGATGCCGCCGAAGCCTATGCCCGCGCGCTGGCGCTCGATGCCGAGCCGTTCGAGCAGGCCGTTCCCGAGGGCGAACTGCGGTTTCCGGCGATCCGGGGCGTCGGCGGTGGCCTCATTTACCTGATCGACGACAAGACGCCGCTCGGGCGCTTTTCGGAGATCGACTTCGTCCTCGATGCCGCTGAGGATAGCGGCCAGGGGACCGGACTGACCAGGGTTGACCACATTGCCCAGACGGTCGCCTATGACCAGATGCTGACCTGGCTGTTGTTCTACACGTCGATCTTCGAGACGCAGAAGACACCGATGGTCGACATCATCGACCCGAGCGGCGTGGTGCGCAGCCAGGTGGTCGAGACGGCCTCCGGCAGCCTGCGAATCACCATGAACGGTGCCGAGAACCGACGCACGCTGGCCGGGCATTTTTTGGCCGAGAAATTCGGCTCCGGCATCCAGCACCTGGCGTTTGCCACGGATGACATCTTCGAGACCGCGCGCAGGCTGGAGGAGGGTGGCTTTCTGCCGCTCGCCATCTCGCCCAATTACTACGACGATATCGAGGCGCGGTTCGGGTTGGAGCCAGAGCTCACGGAGCGGATGCGGGCCGCCAACATTCTCTACGACCGCGACGACCACGGCGAATATTTCCAGCTCTACAGCCGGACGTTCGGCGAAGGCTTTTTCTTCGAGATCGTCGAGCGCCGGGGCTATCGCGGCTATGGCGCCCCGAACGCGATCTTCCGGATCGCGGCGCTCAAGAAGCAGATGCGGCCCGAGGGCATGCCCCGCACCGCGCAGGGCTGAGGAGGCGGGTCAGACCCGCCCGCTCTTCAGGACGTGCTCGACGCCGCTTCTGATATGGCGGCGGATCACCTCCCGCGCGCCCTCGACGTCGCGCTTCAGGGCCAGGTCGAAAAGGCGCTTGTGGTCCTCGACCACGGCCTTGCCACGAAAACTGCGGGCCAGCATGTGATAGCGCAGGAAGCGGTCGAACACCGACGAGAGGGTCGACAGGAGCGCTTCGGACCCGCAGGCCGACACGATCGCGCGGTGAAACTGCCAGTCGTAGCGGACCCACTCGATCGTTCGCTCCAGGTCGCCGGACAAAAGCGTCCTCTCCGCCGCGGCAAGACGATGGTGCGCAGCCACGATATCGCCTTCCCAGTCCAGATTGCCTGCCGCAAAGGAAAGCCCGGCCGCATGCGTTTCGAGCACGCTGCGCAGATCCGCAAGCTCTTCCAGCTCGCGTCGCGACACGGGGCTGACTTCGAAGCCGCGCTGCCCCTCGGCGACAACGAGGTCCTCGGTCGTCAGACGGCTGAGGATTTCGCGCAGGGACGACACGCTGATCGAATAATGCTCCCTGGCCTGTTCCAGCTTGATCTTCGTACCGGGTTTCAGCCGGCAGGATATGATGTCCTGGCGAACCTGTCGGAACACCACGTCACTGACGGTTTCGGCCGAATCGGCCGCCGGTCTGGCGCCCTGGACCGGATGCCGCTGCATTGCCGTGGCGGCTTTGGCATCGCTCGAATGATCGCTCATTGCACCAGCAGTCCTTTCGCCAGCGCATGCTCGACACCGCCTTCGATGTGAACCTGCAGGATCTTCCGGGCCGTCGCAGCATCGCGGGCGAGCCCTGCCTCGAGAAGCTGCCGGTGCTCGTGCTCGGCGACCGCGCCCCGGTAGGACAGCGCTACCATCTGATAGCGGAGATATTTGTCGAAGATGGCAGAATGTGCCTCCATCAACAGCCGGGATCCGCAGGCGGCGATCAGGGCCTGGTGGAACTCCCAGTCGTAGCGTTTCCACTCTTCCGCCTTGCGCGTATCGCCGGCGGCCATGGCTTCCTCCATGCGCGCAAGCTTGTAATGCGCGGAGACCAGTCGGGCCTCCCAATCGACATCGCCGCGCTCGAAGGATTGGCGCAGCGCGTGGCCCTCCAGCAGCAAGCGGAGTTCTGCGACCTCGCGCAAATCGGCGACGGAAACGGGTGCGACCTCGAAGCCGCGCTGCCCCTCTGCGACGACCAGCCCTTCGGAGGCAAGGCGGCTTAGAACTTCGCGAAGCGTGCTGACGCTGGTTACATAGGCGGTCTTGAGGGTTTCCAGTTTCAGCTTCTGGCCCGGAACAAGCCGCCCGAACAAAATATCGGAGCGGATCTGTCGATAGCTCGTTTCCGCTACCGTCGACCCTGGTTCGTCCTGCACGCTCGATCTCCGTCTATTGGCATTTTACCCTATGTAGCCCAGTTTATCTGGCGAAGCCAATAATCCTTAGAAATTCGCTCGATGCGCTTTTGACGTGTCGGAGGCACATTTCTCCCGCCGAGGCAGGCCCTTTTTCAGCGTGGAGAAGGAGCCGGTGGTGACGGTGTTTTAGTGGCAGGAAAGTCCGCAGCTGGCGCAATATGAACATTGAGTATGTCGGAAACGACAAATCGCGTTTCGCAGAACAGCCTATTGGGTCCGGGCAAGACCAACTAGGCTGCCCCGAAATTCGCTTTCCTCAGTGGAGATTGTCCCCATGAAAAGCCATGCCCGGGTCGTCGTCATCGGCGGCGGTGTCGTCGGATGTTCCGTCCTCTACCACCTCACGAAGTTCGGCTGGACCGACGTCGTGCTGCTCGAACGGTCAGAGCTCACCTCCGGCTCCACCTGGCACGCAGCCGGCGGCATGCACACGATCAACGGCGACCCGAATGTCGCAAAGCTGCAAAAGTACACGGTCGAGCTCTACAAGGAGATCGAGGAATATTCCGGCCAGGACATCGGCCTGCACATGACCTCCGGGCTGATGCTGGCCGCGACGCCCGAGCGCTTCGACTGGATGAAATCGCTGCTGGCCAAAGGCAAGTATGCCGGCGGCGAGGCAAGGCTGATCTCGGCGGAGGAAGCCTACGAGATGATGCCGCTGCTCGATCCTTCGCAGTTCGTCGGCGCCGTGTTCGATCCTCATGAGGGTCATCTCGACCCCTACGGAACCACCCACGCCTACGCAAAGTCGGCCAAGAGGAACGGCGCCGAGATCTACCTCCACACCAAGGTCGAGGATCTTGTCCAGCTCGAAGACGGAACCTGGCGGGTGATCACCGACAAGGGCGAGATCCGGGCCGAGCATGTGGTCAATGCCGCGGGGCTCTGGGCGCGCGAAGTGGGGCGGATGGTCGGGCTGGAGCTGCCGGTCCTTGCCATGGAGCACATGTACCTGATCACCGAAGACATGCCGGAAGTCGTCGAGTTCAACCAGAGCCGTGGCAAGGAGCTGATGCACTGCGTCGATTTCGACGGCGAGATCTACATCCGCCAGGAACGCAACGGCATGCTGATGGGCACCTACGAGAAGGACTGCCGGCCCTGGTCGCCGATCGAGACGCCGTGGACTTTCGGGCATGAACTGCTGGCAGAGGACCTCGATCGCATCACCAACGAACTCGAAGTCGGCTTCCGGCATTTCCCGGCATTTAACAACGCCGGCATCAAAAAGATCATCAACGGCCCCTTCACCTTTTCGCCGGACGGCAATCCGCTGGTCGGCCCGGTGCGCGGCATGACTAATTTCTGGTCCGCCTGTGCCGTGATGGCAGGCTTCTCCCAGGGCGGCGGCGTGGGGCTTGCGCTGGCGCAGTGGATCATCGAGGGCGATCCGGGCTTCGACGTGTTTGCCATGGATGTCTGCCGCTACGGCGACTATGCGACGCTTGCCTATACCAATGCCAAGGTGCGCGAGAACTACTCCCGCCGCTTCTCTATCCGCTATCCCAACGAGGAACTGCCCGGAGCGCGGCCGCTGCTGACGACGCCGATCTACGACAAGCTGAAGGCTGCCGGTGCGGTGTTCGGCGCATCTTACGGGCTCGAGACGCCGCTGTGGTTTGCGCCTGAAGGCGTCGAGGACAAGTTTTCCTGGCGGCGGTCGACCGACTTCGACTTCGTCGGACGCGAGGCAAAGATCGTGCGCGATGGCGTCGGGCTGATGGAAACGTCGGGCTTTGCGAAATACGCGATCAGCGGCGAGGGCGCGCATCAGTTCCTCGATCGGATCCTGGCGGGGCGGGTGCCGGGGCCGGGGCGGATGGCGCTCTCACCCATGCTCAACGAGGCGGGCAAGCTGATCGGCGATTTCACGCTGGCCAATCTCGACGACGACGAATTCCTGCTGATCGGTTCGGGAATCGCCGAGGACTACCACATGCGCTGGTTCGAGGAGTATCTCCCGGTCGACGGCTCGGTCGATATCGACGCGCTCAACCTCGGCCTTGTCGGGCTTTCCATCGCCGGACCCAAGGCGCGGGACGTGCTGCAGGCCCTGACCCATCTCGATCTGTCCGACGCCGCCTTTCCGTTCATGGCCATCCGCGAGCTCGATCTCGGCATGGCACCGGTCATTCTTGGACGGGTGAGCTATACGGGTGACCTCGGCTACGAGCTGTGGATGAAGCCTGAATATCAGCGTTATCTGTTCGACCTGCTGATGGAAGCGGGCAGGCCCTTCGAGATCGGCCTGTTCGGTCTTCGCGCGCTCAACGCCCTGCGGCTGGAGAAGGGTTTTGGCAGCTGGTCACGCGAATACCGTCCGCTCTACGGACCGCTGGAGGCGGGGCTCGGCCGGTTCGTCGCCTACGGCAAGGAGGCCGATTTTGTCGGAAAGGCGGCGGCTATGGCGGAAAAGGCGGCTGGTGGCGGCTTGCGACTGCTGACCTTTATCGTCGACGCGAAGGACGCCGACGTCATCGGCGACGAGCCGATCTCGCTTAACGGCAAGGTGTGTGGCTGGGTGACCTCCGGCGGATTCGCACACGCCTCCGGCGTGTCGGTTGCCCTCGGCTACGTGCCGAAGGAAAGCGCCCATGTGCAGGATGGCTGGCAGATCGAACTTTTGGGCGAGATGCTTCCGGCACACGTGCAGCCGCATCCATTGTTCGATGCAAACGGCGCCCGGATGCGTGGCTAAACGGCGGAAATTTCACAAGAAGAAGCAACGGATGGCGCATTTTCTGCCAGCCGCTGCTGCTTTTTTGCGATTTGTGACGTTTGCGGCGGCAAAATGTTGAGAACAGGGCGAATGTTGCTGGCAGACCGCCATTACCTCTTCACATTTCTTTCGAAAACGGTATGGAATCCCCCTAGCAAGAACCCATAAGGGACATCCAATACAAGAGACGCGGCATCCAGATCGCGTCCGGGGGAAAAAAGGCATGGAGTATTTTATCCAGCAGCTCATCAACGGGCTGACTCTTGGATCCATCTATGGTCTCGTCGCCATCGGTTATACGATGGTCTACGGCATCATCGGCATGATCAACTTCGCCCATGGCGATATTTTCATGCTCGGCGGCTTCGCCGCTCTTATCGTTTTCCTGATCGTCACGTCTTTTTTCGCGGGCATTCCGATCGCGCTACTGCTGCTCATCATGATGGTAGCAGGCATGCTGATCACCGGCCTGTGGAACTGGACGATCGAGCGGATCGCCTACCGGCCGCTGCGCGGATCGTTCCGCCTGGCGCCGCTGATCACCGCGATCGGCATGTCGATCACGCTGTCGAATTTCATCCAGGTGACGCAGGGCCCGCGCAACAAGCCGATCCCGCCGCTCGTCACCGACGTCTTCCACATCGGTGGGCTGACGATTTCGCTGAAGCAGGTGCTGATCGTCGTGATCACGGCCGTGCTGCTGTTCGCCTTCTGGTACATCGTCAACAAGACGCCGCTCGGTCGCGCCCAGCGCGCCACGGAGCAGGACCGCAAGATGGCGGCGCTGCTCGGCGTCGACGTCGACAAGACGATCTCCATCACCTTCATCATGGGTGCGGCGCTAGCGGCTGTCGCAGGCTCCATGTACCTGATGTATTACGGGGTTGCGTCCTTCAACGACGGCTTCATTCCGGGCGTCAAGGCGTTCACGGCCGCGGTTCTCGGCGGCATCGGCTCGCTGCCGGGCGCCGTGCTTGGCGGGTTGCTGATCGGACTGATCGAATCGCTGTGGTCGGCCTATTTCTCCATCGCCTACAAGGATGTCGCGACCTTTGCGATCCTCGCCTTCGTGCTGATCTTCAAGCCGACCGGCATTCTCGGCCGTCCTGAAGTGGAGAAGGTGTAACATGGCATCCGCATCCGCCAACCAGAACCTGATGGGCAAGGCCCTTCGCGAAGGGCTCTTCGCCGGCGTCATCGCCTTCCTGATGTTCCTGCTTTTCGTGGGCGTTGAAACCTACCAGGACATCAACAACGCGCTCGTGTGGCGCACCCGCTGGGGCCTGCTGGCGATCTTCGTGGTCGTCGCCGCCGTGGGGCGCTTTGTCACCGTCGCGTTCATCAAGCCGCATATGGACCAGCGCAAGCTGAACAAGGCCAAGCAAGGACTTCTCGACGTTTCCGACGAGAAGGGCTTCTTGCGCCGGCACTTCCTCAAGTTCGCGCTCGTCCTGCTGCTGGTCTATCCGTTCCTGTCGCTGCTGATCGTCGGCAAGCAGGGCTCGCTGAAATACGTCGACAATTTCGGCATCCAGATCCTCATCTACGTGATGCTCGCCTGGGGGCTCAACATCGTGGTCGGTCTCGCCGGCCTGCTCGACCTCGGCTACGTCGCATTCTACGCCGTGGGCGCCTATTCCTACGCGCTGCTGTCGTCGCATTTCGGCTTCTCGTTCTGGATCCTGCTGCCGCTCTCGGGCATTTTCGCAGCGCTCTGGGGGATCATGCTCGGCTTTCCCGTGCTGCGGCTGCGGGGTGACTATCTTGCGATCGTGACGCTGGCGTTCGGCGAAATCATCCGCCTGGTCCTCATCAACTGGACGGATGTGACCAAGGGCACCTTCGGCATTGCCGGTATTCCCAAGGCCACTTTCTTCGGCATCTGGTCGTTCGATACCGGCGCGACGAACAATTTCGTCAAGGCCTGGGGCCTGTCGGCGTCTTCGATCTACTACAAGATCTTCCTGTTCTACATCATCCTGGCGCTCTGCATGCTGACCGCCTACGTGACGATCCGGCTGCGCCGCATGCCGATCGGCCGTGCCTGGGAAGCGCTGCGTGAGGACGAGATCGCCTGCCGTTCGCTCGGTATCGACACGGTCACGACCAAGCTCACCGCGTTTGCCACGGGCGCCATGTTCGGCGGCTTTGCGGGTGCCTTCTTCGCCAGCCGCCAGGGCTTCGTCTCGCCGGAAAGCTTCGTCTTCCTGGAATCGGCGGTCATCCTCGCGATCGTCGTTCTCGGCGGCATGGGATCTCTGACGGGAATCGCGATTGCGGCGGCCGTCATGGTTGGCGGTACCGAAATCCTGCGTGAGATGTCGTTCCTGAAGGTGGTCTTCGGACCCGACTTTACACCGGAACTCTACCGAATGCTGCTGTTCGGCCTGGCGATGATCATCGTCATGTTGTTCAAGCCACGCGGTTTCGTGGGCTCTCGTGAGCCGACGGCCTTCCTCAAGGAAAGGCGTGCCGTCTCGGGAAGCTTCACCAAGGAAGGCCACGGCTGATGGCATCCGGAACAGCGACAATGACAAAAGACACAATCCTGAAGGTCGAACATCTGTCGATGAAGTTCGGCGGCCTGATGGCCATCAACGACTTCTCGTTCGAAGCCCGGCGCGGTGAGATCACCGCACTGATCGGCCCAAACGGCGCCGGCAAGACGACGGTATTCAACTGCATCACCGGCTTCTACAAGCCGACCATGGGCATGATCACGCTGGCGCGCAGGAACGGCAAGGAACTGCTGCTCGAACGCCTGCGCGACTTCGAAATCAACAAGGTGGGCGGGGTTGCCCGGACGTTCCAGAACATCCGGCTGTTCTCGGGCCTGACGGTCCTCGAAAACCTGCTGGTCGCCCAGCACAATGCGCTGATGAAGGCGTCCGGCTACACGATCCTCGGGCTGCTCGGGCTGCCGGCCTACCGCAAGGCGGTCGACCTCTCGATCGAAAAGGCGAAGTACTGGCTGGACAAGGCGGACCTCACGGATCGCGCCGACGATCCGGCCGGCGATCTTCCCTATGGCGCACAGCGCCGCCTGGAGATCGCCCGCGCCATGTGCACCGGGCCGGAACTGCTCTGCCTCGACGAACCGGCAGCCGGCCTTAACCCGCGGGAATCGGCGGCGCTCAACACGCTGCTGCACTCCATCCGCGACGAGGGCGTGTCGATCCTTTTGATCGAACACGACATGTCCGTGGTGATGGAAATTTCCGACCACGTGGTGGTGCTGGAGTACGGGCAGAAGATCTCCGACGGCACGCCGGACCATGTAAAGAACGACCCGAAGGTGATCGCAGCCTATCTCGGCGTCGAGGATGACGAGGTGGATGAAGTGATTGCTGAAGAACTGGAAGGAGGGCGCCACTGATGGCCGGTGAAACCCTTCTGAAAGTCCAGGGTGTCGAAACCTATTATGGCAATATCCGTGCTCTTGCGGGCGTCGACGTGACCGTCGACAAGGGCGAGATCGTCAGCCTGATCGGCGCCAACGGTGCCGGCAAGTCGACCCTGATGATGACGATCTGCGGCAGTCCGCAGGCGCGCGTCGGATCGGTGATCTTCGACGGCGAGGACATTACCAAGCTGCCGACGCACCTGATTGCCCGCAAGCGCATCGCGCAGTCGCCGGAGGGTCGCCGCATCTTCCCGCGGATGACCGTCTACGAAAACCTGCAGATGGGAGCGGGCCTCGACAACCTCAAATACTTCAACGAGGACGTCGAGAAGATCTTCACGCTCTTCCCGCGCCTCAAGGAACGTCAGGCGCAGCGCGGCGGTACGCTGTCGGGCGGCGAGCAGCAGATGCTGTCGATCGGCCGTGCGCTGATGGCGCGTCCAAAACTGCTGCTTCTCGACGAGCCGTCGCTCGGCCTCGCGCCGCTGATCGTCAAGGGCATTTTCGCGGCGATCAAGAAGCTCAACCAGGAGGAGGGGCTGACGGTCTTCCTCGTCGAGCAGAACGCCTTTGCGGCGCTGAAGCTGTCGGACCGTGCCTATGTCATGGTCAACGGCAAGGTGACGATGAGCGGTTCGGGTCGCGAGCTGCTGGCCAATCCGGAAGTCCGGGCGGCCTATCTCGAAGGGGGACGGCATTGAGCGCGCTGTCTTTCTTCTTTACTTGCGGAGGGCGATGACATGCAGGGCCTGTTTTTCGAAACCGACACCGGCGTCCGGCTGTTTTTGCGCTTCCTGGTGATGATCCTTGGCTTCTGGACCGCATGGCGGGCCGGAAAGGCCGCGGCGGAAGGCTGGAACGGCTATGTTTCGGTGATCGTCTATACGCTGCTGCTCGCGGTCGTCATGCGTTTCCTGCATTACGCCCTGTTCCAGGGACCGTTCCTCGACGCTTTCTTCTACCTGGTCGACCTGGTCCTGCTGATGGTATTCTCGATGGCAGGATTCCGCATCAGACGGACGCGGCAGATGGTCCAGAACTACTACTGGCTCTATGAGCCGACCTCCGTATTCTCTTGGAAGAACAAAGATTGACAGCGAGGCCGATCTAACTTCAGATTGGCCCCGGGTCGAATATAACGAACCTAGAGTGGAACCGTTTTCCGGCGCAATGGTGGTGGGTATTGCGGTGGATCCTGAAGAACTACTCACCTAAAAAACTGGGAGTAAATCAATGAAGAAGACTCTTCTTTCGGCTGTCGCGCTGACGGCGCTGGTCGCCTTTGGCGGCAGCGCATGGGCGGACGTCGTGATCGGCGTGGGCGGCCCTCTGACGGGCCCGAACGCCGCGTTCGGAGCTCAGCTCCAGAAGGGTGCCGAGCAGGCTGCTGCAGACATCAACGCAGCTGGCGGCATCAACGGGGAAAAGGTCAAGATCGTTCTCGGCGACGACGTTTCCGATCCGAAGCAGGGCATTTCGGTCGCCAACAAGTTCGCCTCGGACGGCGTCAAGTACGTGGTCGGCCACTTCAACTCCGGCGTGTCCATTCCGGCCTCGCAGGAAGTCTATGCTGAAAACGGCATGCTGGAAATCACGCCTGCCGCAACCAACCCGGTCTTCACCGACCGCGGCCTCTGGAACGTCTTCCGCACCTGCGGCCGCGACGACCAGCAGGGTGGCGTAGCCGGCAAGTACCTGTCCGAGAAGTTCAAGGACAAGAAGGTTGCCATCATCGACGACAAGACCCCCTATGGTCAGGGTCTCGCCGAAGAAACCAAGAAGGCCTAC
>Ga0065165_1003424_pt1 | contig 11175 bp, 8 predicted proteins | sample AraplaMF_Cvi_mMF_FD_63813 | JGI IMG/M metagenome (GOLD analysis project Ga0065165, IMG submission 63813) | Arabidopsis root microbial communities from the University of North Carolina, USA - plate scrape MF_Cvi_mMF (version 2) (version 3) | ecosystem: Host-associated > Plants > Roots > Endosphere... | reverse complement strand
TGATCAAGGTGCGAACGATATTGCTGGTATTGGGCGCAATACTCTTATGGATATTACTCAGCTTGGTATTCTATCCATACTGAGGCGTCCGCAAATCTTGGCTTTGGCCGCAACGGACCGTGCGCTAGGTGCCACGTAGCGAAAACGCTTTCCCAATGACCCCTGATCGTTGACAGGCTCGGCCAAGCACCAGAACGCCAATTATCTCCGCGACTAACACACCCATCGCGGCGCCGGAGGCTCCAAACAGCAGAACTAGCATGAGCAGAACTGGGCCAGCCACAACAGCGCTAGTAAGCTGCGCGGATGCGTACTGAGCGGCGAATCCTTCAGCAAGGAGCGTATTGATGCCAAGCACCGAACTTAGCGCTGTGAATGTTGGAGCAAATGCTATAATTCGCAACAACGGCGCGGAACTGGCGAAAGCTCCGCCACCCAACACCGCCACCAACTCATCGGCAAACCAGAAGACTGCAACTCCACACGTTGCAGCTCCGAAGGTGACCGCTAAGTTGACTAGCCCGCGTACCCTTTGCTGTACTCCTCCGCTCGGCCTGTGTCTCGCTGTGATGAGGAACAAAGACTGACTTACGGGTGCAACGACTCCCAAAAGGGCGAAGCGAACTCGATCAGCAAGTGCGTACAACGAAACTTGCACCGAACTGCTCGACACCGATAGAGCCACCACTCCAAGATCCCTCAGAGACGCCGTAGCAATCGACGCAGCAAACTGTTTGAAGTTAGCTTGGAATATAGCGCATATCCGAGAGAAACTTGGCCGGGATCCGCCTTCACCCTCCTGCCACACCAAAAAAATACAAACCACGCTAAGCAAAAGCTGCGTGAGCACGGTAATAGCAAGAAGGAGCCCCACGTCGTCGGGGCCGTCGACCAAGGAGTAAACAAAGACAATCCACAAACCTTTACTCGCCGCACTGAGCCCAGCAAAAATATAGATCTGGCCCACGCTGTACATTATCCAACGGGGCGTAAAAGTTGTCGTGATCGGGATCATCGCACTCACTAGGACGTACAGCCAATTCTGATCGGATATCGCGTACGCAGCAATCGCGAAGACCAGCAAAGCCGGAACCAACAGCATGCTCTTAAGAGCAGCAGTATCAATTGCTAGCTGCCGGAGCTGTCCCTCCCTCCTCGATTCCGCCACGAGCAAGGGGCCATTTACGTTGAAAGAGAAATCTGAAATCATTAACACGTAATTGCCATAGCTTAGCAAAATTACGTAAATTCCGAATTTATGAACGTCCAGCGCACGCGCGATGTGCGGCAAAGCCATTAGGGGAACAATAAAGTTGATAGCCTGTACAAGCACAATCGCCAGCACACTATGGCCGATTTTTCGAAACACTGAATTGATGCCCTAGCGAAGACGTAAAGTAGAACTGCGCGCAGACGTACAACGTCAGCGACGCACGCCGAGTACCCCGGTCTTCAATAGTTGGAAAGCTCTGTATATTTGCGGGACATGTAACAGGCGAAAGAAGATCTTTTGAGAGCACGTTGGTGCAGCACCGAGGCCATCAAGTTGAATTGCGTTTAACCAATCGAGATCAGGGGGCTCCGCCCCCAAAGCATTGAGGCGCTTCTGAAGATCTGCTTTATCCGCTGCCGCCATAAGCGCCTCGTAAATATGGATTGCTCTCGATGCAACTACATCGACTGCAAATCGGTCTGCAACCCAAGCGCGCCCCTCGGTTTGGACACGCATCCTCAACGATTGATCGCCCTGGATTCGAACCATCGCTTCCACCACACCTTTTAGATCGAGAGCAATTAAGCCGCCTCGCTCGTGTCCAACGACCTCAAGCTGACTATTGTCCCGCAAAGGGGTGCTGAGAGTGATGACCGGAGTACCGCAGAGCAAGGCTTCACAAAGAACCATCCCAAAACTCTCACCGATCTCAGAAAGATGTATGAAAGCATCCATTACTGAATAAAAGCCACTCAGTCGCGCGTCATCATCAACCGCATCGATCATGAGAATGCGATCTCGAGTAGATCTTTCAAGGTTTGCGACAAGCCTCTTGTATTCGTTAGGAGCACCGACGAGCAGAAGACCAAGGTCGCCTCCGCGCGCCACAGCTTCGGAGAAAGCCGGAAAGATTTCGGGAGACCATTTAGAAGATATAGGTTGGCCGATTCGGCCGAAGAGAAAACGCGAGGCCGGCACACCGAGAGCAGCTCTCAAAGCTTGTCGTTCTCGCTCGCCCAGGCGAGCGAACCGTCCTACGTCAACTGCATTAGGCAATATTGTGGCAGCAGAATCATCGCGATTCGACCGCCACATTGTCCACTTCATCCAGCACCAGCGCGACAATAGGCAGTGAACATCAATCAAGTGATGGGCTTCAGTTTGATCGTAACGAGCGAACACATTAGTTTCGACTATACGCGCACCATGGCTGCGGAACTCTCTTAGAAGCCTCGTTTCGAATTGGTCGGGATAGCCGGTTCTATGGATGTGAACGATGTCCGGTCGCCAACGAAGGGCTTCGTTCACTGAATCGCTTGATTGACTTTCCTCGGGTCCAAATACTGGTACCTCACGCTCTCGATAAAAGCGCTCACGGGAGCCTCGCTTGTGGTAGCCGAGCACGGCCACGTCGATGCCCGCTCGCTGGACTCCAAGGGTAAGGTTTTGAGCAACACGCTGCGTCCCGCCAATATCGAAATCTTTTACGATCGTTAAGACTCGCATGTTCCAGCACCATTTCGATACGGTCGGTCCTGCACATCGGCGCTGCCGTTAGCTTTTCTTTGGTAATATCCAAAGCTACTCACGCGCGGACCATTGAGGCTCTCGCTTCTGCGAGAGGTCGTGTACGGCATAAATGATGCCAGCACGATAGCCGCTATCCAATCGGACCTCCGTGCGAATACAGGGCCAGTTAGATACTCTCCGAAAAAAACAAGCAGAACACCGAGCAAGGCTCCGCGCATCGGGGCGGGATGTCGTGAAACAACCTTCCTGAGAAGGAAAGCACAAATGAAAAACTGACTGATTAGACCAAGAACCCCGAAATGAAAGAGGCTGGCAAGCGCTGCATTGTGAATTTCTAGCCCCTGCGGTAGGTCGTTAAATGAATATCCGTGCCCAAGAATAAATGAAGTGAAATCGATTTGGCCGAACGTCTCCGATAACTGCGATTGCCTCGACTGAACGGTCGTAAACCGATCGCCTAGGGTGAACAACTGAAGAAGGCGATCTCCAAGGAGGCTGGACGAAGCAAGGAGGTATGGCACAATTGTAGCAGGAATAACTGCGACCGCAGCTAAGAGGAGACCATAGCGTCGAGCAAGCACTAACTGTGCTGCCAGAGCCACGGCCACGGAACCAACTGCGGTTAGCGAGGCGGACGAGATCATGGAGTAGGCATCAACGAATACGGCCGCGAGCAAAACGACGGCAGCAAAGGGATTCTTCGTGACCACCCTCGGAGTAAGCAACAAATGTAACGCTAATACTATGCCTATGCCAGCGATAGCTCCGGCCTCAATAGGATGCTCCGCCAAGCCCGTAGCCCGCAACCACTCCTGTGTTCCCGCACTGAACACAGGCGAAATACTTGTAAAGAGCCGATACTGCCCTTGCAAAATAACGAAACCCGACGAAATGCCTGCCGAGAGAGCCAGCCAAAAAGCGGCCTCGTTAAAGCTCAAAATGCTCTTACGAGCTATAAGATTTGCCATCACAAACATTGCGATCATGGCTATCGCGATAGCGATGCACTTGGCAATGTGCTCACCAACAGCGGCGCTAGGGACAGCAGAAGCGATCGATGCAATCAAAAAAAGCCATTGACTCTCCGCAATCAGACGCAAGTCCCTATCTTGGGGAATCGCCCCATCCGCCGGAGAAGCCAATAAGAGAATAAGAATGCAGATAGGCGCAAGAACGTCGAAAATGGTAATGCCGGCGACGCGTATCGCACTCCAAAGTGATACCAACAAGCATACAACTACAAGATAACGCGCAGCGACACGAAACATAAAATTCAACCTAGCCCTGTCTGCGTGCACTTTGCTTTCAAACGCGATGAAGCGCCTGAGGCCCATTGGTGCGTTAACAATACATTGAGAAGCTTATATCTGGGTCGAATACTTCGTATAACCTTCAATCAAGTGCGTTAAAGCTTTCGTAGGAGGGCCGACATGACAACCATGGACACGCTTCAACCCCTTATACACTCTATTTCGAATATCGTACCGGCCGTAGTTCAGAAGCGACTTTTCGGCAATGCCATGGCCGACCGCTTGACGAATCTCCGAAATTTGGGCTTTAAGCCGGAGAATATCCTGGACATAGGCGCATACGTCGGCCGATGGACAGAGGTTACGCGTAGAATTTTTCCGGAAGCCAAATTTCTAATGATTGAAGCTCAGGAAAGCAAGCGAGAACTCCTTAATGCAGTCGTCGACGGCGCACGCGGTCAGGCGCGAGTTGATATTGCCTTAGTGGGCGCAACCCCGGGACAGGCAACATTCTACGAAATGGAAACTGGGTCTTCGATGTATCCAGAGATGACTGCAGTACCCCGGACCCTGTTGACCAAGCAGCGCACAACCATCGACGAAGTTATTGCTCGGAATGGAATTGAGCGTGTTGATTTCGCAAAGCTTGATGTTCAGGGAGCTGAGCTTGACGTACTTGCCGGAGGTCCGCAACTGCTGAAAACCTGCGAGTTATTTCTCATGGAGGCATCCGTTGTTCCATACAACGTGGGAGCGCCTCTTATCGCAGACGTAATCGCATTCATGGCTGAAAAGGGATTTCGACTCTTTGATCTTTGTGAGATCAAGAGAGCTCGATCTACAAATTTTGTTCTCCAAGTCGATCTGCTCTTTGCGCGAGCAGACAGAGATATTTCTCGCGGCTGGCTCCCTTCATGAAGCGACGACTGCCAAAGGCCTACTCCGTTCGAATTTTCGTATTGGCAATTGCGGCCACCGCGCTAGCCTACGCGCCTGCTGCCGCAGCACCTCCACAAGCAGCCCTACGGGCCGGATATACTACGCAAACGTTTTCAACTAAAAGATTCACCTTCGACAACGTTGATTTGAATGGTTCAGATAAGTCCGGATATCAATGGTACCGAATGAATTTCTTTAGGCCGAGAAGCGAGCTGAAGCTGACGAGAATCGATGATGGCGATCTCATAACCGGCGGGCTTGGATTTGAAGGCGCCATGACGACCGCCACAAAGACCTCGAGTTGGCCATACTTTGCGGGAGTAGCTTTTGGAGGTGGCGGTTATTTCGAAGCTGAAATCTCATTCGATTCGGAGAAAGTGAACCTTAAAGAAGGGGTGTGGCCCGCTTGGTGGTCCTTGACCCTTGAATCTATACTAGAAATTCCCGAAACCTTCTGGAAGGGACAACCATCTGGCTATTTCAACACCATAGAGGTCGACTTTTTCGAGTACGACTTGCAAGGATCACTACTACGAACTCGAAATCAGTATGGAGCTGGGATTCATCATTGGTACGGGACGCGAGGGATGTGTGCGAAGACTCCGCTTTGCGGCTATGGCAGCCCCTATGCCTCAGGTATTCAGACGGGACCAAGCGATATAGATTGGATGAAGTTTCACAAGTTTGGAGCTCTGTGGATACCAGCGAAAGCAGACCGCCTTGGAAGTATGACATTCTTTTTGGATGGCAAGCAGAGCAATGAACCAATCACCTGGAAGATGTTCAATGACGAGCCGCCACCGCCAACATCTAAAACGCCATGGGCGTTCGGTCCACTCGACCGCCTACACCTAATCCTGGTGCTCAGTTCGGGTCAAAGCTCGCCCATAAGAGTTCGATCAGTTGAAGTTTGGCAGGCCGACGACAGTCAGAATCTTCGTCATTAGGCGAGTACAGACTTCACTTCTCTCTACTGCTTGAGCGAGTATCTGAACGTTTTGACTCCGCTCATCGTCCCTAAGATGGTGTCTAACCGACCATAGCTGGGAATGCGCAATTCGTTGCATCTATCGGAATTAAGATAGCAAACTTTGACAGCGATTAACCGCCCGCATTTATTCTTGATGCTAACAACATGATCCATGAGACTCGGGTTAGCAACATGGGCGCGGGCCACGGCCTCGACGTCAAAGCATGAACGTCCGAGCGGATCGCGAAATGCTGGAGGCAGACTCGACTGTTCCGCAGGTCCTTGGAATGTGAGCCTTGAGGCGGGCGAGGCGCTACTTTGTCCATAAGACGCAGAGTCAAAGCAAAGCAAGAAGGCCATTGCGCGAATTAGTATTACCAGCTCGCTTCGTTTCAATGCCACACCCTATCATCCACCTCAACACCGGGCACGACGATCTTTAGACCTTCTCGCGATAGTTTTTTCGCGAATGCCTCTCTAGATATAGCATCTAGTTGTATAAGACTGGCTAACAGGCGTTCTCTATGTGCCCAACCAACTGTTGTTAAATTGACTATAGCAACATCCAAAAAGCTACCGTCGACCAAGCTAGCGAACTCAGACACGACCTGAGCCTGTACCGATGCCTTCAAGTTATCGAATGCTGCCAGTCCAACTGCATTCCGCTGGAGCGCAATCCAACCCTCGAGCGGGCCTAACGCATACGATTCTTCGAGCCATTGAAGAAGGCCGCGGTCGAAGCCGCTGCGAGTAAGCTCGGTTGAGTATAGCATCAGCCACAAAAATGAATCAGCGGGATTTGACGACAAAGACGAACTGAGTGCTTGGAGTGCACTCGTTGCCCTCCGCTCCAATTCTTCAGTACTCGACCGCACACCGGAGTCCTTTGCAATGCGCAGGCGGATCAACGCTTGTAACCGCGCAACGTCGTACCTTGCGAGCATGGAAGAAGAACTTCGCTGGGTCGTGATCAAAACTCCAATTAGATCTTCGAGCTTAAAGCGGTCCGCGGCGAGAAGTCGCGCCGTGACATCTCTCGTAGAAGAAGCAAGCCAAAACTGAGGCCAAGAGGCAGACCAAAATACCCCTATTAGGCCAATCAAAAATAGCAGCGCTCGAACAGACAGCTCAAAGCGACCGAACCGTCGAGAGCTCGGCATTCGAATCTGGCTGGCGCTATTCAACGTACCCATAACGTGCGTAATACTTCTGGTAGTAATATCGACCGTGATAGGATTCGTATCGAGCAAGCAACTTCGTGTCAGCTTTGTTCAGAACGACCCCGAGCAATTTATCCTGAATTTCGGGAGCATTACGCAAATTGTGGCGGATGACATCGATCTTCGTCTTGCCCCACTCCACCACGAATACAAAGGAATCAACGAACGGCGAGGTCACTCGCACGTCCACTACTGGTGCCATCGGCGGCATATCAAGCACCACATAGTCGTACTTTGACCTCAATAGCGTAATTAGATCGCGCATAGGTTTGGACGCCAGCACCTCGTTTGTATGGAGCAACTTAGAAGTGGCTCCCGCAGTAAGGATCGCCAGTCCCGTTTGCGGGTCAATGCTCACGACATCCTCAAGCTGAGCCCTATGCGCAACAACGTCGACAAGCCCAACTTGTGCATCGGGTCGCAGAGCCCGGGACAAAGAGGGATTGCGCAGGTCGGCATCGACCAAGATCACACGAGCCCCCCCGTGCGCAATAAGCTGAGCGAGATTGGTCGAGAGCGTGCTTTTGCCTTCGTTGGGCAGTGTCGAGGTAACTGCCAAAACCCGATTCTCGCGGACGATTGAGTTAAGATCCACCGCTACCTTCAACGAGCGCACGGCCTCAGAAAAGCGGGACAAGGGATTGTCGACAACGTATCGTAGCAGATCCGGCTCAGGATTGTTCTTTCTGCGGGCGAGCTTGCCTGAGAGCGTCGCGGTGGTTGCCGTACCAAGGGCAGGCAAGATCGCAACGCAATTAGTGCCGAGTTCACTCTCAACCTGAGTCGTTGTGCGGAATACTTTGTCGGTGAGTTCGCGGCCCATTGCCGCTCCGAAACCTAAGATCAGGCCGCTGAGCAGTGAAGCTCCAAGAATGACCAACGTCTTTGGGTAGCTCTTGGTCAGCGGCGTGGTCGCCGAGCTAATTACACGCGCCTCTGTGATCGGAAACGATTGCTGCTGTACGCTTTCCATATAGCGCTGCAGAAAGTTGTCATACATCGCTTGATAAGACTGCGCTGTACTTTCTAGCTCGCGAAGCTGGATTTGAGCCTGGTTGGTGAGTTGAGATTCCGAGACCACGCTTGCAAGACTGGATTTGATGGCCTCCTCGCGAGTCATCGCAATATCGTAGTCACTCTTATAGGATTCCTGGATGCGCTTGAGCTCGTCGATGATGTTCTTCTTGATTTCGGCCATCTGCCGACGGAGGTTGACAGCAGCAAGATGGTCCGAACCGTACTTCATGGCCCAGATCGATTCCTTCGAAGCCATGTCGACATACTGGCCGCGCAACTTGACAATGGTATCGTTCTTTAGCGCGTCGGCGACGTTGGCGTCCGGAATGTCCTGCTTGACGATCTCATTCATGCGATCAAGTCGTGCCTTGGCTTCGGCCGTCGCCGCGTGCGCCATGACAAGCTGACTGTTTACCTCAGCGAGCTGCTGCTCGTTCATAAGCCGCCCGCCGCTGTCGACGATGTTGTTCGCGATCTTGAAGTCCACCACCGCCTTCTGCGCTGCCGAGGCCTGGGTGCGCAGCTCCTTGATGCGGTCCTGCAGCCAGACGCTGGCGCGACGGGTCGCCTGGTACTTCGCTTCAAGCTGATCGACGATGTACGCATCTGCGATGGCATTCGCAATGCGAGCAGCCTTTACAGGGTCCCTTGAGGTGAAGCCGATCTCCATTACATAGGTCAGGCCGAGCCGCTTGATGGTACGGTTCTTCTCGAGCCGTTCCAGCGCCTTCCGCGTCAGCTCAAATTCCGAAGAGGCGGTACTAGATGAGAACAGGGTCATGAACGAGTTGAGGAGGGTTCCCACCAGACCACCACCGCTTCCCGTGAACTCCGGATCCTCCGTGAGGTGTAGATCGCGGATTACAGCGAGGCTGATGTTCTCGGATTTCAGGATCTCGACCTGGGTTTCCACCGTCGCGGAATCGATCGCGATGTCGCCGAGCACGGATTGCTGCTGGAATAGCTGAACCTTGCGGGTGTCGATCACCATCGAGGCCGTCGAGGTGAATTGCGGCGCCGCCGTAAAGAGGTAGAGCAGCCCCAGGATCACGCAGGCCGATACGATCGCAACAATGGTCGGGAACTGACGACGAGCGATCTCCAGGTATGAGGTCAACATCTGCGACGCCGAACTGTCGGCCTCGGCGAAATCACGGTTGATCTCTGAGGTCGGCTTGTTCACCTGCAACATCTAGCAATTCCTGAAAATGGATCGATCTGTCGTATTGGGATCAATGCTGGCAAAGAGCCTGACGGCCATCCGGAGCAAACCGGATGCCAAGGGACCGCGCTGCCGCGCACACTAACACAAGCCGACCGGTAATTGAACGCGATCGATGCAGTGTAGTGCGCGCTTCACGCGACTTTTTACAGGAAGCTTAACGGCACAAAAGCAAAGCGGCGCCTGCTGGCGCCGCTGCCGTGGAGATGTCATGGACCCGTCGCACGGGCCAGTTCCGGTCAGCGGGGACTAACGCTGGTCGTTGTGGTGCCGACGCCGCCGCTTCCGCCGTTCGGCGCATTGTTATTCGTGGTGTTGTTGCCGAACCTGACGAAGGCACCGCCATTGCCGCCGTTAGCAAAGCCGCTGGTACCGGTCGGGCCGCCTGCGCCGGTGCCGCCGCCGCCCGCGCCGCCGCCGGTCGCGGCGATCGCGACGTCGCCGGTCGCGGCCTGGTAGGCGGCGATCACGTCGGCATTGCCAGTGCCGGCGATCGCGGCCTGGATCTCATTAGCATAGGCCTGGTCGGTCGACGCGGCCATGCGGGCGACCTGGGCGAGGCCGGCGACGATGCCGCGCATCTGGTCCTTGGTGGTCGCGGGATCCTTCAGCAGCGCGATCAGGCCGGGGAGCGTGGTCGGATCGGAGGCGCCGAGGTCGCGCACGCGCGAGATCAGCTGCGGACCGCCGGTCGGATATTGCTGCAGCAGGCTGTTGGGCGATGCCTTGAAGTCGGAAATGACGGTGGCCGGCAGCTGGCGCTGCGGCGGGTAAACGGCGGCGCTGGCGGCCGACGAAATCGTCGCGGCGAGGACTGCCGTGGCAGCCATGCGAAGCGCAATCCTGATAACGCTCATAAATACCTCCAAAAATCGGCTGCCCCGATTGCTTCCTCGGCCCCGGGCAAAAGGCTGTGCTCGTGGCAGGAACCTAGCGGAAGAGGAAAGAGCTGTCCACTTATTCTAAAGACTTCGTAAACGGCGCAACTGCTTCAAATCTAGACACTTTTATGAACCTTGGGCCGCTCGCGCGGCGCGGCGTCCGCAGGTCTCGGACGGCCCTCGCCTCGCCGGCTGGTGGCGCCCGCCTCCGCGATGGTGCGCGCCTCCTTGGTGCGGAAGGATTGCGACAGGCCGGCGCCGAAAAGCGCAAAGAACGGAATGCTGTAGCCGGGCACCTGCAGGGTGAAGTCCAGGCTCGAATGCAGCAGCGACAGCGTCGCGGTCGCCACTGCCGCGAGCGGGATGATGGCATCGCGCCGGCGGGCGAACACGCCCCTGGCCAGTATCAGCAGCATGATCGCCCAGCCGAGCGCCACCAGCAGCGCCATGGGAATGCCCACCTCGGAGGCAAGCTCCAGCGGCGTCGAATGCGCGGCGTCCCAGACGCCGCGAATCGAGATGTTAGGGCTGCGGTACGGCGGGAAGGCCCATTGGAAGGTGCCCATGCCGGTGCCGAACCAGGGATTATCGCCGATGATCCGCAGCGTCGACTTCCAGGCCTCGATGCGGCCCTCGTCGACCAGGCCATTGCTGTCGAAGCGGCTGGACACCCGGCCGCCGAGCAGCTGCAGCAGGCCGAGCGCGACGGCGGCGCCCGAGCCGAGCGAAATCCAGATGCCGGTGCGCGGCGGCAGGTCTTTGCGCAGGAACAGCGTGAACGACACGATCATCGCCAGCAGCGACAGGCCAACGCCGGCGCGCGAGGTCGTCATGAACATCGCCATCAGGCAGATCAGGAGGCAACCGAGCTGCGGGAGGATCTCTTTCGGCGGGATCGCGCGGACGTCGAGCGACAGGCGGCGCCATTCGATG
>Ga0065165_1003418_pt1 | contig 11186 bp, 9 predicted proteins | sample AraplaMF_Cvi_mMF_FD_63813 | JGI IMG/M metagenome (GOLD analysis project Ga0065165, IMG submission 63813) | Arabidopsis root microbial communities from the University of North Carolina, USA - plate scrape MF_Cvi_mMF (version 2) (version 3) | ecosystem: Host-associated > Plants > Roots > Endosphere... | reverse complement strand
GCCTTCGACACCATCTATGCCGAAGGCCAGCGCCGCTACGTCGAGTCGCTGTCGGCCTACGCCCGCCAGTTCCTCTCGATGATGGAGAAGCCGGACGTCGACCATATCGAAGGCCTGTCGCCGGCCATCTCGATCGAGCAGAAATCCACCTCGCACAACCCGCGCTCCACCGTGGGCACCATCACCGAGGTCTACGACTACCTGCGCCTGCTGTACGCCCGCGTCGGCACGCCGCGCTGCCCGGACCACGGCATCCCGCTGGAAGCGCAGACGGTGAGCCAGATGGTGGACGCCACCCTGGCGCTGGATCCGGACAAGCGCTTCATGCTGCTGGCCCCGGTGATCCGCGAGCGCAAGGGCGAGCACGTGCAGGTGTTCGACCAGCTGCGCGCGCAGGGCTTCGTGCGCGCACGCGTCGACGGCGTGGTGTACGAGCTCGACGCCGTGCCGCCGCTGACCCTGCGCCAGAAGCACACCATCGAAGTGGTGATCGACCGCTTCCGCCCGCGCGACGACATCAAGCAGCGCCTGGCCGAATCCTTCGAGACCGCGCTGCGCCTGGGCGACGGGCTGGTGATCCTGGCCGACATGGACGATACGAAGGCACCGGAACAGCTGTTGTCCTCGCGCTATTCCTGCCCCGTGTGCGACTACTCGCTGCCGGAGCTGGAACCGCGCCTGTTCTCGTTCAACTCGCCGATCGGCGCCTGCCCCACCTGCGACGGCCTGGGCGTGACCCAGGTGTTCGATCCGGCGCGCGTGGTCGGCCATCCGGAGCTGCCGCTGTCCGGCGGCGCGATCCGCGGCTGGGACCGCCGCAACGCGCACTATTTCCAGCTGATCATCTCGCTGGCCAACCACTACCGCTTCGACGTCGACACGCCCTGGCAGAAGCTGCCGGCCGGCGTGCAGAAGGCCGTGCTGTACGGCAGCGGCAACGACAAGATCCAGTTCCGCTACCTCACCGAACGCGGCGGCAAGGTCACCCGCGAGCACTCCTTCGAAGGCATCCTGCCGAACCTGGAGCGCCGCTATAAGGAAACCGAATCGCCCGCGGTGCGCGAGGAACTGGCCAAGTACATCGCGGACCATCCGTGCCCCGACTGCCACGGCCAGCGCCTGAACCGTTCGGCGCGCAACGTGTTCGTCGCCGACCACGCCCTGCCCTCGCTCACCTCGCGTTCCATCGACGACGCGCTGGGCTTCTTCGACACCCTCACCCTCACCGGCTGGCGCGGCGAGATCGCGGTGAAGATCGTCAAGGAAATCCGCGAGCGCCTGAGCTTCCTCAACGACGTGGGCCTGAACTACCTCACGCTCGACCGCCAGGCCGACTCGCTGTCCGGCGGCGAAGCGCAGCGCATCCGCCTGGCTTCGCAGATCGGCGCCGGCCTGGTCGGCGTGATGTACGTGCTGGACGAACCTTCGATCGGCCTGCACCAGCGCGACAACGAGCGCCTGCTCGGCACGCTCACCCGCCTGCGCGACCTGGGCAATACGGTAATCGTGGTGGAGCACGACGAAGACGCCATCCGCCTGGCCGACCACGTGCTCGACATCGGCCCCGGCGCCGGCGTGCACGGCGGCGAAGTGGTGGCGCAGGGCACGCTGAAGGACATCCTCGCCTCCAAGCGCTCGGTCACCGGCCAGTATCTTTCGGGCCGCCGCGCGATCGAGGTGCCGAAGGAGCGCCGCGAGCAGGAGGACAAGGACTCCTGGCTGCATCTGCGCGGCGCCACCGGCAACAACCTGAAGAACGTGGACCTGGCCATTCCAGCCGGCCTGTTCACCTGCATCACCGGCGTGTCCGGCTCGGGCAAGTCGACCCTGATCAACGACACGCTGTTCCGCCTCGCCGCCGCCGAACTCAACGGCGCCAGCGAGCAGCCGGCGGCGTACAAGTCGGTCGAAGGGCTGGAGCTGTTCGACAAGGTGGTCGATATCGACCAGTCGCCGATCGGCCGCACGCCGCGTTCGAATCCGGCTACGTATACCGGCCTGTTCACCCCGCTGCGCGAGCTGTACGCGCAGGTGCCGGAAGCGCGCTCGCGCGGCTACACCGCCGGCCGCTTCAGCTTCAACGTGCGCGGCGGCCGCTGCGAGGCCTGCGAAGGCGACGGCATGATCAAGGTGGAGATGCACTTCCTGCCGGACGTGTACGTGCCCTGCGACGTCTGCCACGGCAAGCGCTACAACCGCGAGACGCTGGAGATCGCCTACAAGGGCCACACGATCGCCGACGTGCTCGACATGACGGTGGAAGACGCGCTCAAGCTGTTCGAGAACGTACCCACCATCGCGCGCAAGCTGGAAACCCTGCGCGCGGTCGGCCTGGACTACATCAAGCTGGGCCAGAGCGCGACCACGCTGTCCGGCGGCGAAGCGCAGCGCGTGAAGCTGTCGAAGGAGCTGTCCAAGCGCGACACCGGCCGCACGCTGTACATCCTGGACGAACCCACCACCGGCCTGCACTTCCACGATATCGAGCAGCTGCTCGACGTGCTGCACCAGCTGGTGGACCAGGGCAATACCGTGGTGGTGATCGAGCACAACCTCGACGTGATCAAGACCGCCGACTGGATCGTCGACCTCGGCCCCGAGGGCGGCGCCGGCGGTGGACGCATCCTGGTCGCCGGCACGCCGGAAGCGGTGGCCGAGACGGCCTCTTCGCACACCGGCCGCTTCCTTGCGCCGCACCTGGGCATCAAGCCGGCGCAGGCGCAGAACGATGCGCCGAAGAACGGCGCGCAGAAGACCGGTGCACAGAAGAGCAATGGCCGCGACACCAAGGCCGTACGGAAGAAGACCGCATGAGTTTCACCATCACCGAATCGAGCCCCGCCGCGGATGCCGCGGCGGAAGTCCAGCCGCTGTTCACCGCCTCCATCGGCGTGCGCTGGCGTGATCTCGACGCCTTCAACCACGTCAACAATTCCAACTACCTCACGTATCTGGAAGAAGCGCGGCTGCAGTGGCTGAAGCACGTGCCCGGGCCGTGGTTCGACGAGCAATCGATGCCGGTGCTGGCGGCGAGCGAGATCAACTACCGCTTCCCGATCGAATGGCCGGCGCAACTGCAGGTGGAACTGTTCTGCCTGCGCCTGGGCAACAGCTCGATGACCATCGGGCATCGCATCGTCGATGCGGAACAGCCGGACAAGCTGTACAGCGACGGCCACGTGGTGATGGTCTGGATGAACCCGCACACGGGCAAGCCGGTGCCGCTGCCGCAGGCGATCCGCGACGCGGCTGAGCAGGCCTGATAGGCAACACACCGCCAACCAGCGTCATCCCGGCGCAGGCCGGGATCCAGTAACGTCACCGTTCGACCATCGCTGGAAGCTTCAAAGGCCCGGCCTTTTTGGGCCCGTATCTCCATGCAGCGCATCGCTACTGGATCCCGGCCTGCGCCGGGATGACGCATTAGCTAAGCTTCGCGGCTGGCGCGCATCTGGCGCCGACTTGAGTTGCGAAGGAATCCCGCCGTCATGTCCACGACATTCGCCCTCCCCCGCGTCGCCATCATCGGCTGCGGCGGCACCATCGCCTCGCTGGGCACTTCCAGCACCGACCTGATGGATTACCCGGAGCACGGCAGCAAGCTGGACGTCGCGCAGATCCTTGCGCGCGTGCCTGAAATCGCCGGCGTGGCCGAAGCGGTGCCGGTGCCGTTCCGTTCGGTGGGCAGCAACAATCTCACCATGGCCGACTGGTTCGAGCTGCGCGCCACCCTGCGGCGCCTGTCGCGCGAGCAGCCGGAGCTGGCCGGCTTCGTGATCCTGCACGGCACGGCTACGCTGGAAGAAACCGCGTTCTTCCTCAACCTCACGCTGGATATCCCGCAGACCGTGGTGCTTACCGGTTCGCAGCGGCCATTGAGCGCGGTGGGTTCGGATGCGCCGTCCAATCTGCTGGGTGCGATCCGCGTGGCGGGCGATGCGGATGCGCGCGGGCGCGGCGTGCTGGTGGTGTTCAACGACGGCATCTATCCGGCACGCGACGTGATCAAGGTTTCCACCTTGCGGCTGGATACGTTCCGCTCGATGGATCACGGCGTGCTCGGCACGGTCGATCCGGACCGCATCCGCTACCGCCGCCGCCCCGAAGGCCGCCATGCCCCCGGCGCGGCGTTCGCGGCATTGCCCGACGATGCGCGGCCGCCGCGCGTGGACATCGCCTATTCGTACGTCGGCGCCGACGACACCATGATCGAAGCCGCACTGGCCAAGGGGGCGCAAGGCATCGTCTCCGCGGGCCTGGCGCCGGGCCTGGTCACCCAGGCCGAGCGCATCGCGCTGGAAGCGGCCATCGCCGGCGGCATCGCGGTGGTGCAGTGCACCCGCTCGCCGCTGGGCAGCGTGGCGCAGCGGCGCTACCTGCAGGAGACGGGCTTTATCGCGGGCGAGGATTTCAGCCCGCAGAAGGCGCGCATCCTGCTGGCGCTGGGCCTTGCGCTCACGCGCGACCTGGCCGCGCTGCGCGGCTTCTTCGCCACGCACTGAATTCCTCCGGGTCGGCCACAACGCAGCCGGCGCGATCCGGGGTTAACGCATTGGCGGCCACGGATGCCGCATCTTCATGCGCGCTGCGTAAGATCGGCGGCGCCCAACGAAAGGAGTTCGCCCGTGAGCAAGTTCCCCTTCACCACCCTCGCCCTGGCCTGCGCCACCACCCTGGCCGGCACCGCCGCCGCGGCCACGCCCGAACGCACCGAGCTGACCCTGTACCGCAGCGACGACGCCTCCCTGTTCACCGGCGGCGATGGCAGCAGCGTGGACAGCGGCTACGCCATGGCGCGCGAACCGCGCCGGCTGGATCTGCAGCAGGGTGTGCAGGACGTAAGCCTCGGCGGCCTGCCCGCCTTTCTCGATACCGAAGCGCTCTCGCTCGACGTCGAAGGCGACGCCGCCAAGGTGCTGTCGCAGCGCCTGCTGCTGGCCCAGGGCCGCGACGCCGCGCTCGGCAGCCTGGTCGGCCAGCCGGTGGAAGTGCTCGGCAGCAACGGCCAGCCACTGGCCAGCGGCACCTTGCTGCGCGCCGGCAACGGCCTGCTGGTGAGCGATGCCAGCGGCCGCACCAGCCTGATCCGCGACTACGCGGCGGTGCGCGCCAGCGGCCACTTCAATACCGGCTCCAGCCTGGAACTGCGCGTGGATGCGGCCAGGGCCGGCAATGCGCGCGCCACCTTGAGCTATCCCACCGCCGGCCTCGGCTGGCGCGCGGCGTATATCGGCACCGTGCTGCCGGGCGCCGGCTGCAAGCTGCGCTTCGAATCGCGCGCCAGCATCGCCAACCGCAGCGGCCGCGACTGGAACGACGTGCACCTGACCCTGATCGCCGGCGAGCCGCAGATCACCCGCACGCCCGGCCCGATGCCGGCCGCCGCGCCGCGGATGATGTCCTTCAACGCCAAGGCGCAGGCGGCCGACATGCCGCAGCAGGGCTCGGTCGCCGACTACCGCAGCTACACCCTGCCCGGCGCGGTGAACCTGCCCGACGGCAGCGTCAGCCAGGTGCCGCTGTACGAAACGCGCCAGCTCGATTGCGAACGCACCCTGCTGTATGAAACGGGCGGCCGCTGGACCCCGCCGCAACCGGCGACCAACCGCGACTTCAACACCGGAGGCAGCAATACCGTGACCAGCACGCTGAAGCTGCGCGCCTTCGACAGCCTGCCGGCCGGCAACCTGCGCGTGATGACCACCGACCGCAACGGCACGCCGCAATTCATCGGCGAGGGCCGCATTGAGGACACGCCCAAGGGCAGCGACGCCACCATCACCCTGGGCAATGCCTTCGACCTGCGCGCCGAGCGCGAACGCACGCAGTTCAAGCTGGACAAGGCCGGCCGTTCGATGGACGAAGCCTTCCGCATCACCCTCACCAATGCCGGCGACAGCGCGCGCACGGTGACGGTGCGCGAACACCCCAGCCGCTGGCGCGAATGGACGCTGCAGTCGTCCAGCACCAAGCCTTCGGAGCAGAAGCCCGACCTGCTGGAATTCCGCATCGAAGTGCCGGCCGGCGGCAAGGCCACGCTGGACTACGCGGTGCGCTACCGCTGGGCCGAGACCGACCAGCCGCAGCAGTAAGCCCGGCGTTTAAAGCGCCGGCGAGGCCCGCGAGTTTGCTACGCTCGCGGGCCTTACTTCTTTCGTCCGGGGACGACGCCATGCTCAACCTCGTCAAGCACGACGCCATCGTCGAGATCAATCTCGCGCGCCCGCCGGTCAATGCGCTGAACCTCGAACTGCTGCACGCGATCCAGGCGGCCATCGCCACCGCCGTGCAGGACGGCGCCGCGGGCATCGTGCTGTCGGGTACGTCCGGCATGTTCTCCGCGGGCGTCGACGTGCCCGCCCTGCTCGGCCAGGACCGCGACGGCGTGCGCCGCTTCTGGAGCACCTTCTTCGCCACCTGCTCGGCCATCGCCATGGCGCCGGTGCCGGTGGTGGCCGCGATTACCGGCCACGCACCCGCAGGCGGCGCGGTGCTGTCGCTGTTCTGCGATTACCGCGTGATGGCCGAAGGCCCGTACCGCATCGGCTTGAACGAAGTGCAGGTCGGCCTGATCGTGCCGGACTGCATCCAGCTCGCGCTGCGCCGCGTGGTCGGCCCGTATCGCGCGGAGCGGCTGCTGGTGGCCGGCGCGATGATCGATGCGCAGCAGGCGCTGTCGTTCGGCTTCGTCGACGAGCTGACCGGCGTGGACCAGGTCACCACGCGCGCCCTGCACTGGCTCAACGAACTGCTGGCGCTGCCGGCGGGCGCGATGCTGGCCACGCGCCAGCTGGCGCGCGCGGATCTGACCGAAGTGTGGGCGGATCCGGAAAAGCTGCCGATCGGCGTGTTCGTCGATGCGTTCTTCAGCGAGGAAACGCAGGCGGTGCTGCAGCAGCTGGTGGCACGCCTGAAAAAGAAATAATCGCCACGGCGCCACGGCGTAGGTTGGGGTGAGCGCAGCGAACCCCAACACCGCACCGCCGGGCGCTTCGCATTGTTGGGGTTCGCTGCGCTCACCCCAACCTACGGTTACGCGGTTACGCGGTTTCGACGGGCCGTGCCGGATCGCTGACCCAGCCGCTCCACGACGGCGCGTACAGGCGCGAACCCGCCAGCCCCGCGTGTTCCATCGCCAGCAGGTTGTGGCAGGCGGTGACGCCGGAGCCGCACATGTGCACGACCTGCGCGGGCGGCATGTCGCCGATCAAGGCGGCGAAATCGCCGCGCAGCTGCCCTGCGGATTTGTAGCGGCCGTCCGCATCGAGATTGTCCGAATACGGGCGATTCAAGGCGCCGGGCACATGGCCGCCCACGCGGTCGATCGGTTCCACTTCGCCGCGGTAGCGCGGCGTGGCGCGCGCATCGATCAGCAACTCCGAGCGATCGGCAATCGCGCGGTGATCGACGATGTAGCGCGAGGCGTCGTAGCGCAGCGCAACGTCGCTCGGCTCGCGCGCCACCTCGCCGGACTCCAGCGGCAAGCCCGCCGCCTGCCATGCCTGGAAACCGCCATCGAGCACCGCCACCTCGCGCACGCCGGCCAGGCGCAGCAGCCACCACAGCCGCGCCGCGGCCAGCGCGCCGCCAGCCGCGTCGTAAGCCACCACCTGCAGGCCCGGACGCCAGCCCCAGCGCGACAGCACCGCGGAAAACGCCTGCTCGGACGGCATCGGGTGCCGGCCCAGCCCTTCGCTCTTGCGCGAGAGATCCGACAGGTCGCGATCCAGATGCGCATAGACCGCGCCCGGGATATGCCCCTCGCGATACGCGCGCTCGCCCTTGTCCGGATCGCCGCCGGCCACGGCCAGTTCGAAGCGGCAGTCGACGATCAGCACCTCGCGCGGCGGCAGCGCCGCCAGCGTGCGCGCATCGATCAGCGTGGTGTATGCAGCAGTCATAGACGTCCCATGCGGTGCAGCAGGTTGACCAGCATGGCGGCCGTCGCGCCCCAGATGCGATGGCCGCCGTGGATGAATTCCACCATCTCGCGGCGATGGCCGCGGAAATCCATGGTGTAGCGGCGCAGGTTGGCCGGGTCGAGGAAAAACGCCAGCGGCACCTCGAACACTTCGGCCACTTCCGCCGGTGCCGGATACAGGCTCGCTTCCGGCGCGATGCGCGCCACCACCGGCGTGATGCGGTAGCCGCTGATGGTGTCGAAGCTGTCGAGAAAGCCGATCGGCGTGACCAGGCGGCGATCGAGGCCGACTTCCTCCTCGCTCTCGCGCAAGGCGGTGGCGACGGCGTCGGCATCTTCCGGATCGGTACGCCCGCCGGGAAACGCCACCTGCCCCGCATGCGCCTGCAGGCTGTCGTTGCGCACGGTCAGCACCAGGCGCGGCTGCACGCCTTCGCGCCAGCCCACCAGCACCGCGGCGGGACGGCGCGGCGCATCGCCGATCAGCTCGGCCATCTCGCGGTGGTTCCAGCCCGGCCCCTGCGGCGGCTCGGCCAGCGGGAGCACGGCGGCGGCGACCGGCGCCAGCGAGTCGCTCATGGCTGCGGTTCCCGTGCCGGCAGTACCTCGTGCATGTAGCGCAGGCGTTCGGCGTCGCTCATGGCGCGCCAGCGCGCGATCTCGTCGCCGGTGCGCAGGCAGCCCTCGCAATAGCCGCGCTCGTCGAGCCGGCAAATGCCGATGCAGGGACTCAGGACGGCGGCAGGGATGGGGGCGGGATCGTTCGGCATGGACCGCTGATCTTAGAGCCTGTTCAAGGCCTCCGCGTAGCCCGCGTTGCCGTTGAGTGGCTCCCAGGCGGCAGCGCGTGGCGCGGGCCTGGCTGGTTGCCAGGTCAAGCCGCGCGCTGCCGCCTGGGAGCCACTCAACGGCAACCCGGAGGGCCGGCTCTGGTTGCCCGCCATCCTGCGTCATCGCTCGGTCGTGTACGGACGTACACTCCCTCACTCTTCCTTGTCTGGCGAGCAACCAGAGCCGGCGCGGGCCACGCGGAGGCCTTGAGCAGGCTCTCGCCGAAGGCCCCGCCCCGGGCAGCGAACGCCGCCCTTACTGCTTGATTTCCAGCAGCTCGATCTCGAACACCAGCGCCTCGTTCGGGCCGATGCGCGGCAGGTTGCCGCGTTCGCCGTAGGCCAGCGCGGGCGGAATGACCACGCGCCACTTGTCGCCCACGTGCATGCGCTGGATCACGTCCTGCCAGCCGGGGATCACCTTGTTGTTGACGATGAAGCTCACCGGCGAACCGTGCGCCCAGGAGCTGTCGAACTCGGTGCCGTCGATCAGCGTGGCGCGGAAATTCACCGTGACGGTGCTGTTCACCGCCGGCTGGTCCTTGCCCGTGCCTTGCTTTAGCACCTGGTACTGGATGCCCGAAGGCAGCTGCACCACGCCGGGCTTCTGGCGGTTCTTGGCGAGGAAGTCGGCGCTCTTGCTGGCGTTGGAATTGGCCAGCTGCTGGAACTGGGACTCCGCCTTGTCGTGCATGTGCTTGTCGAGGCGGCGCAGCTGCTCGTGCATGTCCTGCATCGGCACGGACGGGCGGCGCTTGGTGTAGGCGTCCTGGATCGCGCGCTGCATCACGGCGATGTCGACGTCCGGGTCGCCGCTGGCGAACTGGCTGCCGATCTGGTAGCCGATCGCATAGGACAGCTTGTTCTTGTCCAGCCCCGCGGCCTGCGCGTCGGACGCGCTGTCGCGGCTCTGCGCATGCGTGGCCATCGCCGCGCTCATCAGCATCGTGAGCATCGTGCCATGGGCCAACCAACGCAGTCGTGTCATGCCTATCCTCCATCGCGGATGCGCGAAGCCCGGCCATCGTAAGGGGTTTGCCGGGCGCGTGCAGCGGGGCCGGGCGGGGGTGCCGGCGCCACCGGCATGAGAACGCCCGCGGCGGCAAAGGTTCCCGCCGCAACCCCACTGCTACCATGGGCGTTTTCGACCTCCGCTGGGAACCGCCATGGCTTATCGCAATCTGGAAATCGGCAATCGCGGCGCGGTGCGCCTGATCACCGTCAACCGCCCCGACAAGCTCAACGCGCTGAACCGCGACACCCTCAACGAACTGACCCTGGCCTTCGCCCAGGCCGCCCAGGACGACGCCGTGCGCGCCGTGGTGCTGGCCGGCGCGGGCGACAAGGCCTTCGTCGCCGGCGCGGACATCGCCGAGATGAACGGCTACACGCCGGTGCAGGCGCAGGGCTTCTCGCGCGCCGGCCAGCGCCTGATGAGCTCCATCGAGCGCCTGGGCAAGCCGGTGGTCGCGCGCATCCAGGGCTTCGCCCTCGGCGGCGGCATGGAGCTGGCCATGGCCTGCCACCTGCGCGTGGCCAGCGATAAGGCGCGCTTCGGCCAGCCGGAAATCAATCTCGGCCTGATCCCCGGCTTCGGCGGCACCCAGCGCCTGCTGCGCCTGGCCGGCCGCGGCGCCGCGCTGGAGCTGTGCCTGACCGGCGCGATGATCGGCGCCCAGCGCGCCTGCGAGCTGGGCATCGTCAACCGCGTGGTGGCGCCGGAGGCGCTGGACGAAACGGTGGACACGCTGGCCGACCAGCTCGCCGCCTCGGCGCCGCTGGCGGCGGCGGGCATTCTCGACGCCGTGCTGCAGGGCGGCGAGACCGCGCTGGATCAGGGGCTGGAGTTCGAGACGCAGGCGTTCGCGCTGGCGTTCTCGACGGAAGACATGCGCGAAGGGACCACGGCGTTCCTGGAGAAGCGCAAGGCGGAGTTCAAGGGACGCTGATTCGAAGGAAACCCTCCGGCGTAGGTTGGGGTGAGCGCAGCGAACCCCAACATTGCACTTTCAGCCGTAGCGCATTGTTGGGGTTCGCTGTGCTCACCCCAACCTACGCCGGGCGATCTAGTGCCCTGCGCCGTGGAACTTCTGCTCGCCCGCGGTCACTTCCAGCTTCATCCGATTCTCCGGCGGCGCCAGAGGGCACACCACGTGCGGCGTGATCGCGCACGGCGGGTTCTCGGCCAGATTGAAATCCAGCGTCACCTTGCCGTCCTTCGGCATGTCGGCATAGAGAAAACGCGCGCCGCCATAGGTGAGCTTGCCGGCGGTGCGGTCGCTGAACACGAAGAACAGGCGGCCGTCCTCTTCCATCGGCGTGAGCGTGTAGCGCTGGCCGCCGCGTTCGAACACCGCCTGGCCCGGCACCGGCTCGTCGTTTTCCGTGCCGACCACGTTGGCGATGCGCAGCGTGTGCGGCGTGGTGTAGGCCTG
>Ga0065165_1003417_pt1 | contig 11188 bp, 17 predicted proteins | sample AraplaMF_Cvi_mMF_FD_63813 | JGI IMG/M metagenome (GOLD analysis project Ga0065165, IMG submission 63813) | Arabidopsis root microbial communities from the University of North Carolina, USA - plate scrape MF_Cvi_mMF (version 2) (version 3) | ecosystem: Host-associated > Plants > Roots >... | reverse complement strand
TGGTACCGGCAGCACCAGCAGGACATCGGCTAGACACACCGCGTCTCGCAATACCGAGCTTGCCGCGCCAGGCACGTCACAGCAAACGCTGTCGTCATCGGGCGTGTGCTGCTCGCACGCCGATGCGGTTCAAGCTGTCGGTCCGGCGGTGCCGGCTGGAGAAAAGGAAGGCCTGCCAAGGCAGGTCTTCCTTTGCACTACGCCAGGCAATGCACCAGACGCCGCGAGTCTGTGGTCCGCCGCCGTGAAGACTACACGATCACCGCCAAAAGTGAACATTTATCATTTTTCTGGCGCGGCGGCCGGTTCCGCCTCGGTCTCATCCTGGAGGATGATGCGCCGGTAATGGTCCTCCGGAACCCCGTAGGAATCGCCTGCAAGCTTTTCGAGGCCCTTGCGGTCACGCACGGTGATCAGCGCGCGTTCTGCCTTGATCAACTGCTTTCCTTCCACCAGATGCAGCGCATCCGTGACGCTGGACCGGCGCACGCCGAGCATCAGCCCGAGAAAGTCGTGCGTCAGGGGAAGCTCGTCATTGAGGCGGTCCTGCGCCATCAGCAGCCAGCGGGCGAGCCTCTGCTCGACACCATAGCGTCCGTCAGCAAGCGCCGAGCATGCAATCTGGATCATGAAGACATGGATGTAGCGCAGGAGAAGCTGCGTCAGCATCGGGTTTTCAGCCATCGCCTTGGCGATGTCCGGCCCGGGAATGCGCCAGGCGACCGCATCCGACTGCATGAAGGCCTGGTGCGGACTGTGGTTGACGCCGAGCACCAGCGGAAGTCCGGAAAAGCCTTCGCGGCCCACGCATCCGACCTCGATACCCTTGCCGAGCGGATTGCGCGCAATCTCCGACGACAGACCGCTTTCGAAGAAATACACGAAGTCGATGGGCTCGTAGGGTTCGTGCAGAACCTGTCCCCGCGAAAGCTCCACCCGTTCGAGCGACCGCGCGAATGTCTCGAGATCTTCAGGTTTCAGGCGAGCGAGAAGCATATTATCGGTCAACGGCATCAGGCGATGGCTCCCGGGTAAACGTTTGTCATTCGACAGACCACATAAACGCGGAAGCGTCGAATCGTTGCATTCACCGCCTGATGCGACGTGGCGTCGTTGCAAAGCAGCGAGACACGCCGCACCGCGCGGTCGTTCATGCCCACTACGTCGTTGGGAAAGCCTTGGTTCGCTGGGTTTGGCGTATTTTTGGGGAGGGCCGCCCGGAAAGGGCGGGCTTGGCCGCACGACGTCGCATTCAGGCGTCGTCTCTCACCGTGCATGCCAGCCCAGCGCGCAGGCGCGCATCGGCCTCGCCGGCGGTCTCCAAGGTCGGCAGGCCTGCCGGAGCTAATGCACCGACGGTTCGGAATCGTCCAGGAAGCTCTTCAACCCGTCGCGTTCCGCGGTGGCCAGGAACTCCTGCCAAGCGTCATTGTCGGTCGCGAAGGGCTCGTCCCAGGTGGTCACCACTTCCGTCTGGGAAATGACTTCCATGGTCCAGTCGCCATTGGTGCCGGCCGGGCGGAAGATATCGACAAGCACCGTGATACCGTCGTCCTCGAACTCGCCGGAAAATTCGGAATGTTCTGTTTTCGGGGGCTTGGACATTGAACTCCTCTCAGCCGCGTCGAATGACGGCGCGCGCCGTCACTGATCTTTGCAGAAAGCGTGAGGAGGACAAATTGTCAAAGGGTAAAACAGCGTATCATGTCGTCGCGTCGACATCCTATCGCTGTGCGGGACTGTCGGCTTGCGCATGGGCGGCTTCCAGCCCCAGGCCGATATTCGCCAGATAGGATTAGAGAGACGCAATGTCGTCCGAAGGTGTGATCGCGCCGATATATCCGTCCGGCCGCACGACAAACCAGTCGCCGGCCCGGGACGCATAGGCGGCTTTCGAACATGTGCGGTGATGGAATGCTATTTTGGCCGGGAATGGCGGACAGAGCGGAAGTGCCCCTCCCTTTCATCATCAAGACTTTAGAACGCCCAACAAGCAAAAACTAGGGATTGAAAACCTTGCAGCTTCTGGCGGGCTTCCCACAAAATCCGAGCAGGTGGGCCGCTGGCTTTATCTCAACCGCGAGCTGGTTTCTGGTCCTCTTCTTCCGTTTCTCCGCTGCCGGTTTGGCGTAACAACCGCTGAGGCCGTCGAGGCCTCCAAGCTGGCACATGCTCTTGAGTATCCGGGGGCAGTGCAATGAGCGAGTTCAGACCATCAGCCGCTTTGCTTCGGACGCGCCTCGTGGCGCGACCGTTTTATGAGCGCGATCGGAAATTTGAGAACGGAGAAGGCACCCGGCCCGCCACCCAGGCGCACCAGAGGCAGGCTGCTTCGTTGGCTGCCGCGCGTGTCGTCAAACAAACCTCTCGCCGCCGGCCAACAACTGAGCAACGACAAAGGGACGTCGAAAGGCGGCGTACTTGGGCAGGCGGCGGCAACATGCCACCCAACGTCCGCGCTCTCTACTCCGAAGCAGAGCGGGCGGCGCTCTCCGTTATTGCCGCTCAGTGCAAGCGCAAGGGCTTCTGTGACCTATGCCTAGACGAAATCGCCCGCCTCGCTGGCGTCGGCCGTACTTCAGTGCAGAACGCGATCCGCAAAGCGCGGGCGAACGAGCGCTCTCACATCAGCGTAAGAGAGCGGCCGCAGGAGAACGGTAAGAACCTCCCTAACGTCATCCGCATCGTTTGCGGCGCTTGGCTTGGCTGGATCGGTCGAGCCATAGGGTTCAAAGGTTTGAGCACTTCAAAGACTGGAGATAAAAACTCTCTCTCTAAGGGCGCAGAGACAGCAAAAATGGCTTTTGAAAGGGAGTGTGTGGCTGCTGCCCGCACCACAAACGAAACTGCGCCATCCGTAGAAAAACATTCCTCCATCTGGAGCAGCGCCTCACGCTGGACCCATGGCTTGGGAGGTGCAGCATGGGCAGGCTGAAGACACTAAAACCACGCCTTGCGACGCTGCCGCCTCGGCTTGGGCTTGCAAAAGCACCGACACGGCAGGAGGCGGAAGCCCAGCGCACCCGCCAGCGTGATCGCGATGATCCTTCCCGCAAGCTCTACAACACCCGCAGGTGGCGGGCTTTGCGGGAAGAGGTCTACAAGCGCGACGACTGGACATGCCAGAAGACAGGCCAAATCTGTGTTGGCAAGCATCCAGCTCCGAATAGTCCGGTCGCTGACCACATCAAACCGCACCACGGCGACCCGGATCTGTTCTGGGATATGAGCAACATCCAGACGGTCAGCAAGGCATACCACGATAGCCAGAAGCAGCGTGAGGAACGCTCACGATGGTGACTTGGAGTGGCCTGGACCATGTTGCTGCTGAGTTGGAGCTGTTCTGGCGTCGCATGCTGTCTGAGGATGTGCTTCTGCACGAGCTTGGAACTGCCCTGATCATCGAGGCAGCGCGATGCGTTGTCGCCGACAAAGGTTCGGAGAACGCGGCTATCTGCTTCAGGGGCATGGCCTCCGAGATAGAGCAAGGCGCTTTCCAAGACGACTACGTGGCACCTGAGGCTCGGATGCTTGACGAAGAAGAGGCGCGCGAGCGGCGGCAGAGCCTGACGGTCATTGAGGGAGGGGGCGGGTCGAAAGTCTAGAGAGCCTCCCGTTTGTACACCCGCGTCCCCCACATTCAGAGATTTTTTTTACCGGCAGAGGCTCTTTTTGGTGCTCGCTCGAGCCCGAAAATTCAATCCGCTTCAGAAGCTCGAGCGATAACAGTAGCTTAACGCTCTGGCACAATTCGCTTTGGCCGGTCCCGCAACATTTTTTCCCGTTCGCTTCAAAGCCAGAAAGGGCATCCTGTGAGCAATAAAAATCTTCCTCATTCCGATCCGCTAAAAGCGCGTTGCGACGAACTCATCACCGGGGCAGCTCGTCTGATGGTCAGCGAGGTCGGCGCATCCGTGCCGCTAATGCTGGACCGCATCTTGACGTTTGCCGCCGCACAGTCCTGCGCAACAGAGGGGAAAGTGCGCACGGCCGCTGCATTCCGCGACCTGGCTGAGCGCATCGAGGCGGGCGCGCTTGACAAGCGAGGTCTGCAATGACGATCCAGAAGACTTATCAGCCGCAACGTCGAACGATGCGCGGCAAAGCGGCGGCAGCCCTCAGATCAGATCCTTCCAAGCCTTCGGCTGTCCGCATCGCCGAACACGCTTTGCGCAATGCTGGCTGGTCGGTCGCCGCGCGCCGCAAGATCCTTCGGCTGATCAAGGCCGGCGTGGGCGACGCTCCTTTCGTCCACAGGGCGACGGATCAAGTCCGCTTGACAGAAAACGACACCGGGCCTACCTCTGGCATCACGCATGCTTCGCGCTGCGAGTGTCAGAGCCTTGTGCCTGACACGCTTGGACCACCGGCAAGGCCTCGCGCTGCCGACCCAATCGACAAATGACCGCCTTGCAGCGGTTTTTTCCCACCGTTCATTTCAACGGCGGCGATTGGTAGCGCACTTCCAGTTTATGCACCGGTCCCGCCTCACGCAGAGGCAAACTCTCATGCAAAAGCATCGCATGCCTACCGTATCTCTCGCGCTCATGAGCCGCGAGGCACCTCTGGCCGTTCGCGGATCAGTCCGAAATGAGGACGGCGCCTCGCGTAGCGAGCAGCGCCAGCTCAACCGCCTGATGGGCGACGTTAAGCAAGAACTCCAGCGCGTCGGAACAGAAATCAAGTCTCAGGTCGATGATCATGCCGACCGTATCGAAGCACTCGAAACGCGTCAGCTGGACGTGGAGCAAAGTGCGGCGGGTCGCGCTCGCAATCGCGGCGGCAGTGCTGTTGCTGCAACTTGGGGCGAAACCGTCGCCGCCAGCACCGACTATCAAGCCTTCGTTGCCAACAGCTGCAAGGGCAAAGCAAAGATCCTGGTTGCCAATGCGATCACCTCGGTTAGCACGTCTGGGGGCGCTCTGGTTTCTCCAGAGCGCCAGGCTGCCGGCGTGCTGCTTCCGCGCCGCCGCATGACGATCCGCGCCCTTCTCGGGCAAGGCCGTACCAACTCGGGTTCAGTCGAATACTTCAAAGAAAAGCTCTTCGTGAACAACGCGGCCGTGGTCGCGGAAACGGCGCAGAAGCCGGAAAGCAACATCGAGTACGAACTTGATCAAGCCCCCGTCCGCACCATTGCGCACTGGATCCCTGCTTCGCGCCAGGTCATGGAAGATGCGCCGCAGCTCGCGACTTTGGTTGATGGATCGCTGCGCTACGGTCTGGCTTCCACCGAGGAAAACGAGCTTCTCTACGGCGACGGGACCGGCCAGCACCTGCGCGGCATGGTCCCTCAGGCAACTGCATTTGACGTCACACGGGTTGTGGAAGGCGACACCCGCATCGACGTGATCAGCCACGCGCTCAGCCAGGCCGAAGAAGCTGACTTGCCGTCGTCCGGCATCATCCTCAACACCCGCGACTGGCTCGATATGCTGCGCCAGAAGGACGCGAACGGTAACTATCTCTCCAATGGTCCCTGGTCGGGTGGCCCGAACACGTTGTGGGGCCTTCCGGTGGTCTGGACGAACAGCATGGCGCGCGGCGACTTCCTCGTCGGCGCATTCGAGACGGCCACTCAGATCTGGGACCGCATGGACCCGGAAGTGTTGGTTTCGGATGAGGACCGCGACAACTTCATCAAGAACATGCTGACCATTCGCGCCGAAGAGCGCCTGGCCTTCGCGGTCAAGCGTGCAGCGGCTCTGATCCATGGTGACTTCGAGGCCGCACTCGCCGGCTGAGACGAGTGGGGCGGCGGCTTCAGTTCAATTCCGCCGCCCCATGACAGATGCATATGATCTCCAATCAGGGTGATGACGATGGCGCAGGATCTGGAAAAGCTGGTGGTCCAGCTCTCGGCCGACATCAAGCAGTACGACAACGGATTGAAAAAAGCGCAGGGCCTGACGCAGCAGCGTCTACGTGCCATCGAACGGGAAACGGAAGCCAAAACGAAGGGGATGGCGCGTCAGCTTGGGGCGTCCGCCGCGAAAATGGCAGCTGGCCTGGCGGCCGGCTTTGCTGTCACCGAAATCGTGCGCGAACTTGGACAACTTTCCGACGCAGCCACGCGGATCGACAACGCGCTCAAGATCGCCGGCTTGTCGGGACAGCAGCTGGAAGATACCTATCAGGGTCTCAAGCAGGCTGCGCTCGAAAATGGCGCGCCATTGGAAGCGCTGGCGACCTTGTACAGCAAGGCAGCGCAAAGCCAGAAGGAACTCGGCGCGTCGTCGGAAGAGCTAAAAAAGTTCAGCGGCGACGTGGCGCTGGCGCTGCGGGTGGCGCAAACAGATGCGACGGCCGCCAGTGGCGCGCTTACGCAGCTCGGCCAGGCGCTCGGCAGTGGCACGGTCCACGCGGAAGAGTTTGGCAGCATCCTTGAGGGTGTCCCCACGATTGCGATTGCGGCGGCGGCCGGCCTGAAGGAAGCGGGCGGCTCCGTCGCGCGCCTCAAGCAGCTTGTGGTTGATGGCAAGGTTTCGTCAGGGGCGTTTTTCCGTGCCTTCGAGGCTGGAACGCCGTTGCTGCGCAAGCAGGCGAAAGATGCGCTGATGACTATCTCCGGGGCTTTTCAGAACCTGCAAACCGCGATGCTCGATGCTGTCCGCGACTTCAACACAAGCACCGGCGCGTCAGAACGCTTCGCAGGTGGCATTAATGCGGCCGCGCGGGCGGTGAACGCCTTCGACGTGTCGAACCTCGTCCACAAGCTTGGAGAGGCCAAGGCCGCTTTCGATAGCTTCCTCCACTCGGCCGGCAACGCCAGCGTCTTCCAGCGTCTCAACAAATTGTTCGGCACCATCGATGCCGATGGCCTGGTGGTTAACGTCGATGCTGAGAAAGCTAAGGATGAGATTGCTGCGCTTGAAAAGGATATCGAGCGGACAAAGAAGGCAATCGACAACAACGTCAGGCTCGACTTTGACAATGGGCCGGCCATGACGCGTCTTAGCGAGCTGCAGACGAAGCTGGGGCAGCTTCAGGCTGCCGCGGCGAAGATACCGGAGAAGGTGGCAGGCTATCGCCTGAGACCGGATGGCATCCAGCCGATCCCGATCGAAAGCGCCCTTGGCACGAACGGTCAAATGGGCGGTGCTTCGCGGCGCGGCGGTCCGCGTGGCACGATCAAGCCAATATCTCTGGCAGACCTTCCGGCCCCAGTCGCCAGGGGCGGCGGCAGTGGCGGAAGCAGCAAAGCCTCGGCCGACGACTACAAGCAAGCCACCCAGGCCATTCGCGAGCGAACGGCCGCCCTCGATGCCGAGACGAAGGCGCAGGGCGCTCTTAACGGCACACTCTTCACCATTTAAGGAAGCAATGATGACCGGATTTATCCTGAAGCCATTCCGCGACCGCGTTGAGGTCGCCAGCGACGGCGCTGTCTACCGGACTGATGGCACCGTGATCGGCACGCAATGCAAAGCAAGGCTCTCTGACTGCTTGCCGCTGGCCGTTCTTGGTAGCGGCCCCGTCTGGCTGATCGACCAGCTTTCGGACCTAATCTTTCGCGCGGCGCGCGCCACGCAATCTGTCGATGAGACACTACGCCTTATTGAAGGAACGCTTCTGAAGGTGGGCGCGACGTCTGGCTTTGACACGGCGGTCAGGATGGCTATCGGCACGATCTCTGAAACGCGCGGCCCGACGACCTTTGTTTTCTCGACCTTTGAAGAGGAAGGCGGGCCCGCCCCGTTGCAGCTCCACGAAATGCCGACCGGCTTCGGTCAAGGCGAATTACCATCCGGCGAAGATATGCTTGCCATGGGCCTGACCGGCAGAAGCCTTGAAGCGGATGCGCCGCACTTGTTCGAGTTCATGCGCCGGCGCAAGCGGGTAAACCCAACCCGCCCTTCGGCTCCACCAATTTTCAGCATTGGCGGTCATCTCGACCTCACCGTGATCCGGCTGGAAGGCTACGAGCAACGCGTGCTGAAGCAGTGGCCGGACGTGATTGGGGAGAAGATTGACCCGTTCAAGGAAGAGCCTGCCGCCGCCTAGAGCACCTTCACTTGGTTTCTCCACCAGTGAGAACCCACTACATCTGACTGACTTGATCATTGGTAGCCGTAGGCGGGAAGTGCGGTTGAGGCGCTACTATTTCAATTCCAAATGCTACATTGTTGCAAAGAAACTGGAAATTTGAGCTTATGCCCCCAATCCTAGGTGAAATTTGGTGTTTCCTTGTGACAAGGAAAACAGAGCACTGGTCCTTGCTGGTATCAGCAATGGGCGTCTTAGTGGCGTACAAAGCTCTGAGTCGTTGGGGAGTTGAACTGCGGTGGAAGAGAAAGGAAGCATTGTTCAACTTTGTAGACAGCTTCTTGGACACACCCGGCGCACAGAATGCGATGATGATGCTTCACACCAAATCACGTGAGGTTCCCCTGTGGGACAAGGGAACGCCTGAGGACCGTTGGGTCCGCGTCACGTGGGATGACGTGTCGGCAGCGTTCACGCCGAATAGGGAACGTGAACTTCCAGTAGAGCCGTTTGACACGGCAATAAGAGACTGTTTCGGAGATTTTTTCGGGCGTTTAACGCGACTTCAGTTAATGCGAGAGGAGGATATCTTACAGCAAAAGCACATAGACTTCATAATGAAGCACTGGAAGGATGTCTTCTCAAGAGATTTCGATTGCCCGCATATGCGGAACATAAGGGTATTCCTCCACACTCACCAATACGATAGGATTGTGAAGCTCTTTCGATCGGTTGGCTTTGATCTAGAAAAGCAGATTGAGACGGATATGACGCAGTTATTTTCAGAAGTGGGAGAATGACCCTTTAATACTGGCAGATCATTTCAAACCGCAACCCGGCGAGACAATCTCGCCAGGTTGCTTCTTGATGCTTACGCCGCTTTAGCCCAAGCGTCGATCAACGGCTTTCCGTCGATCAGTAGCTTAGTCCAGCCGGCATCCTTGGCCTCGATCACCAAGAGTAGATCTTCACCACCAATCGACGCTTTCAGCTCGTTGAGCAGTTGCTGAAGTGTCCCGGAGTAGTTGACCCACCATACCGTTTCAAGGATCCGCGCCCACTGGATCGAGACCCGACGGATAAGCTCATCCATCTCTGCATGGCTTGGGGTTGGTCCGTTGAGGTCCCATGTCACAATGAAATTGGCCATTAGTGATCCCTCCGCGTCTGGCGGGCGAGTTGCTCGCTGCCGGGGTGGCGCTGACCCTTGAGGACTTCGCAAATGCGGCCTTGATTGACCCCGAAACTGGCTGCGATCGAGTGTTGGAACTCGCCTTGCCAATGCCGGATCCAGACCTTGACGGCGTCTTCTTGGGTAAGTCTTGGAGAATGATTTTTCATAAGTAGGCCTCTTTGATAGGCCTGGAAAACTTGACAGATACGGATCAGCGCGTAGTTTGCGCTTGTTGACGATACCGAACTGCAAGCTTTCCAGAGCCATTGCGGTTTCGATCGAGAAGCCGGGGTTTCCAGACCTCGGCTTTTCTCGTTCGGCTTACTGACTGTAAGCAGACACGATAAAAGGTGATCAATTCGGATTCGTCAAGATATCGACCTGGGAAGAATAGTGTTGAAACGGAACAAAACGTGTTCCATTTCCGCTAACTTCCTGATTTTAAAGCGCGCTCTTTGCGGGAATCGCATAGGAATCAGTGCCTTACGGCCTTAGTCGAAGGAAACTGTTAATACTATATTTAGTGCCGAGCAATCCTGCGCTTATGCAAAGCTGTGGAAATCAAGAGTAGTATTTCTGCCGTCAGCCGCTTCCCGCTCGGCCCGAAGATTGGAACAAGGCAGTCAGCCACCTTTGAAATCGTCCTATAGACCGCAACGCCGGTCGCGAACATAGAGGCCGACCACCACGAGGCAGATGCCAAGGGGAACGGAGATCGCTTTCCGGGAGCGGGTCCGTTTGGTCATAGTGTTCATCCGCGATAGTCAGCCATTTTTAGGCTCGACCGCCTCGGGCAGATCCTCATCAATAGCGAGGATTTCTTTGGCCTCGGCAATTATCTGAGAAAGGTCGCCGTCGCCCTTAAAGTTGTTGGCCAAGCCAGTCGTCGTCCGGATGACTGGAAGCAAGGAAGCTGAGGTCACGACTGCTTTGTAAATTCCACGTATGAGGGCGCGCTCTCCCTCGGTAAGGTTTTTGATGTCTCGGCTCTCAGTTAGAGTTTGTGCGATCCGCATGAGGTCGAAAACGTCATCAGAGCTGTCTTTGTACTTGTCGAGCAGCTTTTTGCGGTTCTCGTCGAACACCAAACCGATTTGCACTAGGCGTCTGATCGCCTCGCCTCGTGATCTTATGCGGTGCTTAAATGACCAGTCGTCGATCGACGTGACCTCACTTTCGGTCATCATGATCGGGATCCTCTGATCCTTAAGCTCTTTTTCGCTCACCGCCAAAACCCCTAGTTTTGTCCAACTTGCACAAGTTTTCAGTTGACGCAACTTTTATTGCCGTCATATTAACTTGTGCAAGTTGACTAAGTTAATAGGAGTCGAAGGGTGACGAGCAAGCTGATGAAGACAGAGCGGGTTCCGATCATGTTCGATCCCGAAATGTTGAAGCGACTAGACGATTATTCGTTTGAAAATCGCATTCGCACGCGTGCTGAAGCAGTGCGCAGTCTCATCATCAAAGGCATGACTGCCGATGAAACGAAAAAAGCCGACGCTCTGGCCTAGGAACCAGCGTCGGCTTTTCTGCATCCAGAAAGGACACTCAATGCAGGTATTTTGTACACCGAAATCGGGCCAGAGCGCAAGCCTCTCCCGTCGCAGCTTCATCACTATCGCCGCCGCTAGCACCGCTGCAACTTTGCCGGCCGTGGCGCCAGCTGAGGCGAGCGGCAAAACGAGCCGCTTGCCTCAGCCCGTCGAGCCTGACCTGGAAGCACTTCGCAAGATCTGCGTCGCCAACCTGAGGAACGTACTGGCACTGATGCACCCAGAGGCGAAGGTTACTTTCTGGAACTGCCGCTCGGCCGATAATCATGACTTCTCCTTTGTGTTCAATGTCGATCATCCACGGGGAGGTGGCCGATGAAAGCCTCCCAAAAGTCCACTGTAGATTGGGATCGTTTTGGCGCGGCCGACCCGCTTGTTAGCGTTGTCGATGACTTGGAAGTGCCTATTGCCATTCTTCGCGCCGTATTCCTTGCCCTTGGCAATCCTGAGATCGGGGACATCGGATATGAGC
>Ga0065165_1003415_pt1 | contig 11194 bp, 10 predicted proteins | sample AraplaMF_Cvi_mMF_FD_63813 | JGI IMG/M metagenome (GOLD analysis project Ga0065165, IMG submission 63813) | Arabidopsis root microbial communities from the University of North Carolina, USA - plate scrape MF_Cvi_mMF (version 2) (version 3) | ecosystem: Host-associated > Plants > Roots >... | reverse complement strand
CACCTGGCGCAGCAGGCCGTCGCGGCGGGCCTCGTCCAGGATGCCCTGCGGCGCGGCCAGCGCCTGATCCACCGCCAGCGCGCCGGCCAGCTGTTCCACGCGCAGGGCGGCGCGGGCATCCGCCCGTTCGCCTTGCATGCCGGCTATCTGCGAGGTGAGCACGGCGACCAGCACCAGGGAGGCGAGGGTGGCGGGCAGTACCGCATCCAGGAGCAGCCGGCGCAGAAGGGATTCGCTGGCCATCGGCTCAGCCTCCGCCGGCGGGGCGCCGGCCGGGCTGGCCGCCAAGCAGGGCTGGAGCAGGGCACTGCGGCAGGGGCACGGCTGGAGTCGTGGACATGAACGGTCGCGGCAGCGGTTGATGGCGGGGCGCGGCGGGCGCCTTGGTGCCGGTCCATGGCATGCGGCCACTCTAGGCGAGCCCGTACGGCCATTCGATACGCTGTTCGAACTAGCTTCTCGGCGTATGGACCGAAGATGTGACGAAGCCGTGCATGACGCGGCCATGTTTTGCGGCTACCGTGCCCGGCCAGGGGCCCGCCGGGCCCGTCCTCGAGGCTCTGGAGATCGCCATGTCGACCCGTTTCCGTCCGCTGTTCGCGCTGTCCCTGCTGTGTCTGGCCGCTTCCGCGGCCGCCGTCGAACTCCCGGCCAACCTGCCCAAGCGCAAGGCCGGCCTGTGGGAGATGCAGATGGGCATGGCCGGCGGCCAGTCGCAGACCATGAAGGTGTGCCTGGACGAAGCCACCGACAAGGCGATGTACCAGATGGGCGCGCAGATGAGCGGCTCGATGTGCAGCAAGTTCTCGCTTGCCGTGAAGGACGGCGCCGTGGTCGCCGACGGCGTGTGCAGCCTGCCCGGCCCGCAGGGCAACGTCACCATGACCAGCCACAGCGAAACCCGCTTCCAGGGCGACAGCTCCTACAGCACCACCGGCCACGTGAAGTACGACCCGGCCGTGATGGGCCACAGCGAGGCCGACGTCAGCAGCAGCGGCAAGTGGGTCGGCGCCTGCGCCGCGGGCCAGAAGCCGGGCGACATGATTCTGCCGAACGGGCAGAAGGTGAATATCAACGACATGGCGGCGGCCAGGTAGGTTGGGGTGAGCCGCAGGCGAACCCCAACAGGAGCTTGGGGTTCGCCTCACCGGACATCATCGCCATCACCTGCGTAGGTTGGGGTTCGCCTGCGGCTCACCCCAACCTACGGCGACGAAATCGCCAATCGCTTCACCAGCGCCCGGTGGTCGTCATCCAGCTTCTTCAGCCGCGCATCCAGCGCCGCGCTGTTCACCCACTGCGCACCCAGCGCGCGCCGGCGCTCCAGCGTGTAGGCGATGTCCGCGAACGGCACCAGGGTGTCGTTGCCGGCGGGGGCGAAGCCGCTGATGTCGTGGATCAGCTTCAGCCTGGCCAGCTCCGCCGCGCCGTTCTTGCCCTTGGCATAGCCGGTGAAGAACGCGGCGATGCGCTGGCGCAGCTCCGGCGGCAGGTCGGTGCGCATGATCACCACCGCGTGCGGGATCAGGCTGGACTTCCACAGGATGCGCAGCCGCGCGTACTGCTCGGGGAAGCGCTGGGCGAAGCGCTCCAGGTCGGCGGTGTTGTTGGTGGCGAGGTCCGCCTCGCGGTTGGCCACGGCCAGCGCGTTGTTCTGGTGGTTGTCCACCGCGACGCTGGCGAAGAAGGTGTCCGAATCCAGCCCGCGGCCGGCGAACAGCTGGGTCTCCGGCACCACATAGCCGGACACCGACAGCGCCTCGCCGCGCGCGTAACGCCAGTGCCCGGGCTGGCGGAAGATGTCGTCCACGCCGCGGATCGGCGAGTTCTTCTCCACCAGCAGCACCGAGTAATAGCCGCGCGAACCGTCGCCGCGGGTGAGCTGGGCGAACACGCGCATGCGGTCGCGCGCCACCGCGTCCAGGGCCAGCTTGCCCGAGACGAAGGCCAGGTCGATGCGGTCCTCGGCCAAGGCTTGCGCCAGGCCTTCGTAGGTGCTGACCGACAGCGGCCGCACATGGCGGTGCAGGCTGTGCTCCATGTCGTCCAGCATCGGCCGCCAGGCTTCCAGCGACTCGGACGGCCCGCCGATGGGCAGGATGCCGAAGATGAGCGGGCGTTCCTCCGGCGCCGGCGCGGCGGCGGCGAAGCCGCTCAGCAGGCCGGCGAGCAGCGCCAGTGCGCGCGCAAAAAAGCGCACCTTGGCCGGTAGCGACCGGCCATGCCGTAAGCCTGCGGACCGTCCCTCGCGCAACGCTTTTCTCCCCCGGCGGTCGGCGAAACGGGTCGCCGTGTCGGGGCGGCTCCTCCACCCCGGATGGGGCCGAAGCATACGCCATGGGCGGCGCGCCGGAAGCGGAGCGCCGCACGCTGGCCGCACGGAAGATTCAAAGCCCGCTGATGCGCCGCGAGGCCACCACCGCCTCAACGCGGTTGCGCACGTTGAGCGCGCGGAAGATCGCCGCCAGGTGGATCTTCACCGTGCCCTCGCTGATGCCCAGGTCGCGCGCGATCAGCTTGTTGGGCTTGCCCTGCGAGAGCAGGCGCAGCACGTCGATCTGGCGCTCGGTGAGCAGCTTGCGCAGCCGCTCCTCCAGCGAGTCGATGCCGTTGGACGCGCCGGGCGGCGGCGGTACGGCGACGTGCCGTTCGTCCAGCATCATCGGCGGCACGTAGGTGCCGCCGGACAGCACCAGGCGCACGGCCGACAGCATCACCTCGGGCGAATACGCCTTCGGGATGAAGCCGCGCGCGCCGGCGGAAAGCAGTTCCTTCATCAGCGCAGGGTCTTCCGAGCCGGACAGCACGATCACCGGCAGCCCCGGCAAGGCGCGAATGGTCTCCAGCAGATGCGCCGTGCCGTGCGCGCCGGGCATGGCCAGGTCGATCAGGGCCAGGCGCAAGGTACGCGCGTCTTCGCTGCGGATCAGGTCGCGCAATTCGTCCACATCCTGCGCTACCGCGAAATCCGTCTCCGGCCCTAGCTCGGCGAGCTTGAGCTTGACTCCTTCGACGATCAGCCGATGGTCGTCCGCGATCAATATCCGCATGTCGCTCCCCATGGCGCCGGCATCCTCCCGTCCCTCGCGGCGCGCGCCAGCAACATAGTGCCAGTGCTTACCCGTCGCAACCGCGTTCTGATTCGCCATATGGCCTAGACGCTAGGTGATAGGGGCGTGAACCCCCCGGTGGAGATCGGCATGCCCCGGCCGGTCACGCGCAAGGTCACCATCGCCTCGCGCAGCTGCTCCGGCGAGACCGGCTTGTACAGCACCGGAATCCGCGCGGCCATGATGGCGCGCAGGCGGTCGCTGCGCGTCTCGCCGGTGATCAGCAGGCGCGGGAACGGTTCGAAGCCCAGCTCGGCATAGCGGCGATCCAGTTCGGCCAGCACGTCCAGGCCGCTCTCGTTGTCGCGCAGGCGCAGGTCGGACATCACCAGGTCCGGCGGCGTCACCCAGGTTTCCATTGCCTCCAGCGCCTGCACGCGGTCCTCGGCCACCGCCACGTCGCAACCCCAGCTGCGCAGCAGATAGCGGATGCCGGAAAGGATCGCCGGCTCGTCGTCGATCACCAGCACGCGCATGCCGGAAACGTCCAGCGCCGCCTCGTCCACCTCCATGCGGGTGGGGTGCTGCGGCGGCACTTCCGGCAGGTGGAAGCTGAAGACGCTGCCGCGCGCCGGCGTGGATTTCAGCAGCACGCGCGTGTCGAGCAGTTCGGCCAGGCGCTGCACGGTGGCCAGGCCCAGCCCCAGCCCGCGGCGCGGGCCCGAATCGTGTTCGCCGCTGCCGTGGTGGTCGACGCGGTAGAACTCGTCGAACACGCGCGCCTGGTGTTCCGGCTCGATGCCGCTGCCGGTGTCCCACACGTCGACGCGCACGGTGCCGTCCTGGCGGCGGCGCGCCACCACCAGCACGCCGCCTTCGTGCGTATAGCGCAGCGCATTGCTCACCAGGTTGTTGAGGATGCGCGCCAGCATGGTGCGGTCGCTGCGCACCCACAGGTGCGTGGTGCGCATCACCAGGCGCAGGCCGTGCTGCTCGGCGATCATGCGGAAGTTGCGGCTGACTTCCTCGAACACGTGGTCGAGCGGGAACTCGCTGATCTCGATCTGCATCGCGCCGGTTTCCAGGCGCGACAGGTCCAGCAGCTCGCTGAAGAGATGGTCCAGCGCTTCCACGCATTCCTGGATGTGCGCGATGCGGTCCAGGCGCACCGGGTCGCGTTCGTCCACCGACAGCGAAGACGAGAACAAGGTCAGCGCGTACAGCGGCTGGCGCAGGTCGTGCGAGGCGGCGGCGAGGAAGCGCGCCTTGGCCACGCTGGCGGCTTCCAGCGCGGCGTTCTTGCGCGCCAGTTCCACCGTGGCGTGTTCGATTTCCTGCTCCATGCCGCGCTGCACGTCGAACAGCGCGGCGGCGGCGCTGTTGAAGCCGCGCTGCAGTTCGCCGATTTCGTTTTCGTCGGTGACTTCCACTTCCACGCGGCGGTCGCCGCGCCCCAGCTTGTGCACCGCGCCGGCCAGGCGGCGCAGCGGGGCGCTGATCCAGCGCGCGGCCTGCCAGCCGATCACGCCGGCGATGAACAGCGCCAGCGCCAGCGCGATCAGCGCATTGCGCAGGCTGGCGCGTTGCGCGGCGATCGCCTCGCCCAGGCTCAGGTCGATCAGCACCGAGCCGAGCGCGGGCTGCAGCGGCTGGTCGCCGTCCTTGACGTCGCGCACCACGGTCAGCACGTCGCGCGAGTGCGGCGCGGCGTCGCCATGGCTGTCGGCCAGGATCTCGCCGTCGGCGGCGCGGATCTGCACGTGCACCACGTGCGGCAGGTTGCCGACCGATTCGGCGATGCGCTTGAGATCGCGCCGCTGCATGTTGCGGATCGCATCGGCGGATACCGAGGCGGCCTGCGTGGCGATGGCGTCGGCGGTGCTCTGCGCCATGCCGCGCAGCGTGTTGAGCTGGTAGCGCGTGAGCATCACCACCAGCAAGGCGGCGGTGACCAGGGTGGGGACCAGGGCGATGAAGGCGAGGCGCTGCATCAGCGACGTGCGCCGCCACAAGCGTACCGTCCAGTTCGCCCCCGCGACGACCATTTGGCCATTCCCCATGCGGCGCGCGGCGCCGGCGCGCTGAGCCTAGCGCGAAACGGGGGTGAGGGAGCTAGTCGGCTTGAGGAGGTAGCCCGGATGCCTGTCGCGAAGCTGTGCCGCCGCGGTGCAGCCGCCCGCGGAGCATCCGTTCGAGCAGCAGCGGCAGCAGCGCGAGCAAGGCGATGCAGCCCAGCGAAAGCAGGATCTTCGGCTGCAGCAGCACCGAGGTATCGAAGCGGCCATGCGTGCGCGCAAGCGCTTCGCCCAGGCCCGCGCCGATGGAGGTTTCGAAGATCAGCGACACCGTGCCGCCCAGCCAGCTCGCGCCGAGGAACAGCCACAGCGGACAGCGCAGCCAGGCCAGGCACACGGTGATCAGCCCGAACGGTGCCACCGGCACGAAGCGCAAGAACATGGTGTAGGCCACCGGATGGCGCTCGAAGCCATGGTGGATGCGCTCGATCAGCGCCGGCGGATGGCGGCTGCCGTTGCCGAAGGCGTAGCGGCTGGCCAGGAACAGGATCAAGGTGCCCAGGGTGAGCCCGACCGACGCATACGCGGTGCCTTCCAGCGTGCCGAACACGAAGCCGCCGGCCATGATGATCAGCACTGTGCCCGGTACGCCGGTGGACATCGCCAGCGTCAGCACGCCGATGAAGACGATGCGGCTCAGCCAGGGGCTGTCGGCGACCTGGGCGCGCAGCTGCTCCTGGTGCGCCACCAGGCGTTCCGGATGCAGCTGGTCGAAGGCGCCGGAAAAGAACAGCACGACGCCGGCCAGCACCAGCAGGAGCAGCGGCAGCGCGGCGCGCAGGCGGCTCATCCGGTGGCTCAGTAGCTCTGGCCGCGCGCGCCGTAGGCGGCCAATACGGCGCGCGCCTCGTCGCGCAGGATGTCGCGGCGCACGGCGATGCCGCGGCGTTCCAGCTCGCCCACCCAGTCAGCCGGCAGCGGGCCTTCGTCGAACGCGGTCAGCTCCATGACGTCTTCGGCGCGCGCGCCGATCAGCAGCTCGTCCACGCCGGCCCACACGGTGGCGCCGTAGCACTGGCAGCACGGCTGCGCGCTGGTGGCCAGGATGTAGCGGCCGCCGTCGCCGTTGAGGCGGAAGCTGGCCATGCGCTGCTGCGCGGCCATGTAGGCCATCATCTCGGCGTGCGCCACCGAGCAGGACTGCGGCACCACGCGGTTGACGCCGACCGAGATGACGCGGCCCTGGCCGTCGAACACCGCGGCGCCGAACGGGCCGCCGAGGCCGTGCTCGATGTTGTGGCTGGACAGCTGGATGGCCAGGTCCACGCGTTCTTCGTCGGTGAGGTAGCGCTTGCCGGTGTCGACCAGGTCGCCCAGCCACGGCGGCAGGGTCAGGTGGATCTGCAGCGGCAGCATGCTCATGCCTGCTTGGCCCAGGTGTCGCGCAGGGTGACGGTGCGGTTGAACACCGGCTGCTGCGCGCGGTGGTCGACACGGTCGGCCACGAAGTAGCCCAGGCGCTCGAACTGGAAACGCTGTTCCGGCGCGGCGGCGGCGGCGGACGGTTCCAGCCAGGCCTGCACGATGCGCTTGGCTTCCGGATTGATGTGCTCGATCCAGCTCTTGCCGTCGCTGTCGTCGTCCGGCGCGGCCACGTTGAACAGGCGGTCGTACACGCGCACTTCGGCAGCCACGGCATGGCGCGCGCTTACCCAGTGGATGGTGCCCTTCACCTTGCGGTCCGCGCCGGGCATGCCCTGGCGCGACTCGAGGTCGAGCGTGCAGCGCAGTTCGATGACGTTGCCGGCGGCGTCCTTGAGCAGTTCCTCGCACTTGACGATGCCGACGCCGCGCAGGCGCACTTCGCCCTCGGGCTTGAGTCGGTGGAAGCCCTTCGGCGGCACTTCGGCGAAGTCCTCGCGCTCGATCCACAGCTCGCGCGCGAACGGCACTTCGCGCGTGCCGAAGCTCTCGTCCTTGGGGTGGTTGGAGAAGGAGAGTTTTTCCTCGTGGCCTTCCGGCAGGTTGGTGATGGTCAGCTTGAGCGGGTCGAGCACGGCCATGCGGCGCGGCGCGCTGCCGTCGAGGTCTTCGCGCACGCAGTTCTCGAAGATGGCGTAGTCGATCACGCTGTTCTGCTTGCTCACGCCCAGGCGCTCGATCAGCAGGCGGATGCCGCCTGGCGTGAAGCCGCGGCGGCGCAGGCCGCGCAAGGTGTTCATGCGCGGGTCGTCCCAGCCGTCGACCAGGCCTTCGTTCACCAGCTGGGCGAGCTTGCGCTTGCTGGTGATGCAGTAGCTGAGGTTGAGGCGCGAGAACTCGATCTGGCGCGGCTTGGCCGGCTCGGTCTGGAAGCCGCCTTCGCGCAGGCGGGTCCACAGCTCCGGATGGTTGACCAGGTCGACCTTGTCGACGAACCAGTCGTACAGCGGGCGGTGGTCTTCGAATTCCAGCGTGCACAGCGAGTGGGTGATGCCTTCCAGCGCATCGGAAAGGCAATGCGCGTAGTCGTACATCGGGTAGATCGGCCAGGCCTCGCCGGTGTTCTGGTGCGGGATGCGGCGGATGCGGTAGATCGCCGGGTCGCGCATGTTGATGTTGCCCGAGGCCATGTCGATTTTCGCGCGCAGCGTCTTGGCGCCGTCGGCGAACTCGCCCTCGCGCATGCGGCGGAACAGGTCGAGGTTCTCGGCCACGCTGCGCTCGCGGTGCGGCGAGTTGCGGCCCGGCGCGGTGAGCGTGCCGCGGTACTCGCGCATCTCCTCGGCGTTGAGGTCGTCGACGTAGGCGTGGCCGTCCTCGATCAGCTTGACCGCGGCGAGGTAGAACACCTCGAAGTAGTCGGAGGCGTGGCGCAGGTCGTGCCACTCGTAGCCGAGCCAGCGCACGTCGTCCTTGATGCCTTCGACGAACTCGGGGTCTTCCTTGCCGGGGTTGGTGTCGTCCAGGCGCAGGTTGCACCAGCCGGCGAATTCGCGGGCGATGCCGAAATTCAGGCAGATCGCCTTGGCGTGGCCGATGTGCAGGTAGCCGTTGGGCTCGGGCGGGAAGCGCGTGCGGATGGCGTGGTGCTTGCCCGTGGCCAGGTCGTCGCGAATGATCTGGCGCACGAAGTCACGCTGGCCCTCGGCCGGGGCGGCGCTGGCGGACGTGGTTTCGGCGGCGGCGGTTTCGGTCGACATCGGGCGGGACTCGCGGGTGATTGGCTGAAACGGCCAAGTTTACCCTGGAGGGAATGGGGAATGGAGAATAGGGAACAGGAAGAACAGGCCACGGCGATGTGAAGCGCTGTGAGCGAAGCGCGAGGTTTGCATCCCCTCGCGCCCGATTTCCTATTCTCGATTCTCTAATTTCCTATTCCCTCGCGCTGCCAGGCGCGAGCCCTCAGACCGTGGCGTGCGCCACGTGGCCGCCGCTGCCGCGGGCCGGTGCCACGCAGACGCGGTTGCGGCCCTGGGCCTTGGCCCGGTACAGGGCCAGGTCGGCCTGGCGCATCCAGGCGCCGACGTCGCGGGCGTCCTCGCCCACCGAGGCCACGCCCAGGCTGATCGTCCACGGGATGTGCTGGTCGCCGCGCTCGGGGCGGCTGTTCTCGGCCAGCAGGCGGATCCGCTCTGCCACCGCGCTGGCGCGCTCCAGGTCGGTCTCCGGCAGCACGATGCCGAACTCGTCGCCGCCCAGGCGGCCGGGGGTGTCCACGTCGCGCAGGCCGCGCTGCAGCAGTCGGGCCAGGTCGCCCAGCAGCTGGTCGCCGGCGGCATGGCCGTAGCGGTCGTTGATCTGCTTGAAGCCGTCCACGTCCAGCAGGATCAGCGCGGCCGGCCGCTGGTTGCGCTGGTAGCGCAGCCATTCCACGCCGGCGGCCTCCAGCCAGTGGTTGCGGTTGTTGAGGCCGGTGAGGGCATCGGTGCGGCTGAGCTGGTCGAGCTGGCGGTTCTGCTGGCGCACTCTTTGCGCCAGGGTGAAATTCACCATGCTCATCCACACCGGGTAGATCATCAGCATGGGAATGCTGGCGGCGACATTGAGCATGGTCGATGCCGGCTGCAGGCGGAACCCGTTCAGCCACCACACCGCCAGGCACACCGCCGCCTGCAGGGCCAGCGACTTCAGCACCAGGCGCAAGCCGCCGGCGCTGATCCGGTCCATCGCCATCATCGCCACCAGCAGGGCGCTCGGCAGCAGGTTGAACTGCATCAGCGCGACCCAGGCGCCGCCCATCGCGGCATCGATCACCAGGTTGCCGTGCTCGGTCTCGATCGGCCGCGCCGAGCGCGAGGCGCGCAAATGCGCCAGATGCGGCCAGACCAGCGCGTTCACGCCGAGCAGGCCCCACAGCCACCACGCGGCGTGCAGCTGATACAGCACGCTGGCGACGGGCAGCGCGCCCAGGGCGAGCCCGAGCAGGCGGAGGCGGTAGACCCGCGTCACGAACCTGAGGTGTCCTTCCACTGCCGCCTTCGACATGCCGCCTCTTCCCCAAAAGAGTCGTGATACGAGGGCGACCTTAAAGCAGCGTCCGCGGGGTTGCCACTAGGCCGCACGGCCGGCCGGCAAGCTCTTGCGGCACCGGCGGGCGGGGGGTAGCTTGCCGGCCATGCGCATCGCCTACCGAGCCGAGACCCTGATCGACGCCCACCTGGTGAAGGACGCGCTGGAAAGCGCGGAGATTCCCGCCTTCGTCGCCGGCGAATACCTCACCGGCGCGGTCGGCAACCTGCCGGCGCTCGACTACGTGGCCGTGCTGGTGCCCGAAGCGAGCCTGCCCGCGGCGATGGCGGTGGTGCGCGAAGTGGAGCGCGAGCTGATCGATGCGCGCCTTGCGCTGGACGAGCAGTACGGCGAAGAGCAGGCCGGCGACGACGCGCCCTCGTTCATGCCGGCCTGAAGCGCGCCGCGCGCTATGCTTGCGCGCTCCCTTCGCACAGGCAGCGCGCGTTCCCATGGCATCGAACATCCGACAGATCGAGGCGCTGATCCGCGCCGTTCCCGATTTTCCGCAGGCCGGCGTGGTATTCCGCGACATCACGCCGCTGCTGGCCGATGCCGGCGGCTTCGCCCGCTGCATCGATGCGCTGGCCGAGCCGTGGCAGGGCAGCGGGGTGCAGGCGGTATGCGGGATCGAATCGCGCGGCTTCATCTTCGGCGCCGCGCTGGCGCAGAAGCTGCACGCCGGCTTCGTGCCGCTGCGCAAGCCGAACAAGCTGCCGCCGCCGGTGGTGTCGGTGGACTACGCGCTGGAATACGGCAAGGACCGGCTGGAGGCACGTAACGATGCGCTGCGTCCGGGCGAAAGAGTGTTGATCGTCGACGACGTGCTCGCCACCGGCGGCACCCTGGACGCGGCCTGCCGGCTGGTGGAAACGCTGGGCGCGGTGCGCGTGGGGGCCAGCGTGGTGATCGAACTGGAGGCCCTGCAAGGCCGCCACCGCCTGCCCGCAGACACGCCCCTGCACGCGCTGCTGCGCTACTGAGCAGCGCGGCGCGGAGTGTTGAGAAGCACGCCGGCCGACGCCATTTTGTCCACTCTCGAACGCAGGAGTATCACGATGCTCGGTATCGGTGCCTGGAAACAACGCATGCCCCGCCGCGAGGACGCGCTGCCTGGACGCACGCAGCCGATCGCACCCCCTTCGGCCCATCACGTGCACGGCCGCCCCCTGACGCCGGAGGCCTTCCCCGGCAGCGAAGTACTGCAGGTCGGCATGGGCTGCTTCTGGGGCGCGGAACGCAAGTTCTGGCAACTGCCCGGCGTGCTGACCACGGCGGTCGGCTATGCCGGCGGCTATACCCCCAATGCCAGCTACCGCGAAGTGTGCTCGGGCGAAACCGGGCATACGGAAGTGGTGCAGGTGGTGTACGACCCGGCCCAGGTCAGCCTGGATACGCTGCTGCGCACGTTCTGGGAGAACCACGACCCCACCCAGGGCATGCAGCAGGGCAATGACGTGGGGACGCAGTACCGTTCGGCCATCTATACGTCCACGCCGGCACAGCGCGAAGCGGCGGAAGCGTCGTTGCAGCGTTATCAGGCGGAACTGGACCGCGCCGGGCATGGGCGGATCACTACCGAGATTGCCGACGCCGGCCCGTTCTATTACGCGGAGGCGGAGCATCAGCAGTATTTGT
>Ga0065165_1003413_pt1 | contig 11197 bp, 12 predicted proteins | sample AraplaMF_Cvi_mMF_FD_63813 | JGI IMG/M metagenome (GOLD analysis project Ga0065165, IMG submission 63813) | Arabidopsis root microbial communities from the University of North Carolina, USA - plate scrape MF_Cvi_mMF (version 2) (version 3) | ecosystem: Host-associated > Plants > Roots >... | reverse complement strand
CGCGGGGGAGGTGGCGCGCTGCGGATACGCAGCGTGACGGAGAGGGGCGTCGACAGCGGCGACCTCACGGTAAACGCCCCCGCAAACACTGTGACGACCCCGCGAAGTTTTCGTGAAATAGCAGCGCTTCCGACCCCGGATTAGCCAGTCGTTAGGTCAGAAATGGTCCCTCCAGCCGCGTGTGGAGGCGTAGCATGTTCACCCTGCGAGACACCGTGTCGTCCCTGGCTCCGGCCCGCGCCGACACCCTGGGCAAGACGCTGTACGAGCGGTTCCGCGAGGAGCCGGACACCCTGATCGTGCCGGTTCTGGATGCGGACGATCGTCCCATCGGCCTGGTCGAGCGCAACGCCTTCTTCCTGCGCATGGCCGCCGAATACGGCCGCGCCCTCTACGCCCTGCGGCCGATCTCGGTGCTGATGGACTCAGACCCGCTGGTGGTCGAGGCCGACGTCGAGCTGGCGGCCTTCACCAGCGACAGCCTGTCGTACCGGGCCAGCGACCTGCTGCGCGGCTTCATCGTCACCGACAACGGCCGCTATCTGGGCGTGGGCACGGTGCTGGGCCTGCTGCAGGCCGCCAACGAGACCAACCGCCGGGGCGTCGAGGCCCTGGCCGAGGCCAAGGCCAGCGCCGATCAGGCGCACACCTTCATGACCGCGGTGGTCGAGGCCATTCCGTCGATGGTGTTCGTCAAGCGGGCCGACGACCATTCCTACGTGCTGCTGAACCGGGCCGGCGAGAAGATCCTGGGCCACGCCCGCGCCGACATGATCGGCCGCACCGACGCCGACTTCTACCCGGCCGAGCAGGCGGCGATCTATCGCGAGCGCGACGCCGAGGTGATCTCGTCGGGCGAGGTGCGGGTGATCGAGGAGGACCACGTGCCGCGCCGGGACGGTTCGGTCGCCCTGCTGCGCACCAAGAAGATCGCCATCCCCGGTCCCGACGGCGCGGCCGAATACCTGCTGGGCGTCTCCGAGGACATCGCCGAGCGCAAGCGGGCCGAGGCCCAGATCGCCCGCCTGGCCCACTATGATCCGCTGACGGATCTTCCTAACCGCCTGCTGTTCCAGAAGGACCTGGCGGCGGCGCTGGGTCGGGCGGCGCGGCGCGAGGACCTGGTGGCGGTGCACTGCATCGACCTGGACCGCTTCAAGACCGTCAACGACACCCTGGGTCATCCGGTCGGCGACGCCCTGCTGAAGACCGCCGCCGAGCGCCTGCGGGCCTGCGTGCGCGAAGGCGACACCGTCGCGCGCCTGGGCGGCGACGAGTTCGCGGTGGTCCAGTGCGGCCTGACCGACCTGTCCGGGGCCACCCGCCTGGCCGGCCGCATCGTCGAGGCCCTGGCCGAGACCTTCGCGCTGCAGGGTCATCAGGTGATGATCGGCGGCAGCGTCGGGGTGGCCGTGTCGCCCAATGACGGCGCCGACAGCGACGAACTGCTGAAGAAGGCCGACATGGCCCTCTACCGCGCCAAGGCCGACGGCCGCGGGGCCTTCCACTTCTTCGAGCGGGCCATGGACGAGGCGCTGCAAGCCCGCCGGGCCCTGGAGCTGGACCTGCGCCTGGCCCTGGCCGAGGGACAGTTCGAACTGCACTACCAGCCGCTCTACAGCCTGGGCGCCGACAAGGTGATGGGCTGCGAGGCCCTGCTGCGCTGGCGCCATCCGGCGCGGGGCATGGTCTCGCCGGCCGACTTCATCCCGCTGGCCGAGGAGATCGGCCTGATCAACCCGTTGGGCGAGTGGGTGCTGCGCGAGGCCTGCCGCGAGGCGGCCGGCTGGCCCGAGCACGTGCGCCTGGCCGTCAACCTGTCGCCGGCCCAGTTCCGCGACAAGCACCTGGTGACCACCGTGGTCTCGGCCCTGGCGGCCTCGGGCCTGGCCGCCCAGCGGCTGGAGCTGGAGATCACCGAGTCGGTGCTGCTGCAGGACACCGCCGGCAACATGTCGATCCTGCACGACCTGAAGGCCTTGGGCGTGCGGATCTCGATGGACGATTTCGGCACCGGCTATTCCAGTCTCAGCTACCTGCGCAGCTTTCCGTTCGACAAGATCAAGATCGACCAGACCTTCGTGCGCGACATCCTCGACGACGCCGACGCCCTGGCGATCATCAAGGCCGTGCTCGACCTGGGCGCCAGCCTGGGCATCACCACCACGGCCGAGGGCGTGGAATCGGCGGAGCAGCTGGACGAGCTGCGCCGCCAGGGCTGTGGCGAGATCCAGGGCTACTTCATCAGCCGCCCCAAGCCGGCCGCCGAGATCGCGGCGATGCTGGGGGTGACGGTGGCGCCGCAGGGCGGCTCCATCCTCACCTTCTCCCAGGGGGAGAAGGCGGGGCCCGCGCCGCAGGCGTGGGAGGATGAGGGGATTCCGAGCCTGACGGCGCGCCGGCGGGGCGTCTGAGTGAAACCGGTGACGGCGTAACCCCTCTCCCTCCCACGCCTGCGGCGCGGGCCCCTCCCTCTTCCATTGGGAGAGGGTCTCGGTGGGCGGGAGAGGAATTATCCCCGGCCTTTCCGCCCGTCGCCCCTAGCCTCGCGTCGCGATCTTCGCCACACAGCGGCCATGCGCATGGTCGGCTATCTCAGGGTTCCGCCCGTCAGGGGCGTGGTGATCGACGGGCCGCAGTCGCAGCGGCTGTTCGAGGCCGGCTGCGACCAGCTGTTCCACGACCGCTGCTACGGCCTGGCCGTGCACAAGCCGGGACTGGACCAGGCCCTGGCGGCGATGAAGCCCGGCGACGTGCTGGCGGTGATCAACCTGCACGCCTTCGCCGCCCACCTGGTCGACCTGCTGGAGGTCCTGGCGCGGCTGGAGGCGGCGCGGGTCCACCTGCTGACCCTGGCCGAGGGGATCGACACCCGCCAGCCCGGCGGCTTCTTCATCGCCTGCGCCCAGTTGGCCCTGTTCCACGACCAGCGCCGCATGGTGCGGACGGCGGAGGAGAAGATCGTGCGCGAGGGCGGCCGACGGCCGGTCCAGACTGGACAAGCTTCCGAGCCGATCCCAGATCTCGATCCCGACGCGCCCTGAGGAGAACGGCCATGGCCCCCGCGCCCGCACTGAAGCGTCCCGGGGACGGGCGTCCGGCCGTCGGCGTGCTGCTGCGCGAGCAGCGCGGGTTGCGGCGGATGAGCCAACTGGACCTGGCCCACGAGTCCGGCGTCTCGTCCCGCCACCTCGGCTTCGTCGAGATCGGCAAGGCCCAGCCCAGCCGGGAGGTGATCTCGCGCCTGGCCGACGCGCTGGGCCTGCCGCTGCGCGAGCACAACGCCCTGCTGCTGGCGGCCGGCTACGCCCCGCAATATGGCGAGCGCGAGCTGGCCAGTCCCGCGATGGGGCCGCTCAGCCAGGCGATCGACCTGATCCTGCGCCACCAGGAGCCCTATCCCGCCTTCGTCATCAGCCGCCGCTTCGAGGTGCTGGCCGCCAACGACGCGGCCATGCGGGTCAACGCGTTCCTGATGGAGGGGCGGGCCAGCCCGCACACCAACCTGCTGCACCAGATCTTCGACCCCGACGACTTCCGTCCCGTGATCGCCAACTGGTCCGAGGTGGCGGCCAAGTTCGTCCGCCGCCTGCAGGACGAGCTGACGGCCTCGCCGGCCGACCTGGAGATCCGCCGCCTGCTCGAGGACATCCTGCGCTATCCCGACGTCCCGGCCGCCTGGCGGCTGCGCGAGCTGGGCGCCGAGCCCGAGCCGGTGCTGACCATGGTCTTCAACAGCCGCGCCGGACCCCTGCGGTTCTTCGAGACGATCACCACCTTCGCCGCCCCGCGCGACGTGACGCTGGACGAACTGCGCATCGACTGCGCCTTCCCGGCCGACGCGCGCACGGCCGAGGTCTGCGCCAGGCTGGCGGCCGGCGACCTGCGCTGACCCGCCAGGTAACGTCACTGACCTGCGAGGTAGTTGCGAGCGCCCGCCTGACCGCGCACCTCTCCCCCATGTTCAGTCGGGAGGAGCCGATCATGCGGATGGGATTGAAGGCGGCGCTGGCTCTGGCGGCGATGATCGGGACGGCGATCGCAACGGGCGTCCACGCCGCGCCCCCGGACGCCGAGCACGCGGCCCTGGCCCGCTTCGCCGGCCACTGGACGGTGAAGCAGAGCTACTGGATCAGTCCCGACAAGCCGCCCGTCGTCGACCAGGGCAAGGCCGACCTGACCATGGTGCTGGACGGCCGCCACCTGCGCCAGGAGCTGCGGATCGCCGCCAAGGACAAGCCGTTCCAGGGCCTGGGCTATATCGGCTACGACACGGCCGCCAAGACCTTCTTCAGCGCCTGGATGGATGTCAATTTCACCGGCCTGATCATCGCCAGGGGCGACTATGACGCCGCGGCCGGACGCTACACCTTCGTCGGCGAAACGCCCGACTTCGACCATCCGGGCCGGACGATCCCGCTGCGCGAGGTGCTGACCCGCCAGGACGACGACCACTTCACCTACGCCTATTACGAGACGCGCGACGGACGGGAAGCGCAGGCGGTGCGGCTGGAATATACGCGGGCGCGGTAGTCACTGCTGGGGAGCTGATGGCGGACCAGCCCTCCACGGTTGTCATCCCGGACGAGCGCGCAGCGCGAAGATCCGGGACCGGCGCGTGAACGCGGCGCTTCCGGCGTTCCCGGATCTGCGCTCGGCTTGTCCGGGATGACAGCCGTGGGGGAGATTAAATGAAGCCTACGCCACCGCCTTCAGCGCCTCGCCCAGTTCCTCGACCATCTCCGGCGTCGTGGCCCACGAGCACATGAAGCGGGCCGTGCCGTCCAGGAAGCGGTAGACGAACCAGCCCCGCTCGCGCAGCCGTTCCAAGGCCGCGTCGTCCATGTCGACGAACAGGCCGTTGGCTTCCACGGGGTGCCGCAGCGGGAAGGGCATCAGGCCGGCCAGCTTGCGGGCCATGGCGTTGGCGTGCGCCGCACGCGCCGCCCAGGGCCCGCCGTCGTTTTCTTCGCCCAGCAGGCCCAGCCACGGCGCGCTGAGGAACCGGCCCTTGGAGACCAGCTGGCCGGCGTGCTTGAGGCGGGCGTCCAGGCGCCGGGCCAGGGTCTTGTCCAGGAACACCACGGCCTCGGTCGGGGTCGAGCCGGCCTTGGTCCCGCCGATCACCAGGATGTCGACGCCGATCTTCGCCACCCGTCGCAGGTCGAACCCCGCCGCCACGGCGTTGGCCAGGCGGGCGCCGTCCAGGTGCACGCCGCAGCCCTTGGCCTTGGCCGGGGCGATCAGAGCGGCCAGGTCGTCGGCGCTGTAGACGGTGCCGTATTCGGTGGCGTTGGTCAGGGACAGGGCGGCGGCCGGCTGGCGGTACGAGACGTCGGGCTCGTTCAGGGCCAGCTCCAGCCCCGGCAGGGCGATCCTGCCCGAGGCGCCGGGCAGGCCGATCAGGCCCACGCCCTGGCCGAAGAAGCCCGGCGCGCCGGTCTCGTCGGTGCAGATGTGGGCGTGCTCGTGGGCCAGCACCGCCTCGTGCGGCCGGGCCAGGCAGGTCAGGGCGAAGGCGTTGGCCGCCGTGCCCGAGGCGGTGAACCGCACCTCGGCGTCGGCGTCCAGCAGGGCGCGGATGCGGTCGGCGGCGGCGGCGCTGACGTGGTCGGTCCCATAGCCCGACGCCGTCCCGGCGTTGGCGGCGACGATCGCCTCGATCACTTCCGGCATGGCGCCGGCGACGTTGTCGGAGGCGAAGTCGTAGCGGGCCATGGGCGGTCTCGGTGGGGGTTTCGGGGTCGTTCCGATGCCATGGCGATGGCCGGCGCGTCCAGGGGATGCGAACGGGGACACGCACCCGTCGCCCCAAACTGTTGTCATCCCGGACAAGCGCTGCGCGCTTTCCGGGATGACAATGGGAAGGGTCGTCACCCTGTCGTGGACCTCAGTCGAACACGATCACCGACCGCGCCAGCTCGCCGCGCTTCAGCTCGTCGAACGCCGAATTGACCTCCTCCAGCCGGATCCGGCGCGAGATCAGCTCGTCCAGCTTCAACTTGCCGGCCATGTAGGCGTCGACCAGGCGGGGCATGTCGACCGGGAAGCGGTTGGAGCCCATGAAGCTGCCCTGGATCTTCTTCTCGCCCAGGAAGTCGGGGCCGTGCAGCTCGATCATCGTGCCGACCGGAATCATGCCGATGATGTTGGCCGTGCCGCCCCGGCGCAGCATCTTGAACGCCTGCTCGGCGGTGACCTTCAGGCCGATGGCCTCGAAGCTGTGGTGGACGCCGCCGCCGGTCAGCTCCTGAACCTGCTTCACCGGATCCTCCGAGGCGTCGATCACGTCGGTGGCCCCGAACTGCCTGGCCAGCTCCAGCTTGGAGGGGATGCGGTCGATGGCGATGATCCGGCCGGCGCCGGCCATGGCCGCGCCATTGATCGTCGCCAGCCCCACCCCGCCGCAGCCGATCACCGCCACGGTCTCGCCGGGACGGACTCCGGATGTGTGGATCACCGCGCCCACGCCGGTCATCACCGAGCAGCCGATCAGGGCGGCGCGGTCGAACGGCATGTCGCGGCGGATGGCGACGCAGGCGTGCTCGTGCACCAGCATCTGCTCGGCGAACGACGACAGATTCAGGAACTGGGCCATCTTGGTGTCGCCGGAGCCGGACAGGTCCTCGCGGAACAGCCGCGGTTCCTCGCCCTTGGCGCGCTTGGTCTCCGGACTGACGCAGAGGCTCATATGGCCGGTCAGGCAGACCTCGCAGTGGCCGCAATAGGCCGACAGGCAGGTGATCACGTGGTCGCCGACCTTGACGGTGCGGACCTCGGACCCGACCGCCTCGACGATCCCGGCGCTCTCGTGGCCCAGCACGGCGGGCAGGGGATGGGGGTAGGAGCCCTCGACGAAGTGCAGGTCGGAATGGCAGACCCCGGCGGCCTTGGTGCGGATCAGCACCTCGCGCGGACCCGGCTTGCCGATCGACACCTCCTCGATCTGGAGCGGCTGGCCCACTTCGCGCAGTACGGCGGCCTTCATCGGCGATCTCCCTGGTTGTTGCGGGAGACCCTAGCGGGAGGGCGGGGGCGGAAGGAAGAGGGTGTTCGAACAAATGTTCGACCGTACGTCATCCTCGCCCTTCGACAGGCTCAGGATGAGGACGATGGACAGGCGGCGTTCCAATTCATCCTCATCCTGAGCTTGTCGAAGGACGAGGATATGGCAGGGCCTAGGCCGCGATCGCCACCTTGCGTTCGGGCAGGATGGCGTCCACCGCCAGCAGCACGATCATCGCCGCCTCGGTGGTGATCACCGCCGAGACCAGGGGCGAGGCGGCGTCCTCGCCCAGCGGCGGGGGCGGGCTGATGGCGCCGGCCGCGACGATGAAGCTGTCGCAGACCGCGTCGACCAGCAGGCCGGCGGCGTCGTCATGGTGCTCGACCACGATAATCACCTGGCGGGCGCTGTCGGCGGCCACGCCCTTGCCCAGGCGTTCGGACAGGTCGATGACCGGCATCACCTGGCCGCGCAGGTTGATCACGCCGCGCACATAGGGCGGGGCGTCCGGCAGCGGGGTGGCCGGGGTCACGCCGCGGATCTCGCGGACAGCGCCCACCGGCACGCAATAGGTCTGGGTTCCGACTTCGAACGACAGGATCTGCAGATCCTCGCCGGCCGCGTAGGCCACGTTCCTGGACATCGCCTGGTCGCCTTCAAGCTTTGCCGTCGCCCGTTCTGGGCGCCGTCTTGGCCGCATCCTGGCGCGGAAAGGTGAATAAATCAGCCTTGGTTTCAAGGATTTGAGCGGCGGGGCAAAGCTGACCGCCCCGTTCAGCCTGCGTTCAGCCGCCGGGGCCGAGGATCAGTCTCAAGATGGAGACGGACCCGTCGGGACGCCTCTCCGGAGAGGACGAAAGCGCCATGAACCGTAAACTGAAGACCCTCATCGGCCATGCGACCGCCGGCGTCGCCGCCCTGGCCATGGTCGCCGGCGCGACCGCCGCTTCGGCCCAGGGCTATTATCGCCATGGCGGTTACTATGGCGGCCGCCACCATCACCGCGACAACGACGTGGGCGTGGCCATCGCCGGCGGCATCGTCGGCCTGGCCCTGGGCGCCGCGATCGCCGGCAACAACAACAACCACTATCGCAGCGGGTACAGCTACGGCTACGCGCCGCCGCCCCCGCCGCCGCGCTACTACGACGGCTACGGCTACGCCCGTCCCTACGGTTACGGCTATGGCCGGGGCTATGGTCGAGGCTACGGCCGCGACTGCTGGACCACCCGCGACTACGACAGCTGGAGCGGCTCGGTCTACGAACGGACCGTCTGCCGGTAAGGGCGGCTCCTCCCGATATGAAAACGCCCCGGGCTCGCGTCCGGGGCGTTTTTGTTTAGGGGGCCGAGCGGGGTTTTGAAGGTCAGCCCGCCGCCGCCCGCAGCCGCTCCAGCACCTGCGGGTGCAGTTCCTGGTTGGCGGCCAGGATCGAGGCGCCGCCGACCGGGTCGCCGTGCTCCTCGATGGTCGAGACCTTGCCGCCGCTTTCGGTGACCATCAGCACGCCGGCCGCCACGTCCCAGGGCTTGAGGTTGCGCTCCCAGAAGCCGTCGAAGCGGCCGGCCGCGACCCAGGCCAGGTCCAGAGCCGCCGCGCCGAAGCGGCGCACGCCGGCGACCTTTTGGCTGATCTGGTGCAGCTCCTTGAGGAACTGGGCGTGGCCGGGCTTGCCCAGGAACGGGACGCCGGTGGCCAGGATGCTTTCGTCCAGGTGGCGGCGGGCCGCGACGCGCAGGCGCTTCTCGGCGCCCAGGAACGCGCCCTTGCCCTTCTCGACCCAGAACAGGTCGTTGGTGATGGGGTTGTAGGTGACGCCGGCCACCACCTCGCCCTCGCGCTGCAGGGCGATGTTGACCGCGAAGTGGGGGATGCCGTGCAGGAAGTTGGTGGTGCCGTCCAGCGGGTCGACGATCCAGGTGTGGGTCTTGTCGGTGCCCTCGACCAGGCCGCGCTCCTCGCCCAGGAAGCCGTAGCCGGGCCGGGCCTTCTCCAGGATCTCGAAGATCACCTGCTCGGCCTTCTGGTCGGCGGCGGTGACGAAGTCGGCGGGACCCTTCTTGGACACCTGCAGCTCGGTGACCTCGCCGAAGTCACGGGCCAGTCCGCGCGCGGCCTTGCGGGCGGCGTCGATCATCACGTTCAGGAGGGCGGAAGCGGTGGCCAAGGCGGATGTTCCTCATAGGTCCCCCTGCGCGGCGTCATGAGCGTGACGGCGGGGGATAGGCATGCGGGCGGATAGAAAGATCGGGAAAGCGGGCGCGATACCTAGTCGCGTAGGCGCGCGAAAGCAAGGCGAGGGGATTTTGAACGCATTTCCCCACCTCCGCTCATCCCGGCGAACGCCGGGATGAGCGGATTTTGAGAGGATCCAACGCGCCATGTCACATCCGCCGACGCCATCTCGTCCTGTCCCCGAACACGGAGACGATGACCATGCGATGGGTGAAATGGATCCTGCCGGTGCTGCTGGCGATCAACGGCGCGGTGATGATGCTGGCTCCGGCCTGGTGGTACCAGCGCGTGCCGGGCGTCATCGAGACCGGGGCGCTGAACGACCACTTCGTGCGCGACATCGGGGCGGCCTACCTGGCCTGCGCCGTGGCCCTGGGCTGGGCGGTCAGGGATCCGGTCCGCGGCTTGGGCGCGGCCCTCGCCGCGGCGGCCTTCCTGACCCTGCACGCCGCCATCCACCTGGTCACCCCGTTCTGCGGCACGGTCCTGCCGTGGCCCTTGCTGCTGCGCGACTTTCCGGGCGTGTTCCTGCCGGCGATCATCAGCCTGCTGGTGGCGCGATCGTGCATCCGGCGCCAGAAGGTGAGCGCATGAGCGACCAGGACGCGATCTTCGAGGAACGGCGCGGCGCGATGACCGGCCTGGCCTACCGCATGCTGGGCTCGCGGGCCGACGCCGAGGACGTGGTGCAGGACGCCTGGATCCGCTGGCGCGGCGTCGAGGCCGGCGAGGTGGCCAATCCGGCCGGCTTCCTGAACAAGGTGGTCACCCGTCTGTGCCTGGACCGGCTGAAGTCGGCCCGCGCCCGGCGCGAGGTCTATGTCGGCGAGTGGCTGCCCGAGCCGGTGGTCGACGACGACCATGAGCGCCTGGGCGAGGACCTGTCTGTGGCCTTCCTGCTGGCCCTGGAGCGCCTGACCCCGCTGGAGCGCGCCGCCTTCCTGCTGCACGACGTGTTCGACCTGCCGTTCGCCGAGGTGGCCAGGACCCTGGGCCGCGGCGAGGCCGCCTGCCGCCAGCTGGCCGCCCGGGCCCGCGGGCACGTCAAGGCCGGCAAGCCGCGCTACCGCCCTAGCCCCGAGGAGGAGCAGCGCCTGACCGGCGCCTTCCTGGCCGCGACGATGAGCGGCGACGAGAGCCTGCTGCGCGGCATCCTGGCCCAGGACGTGGTTCTGCACGCCGACGGCGGCGGCGTGGTCAGCGCCAATCTCAACCCGGTGTCCGGCCTGGAGAAGGCCGTGCGCCTGCTGATGGGCATCAAGAAGAAGTGGCCGGCCCCCGAGGGCACGACCGCCCGCCTGGCGCGGATCAACGGCGCCCCCGGCATCGTGCTCAGCCACGACGGCGTGGTGTTCCAGACCATGGGCCTGGAGATCGCCGACGGCCGCATCGCGGCGGTTTACACGATGCGCAATCCGCAGAAGCTGGCGCGGTTGAATTCGTAGGGCGCTTTTCACCCTCTCCCGGAGGGGAGAGGGAGGGGCCCGCCGCGCAGCGGTGGGAGGGTGAGGGGTGACGCCGTTAAAAGTGAAACCCTGATTACTTTGCTTGCCACGTTCCCGATTTGATCTGTTCATCTCGTCATGAACCCGATCCCCAACGCCCGCCGTCTACGTCGCGGCCAGACCTTGGCCGAGGAAAAGCTCTGGGCGATCGTGCGAGGTCGCCGGCTCAATGGCTGCAAGTTTCGCCGCCAAGTCCCGATCGATCGTTATTTCGCGGACTTCGCCTGCTGGGATGCGAAGCTCGTCGTGGAACTGGACGGTCCGTCGCACGAGGACCGAGAGCTTCATGACTTGGCGCGGACTGAGATTCTGGAACGTTCTGGATATCGTGTCCTGCGGTTCGACAACGAGCTTGTGCTGGCCGACCCTGGCGGCGTGGCCGAGGCCATCGGCGCGGCGCTCCGGCTAAGGGCGTGACCCCTCACCCTCCCACGCTTCGCGCGGGCCCCTC
>Ga0065165_1003411_pt1 | contig 11200 bp, 12 predicted proteins | sample AraplaMF_Cvi_mMF_FD_63813 | JGI IMG/M metagenome (GOLD analysis project Ga0065165, IMG submission 63813) | Arabidopsis root microbial communities from the University of North Carolina, USA - plate scrape MF_Cvi_mMF (version 2) (version 3) | ecosystem: Host-associated > Plants > Roots >... | reverse complement strand
GGCGACGTCTGCCGCTGGGAACACGTCCGCATGCCCACAGCAGAACATCAGGTAGACTTCCGCGGTCCAGGGGCCGATGCCGGGAAGCGATGTCAGCTGCCGCATCGCCTCCTCCGTATCGAGGTCTGCCAATCCGTCGAGATGAAGGGTCTTCTCGCGCACCGCGATCGCCGCGTTGAAAAGTGCAGCCGCCTTTGCCCGCGAAAGCCCAAAGCCTGCGACCGTGTCCGCATCGAGCGCGGCATAGGCCTCCGCGGTGACCGGCCCGGTTGCGGTGATTCGCCTCCAGATCGCATCGGCGCTTGCCCGCGACACGACCTGCGAGGCGATGATCGATGCGAGCCCGGCAAAACCCGGTTCGACGAGGCGGAGCGGCAAGGGTCCCGCAACCGCCGCGACCGGCACCAGCCGCGGATCGATCAGCAGCAGCTCCCTCAGACCCGTTTCGATATCATCCTGTCCTCTGATCGCCCGCAAAATTCAGATCCTCGCATTCAAACCTTGGCCGCCGACTGCAAACCATGCCAGACAAGAGACATGCCGCCCTTGCCATCAGATAAGCCCGTCTACCGCTTCGCGCCAAGCCCGAACGGCAGGCTGCATCTCGGCCACGCGCTCTCCGCGTTCGAGAACCATGATCGCGCGAGCGCTACCGGCGGCCGCTTCCTGCTGCGGATGGAGGATATCGATACCGCCCGCTGCACGCCGGCCTTCGAGGCGGCCATTTATGAGGACCTTGCCTGGCTCGGGCTGCGGTGGGAGGAGCCGGTGCGGCGGCAGTCGGAGCATTTCCCGCTCTACGAAGCAGCTTTGACACGGCTGAGGGGGATGGGCCTCGTCTACCCCGCCTTCCTCACCCGCGGCGACGTGAAGGCCCGGGTGACGGCAGCAGAACAGGCCGGTGGCGTCTGGCCGCGCGATCCGGATGGTTCGCCGCTCTACCCTGAGGACGACCGGAACCGGAGCGACAGCGAGCGCCGCGCGCTGATGGCCGACGGAGCGCGCTTTGCGGTCCGCCTGGATATGGACAAGGCCCTGGATAAGATCGGTGGGGCCCTCGCCTGGACGGAGACGGGTGACGGCCGCACCGGCCGCATCGACGCCGACCCTTCCACCTGGGGAGACGTGATCCTGTCGCGCTCCGACGCGCCGTCGAGCTACCATCTGTCCGTCACGCTCGACGATGCAGCCCAGGGCATTACCCATGTGGTGAGGGGACAGGACCTGTTCGAGGCGACGTCGGTACACCGGCTCCTGCAATTGCTCCTCGACCTGCCGCAACCGGTCTATCATCACCACCGGCTGGTGCTTGGAGCGGACGGTCGCAAGCTGTCCAAGAGCGACAACTCAACGGGGCTTGCCACCCTTCGCGACCAGGGGCTCGCGGCGGGCGACATCCGCCGCCTGGTTGGACTCTAGCTCGTTCTGCACGCGCTGGCGGCGTTCCCGGCGAAACCGCGAAAACACGGAATAGATTCGGTACTTCATCAGGGCGGCGTTGAGCTCGGCTCCGAGCATGAAGATCACACCGACCATGTACAGGAACACCAGCACGATCATGATCGATGCCAGGCCGGCATAGGTCGCGGCATAATTGGCGAACGTCGACAGATAGGCGGCAAACCCGAAGCCGAAAGCTGTCCAGATGATGATTGTCATCATCACGCCGGGGAGAATGTCGATGATCCTGCGGTTTCCGGCAGGCAGCCATTTGTGCGACAGCAAAAGGCCGACCATCAGCAGCAGCGCGGTCCCGACAAGCCCCCAGTTGGCGGCGGCGTTGAGATCGGACAGCAGCCACGGAAAGCGCGTCTCGGCAAATCGCAGCGCGACCGGCACGGCCACGAGAAGAATGCTGATCACCGCGAAAATCACCACCGCGACGATGACATAGCCGAGGCTCGCCAGCCGCGTCACGTACCAGGGCCGGTGCTCGGTCACCCGGTAGGCGCGGTTGAGCGAAACCCGCAGGGCCTCCACGCCGTTGGACGCGAAATAGGCAGCCGCCAGCACGGAGACCGTGAGGATGCCGCCGCGCGGGATGAGGAGGACCCGCTGGATCTCCGACGCGATCGGCTCCGCAATGTCGGCGGGCCAGGCATCGAACAGCAGGTGGACGGCAGTCGCCGAAAAGCCGCCTGCCCCGAGAAAACCGGCAAGCGCCGTCCCGAAGATCAGAAAGGGGAAGAGTGCGAGCAGGCCGGACAACGCGACATGGCTTGCCATCGCCCATCCGTCATCCTCGGTGAAATGCCAATAGGCGTCCCACAGGACCTTGAAGGCGAGCCTGTACCATCTGACGGGGGTTTCTGGTTCGGACAATCGCGACTCCGTTGTGGGCTGCCCCGAAATATGGGAGGAACCCCTGCACTTGTACAGGGAACCTCTTAATGCCCGAACAAAGAACGATCATCGTCACCGGCTGTTCCTCCGGGATCGGAGCCTATTGCGCCCGGGCTCTCAAGAATGAAGGCTGGCGGGTGTTCGCGACCGTGCGCAGGCAGGAGGATCTCGCCGCGCTGGAGGCCGATGGCCTCGAAGCGCTGCTGCTGGACTACACCAGGACGGAGACGATCACGGCGCTCGTGGATGCGGTAAAGCGACGCAGCGGCGGGCGGATCGACGCGCTTTTCAACAACGGCGCCTACGGACAGCCGGGCGCGGTCGAAGACCTTTCGACCGATGTCCTGCGCCTGCAGTTCGAGACGAATTTCTTCGGCTGGCACGAGCTCACCCGGCACGTGATCCCGCTCATGCGTGCCCAGGGCCATGGCCGCATCGTCAACTGCTCGTCGATCCTCGGTCTGCTTCCCTATCGCTTCCGCGGCGCCTATACGGCCTCGAAATACGCGCTGGAGGGGCTGACGGTGACGTTGCGCATGGAGCTTCAGGGAAGCGGCATCGAGGTCAGCCTGATCGAGCCCGGCCCGATCGCGTCGCAGTTCACCGCAAACGCGCTTGCCGCCATCCAGGCGCATGTGGATATCGAAGGCTCCGCCCATGCGGTGGAATATCGGCGCCAATTGCGCCGGCTCGACGGCCGCGGCCCCATCAACCGGCACAAGCTTGGACCGGAAGCGGTCCACCGCGTCCTCAACCACGCCTTGACCTCGCCTCGCCCCAAGCCCCATTATCTCGTCACGAGGCCCGCGAAACAGGGCGCTTTCCTGAAGAGACTGCTACCGGCCGCACTGTTCTACAGGCTCATGCGGCGGCTGGACTGAAAGGCGAAGACCCGCAATGTCGAGTGTTACAACTGTGCTGGCCCTGATCGTCATGGGGCTCGTCGTTCTTGTGCTGATCCGTGGATTGTTCAACATGCTGAAAGGCACTGATGCCAACCGGTCGAACAAGCTCATGCAGCTGCGCCTGCTCTTGCAGGCGATCGCGATCGCACTCATCATGATAACGCTCTGGCTGACCGGTGGCGGGCGGCCGAGCTGACAGCAGGCGGACAATGGTAAAGCTCAACAAGATTTATACCCGCACGGGCGACAACGGCACGACGGCACTGGTCTCCGGGCCCCGGCGCGACAAGCATGATCTGCGCGTCGATTCCTATGGCGAGATCGACGAGACCAATTCGGCGATCGGCATCGCGCGCCTCCATACCCGCGCTACCCCGGAACTGGATGGCATGCTTTTGCGCATCCAGAACGACCTCTTCGACCTCGGCGCCGATCTCGCCACACCCGAAACCGGGCAGAAGCCGGATTACGAGCCCTTGCGGGTGCTGGAAGCCCAGGCAACGCGGCTGGAAAGCGAAATCGACCTGCTGAACGCCGAACTGCAGCCGCTCAAATCGTTCGTCCTGCCCGGCGGATCGCCGGCTGCAGCCTATCTCCACCTTGCCCGTACCATGGCGCGTCGCGCCGAACGGGTGATGGTGGAACTGTCACGCCAGGAGCCCGTCGGCGAGGCGGCGTTGAAATACGTCAATCGGCTTTCGGACTTCCTGTTCGTCGCCGCCCGCTACGCCAATGACCGCGGCGAGGCCGACATCCTGTGGGTGCCCGGAAAAAACAGGTAGAACCGCCAGCAGCGCAAGGAGACGCATCGCATGTTCATCCCGCTGCACGACGCCGTCGAACTGAAATACATCCGCGTGCAGTGGGTGACGATCGGCATCATCGCCGTCAATGTCCTCTCCTGGGCCTTCACGGCGCTGGCAGGTGCGGAAACGGCCGAGCGAGCATCGCTCGGCCTCGGCTTCATACCGGCGGTCGTCTTTAATTACGCGGTGCTCGACCCGTCGGTGATCTTCGTCCCGAAGGACGCGACATTCCTGACCTACGCCTTCCTGCATCTGGATGTCTGGCACCTGGCCTCGAACATGCTGTTCCTCTGGGTGTTCGGCGACAATGTCGAGGACGCTCTCGGGCATCTGAGGTTCGCAGTCTTCTACCTGCTTTGCGCCGCCGCGGGCGCGTTGCTGCACGGGATGGTCGGCCCGTCCGCCGACGGGCCGCTGATCGGCGCCTCGGGCGCCATTTCCGGAGTCGTCGCGGCTTATTTCCTGCTGCATCCGCGGGTGCGGGTCTGGGTGCTCGTGCTGTTTCGCATCCCGCTGCCGCTGCCGGCCTTCATTCCGCTGACCCTGTGGATCGTCCAGCAGTTCGCCATGCTCGCGCTTGATCTCGACGGCATGGTGTCCTGGGGCGCGCATGTCGGCGGCATCGTCTCGGGCGCCGTTCTCGTTATCCTGATGCGCCGCAAGGGCGTGCCGCTGCTGGACCGCACCATCGTCACGCCGAGAGCCGTGAAGCGCCAGCCGGGCGTGCCAACGGCTGCCCTTGCGTCGGAATAGGGCTATGAGAAATCCGCAGGTCGCGACGTCAGATCCACGTTGTAATCGGGTCAAAAATGCGTATCCATGTCGCCCACTGACAAATGGATGGGCCGCAGATGTCGCAATCTGCCGCGGGAAATAGTCAAGGAAGGACCCCATGAAGATCCTGGTGCCTGTGAAGCGAGTGGTCGATTACAACGTCAAGATCCGTGTGAAGCCGGATGGCTCGGGCGTCGAACTTGCCAATGTGAAGATGTCGATGAACCCGTTCGACGAAATTTCCGTCGAGGAGGCGCTGCGTATCAAGGAGGCCGGCAAGGCCGAGGAAGTCGTCGTCGTCTCCATTGGACCGGCCAAGGCCGAAGAAACGCTGCGCACCGCGCTTGCCATGGGCGCCGACCGGGCGATCCTCGTCGAAACGGAAGACGCTGTCGAGCCGCTGGCCGTCGCCAAGATCCTCAAGGGTGTCGTGGACGCCGAGCAGCCCGGCCTCGTCATCGTCGGCAAGCAGGCGATCGACGATGACTCCAACCAGACCGGCCAGATGCTGGCTGCCCTTCTGGGCACCGGCCAGGCAACCTTCGCTTCCAAGATCGAACTGGGCGAAGGCTCGGCCAAGGTCACCCGCGAAGTCGATGGCGGCCTCCAGACGATCGAGGTCAAGCTGCCGGCCGTCGTCACCACCGATCTGCGCCTCAACGAACCGCGCTACGCTTCCCTGCCCAACATCATGAAGGCGAAGAAGAAGCCGCTCGACAAGAAGACCCCGGCCGATTTCGGCGTCGATACCGCGCCGCGCCTGAAGGTCCTGAAGACGGAGGAGCCGGGAGGTCGCAAGGCAGGCATCAAGGTCAAGACGGTGGAAGAACTCGTCGCCAACCTGAAGACCGCCGGCATTCTCTAAAGCGCCACCGGAAGAACTAGGAGAGACAGATCATGGCCATTCTTCTTCTGGCTGAACACGACAATACCAGCGTATCCGATCAGACCGCCAAGGCCCTGACAGCCGCGACCCAGATCGGCGGCGACGTCCACGTTCTCGTCGCCGGCGCCGGCGCCCAGGCGGCAGCCGATGCCGCCGCCAAGCTTGCCGGCGTCTCCAAGGTCCTGCTTGCCGACGATGCAAGCCTTGCCAACAATCTGGCCGAACCGCTGGCCGCCCTGATCGTCTCGCTGGCAACGTCCTACGACACGATCCTTGCCGCAGCGACGGCTTCGGCCAAGAACGTCATGCCGCGCGTTGCTGCGCTGCTCGACGTGATGCAGGTTTCCGAGATCATCGAGGTCGTTTCCCCGGACACCTTCAAGCGTCCGATCTATGCCGGCAACGCGATCCAGACGGTACAGGCGACGGACGCAACCCGGGTGATCACGGTGCGCACGGCGTCCTTCACGGCGACGGCCGACGGCGGCTCCGCAACCGTCGAAACCATCTCCGCCGTGGCAAACCCTGGCGTCTCGACCTTCGTCACCGATGCGCTTTCCTCGTCCGAACGTCCGGAACTCGCATCCGCCAAGATCATCGTCTCGGGCGGCCGCGCGCTCGGTTCGTCGGAAAAGTTCAAGGAAGTCATCCTGCCGCTCGCCGACAAGCTCGGAGCCGCGGTCGGCGCATCGCGCGCCGCCGTCGACGCAGGCTACGCCCCGAATGACTGGCAGGTCGGCCAGACCGGCAAGGTCGTCGCACCCGCCCTCTACATTGCCGTCGGCATTTCCGGCGCCATTCAGCATCTTGCAGGCATGAAGGACTCCAAGGTGATCGTCGCGATCAACAAGGACGAGGAAGCGCCGATCTTCCAGGTCGCCGATTACGGCCTGGTCGGCGATCTCTTTGACTTGCTGCCGCAGCTCGAGCAGGCACTTTAATCGGCTGAAAGGCCGAAAGAGCTTGGCAAGACACCTTGTAGCGGAATAAAAATTTACCGGGCTGCTCCACGCAGCTCGGTTTTTGCATGAAACAGACCCTCGGCAGAGGGCGAACAACTGCTAAGGGAGCGAACCCATGGTACCGGTCATCAAGAGCATTGGGGTTGTCGGAGCCGGTCAGATGGGCTGCGGTATCGCCCATGTCTCCGCGCTTGCCGGATACAAGGTGCATATCTACGACCTCTCGCAGGACCGCATCGAAACCGGGCTCGCCACCATCAATGGCAACCTCGCCCGCCAGGTCGGCGGTGGAAAACTGACCGACGAGGAGCGCAACGCCGCACTCGCCCTGATCTCCGGATCCTCCGACGTCAACGATCTGGCACCGATGGACCTCGTCATCGAGGCGGCGACCGAGGATGAAAGCGTCAAGCGCAAGATTTATGCGCTGGTCTGCCCGGTTCTGGGGCCGGACGCGATGCTTGCAACCAATACCTCCTCGCTGTCGATCACCCGCCTCGCCTCGGCAACCGACCGCCCGGAACGCTTCATGGGCATTCATTTCATGAACCCCGTGCCTGTGATGAAGCTCGTCGAACTGGTCCGCGGCATTGCGACCGGCGAAGCGACGTTCAGCGCCGCGAAGGAGTACGTCGCCAAGCTGGAAAAGACGGCGACGGTGGCGGAAGACTTCCCCGCCTTCATCGTCAACCGCATTCTCCTGCCGATGATCAACGAGGCGATCTACACGCTGTACGAAGGCGTGGGCTCGGTCGACGCCATCGACACGGCTATGAAGCTCGGCGCCAATCATCCGATGGGCCCATTGCAGCTCGCCGATTTCATCGGCCTCGACACCTGTCTGTCGATCATGCAGGTGCTGTATGACGGCCTTGCCGATTCCAAGTACCGCCCCTGCCCGCTTCTCGTGAAGTATGTCGAGGCTGGCTGGCTCGGACGCAAATCCGGTCGCGGCTTCTACGACTATCGCGGCGAGGTTCCGGTCCCGACACGGTAAGCCGAGCAGCCCTTACTTGCGCTCGACGGCTGCCGTGATCAGCGCCTTGCCGTCCGCGCTGTCCCAGGCGGCCGGGCCGTTCATGGCCGAGATCAGGCAGCCTTTTGCGTCCATCACCAATGTCACCGGCAGGCCGAAGGCAAGCCCTTCCTTCTTCAGCGCGTTGAACACCGCCATCGAGCTGTCCCGGTAGTAGCCCAGTCCGTCGATCCCGTATTCGGCGAGGAAGGCCTTCGGCTTCTCGTCGCTGCCGTTGTCGATGTTGACGGCGACCACCTCGAAGTCGGCTCCGCCCATCTCCTTCTGCAATTTGTTCAGCGCCGGCATTTCTTCGCGGCAGGGGCCACACCAGGTGGCCCAGAGGTTGAGAAGAACCGTCTTGCCGGCGAAGTCCGCAGGCTTCATGTCCTGGCCCGACGGTCCTTTGAAGCGCAGGTCGAGCGGCCGCGGGGGCTGCGCCGGCACCATCGCGGCTACCTCGCCCTTGACGAAGCGCGACACCGACTTCACCGTTTCCACGGACCCCTCGCAAGCACCCGAAGAGGCGGCGGACAAGCCACCGGCGGCATTGCCAGAGTCCATATTCCTCACGTATACCGCCACAGCGCCGGCGAGAATTCCCGCAACGCCGGCAATCATGATCAACCGGACGGACGGAAGGCCCAGGGGTCGTTTGGACGTCATCAAATCACTCCAGGAACTGCATCATGGCCGACGGCACCAAGGACGCGACATCTTCCAACCAGATGTGGGGCGGCCGCTTTGCCTCCGGTCCGGATGCGATCATGGAGGAGATAAACGCCTCGATCGGTTTCGACAAGAAGCTCTACGCCCAGGATATCCGCGGCTCGATTGCACATGCGAGCATGCTGGCCGAGAAGGGCATCATTTCGTCGGAAGATAAAGACAAGATCGTCGACGGCCTGAACACGATCATGTCAGAGATCGAAGGCGGCCATTTCGAGTTCTCCCGCAAGCTCGAAGACATCCACATGAATATCGAGGCCCGGCTGGCGACGCTGATCGGCCCAGCCGCCGGTCGCCTGCACACCGCCCGCTCGCGCAATGACCAGGTGGCGCTCGACTTCCGCCTCTGGGTGAAGGAAGAGCTCGCCAAGACCGAAAAGATGCTGACCGGCCTGATCGGCGCCTTCCTCGATCGCGCCGACGAACATGCGGAAACCGTGATGCCCGGCTTCACCCATCTGCAGGCAGCCCAGCCGGTCACCTTCGGTCACCACTGCATGGCCTATGTCGAAATGTTCGGCCGCGACCGCGCAAGGGTGCGCCACGCCATCGACCACCTCGACGAAAGCCCGATCGGCGCCGCAGCGCTTGCCGGCACCCCCTACCCGATCGACCGGCACATGACCGCCAAGGCGCTCGGCTTCCGCGAACCCACGCGCAACTCCATCGACACCGTCTCCGACCGCGATTTCGCCCTGGAATTCCTGTCGGTCGCCGCCATCTGCGCCGTCCACCTGTCGCGGTTTGCCGAAGAGATCGTCATCTGGTCGACGCCGCAGTTCGGCTTCGTGCGGCTCTCGGATGCCTTCTCGACCGGATCCTCGATCATGCCGCAGAAGAAGAACCCGGATGCGGCCGAACTGGTGCGCGCCAAGACCGGCCGCATCAACGGCTCGCTGGTGGCGCTCCTCACCATCATGAAGGGACTTCCGCTCGCCTACTCGAAGGACATGCAGGAAGACAAGGAACAGGTCTTCGACGCTGCCGAGAACCTCGAACTGGCCATCGCGGCGATGACCGGCATGGTTCGCGACATGGAGATCCGCACCGACAGGATGCGCTCCGCCGCCGGCGCCGGCTTCTCCACGGCGACCGACCTTGCCGACTGGCTGGTGCGCGAGGTCGGCCTGCCCTTCCGCGAAGCCCATCATGCGACCGGTCGTGCCGTCGCACTTGCGGAAGGCCGCGGCTGCGGCCTGGCCGAGCTGTCGCTCGACGAACTCAAGGGCATCAATCCGGCGATCACCGACAAGGTCTTCGATGTGCTTTCCGTGGATGCGTCTGTGGCAAGCCGCACCAGCTTCGGCGGCACAGCGCCGGCCGAAGTTCGCAAGCAGATCGCCTGGTGGCGCACCCGAAACTAGACTTGAACTCCCGCAAATAAGGCTGCACAAGTGGCGCAGCTTGCACGACCAGAGTTCCGCAGCTGCCGGAGATAGACACAGAATGGCCAAATCCTTGGTAATGACCGCCCGCATCGCCATCGTCTTCAGCGTGATCGGCCTTGCCGCTGCCGGCTGCGGGCGCAAAGGCGACCTCGACCGCCCGAGCACGCCCGTGGAGCAGCAGAACATCCGCAAGACCGCCAAGGAAAACGAAAAGCATCCGGCACCGGCTCCCGACCGGGCGTTCCTTCTCGATCCGTTGCTCTGACATCCGGTTACCGACGTGAACCATTTCCAGTATATCGACGGCGTCCTGCACGCCGAGAACGTGCCTGTTCCGGAGATCGCCAAGGCGGTCGGCACTCCCTTCTATGTCTATTCCACCGCAACGCTGGAGCGGCACTACCGTGTGTTTGCGCAGGCCTTTGCCGATGTCGACACCATGGTCTGCTACGCCATGAAGGCGAATTCGAACCAGGCCGTGCTGAAGACGCTGGCTCGGCTCGGTGCCGGCGTCGACGTCGTCTCGGGCGGTGAATTGCGGCGCGCGATCGCCGCCGGCGTGCCTGCCAGCCGCATCATGTTTTCGGGTGTCGGCAAGACCGTGGCGGAAATGGACCTGGCCCTGGAGGCTGGCATCTACTGCTTCAACGTCGAGTCGGAGCCGGAACTGGAAGTGCTCAACCTGCGCGCCCTGAAGGCCGGCAAGAGAGCGCATGTCTCCTTCCGCATCAATCCGGACGTCGACGCCGGCACGCATGCCAAGATTTCCACCGGCAAGAAGGAAAACAAGTTCGGCATCGCGTACGAGCGCGCCCGCGCCATCTATTCCCACGCCGCAACCCTGCCCGGTATCGAAGTGACCGGCATCGACATGCATATCGGCAGCCAGATCACCGAACTGCAGCCTTTCGAGGATGCCTTCCGCCTGCTGCGCGAACTGGTCGAGACGCTGCGCGGGGACGGCCACCGTCTCCATCACGTCGATATCGGCGGCGGCCTCGGCATTCCTTATAAGGACGACAACACCCCGCCGCCGCTGCCGGATGCCTATGCCGATACCGTCAAGCGCCAGCTGCGCTCGCTCAACTGCCGGATCGTCACCGAACCGGGACGCCTGATCGTCGGCAATGCCGGCATCATGGTGACCGAGGTCATCTACGTGAAGGATGCCGGCGAAAAGACCTTCGTGATCGTCGACGGCGCCATGAACGACCTCATCCGCCCGACCCTTTACGATGCCTATCATTCGGTCCGGCCGGTGGTCGTGCCTCCCGCGGATGCTCCGCGCGTCAAGGGCGACGTGGTCGGCCCTGTCTGCGAAACCGGAGACTATCTGGCACTCGATCGCGAAATGGCGGCACCGCAGCCCGGCGATCTCCTGGCTATTGGCTC
>Ga0065165_1003410_pt1 | contig 11204 bp, 6 predicted proteins | sample AraplaMF_Cvi_mMF_FD_63813 | JGI IMG/M metagenome (GOLD analysis project Ga0065165, IMG submission 63813) | Arabidopsis root microbial communities from the University of North Carolina, USA - plate scrape MF_Cvi_mMF (version 2) (version 3) | ecosystem: Host-associated > Plants > Roots > Endosphere... | reverse complement strand
CATGGCCGAACGTGTAGGTCGTGATGCTGGCGAGCGGATAGCTGCCGAGGTCGGCGGGCGGCTTGCCGTCCCAGATGTCGGTATCCCCGCCCCACCGGCTGTGGCGGGTCTCGACGCGGGTCGGCAGGCCCGGCTCGAGCGCCCAGACCGGGAAATCGACGAGGTGCGCGCCCATGTCGCCGAGCGAGCCGACCCCGAACGGGACCCAGCCGCGCCAGTTGAAATGCGCATAGTCCGGGTGATAGCCCCAATCGACTGCCGCGGGACCGAGCCACAGGTCCCAATCGAGCGACGCCGGCTTGGGCACCGCCGCCGGCCGTGCCTCGCCCTGCGGCCAGACCGGCCGGTTGGTCCAGACATGGACCTCGCGCACCCGACCGATGACGCCGCCGCGGATCAGCTCGACGACCCGGCGGCCGTCGTCGCCCGAATGGCCCTGATTGCCCATCTGGGTGACCAGCCTGGGATTGCGGCGGGCGAGCGCGAGCAGCGTCCTTCCTTCGCGCACGGTATAAGTGAGCGGCTTCTGCACATAGACGTGGAGACCGCGCTCCATCGCAGTCTTGGCGGCGATCGCATGGTGATGGTCCGGCGTCGCGATCACCACTGCGTCGATATCCTTGTGCCGGTCGAGCATGCGCCGATAGTCGGCAAACTTCGCCGCGCGGTCATAGGCCTGCTTCAGCGGCTGGCGGTCCGGGCGGGCGGCGCCCTTGCCGTCGACGAACGCCTTGGCGACATGGGCGAAATCGACATCCGCCAGCGCGACGATGTTCTGGTCGGTGAGCCGCGACATGTTCTGGGCGCCCATCCCGCCCGCGCCGATCACGGCGACGTTCACCTTGTCGCTCGGGGCGATGCGGCGCGCGGACGCCGCTCCGGGCATGCCGAGGAGACCGGCTGTGGCTGCCGCGCCGCCGATCCAGTCGCGGCGGCTCAGCCGCATGCGAGCGTCGTCCATGTCGTCCTCCCTCTCCATCGCCGGACCGACGCGGCATATTGTTGTTCGGGGCGACCGCGATCGAGCGTTCGGCCGCCACGGCCGCGCCACTCCATTCGCGGCCAACTCCAACCGGCCTGCCGAAAATAATAAACGAAGTTGTTTTACTTTTCCAGCGGAGCGCTAGCCTGCCCGAAGATGCGCGGGCCGCTCAGCAGGTCTCGGCCGGCGTTTCGTGCGCGCATCCGGCTGAGCTGCCGACAACGGACGTGGATGTGGCGAACGCCCAAGCCTGCGGTTGAACGCGAACGATCGCGTTACCCGCGGGAACTTATTTGCCCGGCTTCGCGGTTCCAGCGACGATCGCGTCGAACTTGGACTTGCGCATATTGATCAGCAATCCCTTGTTGTTCTTCGCGAACGAATCAAAGGCCACTTCGATCTTGCCGCCCGGGCTCGCCACCACGGCATAGCCGGTGCCGACGCGTTCCACCTGGCCGAGCAGGACACCCTTCGAGTCGAGCACCTCCCTGCCCGCGACGATATCTTCGGGCGTGACGGGAACCGGCCGAACCGACTTCGTCGGCCCCGCGCGCAAGGCCTCGTCCCGCAATCGATTCAGATCGGAAAGGCGCTCGTCAGGTCCGCGAAATTCGGGCGGCGCAGGAGGCGCCGCCATCGGCGGACTGGCCGGAGCCGGCATTGCGGTCTGCGCATGTGCCGCCCCGGCCAGCGAACAGCTGGCGACGACTGAAAAGATCAACAACTTCATTGGATCCCCTCCGCTCTTTTGCGCTTGTTATCGATACCAGTAATGAGATGCCAGCCTAATTCCAGGTGTCCCGCACAGCGTCGCGGCATGCACGCCGGGACAACTAGAAGAACAGGGCTCGGATATTGTCGCGACGGGCCATCTTCATCGCAGCCCTCGACAGTGCATCAATCACCCCGCAATATGTCCTTCTCGATGCAGAGTGCTTTCTCCGACCGAGATGGCATTTTCTACGCAACGCGTGGTGTATACCTGCGGATACTCTGCGGCCCCGTCGCGCCGACATCCGCCGTTCGGCGCATTGTCCCGTTTTCGCGACAACGCCCCCTCGGGGTGACGACAGGACACGCTCGAGCGACGCAAGGCTGAGAGCGCTACCAGCTTGGCGCTGCGGGTAGCGTGTGCGCCCGGTAGTTGCCGTGTCCGGCGCGCCATCCGAAAGCCGTTGTAAAGGAAGAGCAAATGCCGGCAGCGGCAGTAACCGTTTACATTCGACGCGCAGAACACCGACCTGTGTGAAATATGTCGCAACACTTGCGAAAATAGAGATGCAATAACTCAGAGTTATGATTTTATTGCGTTAAAACAATATCATATCTCGATTTCAAGCGCCCCAGCCGCGTATTGACAACGCCGGACAAGGTGTTAGCGTTAACATCGAGCGGCACGACCGACTCACAAATAAGAACCAAGCGGCAAGCAACGCTTACCGACCTAGGAGGGGATATATGAAAAGGATCCGGCTTTCGCCTGCGCTCGCGCGTTCGGCCTCCGCCATCGCCATCACCGCCTGCCTGCTGATCCCGGGATTGGCCAACGCGCAGGACGCCGCCCAGGCCGATACCGCGCCTGCAGCGGCCCAGGACGACGCCGCGCAGGGAGACGATATCATCGTCACCGGCATTCGCGCGTCGCTCGACCAGGCGATCGCGATCAAGCGTAACTCGGCCGGCGTCGTCGACGCGATCTCCGCGGAGGATATCGGCAAGTTCCCGGACACCAACCTGGCGGAGTCGCTGCAGCGCATCACCGGCGTCTCGATCACCCGCGCCAATGGTGAAGGCTCGCAGGTCGCTGTGCGCGGCTTCAGTGGCGGCTTCAACCTGGTGACGATCAACGGTCGTCAGCTGCCATCCACGAGCATCGACACCAGCACCGGCAACGCCTTCGCGCGCGGTACCGGACGCTCTTTCGATTTCCAGAACCTCGCCTCCGAAGGCGTTTCGGCGCTTGAGGTCTACAAGACCGGCCGGGCCAACATTCCATCGGGCGGCATCGGCGCATCGATCAACATCGTGACGCGCCGGCCGCTCGACTCGCGTGAGGACGGCCTGTCGGGCTCGATCGGTGCCAAGGCATTGTACGATCTCACGGTGGAAGACGCCGAGGGCGACCTGAGCAAGATCACCCCCGAAGTCTCCGGCCTGATCAACTGGAAGAATTCGAGCGAGACCTTCGGCGTGACGCTCTTCGGCAGCTACCAGCTGCGCGAATCCACGTCGGTGCAGTCGAACCCGAACTACTGGAATATCGTGCCGCTCGCCTCGTTCCTGAGCACGGCTGGCCCTTATATCAGCCCGACGACCAATATCACCAATCGGCCGACCACTCCTTACGTCCAGATCCCGAACGACAGCCGCTACCAGTTCTCCGAGAACCGGCGCGAGCGCCTGAACGGCCAGGCGGTCGTGCAATTCCGGCCGAGCGACGCGATCGAGATCACGGTGGACGGTCTCTATGCGCGCAACAGCCTGAGCGACGAGCGCAGCGAGCAGACCAACTGGTTCCAGCGCCCGTTCACCGACGTCACGTTCGACGACAACAAGCAGATGCAGAGTGCCATCATCCTCGCCGAAGCGGTTCAGGCCGACAAGGGCTATGAGCAGCAGCGCTACGCCACGGAAAGCGAGCTCTACGCGATCGGCGGCAATCTGAAGTGGAACTTCACCGACAATCTGTCGCTGACCCTTGACGCCAACCATTCGAAGTCGACGACCTCGCCGGACAATGCCAACGGCTCGTCGGCGACGACGATCTCGATCGGTGCGCCGGTCCGCGCCACCCACCGAGTCGATTTCACCGGCGGCTTCCCGCAGCAGTCCGAGACCATCAACGACTGCAACGCGACCAATGGCGGCCGCGGCGGCAACTGCAACCAGCAGCTCGACATCGGCGACGTCGGCACCCAGATCGCCCGCACGATCACCTCCGAGCAGGAGGCCCGGATCAACCAATACGGTGCCGAGCTCGGCTGGGATCTCGGCGAAGGCAGCAAGTTCACCTTCGGCGGCGACTTTGTCGATGCGAAGATGCGGTCGGCCAGTTCCAACACGCAGCAGATGCTCGGCGACTGGGGCATCACCGACACCGGCCTCGTCAGCCAGTTGGCCGGCGATCTGGTCAAGACCTACTGCCTGACCTGCAAGTTCGACAAATATAACCCGAACTCGACCGGATCGGCACTGGTCGCATTCCGCGGCAACGCCGTCGACCTGCTCAACGTCTTCTCGCCTTATTACGTCAACCAGCCCGGCCGGAACATCGCGCTCCAGGGTTCGGCAGACGACACGGTCGGCGAAAAGACCTGGGCAGTGTACGGACAGCTCGCCTGGGCCGGCGAGATCGCCGGGCGCAAGGCGAATGCCCTGATCGGCGTCCGCTACGAGCAGACCCGAGTAACGTCGGTCGCGCTCCAGTCGATCCCGCAGGCGATCCGCTGGGCATCGGACAACGACCTCTACGTCGATGGCGGACCCGCCGGCGATCCGCTGACCGTCAAGGCGAAGTACGACAATCTGCTGCCGTCGCTCGATTTCAACATCGAAGTGCTCGACAATGTGGTGGCACGTGCGTCGTTCAGCCAGACACTGGCGCGCGCCGACTACGGCAACCTGTTCGCCTCGGTAACGGCCGGCGCGCCGAACCGTCCGACGGCGCTCGGTGCCGCGGCGGCCGGCGCCAATGTCCAGGATCCGGGCCTGCTGCCGCTGGAGTCGGACAATTTCGACGTGTCGCTGGAGTGGTATTACAAGCCCTCGAGCTTCGTCTCGATCGGCTTCTTCAACAAGAACGTCCGCAACTTCATCGGCACCCAGGTGTCCAACGGCAACCTGTTCGGGCTCCGCGACCCGAGCTCGGGCGCAGCAGGCACGCGCTCCGGCGTCGCGCTGGATTATCTGCGCACCAACAACATCCCGCTGAGCGACATCAACCTGTTCGCGTACACGGCGCTTCTGGTGCAGAATAACGGCAACCAGGCAGCGGCGACTGCGCAGTTCCAGGCAAACTACACCCCAGGCGTCGGGCTCGGCACGGCGTTCTACAACCAGCTCGCCACGGCCGTGGACATCGTCGCCAACGCGGCCGATCCGCTGTTCAACTTCGCGATCAGCGGCCCGGTCAACAATCGTGAGGGCAATATCCACGGCTTCGAAGTGGCCTGGACCCACTTCTTCGGCCAGTCGGGCCTTGGCTTCTCGGCTTCGTACACCAAGGTGGACGGCGACGTGAACGTCGATCCCTATGCCGATCCGAACGTCAACATCTTCGCGCTGACCGGGCTCGGCGACAGCGCGAACCTGACCGCGATCTACGACAAGAACGGCCTTTCCGCCCGCGTGTCGTACAACTGGCGCGACAAGTACCTCTCCGGCACGAACCAGGGCGGCAACCGCAACCCGCTGTTCACAGATACCTTCGGGACGCTGGATGCGAACATCAGCTACGACATCACCCAGAACTTCTCGATCTCGCTGGAGGCGGTCAACCTGACCAGCGAGCCGTTCCGGCAATATGCGCGCACCGAGACGAACCTAGTGTACGTGCAGGAGCTCAAGCCGCGCTTCTGGCTCGGCGGGCGCTTCCGCTTCTGACCGGTTCGGGAGCGGGTGCAGGCCCGCTCCCGAAAAAGGGGGGAAAGGCCGCGGCGCGCGCGCAGCGGCCTTTTTCTTTGCTTGGCACCGGCGCCTTGCTAGGGCGGAAACAACAGGAAGCGGCGATGAACCCGGTCCAGATCAACAATGTCGACCACGCCGATCTGCGCGTCAGTCCCAGCGCCGGGGCGGCCTATGGCGACGCCGTGAACCAGGCATTGGTTTTCCCTGCCGAATTCGAAGAGCTTCAACGCGAGTTCCCGATCATCTTTCGTCGTCGGGAAAGCGGCATTCAGGCCTATGCCTTGCTCGGGCTGGATCGCGACGAGAATCTCTATCTTTCCGGCAGCCGCTGGACGAGCCGCTACGTACCCGCGACGCATCAACGCGGCCCCTTCTCGATCGGAATGGCCGCCGGAGACGGCCAGGACGAGCCGGAGCCGATGATCCTCCTCGACATGGACGACCCTCGCGTCGGACATGCCGATGGAATTCCAGTCTTTCTCCAGCACGGTGGCAATTCGCCCTATCTCAACCGGATTTCTGCCGTCCTGCGATTGCTGCTGAAACAGACGCGGACGGCGCCGGCCGCCTATGCGGCATTCGAGCAAGCCGGCCTACTCAGCGAGGTGACGCTGTCGATCGATGTCAGCGACGATCGCCGCTATACGGTCCCGGACGTGCTGATCGTCGACATGGAGCGTCTTGCCGCGATCAAGGGCGAGGCGCTCGACCGGCTGTACGGCTCCGGACTCCTGCGGCTCGCCATCCTGGCATCGGCGTCGCTCGGCAACATCCAGCAACTGATCGCGCGCAAACAGGCACTGCTCTACCCGAGCGGATGAGAGGCCCGCGACGTCGGATGGTCTTTGCAGCGAGACCGTGATTGATGGATGGGTCGCACCAGCGTCGTTCCTAGTCCGCGCTGCCAAGACCATCGGCCGTGCCCGCGACGTGGATCGCGCCAGGGCCGAAGATCAATGCGAAGCTCGCACCGCCCTCGCTGTTCGACCGCGCTTCCACCTTTATGCCCATTGCGTCCGCGAAGCCCTTGACGATCGCGAGTCCGAGGCCGCTGCCGCCGTGGCGGTCACTGCCGGTGCCCCGGGCAAAGCTCTCGAAGACCCGCTGCTCGTCGCCTGGCGGGAGGCCGGGACCCGAATCGCTGATCGATAGGACCACCGAGTCGGGAAGGCGCTTGCCTTCGATCGTCACCGCGCCGCTTTCTCCGCCGTGCTGCGCGGCATTGGCGAGGAGATTGATCAGGATGTGATGGAGGAGCGTAGGGTCGGCGATCACGAAGGGCAGCGTCGCCGGCACGCGCAGATCGATGGTACGGTCGCGCAGCTCGCGCAGGTCGTGGACGGCGCTGGCGACGGCGTCGGTAAGATCGATGGGTTCCGGAGCGAGTCCAAGCGCGCCGGTGTCGAGACGGACCATGTCGACGAGGTTGTCAAGGAAGCGGCGCAGGCGCGCGACTTCGGCTTGCGCCAGAATCAGGCTTTGATCCGCCGGATGCTCCGCGCTGGCAGCTTCCACTGCGCCCGCGACCGCGGTCAGGGGTGTTCGCAGATCGTGGCCGATCGAGGAAAGCAGCGCAGCGCGCAGGCGGTCGCGTTCCTTGAGCAGCGAGACCTCGCGCAACTGATCCTCGAGCCTGAGGCGTTCATGGGCGAGCGCGGCCTGGCCGAGCAATGTCGACAGCAGCACGGCGCGGTCGGGAGTGACCGGGTCGCCGCCATCCTCGCGCGCCAGGCCGATGACCGCGAGGACGCCGATCGAGGTCTTGAGCGGGTGGAATTGCCAGTCGGCCGCGTTGAGCGTCGCGGTGCCGGCGCCGGCGGGTTCGCCGCGGTTCCAGGTCCACTCGGCGGCCGCTTCGTTGACCGGGCCGAGCGTCGCCGCGTCGGGAAAGGACGCGACGGGCATCAGCTTGCCATCGCGCCGGTTGAGCAGGATTGCCTGCACGGCCAGCAAGCCCGCAAATTCCTCGCAGACGATGCGGCTGGTCTCGTCCCAGTCGGAAACGCGCGCGAGCGTCTGGCCGAAGGCGGCGACCGCGGCGTTCTCCTGTGCGCTGCGCGCGCCGAGCGTGGCACGGGCCTTGAGGCGGCCGGCGAGATTGGCGGTGAACGCGGCGATCGCGATCAGCACGAACATCGTCAGCACGCTCTGCGGATCGGCGATGGTGAACGTGAAGACCGGCAGCAGGAAGAAGAAATTGTAGGCCAGCGCCGAGGCGAGACCCGCGACGAGGCCGGGACGCAGGCCATACCGGCCCGACGCCAGGATCACCGGCAACAAATAGATCAGGTCGATGCCGCCCGTGCCGATCCATGGCTCGACCAGCATGCCGAGAAGCGTCGTCACGCCGACGCTGGCGGCAATCACTGCATAGCCGGTCGGGTCGCCCCAATCGGCGGCGCGGCGCGGCGCGGCGCCGGCGGTGGCTTCCCCCGCCGGAATGACATGCACGGCCAGCCCGTCGGCGGCGCGCAGCATGGCGGTGACCACCGAGCCATGGCGCGCTTCGAACCACCAGCTCCGCACCGATTTGCCGATAACCAATTGGGTGGCGCGCATGCCGCGGACATGCGTGACGAGCCCCTCGATCACGCTCTCGGCCGGCAGGGTCGCGATCGTCGCGCCGAGGCTGGCGGCAAGGCGGAGCGTGTCGGCAACGCGCCGCTTCTGGTTCTCGTCGAAGCCCTGGGCGCGCGGCGTCTCGATATACACTGCCTGCCACGGTGCGCGCAGCGCATCGGCGAGGCGCTTGGCGGCGCGGACGATCGCATCCGAGCCCGGCAGTTCGCTCACCGCGACCAGCACGCGCTCGCCGCCGGCAAAGGTGCCGGGCAAGGCGCCCGCGGCGAGATCGTCGAGCAGCGCCTGGTCGACGCTCAGCGCGGCGCGGCGCAGCGCCATCTCGCGCAGCGCCGAGAGATTGGGCTTGGAGAAGAAATGGCCGAGCGCACGGCTGGCTTCGGCGGGGATATAGACCTTGCCCGCCTTCAACCGCTCGATCAGCTCGTCGGGCGGCAGATCGACGACTTCGATCTCGGCGCCTTCGAACACGCTGTCGGGCACGGTCTCGCGCACGCGAACCTTGGTGAAGCTGGCCACCACGTCGTTGAGGCTCTCGACATGCTGGACGTTGAGCGTGGTGTAGACGTCCACGCCTGCGTCGAGCAGCTCCATCACGTCCTGCCAGCGCTTGGGATGGCGGCTCCCCTCGACATTGGTGTGGGCGAACTCGTCGACCAGCGCCAGCGCAGGCCGGCGCGCGAGCACCGCATCGAGATCCATCTCTTCGAGCGTATGCCCCTGATAGGCGACGGCGCGACGGGGAACCGTCTCGAACGGCGCAGTCAGCGCCTGCGTTTCGGCGCGGCCATGCGTCTCGACCACTGCAACCACGGCGTCGACACCAGCACGCAGCCGCTCGGCGCCCTCGCGCAGCATCTCGAAGGTCTTGCCGACGCCGGGCGCCGCGCCGAGGAAGATCTTGAGCTTGCCGCGCGCCTCTCGCTGCGCCGCGCGCAACAGGGCTTCGGGAGAGGCGCGGGTTTCCATGCAAGGCAGATACGCGTGCGCGCGCGCCGGCGCCATGCGAAGTGCGCGATTCTTATGCTTTCTTAATGCCCGCGGGCCCCATTCGCCGTCGAACCTTTATGGCCACCGCGCCTAATTGACTGCCCGACCATTTTCGGGAGTCCTCCCCATGCAAGACTGTCTCTGGCTCGCGGTCCTCGCCGGCCTGTTCCTGGCGACGCTCGCTTATGCGCGCCTGTGCGACGAGGCGTGAGATGAGCATCCATCTCCTCCTCGCGGGGCTGACCGCGCTCGCCCTGCTTCTCTATCTCATTGCCGTGCTCGTCCGGCCGGAGCGCTTCTGACATGACCATGCAGGGCTGGGCGATGATCGCCTTCTTCGTCGCCATCCTCGTCGCGCTGGCCAAGCCGGTCGGGGGATGGCTGTTCGCGCTCTACGAAGGTCGCCGCACGCCGCTGCACCGGGTGCTCGCGCCAGTCGAGCGCGGCTTCTACCGGCTCGCGGGCATCGATCCGCAAGCCGAGATGGGCTGGCGGCGCTATGCGCTGCACATGCTGGTGTTCCAGCTCGCGCTGCTCCTGTTCACTTATGCCATCCTGCGCCTGCAGGGCGTGCTGCCGATGAATCCGCGCGGGCTGCCGGGCCTTGGTGCCGACGGGGCGATGAACACTGCGATCAGCTTCACCACCAACACCAACTGGCAATGGTATTCGGGCGAAGTCGCGCTGTCGAACCTCAGCCAGATGCTCGGCCTGACGATCCACAATTTCCTCAGCGCCGCGACCGGGATCGCGATCGCCTTCGCGTTGTTCCGCGGGTTCGCCCGGCGGCAGGCGAACGGCATCGGCAATTTCTGGGCGGATGTGACGCGGGTGACGCTGTATCTGCTGCTGCCGATCTGCATCGTATATGCGCTGTACCTGATCGCCAGCGGCGTGCCGCAGACCTTCGTCTCGTCGGTCGACGCAACCACCCTGGAGGGCGCCAGGCAGACCCTGGTGATGGGGCCGATCGCTTCGCAGGAAGCGATCAAGATGCTCGGCACCAACGGCGGCGGCTTCCTCAACGCCAATTCGGCGCACCCGTTCGAGAACCCCGGCGCACTGACCAATTTTGTCCAGATGCTGTCGATCTTCGTGATCGGAGTCGGCCTCACCAACACCTTCGGTCGCGCGGTCGGCAACCAGCGCCAGGGTTGGGCGATCCTCTCGGCGATGCTCGTGCTGTTCGTCGCCGGCACCGCAGTGATCTATTGGCAGGAAGCCGCAGGCAATCCGGTGCTCCACAATCTCGGCGTCGCCGGGGGCAACATGGAGGGCAAGGAGGTCCGCTTCGGCATTGCCGCGTCGTCCCTGTTCGCCGCGGTCACCACCGCCGCTTCGTGCGGCGCGGTCAATGCGATGCACGACAGCTTCACCCCGATCGGCGGCATGATCCCGTTGTTCAACATGCAGTTGGGCGAAGTCGTGATCGGCGGCGTGGGCGCAGGGATCTACGGCTTCCTGCTGTTCGCCATCCTGGCCGTGTTCGTCGCCGGGCTGATGGTCGGCCGCACCCCCGAATATGTCGGCAAGAAGATCGAGAGCCGCGAGGTCAAGTTCGCTGTGCTGGCGATCGCCGTGCTCCCCTTGTGCATCCTCGGCTTCACCGCGCTCGCCGCGGTGATGCCGGCGGGGCTGGCGGGGCCGCTCAACAAGGGGCCGCATGGCTTCAGCGAGATCCTCTACGCCTTCACCTCCGCGACGGCGAACAACGGCTCGGCGTTCGGCGGCATCACCTCGGGCACGCCCTTCTACAACGGCCTGCTCGGCGTCGCGATGTGGCTGGGCCGGTTCTTCGTCATCGTGCCCGCGCTCGCCATCGCCGGCAGCCTGGCCGCAAAGAAGGTCACGCCGGAATCGGCGGGATCCTTCCCGACCACCGGGCCGCTGTGGATCGGGCTCCTGATCGGCATCGTGCTGATCGTCGGCGGCCTCACCTTCCTCCCCGGCCTCGCGCTCGGTCCGATCGCCGACCAGCTCGCGATGCTCTCCGGCCAGCTCTTCTGAAGGCGCACGTCATGACCAT